>Ga0315298_1002494_pt1 | contig 31135 bp, 30 predicted proteins | sample WHS_1_MG_FD_203077 | JGI IMG/M metagenome (GOLD analysis project Ga0315298, IMG submission 203077) | Extremophilic microbial mat communities from Washburn Hot Springs, YNP, Wyoming, USA - WHS_1_MG | ecosystem: Environmental > Aquatic > Thermal springs > Hot (42-90C) | place: USA: Wyoming... | reverse complement strand
CACGGCCGCCACAAACCACAACGGGCGTAGCGCCGCAAAACGCTGACCCAGTTCCTGCCAGTTGGTGTTATGCAGGAGCCAAAACAGAATGCCGACCGTAAAGACGATCTGCAGCAACAATTGCCAATGGGTATGACGTTTTTTGTTTTCTTCGGACATATTCAGTTTTTTGCAGTCAAGACTGGCAGCGACTCTATGCCAGATGGGGGCACCATGACAAACACCCTCATCCCTCCCCAGCCAATGCCGCAAGCTCGCGATGAAATACGGCCACCTTATCCAGCGTCTCCTGATACTCCGCATCCGGATCAGAATCCGCGACAATGCCGCCCCCCGCCCAGAAGCGCAGTTCTCCCTGAACCGCTGTCATACTGCGAATGGCAATATTCATATCCAGGCCGCCGCGCTGGTCCAGATAACCAACACTCCCGCAATACAGGCCACGCGGTCCGGCTTCCAGTTCAGCAATGATTTCCATGGCGCGACGCTTGGGAGCCCCGGTAATAGAGCCCCCCGGAAAGCAGGCCTCCAGCGCACTCAAGGCATCCTGTCCCGGTGCTAAGCGCGCCTCCACTACGCTGACCAGATGATGAACGTGGGCGTAAGATTCGAGCGCGCAGAGTTGCGGCACCTGCACCGAGCCAGTCGCTGCCACCCGCCCCAGATCGTTACGCAACAGATCGACAATCATCACGTTCTCGGCACGATCCTTGGGGCTGGCTAAAAGAGCCTGCGCCATCTGTTGGTCTTCCTGCGGATCCTCCAGACGCGGACGTGTCCCTTTGATGGGTCGGACCTGCAAACGCTCTTTTTGAACCCGCAGCAGCCGTTCCGGGGAAAAACTCAGCACCGCGCCCTGGGGCAGGGACAAATATGCCGAAAAAGGCGCCGGATTGACCGTCCGCAGACGCTGGTATAGCGACCATGGCGATCCTGTGTATGGGACGGCGAAGGGTTGGGCCAGATTCACCTGATAGCAGTCACCCGCCTGGATATACTCCTGCACCCGGCCAAAAGCTGCGGCATAGTCGCTGCGATTCCAGAGCGGCTGCACCGGCCCCTGCACCTGGAAAGATGGATCGGGGGAATATACCGTCGCGCGAGCCAGGCGTGGCTGCCACTCCGCAAGTGCCTGCACCATCCGGTCTTCGGGGGCACAAAGCCAGGCCTTGCGCCCATGATGGTCGACCAGCAGCGCCGTGTCGTAAATACCGAAGGCCGCTTCAGGAAGAGACTGTGTAGGAGGCTGCGGAATACCCTGCCCCGCCAGCCCGAAATCATAGGCCAGATACCCCAGCGCCCCACCCGTGAACGGTAATTCTGCGGGCAGAGAAGCGGCATTGGGGGGGCTCGTCACCGACTCGCGCAACGCCTCCCAGAGCGAAAGCGCCGAGCGCCGCGCGGGACCATCCCCATCGGCAATCCAAAGCCGCCCCGCCTCTTGCCACAGACGCTGGCGCGGTGCCGTCACCAGCATGCTGTAACGCCCCTGCGGGGACACCGTCGCACCGCTATCCAGAAAGAAGGACCAGGGCGTTGAGGCGAGCGGCGCAAACACCGTGGCGACATTCTCAGGATAAGGCACCACACATTGGGTCAGTACGGGGTGAGGCATAAGCAGCGCGGCGTCCACTGAAACGGGAGCATCAGCATAAGGGAGAAGTGTGATTTTGCCCATTCCCGGATGCGGCTTGGGGGCACCTCACCGCGGGATTCTTCCTTGACGGCCGACCGAGCGGTCAGTATCTTGTGACCTTACCGTCACGACAGGGCCATCCCCATGCGCGCAGATCGTCTCTCCCCACGTCTTTCGCTTCTCATGGCGGCGTTGATTCTGGGCGCGACGCCCGCCTGGGCGGAAAGCCTCGTTGGGGCCTATCAGCAGGCTTATCGGACAGACCCCGTCCTGGCGCAGGCCCGCGCCGAACTGTCGGCGCAGATGCAGGACAAACCCCTGGCCCGTTCCGCCCTGCTCCCCCATGTGGGTGCCGGTGCCGGTGTCGGCTTTAACACCGCCGACATCACCGGCTTTGGAGCGCAGCCCATCAATCGCGCCTACCTGTCAGACAGCTACAGCGTCGACATTACCCAATCCGTTTTTGACGGTCAGGCATGGACAGCGCTCAGGCAAGCCGACACCAAGATTCAGGCGAGCGCGGCAGCCCTCACCTATACCGAGCAGCAACTGGCTTTGAAGGTAGCTCAGGCCTACTTCGGCGTACTGGAGGCACAGGCCCAGAAACATGTTGCCGAAAAACAGAAGTCGCTGCTCGACAGTATTTACAAGCAGACGGATGCCACTCTGAAAATCGGCACTGGGGACATCATTGCCGTACGTGAGGCACAAGCTCGCCTTGATGCCGCCAAAGCCGATCTCATCACGGCCCGCAACGGGGTCGCTGTTGCCCAGCGCCGCCTACAGCGACTCACCCATCATCCCATCGGTGTGCTCGACAACCTGGGGCATTATGAGGCCATGGGTCCACAACCGGACGATATGGCCACTTGGGTGCAGAGTGCCGTCAAAGATCAACCGCTGATGCATCAGGCGGAAGCGCAGTTGCAAACCGCGCAGGACCAGGTCGAATATAACCGCCGTGCGCGCTGGCCGGTGGTGAATCTTCAGGGTATCGCACAACACACCCTGGGTAGTCCCTTCCCCGGCATGGCCATGAATCAGGCCGGGGTGAGCCTCAACCTCTCCGTACCCTTCTATCAGGGCGGACACATCTCTGCCTCCGTACAGCAGGCGCAGGCGCAGACCATCGCCAGTGTTGATCACGTCGCCAATGTCCGCGATGAAGTCACGCTCAATACCCAGACCGCCTTCCTCAATCTGAAGGACAGCGTGGCCCAACTGCGCGCCGCCAGGGAGACCGTCGCCTCGGCCAAGGTTTCCCTGGAAGGCACGCGCAAGGGCTATGAGGTGGGCACCCGTTCCATCATCGACCTGCTGCAGACGGCCACGGATTACATCCGCGCCGAGCAGGACTACAATGTGGCGTTCTATAATCAGATCATAGCGCGGGTACAGCTTAAGGCCGCCTCTGGTCAGATCAATATGGCGGATCTCGAAGCCATCAATGCCTTGCTGGACAATAGCGCAAACCCATAGTCCACTAGCCTGGGAGTATATGACGCATGGCCGCTGCCAAAAAAAAGATGGTCATTGCCGCAGTGATCATTCTCGCCATCGGCGGCGGATTGGCCTATTGGAAAACCCGCCCTACGGCGCCCGCCGATCAGGTCACCATTTATGGGAATGTGGATATCCGCCAGGTGCAGGCGGCTTTCGACGACAGCGGACGCATCCTGCGTCTCGCGGTGCAAGAGGGTGACCGCGTCCACAAAGGCCAGTTGCTGGCGGAACTCGACCCGACCCGCTTTCAGGATGCGGTGGACCGCGATCAGGCCAGTGTTGCCGCACAAGAACAGGTACTGGCCCGCCTGCTGGCCGGTTCCCGTCCCGAAGAAATCGCGGAAGCCCGGGCCAGCGCCGCCGCTGCCCAGGCCACCCTGGCCAATGCGGAAATCACCTGGCGCCGGCAGCAGGCGCTGGCCGCTGAGCAATATGTACCCAAGCAAAATCTGGATAATGCAGCCGCCGCCCTGAAAACCGCCCGGGCCAATCTGGATCACGCCCAACAGGGCCTGACCCTGGCGATCAAAGGGCCTCGCAAAGAAGACATCGCCGCCGCCCGCAGCCAGCTCACCGCCGAGCAGGCCGCTCTGCATCTGGCACAGCGCCAACTGGCGGACACCAAACTCTTCGCGCCGCAAGAGGGCGTGGTACAGGACCGCATCCTCGAACCGGGGGATATGGCCAGTCCACAGGTGCCCGTTTTTACCCTTGCATTGGACAATCCCATCTGGGTACGTGCCTATCTGCCCGAGAAATCGCTGGGGCAGGTGCGCCTCGGCATGCAGGCCAGCATCGAGAGTGATTCTTTTCCAGACAAGCATTTCGCGGGTTGGGTCGGCTTTATTTCGCCCACGGCTGAATTCACCCCCAAGACCGTACAGACCACCGAACTGCGCACCGAGCTGGTGTATCGGGTGCGTATTTATGCCTGTAATCCCGGGCACCAGTTGCGCCTGGGCATGCCCGTGACGGTGCAGATTCCGCTCCGAAATAACCCGCCACAGAATCGGAACACGAACGTCTGCGGACGCTGAACCATGACCGACACGACCTTGCGTTTCAGTCAGGTCAGCAAAAGCTTCGCCCGCGGCAAAGACCGGGTGCAAGCGCTGAACAACCTGGATATGAGCCTTCCCCCAGGTTCCATCACCGGCCTTTTAGGCCCTGATGGCGCCGGCAAAACCACGCTGATGCGCCTTGCCGCCGGGCTGTTGATTCCCGACAGCGGCACGATATCCGTCCTCGGCGCCGATACCCGTCGGCAGGCGAGACAGGTGCAGACCGCCATCGGTTATATGCCGCAGCGCTTTGGTCTTTATGAAGATCTCACGGTACAGGAGAATCTCGACCTGTACACCGATTTGCAGGGATTAACGCCGGTGGCGGCTGCTTCCCGCCAGCGGGAACTACTCAAACTCACCGCACTCGGCCCCTTTGGTGCCCGGCGCGCCGGAGCGCTGTCCGGTGGCATGAAACAAAAGCTCGGCGTCGCTTGCGCCCTGCTGCGTGCCCCGCAACTGCTCCTCCTGGACGAGCCGACGGTGGGCGTGGATCCCATTGCCCGCCGCGAACTCTGGGTAATCATCCAGGGGCTCAAGGAACAGGGCGTCACGGTGCTCATGAGCACCGCCTATTTTGATGAGGCAGAGCGCTGTGACGAAATTATTCTGCTGCATCAGGGCAAACTCCTGAAAAAGGACAGCCCCGCGGCCTTCCATCAACCGCTGAACGGGCGCTGTTTTCTAGTCACCCAGGCAGTGGTGAGCAAGCGCCACCTGCGGGAAACCCTGCAACACCGGGCTGGCGTTCAAGACGCGCGCATCCTCGCTGAAGGCGTGCGCGTGCTCTGCCGGGATACCCGACCCCATGCCGTGGCGGGGGAAGACTGGCAGATTGCGGCACCTACCTTTGAGGATGCCTTTGTCGACCTGTTAGGTGCCCCCGAAGACCCGGATGCCGAAATCATGTCCGACCCTCCATCCGCCGCCCCGCCCACGGACCAGGAATCAGAAACCGTAGTGGAAGTGCGCGACCTATGCAAGTTCTACGGCAAGTTCGAGGCGGTTAAAGGCAACACCTTCACCGTTCGCAAAGGCCAGGTATTTGGCCTGCTGGGCGCCAACGGCGCCGGCAAGACCACCACCTTTCGCATGCTCTGCGGCCTGCTCCCGGCTTCTTCCGGCACCCTGCAGATTGCCGGAGTGGATATGCGCCATGCCACCGCCCAGGCCCGGGGCCGCATCGGCTACGTCGCCCAGAAGTTTGCGCTGTATGGCAACCTCAGCGCTGATCAGAACCTGGCCTTCTTCTCGGCCGCCTACGGGCTGCGCGACAAGACGCGACAAACGCGTATGGATTGGGCGCGACGGGAATTCCAACTGGCAGACTATTGCAACGTCAATGCCGACGATCTGCCCTTGGGGATCAAACAGCGCCTGGCCCTGGCCTGCGCCCTCCTGCACGAGCCGCCCATTCTCTTCCTGGACGAACCCACCTCTGGGGTGGATCCCCTCGCCCGCCGCGAATTCTGGCAGCGCATCAATGCCCTGGCCGAAGGCGGGGTGACGGTGCTGATCACCACCCATTTCATGGACGAGGCCGAATATTGCGACCAACTCGTCCTGATGTCCCTGGGCGAGGTGCTGGCCCAGGGCAGCCCCCAGGAAATACGGGATCAGGCCAAAGATCCGGCACACCCCGAGCCGAGCATGGAAGAGGCCTTCATCCATCTCATTCAGGAACACGAAAGCCAGATCCGGAGAGCATCATGAAGCTCCAGCGCCTGCGCGGCCTGATTCGCAAGGAGTTCATCCAGATCTGGCGCGACCCATCCGCCATTGCCATCGCTTTTGTCATGCCGGTGTTTCTGCTTTTTCTTTTTGGCTATGGCGTATCGCTGGACGCGCGCCATGTGCCGGTGGCCGTGGTGGTGGACCAGCCCAGTGCGGAAACCAGCGCCTTTATCGGCGGGCTACAGCAGTCGGCTTACTTCACGCCACAGATCTATGGCAGTATTCAAGCGGCCCGACAGGCAGTGATGACGCGCAGAGCCGACGGTATTCTCTGGCTGCGCGGCGACTTCAGCCGTCAGGTGTTGCAGGGTGACACCACCAGCATCGGGGTATTCGTCAACGGTAAGGATGCCAATAATGCCCGAATTTTGCAGGGTTACCTGCAGGGTGTCTGGCAGGGTTGGCTGCAACAACGCGCCGCCAGTGCCGGGGCCGCGCTGGTCATACCGGTCACCGGCCAGGACCGTATCTGGTTCAATCCGGCCCTGCGCAGCCGCGATTATCTGGTGCCGGGGCTTATTGCCGTGATCATGACCCTCATCGGTGCCCTGCTGACGGCGCTGGTAGTGGCCCGGGAATGGGAGCGCGGCACCATGGAGGCCCTCATGGCCAGTCCGGTGACCATGGGGGAGATTCTCCTCGGCAAGCTCATCCCCTATTTCTTTCTCGGCATGGGCGGCATGCTCCTGTCGGTGGCGCTGGCGGTCTGGCTCTTCGCCGTCCCTCTGGTGGGCAGCTTCTGGGTCCTGCTGCTTTGCTCCTCGCTCTTTTTACTGGCGGCGCTGGGCATGGGACTGCTGATCTCCAGCGCTGCCCACAACCAGTTCGTGGCCGGTCAAATCGCCATTATCGTGACCTTCCTGCCGGCCTTTATCCTCTCGGGCTTTATCTTCGATATCCAGTCCATGCCCACGGCTATCCAGGTCATCACCCATATCGTGGCCGCCCGCTACTTCGTCACTATTCTGCAGACCCTCTTCCTCGCCGGTGACGTCTGGCCCGTCATTCTCTGGAACAGCCTGGCTCTGGCACTCATGGCGACCTTCTTTCTCGGCGTCACCCTGCGTCGTTCCCGCAAGAGGCTGGACTGATGCTGGCGCGACTCTGGGCTTTGGTGATCAAGGAATTCCTCGCTCTGCTGCGAGACAAGAAGAGCCGCTTCGTGCTGATCGGCCCGCCTCTGATTCAGTTGCTGGTCTTCGGCTATGCCGCGACTTTCGATCTCAACCATATCCCCTACGCAGTCTACAATCAGGATTCCGGTTTTGCCTCCCGGGAGTTATTAGGCCGTTTTCAAGGCTCCCCCGCCTTTCAGCAGGTGGCGACTATTACCCATAATGCCCAGATCGCACCCCTGATCAATAATCAGAACGCGTTGCTGGTGCTGCAAATCGGCCCGAACTTCACCCGCGATCTGCTGCTGCATCACCCGGCATCCGTGCAGGTCATCATTGACGGTCGCAACTCCAACAGCGCCACCCTGGCCCTCAATTACGTCAACAGTGTCATCCTGTCTTTCGACACCCACTGGGCCGCCACCCACCATTGGGGCAAGCCTCCGGCACAACTGGTGGTTCGCTCCTGGTTCAACCCTAATCTGTTATCCCGCTGGTTTATCGTGCCGGGCATCGTCGCTCTACTGACCCTGGTGGTCACCCTGCTGGTGACCGGGTTGTCCGTAGCGCGGGAGCGCGAGCAGGGTACCTTCGATCAGTTGCTCGTCACCCCGCTGAATCCTCTGGAAATTCTCCTGGGCAAGGCACTGCCCGGCTTCATCATTGGCGCGCTGGAAGGCGCTTTTATCATCCTCGCGGGGGTTTTCTGGTTTCAGGTACCCTTCATCGGCAGCATCCTGGCGCTGGCGCTGGGCATGGCGCTGTTCCTGCTTGCCGCCATCGGCATCGGGCTGATGATCTCATCGATCGCCGTCACCCAGCAGCAGGGTCTGCTGGGGGTATTCCTCTTTCTGGTGCCCGCCATCATTCTCTCCGGCTTCGCCACCCCCATCGCCAACATGCCGAAATTGGTGCAGGATCTCACCTATATCAACCCCATGCGCTACTTCCTGGTGATCGTGCGCGGGGTTTTTCTGGAGGGCGATGGCTTTCACGAACTCTGGTCACAATACTGGCCGCTGGCCCTGATCGCCCTGAGTTCCATGACAGCCGCTGCCTGGCTGTTTCGCCACCGGATGCAGTGAATCCGGAGGGACACGGCCCTCTTCAGGCCCCGATGCGCAAGGGGATGCGCTTGCGCCCGAAACTCCCCGGCTTGGCTTCGAAATGCCCGGCAATACCGTGGCCGCAATGGGGGCAATGCCCCTCCGGGGTCAGGTGATAAGACAATATCTGATACCAATCGCGGACGATCAATGCCGCCCCGCATCCGGGACAAAAAGTGGTATCGCCCTCCTGATCATGCACATTGCCGGTATAGACGTAATGCAAACCCGTCTCCATGGCCACGCGGCGTGCCCGCACCAGGGTATCGGCCGGTGTGGCGGGCACATCCGGCATCCGGTAGTCGGGATGGAAAGCGGAGAAATGCAGCGGTACGTCGGGACCCAGATGCCCCATCATCCACTCCGCCGCCGCACGGATTTCCGCCTCGGAGTCATTATGGCCCGGAATAAGCAGCGTGGTGATTTCCAGCCAGGTCGGGGTCTCCTTGACGATATACTCCAGTGTTTCCAGCACGGGGGCGAGATGCGCTCCGGTCAGCTTGAAGTAAAATTCGTCGGTAAAGGCCTTGAGGTCGACATTGGTTGCGTCCATTTTGGCGAAAAACTCCGCTCGCGGCTGCGCATGGATATAACCGGCGGTAACGGCCACGGTCTTGACGCCGACGGCATGGCAGGCATCCGCCGTATCCATGGCGTATTCGGCAAAAATAACCGGATCGTTATAGGTAAAGGCCACACTTTTGACATCCAGCGATTGGGCGGTTGCCGCGATGCCTGCGGGACTCGCCTGGTCCTGGAGCCGGTCCATTTCGCGGGATTTGGAAATATCCCAGTTCTGGCAGAACTTGCAGGCCAGATTACAGCCTGCTGTGCCAAAAGAAAGCACACTACTGCCGGGATAAAAATGATTCAGGGGTTTTTTCTCGATGGGGTCAATACAAAAACCCGAGGAGCGACCATAGGTGGTGAGGACCATGGTGTCGCCCTTCCGCATTCGCACGAAACAAGCCCCGCGTTGACCTTCCTGCAGACGACAGTCGCGCGGACAGAGGTCACACTGAATGCGCCCATCGGCAAGTTTGTGCCAGCAGCGGCCCGGATGCGTTATAAACGTCTCCTTATCCATTGCCCCTCCTCCCTGGCGTCTGTTCTTCACGCCATTTCTCCACCGTATACCAATACACTTCTATTTCTCCGGCCCAGAAATCTGCAGGCAAACCCGCCTTGCGTTTGAGCGCTCGCAGAAATTCCCGTGGATGGGGAAGCTCTTCCCACACCTGGGGAAGAAAGGTGCCACGACGCGAACCATAAGTGAGAACCAACCCATGCCGGTGGGGGTCAATTTGCGCCAAAAGGCTCTCCTCGCTGTCAAAATGTATCCGCTGCAGCGCAGAGAGTAATGAAACTTCCACCCGCACCTGTGACCACTCCGCTACAGCCAGCGGCGGAAAACGCGGGTCCTCGAAGGCCGCTGCCAGGGCATTGGCGCGCAGGTCCACCCCGAGGGGACGATAGGCTTGCAGGCTGCCGATGCAGCCTCGCAAGCCCTGGGGTCCGGTCAGCGTCACAAAAGTCGCACCAGGCTGCTGCGCCCAGTTCGGCACAGCCGCAAACTCAGCGGGCAAACCCAACGCCCCGGTAATCGTAGCACGGGCTACATCGAGCAGGATTTCCCCGGCTTCCGGCGGAAGCCCACCGATCTTTTCGTCACCTTCATGCATGGTCATGGCTCTCTCCGTAAAAAGCGACTGCGGCATAGCCCACCACCGCATCACGGGACCCTGCCGTATCACCCGAGTTACACAGACCCACCAGACGTGGGTGCAGGTGGTGCTTGCGGGCGACCGGGAGAAGGCCATTGATGGGCGTGGCGCCGCAAGCCTGCTCGTGGTCGATGGGCATGGGATCGAAGCGCAATATTTCCTCCACCGTATGGTGGTCTATCGCACGGGCTTCGGCGTAGGGATGGTAGTGAGAGAGGTCAGAGCTGATAACGATGGCCGTCTCTTCGCCACCCCAGAGCTTCTCCAGAACCTGGGCCACTTCGTCCGGCCGGGCATCGCCCACCACCAGCGGGACGACGCTGACGTCTCCCAGCGCTTCCTGGATAAAAGGCAGTTGTACTTCCAGGGCATGTTCCTGAGCGTGCGCGGCCGGCATTTCCCGGACCTGGGGCAACCCGGCCAGTGCCTCCACCCCCGCCTGATCCACCGCGACAGTACCCAGCGGCGTTTGCATGGCCTGAACACCAGGCAGGGCGAGGCCGCGAAATGGAAGGCGATGCGCTGGCCCGAGAAGTACCACCCGACGGATGCGCCCCCGCCCCGTGGCCAACAGGGCGTAACCGGAAGCGGCCACCGCTCCCGAGTAGATGTAGCCCGCATGGGGGACAATAATGGCCTTGGGCCACGAGGCAGCGGCCGCTTCATCGGCATGTTCAGCCCCGGCCAGTAAACGCTCTACTTCGGTCCGCAAAACAGCAGCCTCGGCAGGATAAAACATGCCGGCCACCGCCGCTGGTCTGACGAGATTCATGAAGCACTCTCCCTGGCCGCTATAAGGCCAACATCTTCATGTTAGCTATATCAGGATAGGAAAGAGTTTTTTCAAGGCTCCATGATTAGACCGTACAGAAAAACCCCTGATTCGCGCTCAGATTTCCTGCTGATTCACTCGCTTGGACAACTCCTCGGCGGATTCTTTGCGCTCCGAATAGCGGTCCACCAGATACTCGGCATGGTTGCGCAACAACAGAGTAAACTTCATAAACTCCTCCATCACATCCACCAGCCGGTCGTAATAGGCCGAGGGTTTCATCCGCCCAATCTCGTCAAACTCCAGAAAGGCCTTGGGCACCGAAGACTGGTTGGGAATGGTGAACATGCGCATCCAACGACCCAGAATACGCATCTGGTTCAGCGCGTTGAAAGACTGGGATCCACCGCAGACCTGGATGAGGGCGAGGGTCTTGCCCTGGCTGGGACGCACCGCCCCGGCATTCAGGGGGATCCAGTCGATTTGCGATTTGAATACCCCGGTCATGGCACCGTGACGCTCCGGCGAACACCAGACCTGTCCCTCCGACCACAGCACGGCTTCCCGCAGCTCCTGAACCTTCGGGTGGGTATCGGGCGCATCATCGGCCAGAGGCAGCCCGGAGGGATTGAAAATGCGGGTTTCTGCCCCGAAGAGGCGGAGCAGCCGGGCGGCCTCCTCCACCATCAGACGGCTGTAGGAACGCTCGCGATTGGAACCATACAGCAGAAGCACGCGCGGTTTTCCCAGACATTCGGTCCCGCTTTTAAAGTTCGCCGAAACGGGAATCCGCAAGAGCGCCGGGTCGATATTTGGCAATGTATCCGTCATGGCTTTTTCCTTAAATCAATGGCAGCCACCAGGCGAGTGCCAGCAGAGTCACCAAAAGCACCGGCGGTGTAATCAGCAGTCCGGTCTTCATATATTGGCCCCAGGTGATGGTGACCCCCTTGCGACCCAGCACATGTAACCACAACAAAGTGGCGAGACTGCCGATGGGTGTAAACTTGGGACCCAGATCACAACCGATGATATTGGCATAAACCATGATCTCGCGAACCATGGGATCCGCCGCAGCAGACGCGTGATGGATAGCCAGCGCGCCCACCAGCACCGCGGGCATGTTATTCATTATCGATGAGAGCAATGCCGCCAGAAAACCCGTACCCAGTGCGGCGGCGACCGGCCCATGGGTGCCAAACCAGTGCAGGGCCTGCGCCACATAGGCCGTCAGTCCGGCATTGCGCAGCCCATACACCACCAGGTACATACCCAAACTGAAAACCACAATTTTCCAGGGCGCATCCTGCAAAACCTTACGTACGGAAATCTGGGCACCACGTCCACCATGAAGCCAGCGGCCCGCTAAGGCAAGCAGAATCAAGGCACCCGTAACGGTAACCACAGCGACGGGCACCTGCCACTGCGCGGTGACAAAATAGGCGATGAGCAGCAGACCCAGCACCGGAAAACTGGCGCGAAACACCAGATGGTCCCTGATCGCCGTTGCCGGCTCCGGGAGATGCGCGGTGCCGTAATGCTGCGGCAGCACCCGCCGAAAAGCGATCCAGAGCACCAGCAGCGTCGCCGCCAGCGCCACCAGATCCACCGGGACCATCACCAGGGCATAGCGAGCAAACGAAATATTGAAATAATTGGCGCTGACGATATTCACCAGATTAGAGATCATCAGCGGCAGGCTGGTGGTATCGGCCACAAATCCCGTGGCAATGACAAAGGCAAAGGTGGCGGCCGGGGTGAACTCCAGTTGCAGCAGGATGGCCATCACAATCGGGGTCAGGAGCAAGGCCGCGCCGTCATTGGCAAAGACCGCAGCGATGGCCGCCCCGAGGATGATGATCAGCGGAAACAGAAGTCGCCCCCGCCCGCCGCCCCAGCGCGCCACGTGCAGCGCCGCCCAGTGGAAGAAGCCCGCTTCATCCAGAATCAGCGAGATGATAATGAGCGCCACAAAGGTAAAAGTGGCATCCCAGATGATGTGCCAGACCACGGGGATATCACTCCAGGTGATGACGCCGGTTGCCAGCGCCAGCACCGCACCGCCCATGGCACTCCAACCGATACTCAGCCCCTTGGGTTGCCAGACCACCAATATCAACGTTGCCAGAAAGATCAGTACCGCCAGCATGGATCGGCTACTCCGCAGAAAATTTGGCTCGTAGTCTTGACGAGCTACCAGTTCCTGTCAATACTGCAACGAAAGTTCGGGAGTTGATTTATGGACACGGCAGAACAACGGGATCAGATTGTGATCTACCTGGAGGCACTCGCGTCGCCGGTACGGCTGGATATTTTCCGGCTCCTGGTGGAGCAGGAACCCGCAGGCTTGGTGTCTGGTGAGCTTGCCGAGCATCTGGGGCAGGCGCACAACAGCATCTCTTTTCATCTCAAGTCACTGCAGCATGCAGGACTGGTCACGGTGCAGCGGGAGGGGCGTTACCAACGCTATCGCGCGGCCATGCCCGTGGTTCGCGCTTTAGTGGCCTATCTCACCGAAAATTGCTGCCGCGGTACTCAGGAATGCGCCATAACGCATGCGGAAGTATCCACATCGCCTATCGTCCCACCAGGAAATCTGCCATGAAAAAACCGGAAATTTTGTTCCTCTGCACCGGCAACTCCTGCCGCTCCATTCTCGCCGAGGTCACCTTCAATGCCCTGGCGGGTCCGGCCATGCACGCCGTCAGTGCGGGCAGCCATCCCGCCGGGTATGTCCATCCCCGGTCGCTGGCCTTGCTGCAGCGGGAGGGTTTTTCTACTGAAGGGCTCAGCAGCAAGTCCTGGGATGATCTCGCCGTCACCCCCGACGTCGTCATTACCGTCTGCGCCAGTGCCGCCGGCGAGACCTGCCCGGCGTATCTGGGACCGGCCATCCGCGCCCACTGGGGTGTGGAAGACCCTGCCAAAGCTACCGGCAGCGAAGCCGAAATCGAAGCCGCTTTCGACACGGCCTACCGTATTTTGCGGCATCGCATTGAGGCCATGTTCCACCTGCCCGTGGCAGGTCTCATAGAAAAAGACCCGGCACAACTGTGTGCAGAACTGGCCCGTATTGGCAGCCTGGAACCCTGAGCCACCCCATTCTACGGAGCACATCGCGATGTCCATGATCGTTGATCCCCAAGAATTTCATATCAGCATCCGCGTTGCTGACCTCGCGGCGAGTACCGATTTTTACGTGCAGCTTCTCGGTGTCGAAGCCAAAGATCAGACGGCACGCTACAGCACCTTCATCGTGCCCCACTTGCGCCTGAGCCTGGTGCTGCTGGTCAACGATAAAAATGAAGCACTGGACACCTATAGCCTCTATCACCTGGGCTTGGGTGTATCCAACCGCGCGGCGGTCGTCGAAAGCTACCACCGCGCCAAGGCCGCTGGTGCCGAGATCGTCAAGCCACCCCGCACCACCTGGCGGGGCACGCCCCTCCATGAACTCTGGCTGCGCGACCCCACCGGTTACAACCTGGAAGTCTACGCGCGCCTGACCCCGGAGGAACTCGCCGAAATGCCTGACGATCAGGAAGCGATCTATCTGGTGCCCGGTACCCAACCTCCTGCGGAGCACTCCAATGGTTAAACAGCAACCACAGTGATTATTCCGGCATAAATTTACCATACACCCCAGATCACGCATCTTCTTTAATAAATTGCGCAATATCGTCTGGCTCCTTAATTTCCCCCCATGTTAGCGACTACATGAACTAATGCCAGTATAAATCAAATATCAGCTTGCCAAACTGGAAGGCATCTATATAAGCGTTTCAAAATATAAACTAGAAATATCAATTGGTTGCAAGATTAACTGTCGGACTCGATAGGCCTACGTCGCGCACTTGCCCGGACATTGAGTCTCACCGACGAGCATGGAACATCATCTGTTTTGCTGTGCTGCCCCACGGATTCTGCGGCGCTCCACGAAAACCAGTAGGAGTGCGCCAATGGTCTGGCCGACGAAAAGTGCGACGAACAGTAGTACATAGTTACTTGGCAACCAATAAGATATCGGAAGGACGAGCAACATGATTGGCACCGCGTACAGCACGATATTCCCCAAGGTAAGTCCTATGTTTTTGACACTGGCCTGTAACGATGACGGCTCGGTCTGACTCTGGTAGTTTGCATTAACATTCATTGAGTTATACCCCTTGCTGATGGAAGGTTCCGGTCCAATTGAACGGCACAATAATGTTTATTTTCTGGCCCCACTTAACCAAATCTAGACGATACCGCATGAAAACGCCAGCCGACTACAGAGCTATCAGCCCTCTGTTTAGTGTCTACTACGGTGCCGCCCCATAGCGAAGCCGCACCGGACTAGGTTATCCTGGCCCCATAACCGCCAAATACTGGATGAGGGGGCCTCGCTAACCATGCAAAGATTTTTTGTGCTGGCCATCCTGATCCTGCTGGGCTGGCTGACCTATCGTCTCTCTCCCATTCTCAGCCCCTTTCTGGTAGCCGGCATCCTTGCTTATCTCGGCAATCCGCTGGTCACCCGCCTACAGCGGCACCGAATCAATCGCACCTGGGGCACCACACTGGTTTTCGTCCTCGTCATCCTGATCCTGGCCGGGATCATCATGGCCCTGCTCCCCGTCATCCGTCACCAGTCCTTGCTATTCATCGAATATCTACAAAAATATGTAGAACTCCTGCAAACCCAGATCATCCCGCAACTCTCCGCGCGAATCGGCATCCACCTCGACAGCCAAAGCATCACCCATTACGCCACTGCCAATGCCCAGAAACTGGCAGGATGGCTGGGGCGCAGCCTCCAGGTAGCGCTGAGCTCCGGCTCCGGCCTGATCAGCAGTGTACTCAGCATCATTTTAGTGCCGGTTCTGGGTTTCTATCTGCTGCGCGACTGGCCACGCCTCATTGCCCGTATTGCCGCCTTCATCCCGCCGCACTATCTGCCGCTTTCTCAGCGCCTGGCCGGCGATGCGGACGCCATGCTCATGGCCTTTTTGCGTGGACAACTCCTGGTGATGTTGGCCCTCGGCACCAGTTACGCGATTGGCCTCAGTATTGTCGGTCTGCAAACTGCCGTCCTCGTCGGTCTGGTGGCGGGACTGCTCAGTTTTGTACCCTATCTTGGCGTCGTGAGCGGCATAGCCATGGCCACTCTCGCCATGTACGTGCAGACCGGCGCTTTTTTGCCCATTCTCTGGGTACTGATTGTCTTTGGCATCGGCCAGATACTGGAGAGCATGGTATTCACCCCCTATCTGGTGGGGGATCGCATCGGTTTACACCCGGTCGCGGTTATTTTCGCCGTGCTTGCGGGCGGCGAACTCTTCGGTTTCGTCGGTCTGCTGCTCGCGCTACCTGTCACCGCCGTCCTCATCGCCCTGCTGCGCCACGCCCATGGCTGGTACCTACAGAGCCCTTACTACCTGGGTAAGGGGTCATAATCCCATGGAAGAAGTGATCATTATCGGCGCCGGTATTTCCGGTCTGGCCACCGCCTATTTCCTCCGTAAACGGGGTTGGTCGCCCTTGCTGCTGGAAGCAGGCGCCACGCCAGGTGGCAACCTGCAGAGTCGACGGGAAGAAGGCTATCTGCGGGATATGGGACCCAACTCGCTCCTGCTCAAAGGCCAGATTGTCCCGGAATGGCTCCGCGCGCTACGCCTGGAAGAAGACATCGTCGAAGCCAACCCGCTCGCCAAGCGCCGCTATATCCTTAATCGCCATCGGCAACCCGTCGCACTGGGACCGGGTGTGCTTTTTGGCGGCAGCCTGCTGAGTGTGCGCGGCCGCCTACATCTCCCTGGCGAGCCTTTCCGGCCACCGCGTCGGGTGCAGGATGGTGAGGAAAGTATTGCTGACTTTGTGCGGCGGCGACTCGGGGATGAAGCACTCACCTGGCTGGTCGACCCCTTCGTCTCCGGTGTCTTTGCCGGCAATCCCGCACGTCTTTCGGTACAAGCTACCCTTCCCCGCCTGGTGGCGCTGGAGCAGGACGGTGGCTCACTCCTCCGCGGCGCACTGCGTGCCCGGAACAGGAAATCGCCAGGCACTCCAAAAACCCGTCTTATTTCTTTTCGCGAAGGTCTGCAGGCCCTCCCGCTAAGGGTCGCCAGTACACTCGGCGATGCGCTGCGTTGCAACACCCCAGTCGATCAATTGGATAATAGCGACGGCATGTGGCAGGTCAGCAGCGGCAACCATGCCTGGCAAAGCAAACGGCTCATTCTCGCCCTACCCGCGGGCGCTGCGGCCAGTCTGCTCGCGCCAACGGACGCTGCACTTGCCCACGAACTGGACGCCATCCCTTATCCCGCGGTAGGCAGCCTGTCCATTGGCTTTCAGCGCGCACAGGTACAACATCCGTTGGATGGTTTCGGAATGCTGATTCCGCGGGTCATGGGTCTGGAAACACTGGGGGTGCTCTTCTCCTCCACCCTCTTTCCCGGGCGCGCACCGGCGGATCAGATATTGCTGACCGCCTTTATCGGCGGCAGTCAGAATGACATTTCCGGACGTAGCAATGATGATCTGCTGGCGACTGCATTACACGAAATCAACCCACTGCTGGGCATCAGCGGCAAGCCCGTTTTCACCCGCTGCCAGATCTGGCCAAAAGCCATCCCGCAATACGAAATCGGACACCTGGATCGGGTAAGGCGGATCGACGCCCTAAGCGCCCGGTACCCCGGGCTGTACTTCCGGGCCAACTGGCGGGAGGGCGTCGCGCTGGGAGACTGTATGGAAGGGGCTTACCGGTTCAGTCAGGACGCCGACTGGCAGCGCTGAAAGCAGAATGAAATTAGTGTGCTGCGGTTGGGGCGAGCGCCGCAACCAGGGTATCCATCGCTGTATCCTGGGGCTTCGCAACAGCCCCTGGCGTCGCCGTGGTATTGAGCGCGGCAACGGACTTATACCGGGCGTTAGCACTAACCGATTCCAATTTGCGCCGTAATCCGGGTGCGTTCCCCACGATCTCCACAAGCGTCCCCACCTGCACCATCGCGGCGATTTGCTGTGCATCCCAGTTTGACAAGGCCACGCAGCCGGCCGTCCAGCGCCCAGGGAACACCTTGCTCTGAGGGTCATCTGCAAATTGCGGACCCATGCCGTGAATGCCTATTTCGCCGCCCAGCGCGGTATTTTGTGGCGGCGTCTGCCCTGCGTCGACGGCATCGACAATGGCGCGATATTGCGCCTTATTGATAACGCCTTCACGCAACCCCCACGCCGCATTTTCCCGGTTAGGGTAGGTCAAACCCATGAAGGGGCCATAGCGTGTGCCCCGGCTGACCCAGCCGATGTGATAACGCCCCATCGGCGTGACGTCATCCCCTCGTATCCGTTTGGGAGCAGCGCCATTGAAGCCGATTGCTACCGGGTAGGTCGCCAGCACGGTATTACCCTTGTAGACCGTCAGGAAGTGCGTGGTAGTCGAAATGACGATATGCACCGATTGGACGACTGGCGCAGCGCTTGCCGGAGAGACCGCGGGCGCCACTGGCTGAACAACCGGCGGGGGAATCTGTGCGGCATAGTAGGCTACCGAGTGTACTGGCGCGGAGGGCAGATCTGTCGTCGTGCAACCCGCTAATCCCAGAGCACCCGGCATCACCCCCAACAGCCCCCATCCCTTGAATTTGCGTATCACTCCACTTCCCCCAGATTGGCTCTACTCACACAATCTCATAATATACCGGAAGCCTGAGCGCAAGGTCCATGATCTTCTGGCGGATTCCCGCTAACCCACCTGCCCGTAGTCCAGCCGGTTCCCCAGCCAGCGTTGCACGATAGCCTGCGCCGCATCAGCATCTTCCTGCAGCAGTTGATCCGCCAATTCTGGCACGAGGGCCAGCAGGGCTTCGTCACGCAGGATATCTGCGACGCGCATCCGCAGGATGCCCGTCTGCCGCGTGCCGAGATACTCGCCCGGTCCGCGCAGTTCCAGATCCTTGCGCGCGATGACAAAGCCGTCATGGGTTTCGCGCATTACCCGCAAACGCTCTCGCGCCTTGCCACTCAGGGGTGGATGATAGAGCAGGATGCAACTGCTCTGCTGCGCCCCCCGCCCTACCCGCCCCCGCAACTGATGCAGTTGCGCCAGGCCCAGGCGCTCCGCATGTTCGACAACCATGAGACTGGCGTTGGGGACATCCACCCCCACTTCGATCACCGTCGTCGCCACCAGAATGCGTACAGCGCCTGACTGAAAGGCCGCCATCACCTCCGCCTTTTCTGCGGCGCGCATCCGCCCGTGGATCAGTCCGATGGCCACGCCGGGCAAGGCCATTTGTAGATCGGCAAAACTCGCCTCCGCCGCCTGCAATTCGAGGATTTCCGATTCCTCAATCAGCGGACAAACCCAATAGATTTGCCGCCCCTCCTCCAGCATGTGTTGCATCCGTCCGATCAGTTCGGGCCGACGACTGTCAGGCATCACCAGGGTTTCCACTGGGGTGCGCCCCGGCGGCAGCGCATCAATGACAGACACCTCCAGATCCGCATGCACCGTCATCGCCAGGGTCCGCGGAATCGGCGTAGCGGTCATCACTAGCAGATGGGGCATGGTCATGGTGCCTTTCTCCAGCAACTGACGGCGCTGCTCCACGCCAAAGCGGTGCTGCTCGTCAATAATGACCAACCCAAGACGAGAGAATTCCACCCCCTCCTGAAACAGTGCCTGCGTCCCCGTCACCAGCCCAAGCCTGCCACTGGCGAGGGCTTCCAGTGTCTCGCGACGGGCGCGCGGCGCGCGGCTGCCCACCAGATAACCCACGTCCTGGTCCAGCGCTTCCAGCCACTGCCGGAAGCGCGTATATAACTGTTCTGCGAGAATCTCGGTCGGTGCCATCATGGCTACCTGATATCCGGCATCCAGTGCGGTCAGCGCCGCTGCCGCCGCGACCAGGGTTTTGCCAGAGCCCACATCCCCTTGCAATAAACGACGCATGGGCTGATGGCGCGCCAAGTCGGCGTTAATCTCGGCAATCACCCGATCCTGCGCTCCCGTCGGTACGAAAGGTAACTGCGCCAGGAAACGCTGCCACAACTGCCCGTTACTGTGCAGACAAGGGGCATTCGGCATCATCCCCGACTGCCGCGTCTGGCGCACCGCCAAATGATTCGCCAGCAACTCCTCCAGCGCCAGCCGCTGCCAGGCAGGATGCTGCGGCGAGGGCATCTCATCCGCACTTTCGTGCAGCAGACGCAAGCCTTCGCGCAGAGTGGGCCACTGCGGAGGCAGTCGATCTTCAAGGAAGTCCGGAAGCTGGTCGAGGAGGGTCAGGGCCTGCGCTACCCAGCGCCGCCATTGCGCTTGGCTAATGCCTTCACTACTGGGATAAAAGGGGGTGAGGTGACGCGGAGCCCGAAACTGCGGGACATCCGCCATCTGCCATTCTGGATGCACCATTTCGAGGCCGTGAAAGCCGCCGCGCAACTCTCCGAAACACCAGAGCTGCCGCCCGACCTGCCATTGCCCACGCAGGGCCGCTACCATGTGAAAGAGCCGTATGAGCAGACGCCCGCTGCCATCACTCAAGGTCACCAGCCATTGTTCGCGTCGCCCGCGCTGGTGATCGATACTGACAACTTCACCCAGTACAGCGCGCTCCTGACCGGGCTGCAAGGCCGCCATAGAGGATATGTAGCGGCGATCCTGATAACGACTGGGCAGATGAAACAGGATATCCTGGACCCGCCACAGGTCCATGCGCTGCAAGCGCTGGACCAGCGCGGGACCGACCCCGCGCAGTGCCGAGACGGAACTCTGCAGATACAGTCCCGTATTCGCTACCGCCATACTAGTCGGTGCGCGGCAGGGCCTCGCGACGTGCCCATTCCGCGAGAAGTTCGTCGAGGTCAACATGATGCATGGCGGCTACCCCCCCCAGCGTTTCACGCTCGGCGATGAAACACTCCCCACAATGGATACCACGTTCTTCCAGCAGCGAAACCAATACCGGATGTGCCTGCAGCAGCACACGCATGGGCTGGGCAAGCACTTCCGCGCGCTCCATCTCAGCCTGCCTTGATCAAGGCAACGATGCCGTCTATTTCTACCTGCGCCCCACGCGGCAGGGCCGATACCTGGACCACCGCCCGCGCCGGATAAGGTGGCGCAAACTCCGCCTCCATGGCCTGATTCACCTGCGCAAAATGGCCGAGATCCGTCAAGTAGACCTGCAACTTAATGGCATCCTGCAGCCGCCCACCCGCCGCCGCGCAGACTGCCTGCAGGTTATCCAGCACCCGCCGGATCTGCAGGGCGACGTCGCCCTCTACCATCTGCCCGGTGCTGGGGTCCAAGGGGATCTGACCCGAAAGGTAGAGCAGGCCGTCATGCACCATGCCCTGACTGTAGGCCCCGATGGCCTGGGGTGCCGAATTACTCTGAACTGGAACTGGCATAGATTAAACTCCTTGTTAGCCTTTGACCCGCTGTACCCGGGATACCATCGGCAGACTACGCAAACTCCGCATTATTTTGGCCAGGTGATCCCGATGGCGCGCCTGTATGGTAAAAGTGATGCCCGTATAGAGTCCATCCTGGGGCTCGATGTCCACATGATCAATATTGGAATCTTCATCGGAAATCAGGGTGGCAATGCGGGCCAGCACACCACGCGCGCTTTCCGCCACCACCCGGATCGTCACCGGGAACTCACCCTGAGCTTCGGGGTCCCATTGCACGTCCACCCAGCGATCACGGCGCTTACGCCACTCGCGGATGTTGTGACAATCATGGGTATGCACCACCACGCCTTTGCCGGCACTGATGAAACCCAAAATAGGATCGCCGGGGATCGGCCGGCAGCAACGGGCCAAGGTCACCGGCATGCCCTCTGTCCCCCGAATCAACAGGGGCTTTTTCGTGGCTTCCTCGCGATTAAGGCGGCTTGGCAGTAGTTGACTGACCGCATGCCCCAGACGGCGCGCGGTCTGCGCCAAACGCCCACGATCTTCCTCCCCAGGTAAGAGCTTGTGTGCCACCACCAGCGGGAAAACCTCACCCATGCCGATGGCGGCGAGCAGTTCTCCCTCATCCTGGACATTAAACGTCGTCAGTACCCGCTGAAAATCAGCCGCTTCAACCTGTTGGAGGTTAGCGCCCAGACTGTGCATCGCCTTTTCCAGCAAATTGCGACCCAACACTTCGGCATCACCGCGCTGAATGGTCTTCAGATAGGCACGCACGCTGCCGCGCGCCTTGGCGGTCACTACCACATCCAGCCAGCCTGGTTGCGGATGCGCCGAAGCTGCCGTGACGATTTCTACCTTATCCCCATTATTCAGAGGACTGCGCAAAGGCACGTACATATCATTGACCTTAGCGGCCACCGCACGGTCACCAATATCGGTATGCACGGCGTAGGCAAAATCCACCGCCGTCGCACCGCGGGGCAAGCTGAGAATCTTGCCCTTGGGGGTAAACACATAGACCTCATCAGGAAACAGGTCGAGCTTAACGCTCTCCAGAAACTCCTGAGAATCTCCCCCCTGTATCTGCAGTTCCAGCAAACGCTGCAACCAGGCACGCGCCTGTGTTTCAGCGTGCGCATTATTCGAGCCCGTCTTGTACAGCCAGTGCGCCGCCACCCCCGCCTCGGCGACCCGGTGCATATCCTCGGTGCGGATCTGGACCTCTACCGGGTGCCCGAAGGGGCCTAGCAGCACGGTGTGCAGGGACTGATATCCGTTGGATTTAGGGATGGCGATATAGTCTTTGAAACGCCCGGGAATCGGCCGATACAGACTATGAACAATGCCCAAAACGCGATAGCAGGCATCCACATCGGCGACAATAATCCGGAAGGCATGGAGATCGTGGATGGCACCGAAGGGCATACCCTTCTTCTGCATCTTGCTATAAATACTGTAGACATGTTTCTCACGACCGCTGACCTGTGCTGCCAGCCCCTCCTGCCGGAGGCGGTCCTCCAGGGCGTGTTCAATTTTTTGCACCGCTTCCTTGCGGTTACCACGCGCTGCCTTTACGGCCTCATTGAGGGTGTGCCAACGCTTGGGGTAGAGATGGGAGAAGGCCAACTCCTCCAACTCAATGCGAATGGCATGAATACCCAGACGCTGCGCAATGGGCGCGTAAATATCGAGGGTTTCCCGGGAAATACGCCGCCGCTTCTCCGGCTTCATCACGCCCATGGTGCGCATATTGTGCAGACGATCAGCCAGTTTTATCAGCACCACGCGAATATCCCGGGACATGGCCAGAAACATCTTGCGGAAGTTCTCTGCCTGCGCCTCTTCACGGGTTTCAAAACGTACCTGCCCGAGCTTGCTGACCCCATCCACCATCTCCGCCACTTCTGGCCCGAAGCGCTCAACGATGTTTTCCTTGCTGATGTTGCAATCTTCAATCACATCATGGAGCAAGGCGGCTTGGATGGTGAAAATATCCAGTTGCAACTCGGCAAGAATGCAGGCGACCGCTACTGGATGGTGAATATAGGGCTCACCACTACGCCGGGTCTGTGCGCCGTGTGCGGTGGCGGCCAACTCGTAGGCTTCGCGCGCGCGCGCCACCTCTTCCGGCGTCATATATTGCTGGAGCAACGCGCGCAGCGGCGCGCAGGGATCCTCTAGGGCCGGAGAAACCGGCGGCAGACGCAGCACCTCGCCCACCGCTGTCGCCAGAGGCAGTCTCGGCACCATTGCGCCTAGCTCGCTTTCACTCGCCAGCGGCATCCTCAGCTCCAGCCGCTTCGCGGTTCGCTGCACCGGGGAAGTTGGGTAACGGTGGCGGCATCTGCTCGTCCAGAATCGCCCGGCTCACCTTGCCGGCAGCCACTTCGCGCAGGGCAATGACCGTATTCTTGTCACGTCCCGGCTCCACTTCCGGCACGGCACCGGAAGCCAGTTGCCGCGCCCGCCGCGCCGCTATCAAAGTTAACTCAAAACGATTATCCACATGATCCAGACAATCTTCTACTGTTACTCGTGCCATCGTCTATTCACCTTTTTATCAATTTAACCGCTAATACCGAGGAGACTCTTTAATCGTTGATGCTGTGCATGCTGCTGATAACCCAGCCGCAAATGCTCGGCATGGACAATGCACTGCAAGTCGGTTAACGCATCCTGGAAGTGGTCATTTACCACCAGATAATCAAACTCGTCATAATGCAACAGCTCTTCACGTGCTGCCGCCAGCCTACACGCAATAACCGCCTCTGAATCCTGGCCACGGCCACGCAGACGTTCCGCCAAAGCGGCGACAGAAGGCGGCAGGATAAAAATACTGACCGCCTGCCCCGGCAATCTTTCCCGCACCTGCCGCGCACCTTGCCAGTCGATCTCCAACAGACAGTCGGTCCCAGCGAACAACTGACTCTTCACCCAAGGTTCACTGGTACCATAACCATTGCCATGCACCCGGGCATACTCCAGAAACTCGCCCCGCTCCGCCATGGCCGTGAAGGTTTCCATGGGAACGAAGTAATAATCCGTTCCTTCTACCTCGCCCGGCCGCGGGGGCCGCGTGGTGTAAGAGACGGAGGTGCGCAATTGCGGGGTCGCCGCTACCAGCGCCCGGGCCAGACTGGTCTTTCCCGCCCCGCTGGGTGCCGAAATAATCCATAGGATACCGCGTTCTGCTCCACCCGTCATTGGCTTTCACTCCACATTCTGCACCTGCTCCCGCATCTGTTCGATGAGCACTTTCAGCTCTACCGAGGCAAAAGTCACCTGGCTGTCTCCGGCCTTGGAAGCGAGGGTGTTGGCCTCCCGATTGAGTTCCTGCATGAGGAAATCCAGGCGCCTGCCAACTGCCTCGCGCCGCTGCAAGATGCGCCGCAATTCGGTCAGATGGGTGTCCAGACGGTCCAGTTCTTCCGCTACGTCCTGACGTTGCAGATAAAAGAGCAGCTCCTGCTCCCAACGCCCCGCGTCCACCTGCTGCGCCAATTCCTGCAAGCGCGCCTGCAAACGTTCGCGCAGCGCCTTTTCCAGATCAGGCAAATGGTTGCGCAATGCTGCAGTCTGCCCGGCAATCGCGTCCACACGACTCAACAACAGTTGTGCTAAAGCAGCACCCTCTCGCTCCCGCGCCTCCTGCAACTCGGTCAACGCCCGGTCCAGCAGCGCCAGCACTTCTGCCTCCAGCGCTTCGGTATCTGTGCCAGACGCCTGCACCAGACCCGGCCAGCGTAGCGCATCCCATGGATTAAACGCGGTCTCACCCAACTCCCAGATATCCGTCAGTTCCCCATGGAGTCCGTGCAGTTCCGTCGCCAGTGCCGTATTAAGGCGCAACGATCCGCCCGCCGCAGGCTGAAAACGCAGCCAGGCATCCACCCGGCCGCGCACCAGCGTTTTTTGCAAGCTTGCCCGTACCGCTGTTTCGAGGGCGCCCAAGCCCTCGGGCAGGCGCAGACCAACATCAAGAAAACGGTGATTTACGGTGCGCAGCTCCCAGGCCAGCGTGCCCCAAGCCCCGTGACTTTCACAACGGGCGAACCCGGTCATACTGCGTATCATTTTGTTACTCCCCAGCACAACCCTGCCCACAGAAATGCAGGCATCCTCTGCATAAACTAGCATACAGCCGCCAGTCCGGCGACCTCTGCATGCGTTTGCCGAGTGCAAAATACCGATTAAGTGGCCTTGACGCTGTCAGAATCCCGAACTAAACCTAAAGAACTGAATCTAAAAAATTGGGCTGCCGGTTCTAGCGTCAACTTCTAGCGTCAACACATTAAGTTGGCGAACCCGATCATCACGATAACTGCGGGAGAATGTCACATGATAGGTTCGGAAGAAATGCTGTTCGAATGGGACGAGTGGAAAACGCGGGCAGTGGCGCTGGGGGTCGCGGAGGATCTGGCCGAACTGGGCAAAAAGATCATGCGCGATGCCTATATGCAGCGCTGGCCCGAAGCCGTGCTCAGTGACTGCGGCTGGGATGACGATGGTTTTGGGATGCTGGCCCTGGCACGCGCCAAGCCCGCTGAAGCTCGCCGTGATTGGGAACAGTTATATGCGCACCATCATCGCAGGCCTGCCTGCCCGGTGGAAGCGAACCAACATCGCAGCAGTAAGGCTATGGTGCGAACCGCTACCCCACTGCTGATTCACCCCCGGAAGCTGGAAGAGAGCAGGCCCTGAAATCTACAAACGCATCCGGAGCAAGTGCCAGAGGATAACGGGTAGGAAAATCACACCGACGTAGCGACCATCGATGTGTCCTTGACACCGATGAGCATGAACGCCAGCAGCAATAGTTCAAACAGCCAGCGCTGGCGCCTCCCCAGTTGCAAAGTTACTGAGTCAGGCCGGCATAGAGCATGGGCAGACGCTCCGGCAGGCGTTCCACATGGTCGATCACCTGATAATTGCGCGCCCCGAAAATCCGCGACACATACTCATCGGCGTGGGGATCAAGGCTCAGACAATAGGTAATCACCCCGTCCCGCCCCAGTTCCTCCACAGCCCGCCTCGCGTCGTAGCGCAGATACTGCGGATCGCGTACATCAATATCCGCTGGCTCGCCATCGGTAATAACCAGCAACAGTTTTTTCGATTGCCGCTGATGACGCAGGTAGTGCCCGGCATGGCGTAAGGCCGCCCCCATGCGCGTGGAAAGCTTGCCGGTCATACCCGCAATACGCCCCATGGCCTCATCGCTATACGCCTCGTCAAAGTCTTTAAAGCGGTAATATGCGACATCATGCCGCCCATCGGAATGAAATCCGTGAATGGCAAAGGGATCACCAATACGGTTCATGGCGTCGGCGAGCAGTGCCGTCGCATCCCGCGTAAGCTGAAGGATAGTGTCTTCCGAACCATGGACCTTATCGTTGGTCGACTCGGACAGATCCATCAATACCAGCACGCCCAGATCGCGCACCTTGCGCAAGTTACGCATGTGGATACGGGTATCCGGCGCCAGACCCATGCGGATATCGACCAGTGCGCGCACCGCCGCTTCCATATCGATCTCGTCACCATCTTCCTGTTTGCGCAGACGCTGCACACCCTGTGGTTGCAATGCCTCGATCAGGTATCTGAGCCGACTGGAGACCGGCTTGTACTTGTCCAGCACCTCACGCACATCGCGCACATCGCCGATCCTCGGCCGACGCTCCAGCACCGTTACCCAGTGCGGGCGATTGGTCTGAATCTGATAATCCCACTCCGGATAATGGTAGGGATCAGAAACCGGCTCCTTGCCTTCCATCTGGTTGTAACTCAGCCCCATATCTTCGTAGGGGAAAAGCTCGGATTGCAGTACCCAGACTTCCTGGGCGTCGTCACCGGCCAGTTCGGTATCAATCTCGTTGACCATTTCCATGACGCTGACGTATTTCCGCACCTGGGCGCCGGGAAGGATAGTCGCTTCACTTTCCCAGTTGATTTCCTCAAACTCCCAGATATAGCGGTTATCATCCCGATAGGGGATATCGGGGATGTCGGTACGGGCATGGTAAGTCATCTTTTCCTTACGCAGGGTGTCCGCCAGTCGCACACCCAAATCCCAGGAAAGTTGTGGATCGTCCCAGCGGGCCTTTGCCTCCCCAAAGGCTTGCCGACCCTCCTGCACCCAGGCATTGCCGTCCTCATAGGCGGGATCAATAATCGCCCGCGCCAGTCGGGAAAACAGTTCCCCCATAGTGGCCACCGGCCCGGCCACCGCGGTGTGAAAAGGCGTCCAGATTGCGCGTAGTCCGGGGAAGGCGCGCATGGCCAGTGCCTCCACCCGTGCATCCTCCAGCAAACCGATTACGGCCATCTGCTCAGGGTTAAGTGCCTCAGCCGAGATCGCCTTGTGCATGTAAGCCACATGCGCGGCGGCGTGAGCCGCCACGGCGCGATAGCGGGTCATTCCATCGATACCTTCCCAATCGTCGTAGGCATCGGGAAGATGGATGAAAATCCCTTCGATATAAGGCCGGTAACCTTCGCGGTCTTCAAAGTCACCGCTAGTGGGGCGCAGGAAGAAATCTCGTCCCCATAATGCCCTCAAATACATACGCAGACGACGCTGGATATCAACAAAAAGCGTACCTTTACGCTCCTGCTGAAGCAGAGCCAGGGCTTCCGGACTTTTCAGGGAAAAGTAGGCAATCTGCGCCGCAAAGTCTGTACGATGGGCGTGTGCACCCCAGAGTGCCCAGCGGCGCAAACCACCCAGCGTCAAATAGCCAAAAAGCTGGTCGATATTTTCCAGCATGGGTCGCAGCGCGCGCGGCACTTGCGCAAGCAGGCGTTCCAACATGCCGAGATAGCTTTTGAAGAGCTCCAGATCGGCCAGACGGTTGGCGGCTGTCGGACTGGTGGACACCACAGCCTCCAGTACCGCACCGCTGGCTTTGGACGCCATTTTCATAACGGCGCCCACCAGTTCCCAGACGGCATCTTCTCCCATTTCGCGGGCGACGTGAGGGGCTGCATCCAGATAACTGCTCACCAAACCATCGCCCTTGCCCAGAGATCGCAACCCCATGGCGCCATCCAGATATCGATCCAGACCGGCAGGACTAAAAATTCGGGCAGCTTCTTGCCAGTTACTCTGCAGGATGGCCTGGCTTTCATCGCCAAAAGCCTCCAGCAGTTCTGCATAATCTTCCAGATGTTTCATGCGTCCTCCATGATCGTCGCGGCCCTCTTCACTACTAGGCGAACGTGAGAACTCAGAAGTAAGTGGTCACCGCCGCATCCAACGCGTCGCGCATGTCGGGGTCATCGGTGATTGGACGTACCAAGGTCACCCGGCAGGCAGCCTTCGCCTCAACACCCTTGCTGATCAAGGAGCCTGCGTAGACCAACATACGGGTGGAGATGCCCTCATCCAAACCGTGTCCTTTCAGATTGCGGGCACGTTCGGCAATGGAAACCAGCTTGCCGGCAACTTCCTTGCTGACACCAGTCTCGTGAGAGACAATTTCCGTCTCAATTTCGTGATCTGGATAGTTGAAATCCAGGGCCCCAAAACGCTGCTTAGTCGACTGCTTCAGATCCTTCATGAGGCTCTGATAGCCTGGATTGTAAGAAATCACCAATTGGAAATCGGGATGCGCCTGCACCAGCTCGCCCTTCTTTTCCAGGGGAAGCACACGGCGGTTATCGGTCAGCGGATGGATGACCACAGTGGTGTCCTGACGAGCCTCCACCACCTCATCCAAATAGCAGATAGCGCCCAAACGGGCCGCCATGGTCAGCGGCCCATCCTGCCAGCGGGTGCCTTGCGGGTCGAGCAGGAAACGTCCGACCAGGTCAGAAGCCGTCATATCCTCATTGCAAGCCACCGTAATCAACGGCTTGCCCAACTTATAGGCCATATACTCCACGAATCGGGTCTTGCCACAGCCCGTGGGGCCCTTGAGCATCATCGGCATGCGCACGCTGTAAGCGGCTTCGTAAAGCGCTACTTCATCACCAGTAGCGCGGTAATAGGGTTCTTTTTTGATGCGATATTCGGCCAGCTGGTCGTTCATGAGATGATTCTCCTCGGGCAGGGAAACACGGCACTTGACGGGAACATTCACGCTATCCGCAAGCTGGAGGGATAGCAGGGGATGTTCTCGACAAGCGCCGCACCTGCTCAGCGCAAAAAGCCTGAGCGGTACGGCACGGGGCTTATACGGTCTTGCCCCGATAGACTACCAGGGAGGTACCCTGGGACTGCTTGAAGTTGTCATAGCCGACGATACGGACGTGGTTATGGGGATTCGCCTTATGGCACGCTTCCGCTTCTTTCAGGATAGTGTCCACGTCGGTTTCGCCGAACATGGGCAACTTCCACATATACCAATAGTTGCCGAAGGCGTTTTCCGGCTCGGTATGCTCTACCGCCGGATTCCAGCCCTTGGAAACAATGTACGCAACCTGTTGACGGATCTGCTCCGCGGTCAGGGCGGGCAGGTAAGACAGTGTCTCGAACTTCCGGCTCGCCGGATCGGAGAGACGGGATTTATAATCTTGCACTTCACTCATAAAAAGCTCCTAGGCATCAAGACGTGCCCACCGGTGCGGGGATCCAAGCACCCCCGCCAGGGGTACACGATAAACCTGCTTATTTGTGGGCAACGTCCAGCTTGTCGACCGTATCAAACTCGAACTTGATCTCTTTCCACGTTTCCATGGCAATCTTGAGTTCGGGAGAATGCTTGGCGGCCTCGGTGAGCACAGCCTTGCCTTCCTTCTCAATAGCCACACCACGGTTGCGGGCTTCCACACAGGCTTCCAGCGCGACACGGTTGGCCGCAGCGCCGGCCGCATTGCCCCAAGGGTGACCCAGGGTGCCGCCACCGAACTGCAACACCGAATCATCACCAAAGATGGTGACCAGCGCCGGCATGTGCCAAACGTGGATACCGCCAGAAGCGACCGGCATCACACCCGGCATGGAGCCCCAGTCCTGGTCGAAGAAAATACCGCGGCTGCGATCTTCCTTGATGAAACTATCCCGCATGATGTCGATCCAGCCCAGGGTCGCCTCGCGGTCGCCTTCGAGCTTGCCTACCACCGTACCGGAGTGCAGATGATCGCCGCCAGACAGACGGAGAATCTTGGTCAGCACACGGAAGTGGATGCCGTGATGGGGGTTACGGTCGAGCACCGCATGCATGGCGCGGTGAATATGCAGGAGCATGCCATTGTCGCGACACCAGTTGGCCAGACCCGTGTTGGCGCAGAAGCCGCCGGTGATGTAGTCGTGCATGATGATGGGTGCGCCGATTTCCTTGGCGTACTCCGCACGCTTGTACATTTCCTCCGGAGTCGGGGCGGTAACATTCAGGTAGTGCCCCTTACGCTCGCCGGTCTCAGCCTCGGCCTTTTGGATGGCTTCCATGACGAAGTCGAAACGCTGCCTCCAGCGCATGAAAGGCTGGCTGTTGACGTTCTCGTCGTCTTTAGTGAAGTCGAGTCCGCCACGCAGACCTTCATAGCAGGCGCGACCATAGTTCTTGGCCGACAAACCCAGCTTGGGCTTGATGGTGCAGCCCAGCAATGGACGACCATACTTGTTCATGATGTCGCGTTCGACCTGAATCCCGTGGGGTGGCCCACCGCAGGTTTTGACGTAGGCGATGGGGAAACGGACGTCTTCCAGGCGCAGCGCACGCACCGCCTTGAAGCCGAAGACGTTACCAACCAGCGAGGTGAAGACGTTGACCACGGAACCTTCTTCGAACAGGTCGATGGGGTAGGCGATGAACGCATAGAAACAGGTATCATCGCCAGGAACGTCTTCGATCCTGTACGCACGACCCTTGTAGTAGTCGAGATCGGTGAGGAGATCGGTCCACACCGTGGTCCAGGTACCGGTGGAAGATTCTGCGGCAACCGCAGCAGCGGCTTCCTCACGATCCACGCCCGCCTGGGGAGTAATTTTGAAGACCGCAAGGATATCGGTATCCTTGACGTTGTAATCCGGTTCCCAATAGGTGTTCCGGTAATCCTTCACACCCGCGTTATAGGTCTTGACGGCCATATGCCACCTCCATGCAGTTGCCCGACGCCGGTGCCCCCGGC
>Ga0315298_1002493_pt1 | contig 31143 bp, 30 predicted proteins | sample WHS_1_MG_FD_203077 | JGI IMG/M metagenome (GOLD analysis project Ga0315298, IMG submission 203077) | Extremophilic microbial mat communities from Washburn Hot Springs, YNP, Wyoming, USA - WHS_1_MG | ecosystem: Environmental > Aquatic > Thermal springs > Hot (42-90C) | place: USA: Wyoming... | reverse complement strand
TGAAACTTGCTGATCACCCGTCCACATTTTCGGCAGCGTGTTTCAGCCTTCGTGCTCTCCACGGTGATCACCAAATCGCCGCTTTGGTTGAACTCGGTTTTGAGAACCCGCACATCGGGTATGTCTAACGGAATTGTGACTTGGGCTTTTGACATGTTGACCTTTGTTTTTCCTGCTATTTTACCCCCCAGATATGGGGGCTACCACGCTAATTCCCAATGAGCCCTCAACGTATGTCACTGCGACCGAAGCGCATGTCCCGCCTGCCACGAGCGGAGCGTAGGGAAAGCAATCCCCCGGCAGGCAAGCGGATTGCTTCGCCGCCCAGACGACTCGCCATGACAACGGGCAGGTAATTAAATCCCGAAACTTGCCGGCTTCATTCTGCCGGCAAGTTGTCAATCACTGGTTCACTGTTCATACGCGCCCAGGTCGGGCGGGTCCTGGCGCGGACGGCCCTCCAGGTCTTTGGCGGGAGCGCCCTGCGGCGTGCCGGCGTCCAGGGCCGGGCTGCCGGCTCGCAGGTGATAGTCGCCGCTCTCGCCCCAGGCCGGGCGGATGAAGCGTGGGTCGCCGCACAGGTTGCCTGCGCCGAGCGAGGCGAGGGTGGCGCAGGTGTAGGTCTGGTCGCCGTGCATCAGCAAAATTTCATTCTGCGGGAAGAAGAACAGGGTGTGGTCGAGAGTCAGCGTGCTGGCCGGGGCGAGGTAGATGGGCGCTTCCGGCCCACGGCTGCTGAAGATGACGTTGCGCACGGTCACATGGGCGGGGACATTCGGATAGTCGTACTGCACGTACATCAGGTAGTTCTGGCCGAGGAAATCGTCCACGGTGACGTTGACGATCTCGAAGTGCGCGTCGGCCTGCTCTTCGGGGGCGATGACGATGGCCGCCCAGGGGGTGGGGTCGGGGTTGCCGTCGCCGCGCCCGTAGATGAGGCTGTTCTCGATGCGGCTGTCCGCTCCCCACAGTTTGACGCCGTCACAGGAGTTGTTCGCCACGATGGTGTTACGAACGGTGGTGTTAGCGGCCTTGGAATCCAGCCCGTCGCCGTAGTTGTGTGCGACTACGGTATCTTCGATGAGAATTGGTCCCTGCGAGGGTTCGATGCCGAAGCCGTCGGGGCGGTCGTAGGGGCGGTTGGAACCATCGCCGCCCTGGTAATAGTGTCCGCTCCAGGAGAGCGACGCGCCGCGGATGACGACATTCCGCCAGCCGCCGTGTTCCCCGGCCGGGCCGCCCAGCGCGCCGAAACCGGCGTACTCGATGCGCGTGTTCAGGATTTGCAGGTCTTCCACGTCCTGGAGGTTCATGCCGAACTCGTCCACGTGGTGGATGTAGAGGTCTTGCAGGAGGATGTGGGCGGCGGGCGCGCCGAGGATTTCGACCCCCTCGCGGAACCAGGCCGCCTGGCCCTGTGCCTGGTCGTCGTGGGTGATTTCCAGGTTGGCGATGCGCACGTATTGGGCGCCGCTCAGGTTGATGGCGGTCAACAGGTCATCGCGCCCGGCCAGGATCGGGCGGTTGCCCGGCTCGCCCTGGATGGTGATCCAGGCTTCGGGGGTGCCGGAGGGCGGGGTGAGGATGTCGGCGTCGTACTCGCTCAGGACGTAGCGCCCGCCCAGGATGATGAGGGTATCGCCGGGGCGGAGTTGACGCGAGCCGTAGCCGGGACTGGCCCAGGGCTGTTCGCGCGTGCCGGGGTTGGAGTCCGAGCCATTGGGAGCGACGTAGTAGGTCTGGCCGGGGCCGGTGGGGAAGGGGGAGGCCATGCCGGTCGCAGGCGTCTCTGTCCCGCTGGCAACAGAAGAGGCAGGCGAGGGCAGGTTACAGGCCGCCAGGAGAAACAGGCACAACAATGAGAAGAAAGTTTTCCCGTGGGTTGGCATGAGAGGTTCCTCCGTGAAAATGGGATTATCGGCAATCGACAACATGGGAGCCGCTCCAATTCGACGTGATGGCCGTCGGCTCCAGAATCTCGATTTGAATGCGGTAACTACCGTCCCCGGTCACTTTCCACTCCCCCTCCACCGTATACGTCCCGGCGCTGACGGCGAGCGTATGCTCCGGGCCGATGAAACCATCGCTGCGATGCCAGCGGTAACGCAGGGTGCCGCTGCCGTCACCGCTCAGCGTGATGGTGGCCCAGACGCGGAACGTATGGGGGCAAGTGCCCTGCCAGGGTTCGGAGGGAACGTAGGCGCGCACGGAAGTCACCGCGAGGGGAGTGAAGGGAGTAGAGGAGCAAGAACAACCGGCTTCCATAGGACTGCATGGCAACACGCCGAAATCCTGGTGCACGGTCTGCCCGGCGCTGACGGTGATTTGTATGTCATCGGCGGGGCAAATCGGCGGTCCGCCGGCATGACTCAGCCAGTATTGACCGGCAGTGACATTGAAGGCGTAATAGCCACTGGCATCCGTAGAGGTTTCCTGAATGAGTGGTCCTGCTTCTACCAGGCTGAGATAGACAGGAAAGCCTGGATAGGGAGTATCGCCGGCATCCATGATACCATTGCGATTGTTGTCGTGGTAGAAGTAGCCAACAATGCCGCCGGCTGCTGGGGTGGGAGAGGGGGGCGGCGTCATTTCAGGCAAGTTGTGCGGGTCGCCGGCCACAACCGTAACATATTCGCCCCACAGCCAGCATGTGCCGTTCCCTGCCGGATTGCGGATAATCCAATAGTTGGAGGGGGAGTAACGGCCCACCGCCTCAGCGGTTTGGCCCACGTCCAGCACGCTCAGACGATCATAGACCGTGTCTGGCCCGGTGCGGCAATTGGTGGCTGCCGAGACAGTCAGGAGTACTGCTGATGAGGTGGGGGAGACGATGGGAGTGAAAGAAGGCGTTTCGGAGACCACGAGCGGGGTCAAGGGAGGAGAGAGCGGCGTGGCGGCGAGGAGAGTGCTCTGCAAGGGCAAAGCGGTCAGCGTTTGCGCCGCAGCAGTCATGGCCACCGCCGATGAGACAGGGGTGGCGGATAAGGGAAGATTGCAAGCCAGGATCACCCACAGGCCGATGCTCAACAAGAGAAAAACGTTTCGCCTGCTCATCAGTTACCTCCGCGTGCGAATATACAACTCGGCCAAAAAACCAGCGGTATCCGACCAGATGTCTAAGACGCCGCCGTGCCAGAACTGCGATCCAAGTTCTCTGCGAATATAGCCAAGACCCTGGATGCTCGCGCTGGCATCCGTCTGTCCCTCACAAAACATTTCAATCTGCAACGCTTCATCTCCGACCAGGTTTATCGAAATTTTCTCCTCGACCCTGTAGACATTTCCTGCGCGAGGGAGGGGCCCATCTTCCGGTAGACGCATCCACCATGGCCAGTTTTGCAGCCGGGCATAGCAATAAAAGTTGTCATAGGGCTGGGGGGTGTAAACTCCAAACAGATGAATTTCCAGTTCGACCTCCTCATCATGGGGCCAGGGACAGCCACCATTGCCCTCCGCCCCGATTTGGGTCGGGCAGGCATCCCAGGTATCCGGGAGACCGTCGGAGTCGCTATCCACCTCATCTGCCTGGCCGTTGCCGTTTGCATCTCCGGGGCACCCTCGCAATAAATCGTTCCCATAAAGTTCGAAAATCCCAAATTGAGAGGGGCAATCATCCGCGTCATCTGTGATACCGTCACAATCCTGATCGCCCGGACAGGCTGGCATCTGGTTGACATTGGTGGATTGCTCCGCATCGGGATAAGAACACAACCAGGGGAAGCGGCAGGTTCGTTCCACGACGACTGGCAAGTTCCTTTCAGCAGGGCAACCCTGACGGTGAGCTGGACCGTAACGGTCGCGACAGTTATCCTGGTCATTGGGAACGCCATCCCCGTCGTTGTCGTCAGGCATTGGGCAGCCGAGATTTTCTGCCGGGCCTTGTTCATTGTCACAGCGATCGAGAAAGTTCAGAACACCATCGCCATCCGTATCTACGTTCCAGCCTGCCGGCAGGCAACCGTTGAAGCCTGACCAACCGGCGCTATCGGGACACTGATCCTGTTCATCGGGAATTCCGTCCCCATCCCGGTCTTGGGAGAGAGGGCAGCCACTGTTCAGGGGCGAGCCGGCCTGGTCGGCGCAGGCATCCTGCCCATTGGGGATGCTGTCCCCGTCCTGGTCGGATTCTTGCGGGAGCGGGCAGCCTCCATTCTCTGCCGGACCCGCCTGCTGCGGGCAGGAATCGGCAATGTCGCTCACCCCGTCGGCGTCTCCATCCTGAAGCCAGGCTTCTTGCGGACAACCGTTCTGCTCTGGCCAGCCGATGGTGCCGGGACAGTGATCCGCCCAATCGGCCACGCCATCGCCATCTTGATCGGGTTGATTCCAGGGCTGGCAGCCGCGCAGGTCGGGCAAACCGGCCTCTTGTGGGCAGGCATCCTGGTCATCGTTGAGGCCATCGTTGTCGGCGTCATTGGCGATGGGACAGCCCTGCCTGAGGGCCGCACCGGCCTGATCGGGGCAGGCGTCCTGATTGTCAGTTACCGTGTCGGCATCGCGGTCGGCGGTGGGCAAGACAATTAGCGGCAGGGTGACGATGTTTTCCTGTCCCTGTTCATTTCTGGCGACAAAGGCCAGGGTGTGCTGACCAGCAGAGAGCGGAATCCAGGACCAGGTGCCGATAAGTTGCAGGCCATTTCCTTGTTGTTCGCCGGCGAGCAGGTCGTCTACGTAAAAGCGCAACCAGAGAATGGAGGCTTTTTGTCCGCTCGCCGTCGCCTGCACCGGTAGCGAGACATAAGCATAGACAGGCGTATTTGGCTGCGGTTGAAGTACCTGAAGAACGGGCTTTTCTCCTCCCCCGCTCTTCGCCGTGCCAGGAGTGAACAAGATCATCAAACCGCCTGCTATGAGCAACAAGAGGAGTAAGATTGCGGCTATCACCAGACAACCTTTTTGAGATTTCATCATGGCCTCCTTTCAAGGACACCTTTTCTGACAAAAGGAGGAGAACGCTCCTACGGTACGGGAGACACGTAATACATCCACGACGACCAGTTGCTCCAGTTGCCGGCCCCATCGCGGGCACGCACGCGCCAGCGGTGAGCGCTGTAATCGCACTCGGCGACTCCATGGATATCTTTTTGGGCGGTGGTCAGGTTATCCCACGCGCCGACGGTCGTCCATTCACCATTGGGCGCCTTTTCCTGCAAAATAACGCTGTATGTGACCCCGCTGGGGTCTGAAACGGCCTGCCAGCGCAGCGTGAGGGGGCAGTAGGCGGTGACAGGGGTGGTATTGGGGTCGAGATTGCCCGGACTGAGCGGGGTGGGGACAGGTGGAGGGGTCGTATCCTGCGGCGGAGGTGGTGTAACGCAAGAACCAGAGACGTCAATGGTACGCGTCTGCTGATATTTGTTCCCATCTTGCCCAATCACCTCCAGAACATACGTCGTGGAGGAGCACAGGCAGACTTGCTGCTGACCTGTTTGCGCTGTCTGATTCCCGTTTAGAAAGACCTGGGAGGCGTTGCTCACGGCCCAGTGCAGGAAGGTGCAGGAGCCTGCCTTCAGGGGATTGGTATCGGCCCAGAACTGGATGACGGGAGCAGGGATTGGCGTCACAGTGGGCATCGCGCACGATCCGCTGACCTGAACAGTGACACTCTGGGCATATTTGTCGCCGGCAAAGACGATCAGGTCATAGGTCATGGTCTGGCAGGGGCAGATTTGCATCTCGCCCTGCGGCGGAACCGGCTGGCCGTTCAGGTCTATGCTTTGCGGCTGCAGGTTGGCAACACTCCAGCGCAGGTAGATGCATTCGCCCGCAATGAGTGAGGTTTTGTCTGCCGTCAGGGTAAGGAGAGGGGAGGGGGGAATAGCGGCTGGGGTGAGCGTCGCGCTAGGGGGGCCGGCCAGGACGGTCACTTCCACATGTTCGCTTTCTGCATTCTCCTGGGGGGTGGTCAACACAACGTACAGCTCATATTCGCCCGGCTGTGAAGCAAGCCATTGTGTATCGCCAACCCAAAGAACGTTCTCTGTATCTTGCAGCAAGACGTTCATGGGCTGGGAAAAGGTATGGTCACCATCGCTGTACATCAGGTCCATGCGGATTCCATCTGTTTCATCCACAAAAATGCTGTGCGCATGAACTACGATGGGCGTGCCCAGAGGAATGGTGAGGTCGGTCGAAGGGGCATCAAGCGCTACTTCAGGCTCGATTTTCCAAACTGAATTGAAAGCACAACCGACAAGCAGGGTGAGGACGAGGCAAAGAGAGAGGAACCTGGTTTTCATACGCTACTCCTGAAACCCGAAAGACTTTACTCATGGACAGTAACCGAAATTCACGTCGTCTGTTACACTGCCGGGATTGACGTGTACGGTAGCTGAGGAGGGCGTGAGCGGCACGCCGACATCCGGCGGGTAGACGCAATAGTCACCAGCGGGCAGGCCCGAAACCGAGTAGCGGCCATAGTCGCCGGTCACAGCGGTGGCAACCACGGCCCCGCCCGGGCAGGCGCCGGCGCGCACGGTGACGGGGAAGCCGCGGAAACCGCCGTCCCCGGCCTCGCGCGTGCAGGAGGAGGTCGTCTTTTTCTTGAATACCCAGCCTGCCAATCCACCAGGCGCAGGCGTAGGGGTAGGAGTGGGACGCCCGCCGGCGCACAAACAGGGCTCATTGCCGGTCGGGTTGAAGCCGTAGGTCCACCGACAGGTGTTGTCCACTTCAGCAATCAACTGAATGGGGTAATCGCGGCTGGTCCGATAAGGCGAACCGGCCTCTTCTTGCGTGAAGTGGTCGTGATAGTCGTACCATTGCGGTTGATCCACGCCACGATCGGCCCAAACGCCCCACATGAAGTGATCGTCGCGGGCAATGAGGGTGTATTTGAAAGCAATCTGAATAGCGGGTGGTGTGCCGGGGCGGAAGCGTGCCCAGGCCAGGTCGGGGTCGGGGTTTTGATAGCCCTGATCGAACACCAGCAAGTCGTAACTGTTTTCGATTTGTGGCGGGTCAGCATAACAGGGATTTGCACCGCCGACGTCGTTGTCGGTATCCTGCCAGACGCGTACTCCTTCGACGGACCACTCTGTCTGAAATGGCGGGCGTGCCTCAAACAGCCAGTCGCCGCGGCCATCCAGGTCAAGATCGAGTTCAAGGCGATAGGCAGCCGGCAAGGTATTGGTGGCCGCGTCCAGGCCGTACAGGTAAATCGTCGCCAGCATCCACGTGGTCTCATGGCCCAGTTCAGCCTTGCGGATGTCCAGTTCTGGGAAGAAGACATCCATGATCTTGGCGTTGAAGGGACGCTCGTACAGGTTATACAGATATTCGTCTCCGCCGGGCGGCTGGTTAGGTTGTCCCTGGACAGCGGTATCGCCCGAAATCGTGTCGGCGATAGAGGCGTGCACGACGACGCTCTCTACCGGCCGCAGAGTGTGTACCAGCGTCGGGGTCGCGGTCAGCGCAGGCTCTGATACAAGCGTGGCCGTTAAAGTCTGAGGCGCGGCTGGCGAAATGCTTTGCGCCGTCAGGGTTTGCCTGGCTTGAAAGACAAGCGTCGCGCCGTTCCCATCGGGCGTGGGAGGACTGCTCAAACCAGGCAGATTACAGGATAACATCAGGCCCAATCCAAGTAAGAGAAGGAAAAGTTTCTGTTTCATCATCACCTTCGCTTTGACAGGCAAAAACAAACAACGGCTTGACCGGAACAGTTCCAGTATGAACGCAGGGCAAGCCACTGGCAAGAGAGAAAATTACCGTCTGTGAAAAGAAAAAAGTACCTCCGCAGAGGTACTTTTCCTGTCAGAGGTTGGAGCGCGAGGAGATTTATTCTTCCCTCTCCTCCAGCGAGGCCCAGCCACGTTTGAGGGCCAGCAGCGCGGCCTGGGTGCGGCTGTTAACGTGCAGTTTGTGGTAGATTTCGCTCAGGCGGTTGGCCACCGTCCGCCCGGAGAGGTGCAGTTTGGCGGCTACGGTCTTGTTATCGGCGCCCTGCGCCACCAGCCGCAGCACCTGCATCTCGCCCTCCGTCAGGTCTTCGAGGCCCTCGGCGCGGTCGGCGGCGCGACTCAGGCGGCGGAATTCGTCCAGGAGACGGGCAGCCAGCCCCGGGTCGAGGAGCGCTTCGTCGTGCGCTACGGCGCGGATGGCAGCAATCAGGTCGCGCTCGTCGGTATCCTTGAGCAGATAGCCCTGCGCCCCGGCCTTGACCGCCTCGAAGACGTAGCGGTCGTCGCGGAACATGGTCAGGACGATGACGCGCGTCTGCGGGCAGGTCTCCGTGATTTGACGGGTGGCCTCCACACCGTCCAGGAGCGGCATCTGGATGTCCATCAGGGCGACATCCGGTTGCCTTTCCCGCGCCAGACGCACGGCCTCGGCGCCGTTTTCGGCCTCGGCCACGACCTGGATGTCGCCGGCCGATTCGCACACGTGCCGCACCCCTTGACGGAAGAGGCGGTGGTCATCGGCGAGGAGGAGACGGATGGGGGACATGCGAGGAGTCATTCCTCCGCATGAGCCTGCAGCCATTCCGCCACGTAGCGGGCAAAAATCTCGAAATCGTCCAGGTTCTCCTGGAGATAGCGGTACAGGCGATGCAGGTCAACTTCAAGATATAGATGCACCAGAACGTTGCGGAACTTTGCCATTGCTACCAACCGCTGGGCAAAGTCTGCCGGCAAGACGCAATCTGAGCCAGGGCAGGAAAGAGGTCTTTGTATTCTTTGGGAAGAATGGTGGTCTGGTGGGCAAGGATCAGGCTGGCAATATCCAGCGCGGCCTGGATGGCCACCTGAAAGTTGCGCTCGGCAGCCCCCGTCAGGATGTAATCGCGCGCAAATTCCTCATACGTCAGCGGTCGAAAGGTGCGTAAGGCGTTCACGCAGTTGGCGATAACGCTCAAGCGCGCCTTGATAGGGGTTGTATCCATGCAGCAGTTCTCCTCTCCGCGCCTTTTCCAGGAGGGCGTTTTCGTGACGTTGCAGGATAGGCTTGAAGTCCAAATAGTCATTGAGCGTCCGCAGGCGAAACATCATCATCGCCTGGCGGTCGCGGCAGAAGAGCAGCACGCCCTCCCGCAATACGGCGTAACGCAACGCTGGCGGCGCTTGATTCAAAATCAGCACATCTACCTCGTTGGTGTGCAAAACATCCATCAGGCTGCCCATGATTTCCAGGCGCATGTCCAGGCAATGATCGTCATCGGGTTGACCGGCGAGCAAGACGGCAACGTCCACGTCACTGTGCGCCCAGGCCTGGCCGCGCGCATACGAACCGAAAAGATAGGCCAGCACCACCTCATCGAACGAGGCAAAGCAGGTTTCAAGCATCGCGCTCAACACCGTAAGGTCAGGTTCTTTCATAGGTCTTCCTATTTTCAGTATATCACAGGGCAAGGGATAAGAACGGGGATAATCAAGCGGCAGAAGAGCGACGATTATCTTTTGGTAATACTTTCTCAAGAACGTACACCATCTATCGAGTAAGTTACAGGAGCCAAGTAGTTTTACCATGAAAGTTCGGCATTAAACTCCGAGATTTCAAGTAGGACAAGTCTGATGGAGTTTAAGAAATTATTACGGTAATCTGGCAATTTGCAACTATCCACCGTCGTACCACCGACCTTTGGTCGGTTTGCCAGGCAGAGCCTGATGATACGCTGTTTGCGCGTGGCTGCTGGCGCCTGGAGTTGGCTTCCAGCCGACTTTCATGCGCTGAGACGGGGATCGATCCCCACGCCGGAGCTGCAAAGAAGGTTACCGAATTGTTTTAAAATTCATCAGTCGGCTTTGTTTGAAGAGTATGCGTGCTTTACTGAGTCTCTATGGCTTCCAATCCGTGCCCGTTCGCGCGAAGCGTCCGCGATAAAGTCCGCTGACGGACTCTTCCCTCCCCCGTTTGGGCTTATTCTTCTGCCAAATATCTATCCACAAACTCGCGCGGTTTCAAGACTTCAATTCCTTCATAGCCTGAAGCTTTCAACAAATGCTTGTCCCCGCTGACAATGACTTTACTTCCGCTTGCCAAGGCGCAGGCGAAGAACTTGTCATCATAAGGGTCTTCACAAATCGCTTCTTTGAGTCCCACAGGTTGATACACTTTTGCATGTTCGATCACAAAAGTCAGAATCGGATTCAAATCCACCTTCGGGCGTTCTTCGGACAATATCTCACCTACTCTTCGATACTCATCTAAAATTTCCTGCGACACGACCAACTCAAACTCACCCTCCTGCCACGCTTTCAAGATTTGATAAGGTGGGCCGCTAAAGAAGACCCCAGCGACAAATACATTCGTATCCATCACCACTTTCAAGCCCAAAACGATCTTCATTTCTTACTCCGAGCCCTCGCAACTGCGGATGTAATATCTTCCTCGGTCAGCCCTGCTTCCTTTGCCTGCTGGCGCGCCTGCTTGATCAGTTCATCAAACTGACTCTTATCAGGCAGGTTGACCACTTTGAGAACGACCACATCCCCTTCTCCAACGACCAGGAATTGCGCTCCTTCGTTCAAATTCAACCGCTTGCGAATGGCCTCAGGGATGACAACCTGTCCTTTGGATGACATGCGGGTGGTAGCCAAAGTATCCATGATTCACTCCTTCTTACTAGTAAGAGTATAACACGAAATCTCCACCGCCACACATTGACCGATCATCTGCAAAAGAATAAATCATTCCAGCGAGCGGACATTCACCTGTAACCCCAAAAGGGATGAAAATCTCAGGTCCCAGCGAAAACGCTTGTCGCCACTTCTCCCATCGCGTAGCCCTGCGGGTAAATTCCGCACGCTTGCTCCGCATGTACTTGCGGGGTTGGTATTTGGGGGAAAGGTCCGCTTGGCTGCTGGCGCCTGGATTTGGCTTCCAGCCAACTTTCATGCGCTGAGGCGGGAGATTGATCCCCACGCCGGAGCTGGAGAGAAAGTTACCAGATTATTTTGTTAAACTTCATAAGACTTGTCCTACAGCCTCACCTCCACCTCCGTCCCCTGGCCGGGGGCGGAGCGGACCTCGAGCGTGCCGCCGAGGGCCTCGACGCGTTCGCGCATCTGACGCAGACCAAGGTGTCCCTCCTGCGCCAGGCGCGGCAGGGTCGCGGGATCGAAGCCCAGGCCGTCATCGCGCACTCGCAGGAGGAGGCCGGCCGTCAGGTCGAGCGTCACCCAGACGCGGCTTGCCTGAGCGTGACGGGCGACGTTGTGCAGCGCCTCCTGCACGATGCGGAAGAGGACCGGCTCCAGCGCCGCCGGCAGATGCTCGCGCTCCCCTTGCACCTCCAGCGAGGTCTGCAGGCCGTTCTGCTCGCCGAATTCGCCCAGGAAATGCTCCAGCGCCGGCCAGAAACCCTGCTCGTCCAGCGCCACCGGACGCAGGGCAAAGATGGCGCGGCGCACTTCGCGGATTTTCTCGCCCAGGATGCGATGCAACTCCTCCAGTTCCGTTTTGGCCTGAGCCGGGTCGCGCTCGATCAACGCCTGCCAGCGGCGCACCTGGAAGCGCAGCGCGGCCAGGTCTTGCGCCAAGCCATCGTGAATCTCGCGGGCGATGCGGCGGCGCTCCTCGGCAATGGCCTCTTCCTCCGAGCGGCGCGCTTTCTCGGCGCTGACGTCCTCCACAGCCAGGATGCAGCGCCGCAGATCGCGCGGGGCGGCGGAAGCGGCGCTCAGACGCAGGGGAAACTCGCTCCCGTCACAGCGGCGGCCGCTCGTCTCGAGGGTGACCGTCTCAGCGGCGGCCAGGCGCGAGCGGCAGGTTTCGAGCGTCTCGGCGGGCAGGAAGGCGTCCAGGCGGGCGGTCGTCTCTTCGGCGCAGGCGAAAAGCGTCCGCCAGCGCGGGTTGAGATGCAGCAAGCGCGGCGTGGTCTGGCTGAAATCGGCCTCGCAGACGCCGAGCGGTGCGTTCTCGAACAGGGTGCGGAAGCGCTCCTCGCTGCGGCGCAGGGCGGCTACGGCGCGCACCCGTCCGCCGACGTAGAGCGAGACCAGGCCGGCCGCGGCCAGCCCAAGCAGCAGGCGGAACCAGAGAGTCTGCCAGAAGGCCGGCTCGATGACCAGCGCCACGCTCACGCCCGTCTCGTTCCAGACGCCGTCGTTGTTGCTGGCCCTGACGCGGAAGACATAGCGGCCGGGCGGCAGGTTGGTGTAACCGGCGTAACGGCGCGTCCCGCAATAGACCCAGTCGGGGTCGAAGCCTTCGAGACGGTAGGCGTACTGATTGCGCGCCGGGTCGGTGAAATCGAGGGCGGCGAACTCGAAGGCAAAGAAATTCTCGCGCGAGGAAAGGTGAATCTCGTCCACGTTTTGCAGGCCGCCGGCGAAGGTACGCGGCTGGTCGAAGACGCGGAAGGCGGTCAGCACGACCGGCGGCGGGACGGCGTTGCCGCTCAGGCGCTCCGGGTAGAAAGCGTTGAAGCCGTTGAGGCCGCCGAAGAACAGTTCGCCATCGGGAGCGCGCGAGGCCGCGCCGATGATGAAAGCGCGCCCCTGCAGCCCGTCGCTCTCGCTGTAGGCGCGCACCTCGCCGCTAACCGGGTCGAAGACCGCCAGCCCGTTGCTCATGGTCGCCAGCCACAAACGCCCCTGCCCATCGCCCTGGATGGCGACAATCGAATCATCGGGCAGGCCGTTCTCGGTGGTGAAAGCGGTGAAGGACGGCTCACAGGCTAACGGTTCGCCGCACGGCCAGTCGAGGCGGTCCAGCCCGCCATGCGTCCCCACCCAGAGCGCGCCGCCGGGGTCCTGATAGAGTGACCAGACGAAATCGTGGCTCAAACTGTTGGGGTTGGCCGGGTCGGGGCGGTACTGGGTGAAGGTTGCGGTTTGTGGGCGCTGCGCTGAGCCTGGCGAAGGGTCGAAGCGCACCAGACCGTTGTACGTGCCCAGCCAGAGAGCGCCGTCGCGGTCGGCGAGCAGGGCGCGGACGCCGTAGGTGTTCGGGAAACTGCCGTCCTCGCCCTCGAAGGCGTAGCGGACGAAGGCGCGCGTTTGCGGATCGAAACGCAGCAGCGCCCCCGGCTCCTCGGTGCCGATCCAGAGCGCGCCGTCGCTATCTTCCACGATGACCTTGACTGCGCCGCCCCCTTCCCAGGTGAAATGCTCGAAGCGGTCGGTGCGGCGGTCGAGGCGGTCGAGGCCGACCTGCGTGCCGATCCACAGGTCGCCGCGGCGGTCTTCGTAGAGGGCGGTGACGTGATCGTGGGCCAGGCTGGAGGGGTCGGCGGGGTCGTGGCGGAAGTGGGTCACCTGGCCGGTGCGGCGGTCGAGACGGTCGAGGCCGTGATCGTGCAGTCCCACCCAGACGAGGCCCTGATGGTCCTTCAGAACCGCGCCGACGGTGGGCGCGGCCAGCGTGTTCGGGTCGCCGGGGCGGGCGGTGTAGAGGTCGAAGCGCAGGCGCGGGCGCGGGTACTGGCTGACGCCGCCGCCGTCGGTGGCGATCCACAAATTGCCGCTGCGGTCGAAGCGCAGGGCGGTCACCTGGTCATCGCCCAGGCTGAAGGGGTCGAGCGGATCGTGGCGGAAGGCCTCCAGGCGGCTGTAGGCCTGGTCGTAGCGGTAGAGGCCGTCCTGAGCGCCGATCCAGAGCGTCTCGTCCTCGGCGAGCAGGGCAGTGACGTGATGGTTGCGCAGCGGCTCGTAGAACGCGGTGAAGACGCGGCGGGCGCGGTCGAAGCGCGCCAGGCCGCCCTCTTCGGGCTGATGGTAGTTGCCCGCGCCGACCCACAGCGCGCCATCGGGGGCGAGCGTCAGGGCCGTGACGCGCTCCAGGGTCGGCGCGCCCGGCGGCGGGTCCGGGAAGGAGGCGAAGCGGCCGCTGCGCGGGTCGAGGGCCGCCAGGCCACCGTACTCGGTCCCGATCCAGAGCGTGCCGTCGGGGTCGAAGAGCAGGGCGTTGACGTGGTCATCGGGCAGGCTGGCCGGGTCGGCGGGGTCATGCAGGTACTGGCTGAAAGCGCCGCTGGCGGCATCGTAGCGGAAAAGACCGCTGCCGGCGGTGCCGATCCACACATTCCCAGCCGCGTCTTCGGCGAAGGCACGTACCGATTCGTAGACGGCGGGATAGTGGACGAAGCGGCCTGCGGCGGGGTCGTAGCGGTCGAGGCCGCTGACGGTGCCTACCCACAGGTTGCCGCGGCCGTCTTCGTAGAGGGCGTTGACCGTGTCGTTGACCAGCGAGTCGGGGTCGGAGCGGTGATGATGGAAGTTGGTGAAGGTGTAGCCGTCGTAGCGGCTCAATCCGCCCTGGGTGCCGAACCAGAGGTAGCCGATATGATCCTGCAAGACGCAGTTGACCATGTCATGCGCCAGGCCGTCGGCGCTGGTGAGGTGGGTGAAGCGGAGAGCGCCGCCCTGGGCATGGACGGGGAGGAGCATGCCCGATGCCAGCGTCAGGCATACCGTCAGCAGGAGGAAAACCCCACGTATGCGCATGGCTACCTGAGGTTATTGTAGCACATTGAGGGCAACTGCCTGTCACAGGTTTGCGACGCATCCGGAATAGAGCAGACCGTCCACGAATTGGGGAAACGAATCAACGAATGCAGAGCGCAGACGCCCGTAGCACAGGCTTTCCAGCCTGTCGGAAGCAGACCGTCCACGAATTGGGGAAACGAATCAACGAATGCAGAGCGCAGACGCCCCGTAGAACGGGCTTTCTAGCCTGTCAGGGAAAAACGAATCAACGAATGCGGCGCGGACATTCGTTTTTGTGGTCAGGCATTCGTTGACGGTTCACCCTTCAATACGATCACGGCAGGGAATGACGTTTTCGCCGAAAAATGTGCCATACCCTGTTCGATGTGTCCACGCAAGAGTGGAGTACGAATGTTGCTCTGTGACAAACACTCTCAACGTATGTCCCTGCAAGCGAAGCGCATGTCCCGCCTGCCACGAGCGGAGCGTAGGGAAAGCAGTCTCCCGGCAGGCAAGGGGATTGCTTCGCCGCCTGGGCGGCTCGCCATGACATCATCGTCGCAGAGCCTGTGAATGTCAAAAACCGGCAACATTCCAGGGTTTTCGTATGGCGCGCCAGAACTCTGGAGTGCACCCTCTGCCATCCTCCGCATTCTACCTTCCCCGATCGGCAGATTTCAATCGTTCCCCAAAGCGCTGACGGAATCTGGCCAACTTGGGCGCAATCACCGCCTGACAGTAAGGCTGTTCGGGATGACGGGCAAAATACTGGCGATGGTACTCCTCAGCCGGATAAAAGCGTTCGAAGCGCGTCACCTCGGTCACAATCGGGCGCTCCCAGATGCCCTGCGCTGTCAGTTCGGCGATCAACGCCGTGGCCAGGGCGCGCTGCGCCTCGTCATGGTAAAAAATGGCCGAGCGATACTGCGTGCCCACATCCGGCCCCTGCCGGTTGAGCGTGGTCGGATCGTGAACGGCAAAGAAGATTTCCAGCAATTCGCGGTAAGAAATCACCTGCGGGTCGAAGTGAATCTGCACCGCCTCGGCATGGCCGGTATCCCCTCGACAGACCTGCTCATAGGCAGGATTTTCCACATGCCCGCCGGTATAACCGGGCTGAACGGAAACCACGCCCTCCAGATCGGCAAAAACGGCTTCGAGGCACCAGAAACACCCTCCCGCCAGCGTCGCAACAGCCAGATTCCCGGTCACAGGTACACTCCTTGTCCACGCCATTATACCCGATTCGCCGCGCTGCGGCGCTTGTGGTAAACTCTAGGCGAAATCCCTTGTTCCGGAGTCTGGCATGAGTCTCAGGCAGGTATTCGCTACCTACGACTGGAAACACGACGCTGCCCCCGACCGTTTCCGCTACTGCCCCTTGTGCCGCGCGCCGCTCACGCCGCAGTCGGTTGGTCAACGCCTGCGGCTGGCCTGTCAGGCCTGCGGGTACGTTCACTTCCGCAACCCGGCGCCGACCGTCTCGGTCATCGTGGTGGAGCAGGGACGCGTCTTGCTGGGACGACGGCGCGGCGCGCCGGAGCAGGGCAAGTGGGCGCTCCCCAGCGGTTACATCGAGTTCGATGAGGATTTTATCAGCGCCGCGCGGCGCGAAGTAGAAGAAGAGACCGGCCTGCAAGTCGAACCGCGCGCCATTCTGGACGTGCATTCCGCCTTCCTGCCGCCGGCCTATCACTTCCTGACCGTTGTGCTGCTGGCCCACCCCGTCGGCGGCGAGTTGAGCGCCAACGACGACCTGCAAACGCCGACCTGGTTCCCGCTGGATTCCCTGCCCGAACCGGCAGTGCAGGCCGATCGGGATACCGTCGCCGCCTACGCGCGCGGCGAACTGCGCGGCATCCCCATCCAGCAGCCGTGATGTTCTCTTCCCCGCCGCCATGCCCAGCCTGCGCAGTCAGATTCTCGCCCGCACCTTGAAGCGCATCACCGAGACGCTGGAGGCGCCCCACTCGATTCAGGAACAGCGCACCCGGCTGGATGAACTCGGCCGGCGCGGCATCCGCTTGCCGCGCCATGTCCTCGTCTGCCCGGTGCAGGTGCGCGGGGTGCACGCCGAATGGGTGGAGCCGCGCCAGCCGGCGACGGCGGTCATCCTGTATCTGCACGGCGGCGGCTACTGTCTCTGCTCGCCGAACACTCATCGCGGCCTGGCGGCGCGCCTGGCGCTGGCCACCCCGGCGCGAGTCTTGCTGCTGGATTACCGCCTGGCGCCGGAACATCCGTTCCCGGCCGCCCTGGAAGACGCCCTGAACGCCTGCTTCTGGCTGCTGGACGAGGGCGTGCCCCCACAGCATCTCGTCATCGCCGGCGATTCGGCTGGCGGCGGCCTGACGCTGGCCACGGCCATCCGCCTGCGCGAGGCAGGCGCCCCACTCCCGGCCGCACTCGTCTGCCTTTCCCCCTGGACCGACCTGACCTTTTCCGGCGCGAGCATCCGCGCCCTGGCCGGGGTGGACCCCATTCTGCGCTGGCGCGAGACGCCGATGGTACGCTATTACACTGGCGATTACCCTCCCGATCACCCGCTGATCTCGCCGCTCTTCGCCGACCTGCATCACCTGCCGCCCACGCTCATCCACGCTGGCAGTCAGGAAATCCTGCTGGATGACGCGCGCCGTCTGGCCGAGAAACTGCACGCGGCCGGCGTGCCGGTGACGCTGGAAATCTGGCCGGGCATGTGGCACGTTTTCCAGATTTTCGCTCCCTTCGTGCCCGAAGCGCAACAGTCCATCGAGAAAATTGGCGCCTTCGTGCGCCAGCATAGCGGGGGAAACCGCGATGCCTGACATCCTCAGCCCCCACAACGAGCGCGTCCGTTACGCCGTCCGTCTGCGCGAGCGACGGTATCGCCAGCAAGAGGGGCAGATGCTGGTAGAGGGAGTCTACGAACTGACGTTAGCCTTGCACAGCGGTCTGCAACCGCGCACGGTGTTCCTGTGCGAGGAACTGGCGCGCGAACGGCCGGCAGCGCTCCTGGCCCTGCAACCGCTGACCGTCAGCCGGGCGGCGTTTGCGAAGATGTCCTATCGCGAAAACCCGGATGGCTGGCTGGCGATCTTCCCCTGTCCGCGCCGCACGCTGGAGTCGCTCGCGCTCTCGGCGACGCCGTTGCTCATTCTGACCGAAGCCGTGGAAAAGCCGGGCAACCTGGGCGCCATCCTGCGCACCGCCGACGCCGCCGGCGTGGACGGCGTCCTTGTCTGCGATCCGCGCGCCGACCTTTACAACCCAAACGTGGTACGCGCCAGTCGCGGCACGCTCTTCACCGTCCCGGCCATCGAGACGAGCAACGCCGCCGCCCTGACCTACCTGCGCGCGCACGGCATCTCGCTTCTGGCCACCACTCCCCAGGCCGAGGCGCTCTATACCGAGGTCAACCTGAGCCAGCCGCTGTGTATCGCTGTCGGCGCCGAAGATGAGGGCCTCTCGCCCTTCTGGCTGCGTCAGGCCGACTGGCAGGTGCGTATTCCCATGCAGGGACGGGTGAATTCCCTGAACGTCGCCACAGCGACGGCGATTGTCCTGTACGAGGCCTTGCGCCAGCGGGCGCAGGTCAGCCGGGCGCGTTGACTCTAATGCGGCAGGGAGACGTATTCGCGCAGGTTATGCTCCACCGCATAGGCGGCGGCCTCGGCGCGGTTGCTCACCCCCAGTTTGGAAAGGATACTGGAAACATAATTGCGCACCGTGCCCTCGCCGAGGAAGAGGATTTGCGCAATTTCGCGATTGGTTTTCCCCTCTGAGACCAGCAGCAGCACGTATTTCTCCTGCTGACTGAGCGCGGCAAAGGCGGCGGCTTCCTCATCGCGCACGGCGCGCCGCACTTCCTGGAAGACGCGCTGGGTCACCGCCGGGTCGAGCAGCGCCTCCCCGCGCGCCACCGCTTCCAGCGCACGCACCAGATCGTCGCTGCCGATCTGCTTCAGGATATAGCCCGCCGCGCCGGCGCGAATCGCGGCGAACAGCATTTCATCTTCCGCATACGAGGTCAACATCAGCACGCGCGTCTGCGGAAAACGCGCCGTGATCTCCGCGCAGGCATCAATGCCCGAAGTGCCCGGCAGGCGAATATCCATGATAACCACATCTGGACGCAACGTGGCCACCAGGTCCACCGCCTCGCGCGCAGTGGCCGCCTCGCCCACCACCTCGAACTGCGGATAGCGCTGCAACAGCGCCTTCAGTCCCAGGCGCACTACCTCATGATCGTCCACCAGCAGGATCGTTTGTCGGGGCATCTTATTTCTCCGCCGCGCGGCGCGCTTTATCCCGCCGAAAGTCCACAAAACGGTAACCCACTCCCCGCTCGGTCAGGATATATTGTGGATTGGCCGGGTCTTTTTCCAGTTTCTGACGCAGGTAATTGATGTACAGGCGGACGTAATGCGGCTCATCGCGATACTCATAGCCCCAGACCCGCGTCAGCAATTGATCGTGCGTCAGCACCCAACCGGCGTTTTGCACCAGATGGTAAAGCAGGCGATACTCGGTTGGGCGCAGTTTGACCAGTTTGCCTTCGAGCCAGATTTCGCGGCGGTCGAAGTCTATCTTCAGCCGATCGTCCACCTCGATCAGGCCATGCATTGTCCCGCCAGCGGCCTCGGTGCGCCGCAAGACGGCCCTGACCCGGCTGACCATTTCACGCGGGCTGAACGGCTTGGTAATGTAGTCATCCGCGCCCAGTTCCAGGCCGCGTACCCGATCCTCCTCATCACTACGCGCGGTCAGCATGATGACCGGCACCTGGCTGACCTCGCGCATCATCCGCAGCACCTCAAAGCCATCCAGATCGGGCATCATCACGTCCAGCAAGACTAAATCGGGCGTCTCGTCGCGCAAGCGTTCCAGAGCCTGTTTGCCGTTAAAGGCTTCCACAACCTGGAAGCCATCATGTTCCAGATTGAGACGGATGAAGCGCACCATGCGCTCTTCATCGTCCACCACCAGAATCTTGCGCCGCTTCAAGTCCTCGTCCATGATTACTCTTCACGCACGAAACTGATGATCTCTTCCTCGCCGCCGCTCGGCAGGACTTCAATGAAAGACAGCTGATGAATGGGCCAGATGACCGTGACCACATCGCTGGCCAGATAATGCAGGTCTTTGCCATCGCGGCGACGTGGATTATGTACGGTGATGACTGTATCGGTTGGTTTGGGCAGTTCGTCCACTTCACCCATGATGGGGTCTTCATTCGAGATGTGAATGATGACAGTTTGCGCCATAGTTCCACTTCCTTATTGCGAACATGAAAACGTTACGCGCCGGCCTTCATGATTTGGCCCGGCTGAAGAGCACCTGAATTTTCAGCTTTCCAAGCGCAATGACATCGCCATGGACCAGTCTGGTCTCGACTTGCGCCGGAATGCGCACGCCATTCACATACGTCCCATTGGAGGAGTTCAGGTCCATGACCACGATTTCATCGCCGACGAGTTTCAAAACAGCATGGAGACGCGAAACGCCATAAGCATAGGCGTTGTGAGGCGTCAGGTCCACATCCGGCATAATGGGCTGACCATCCACGACGCGCCCCAGAGTAAACTCCTCGCGGTCTGCCAGCGGGAGAATGTAACCGCTATCGAGGATATGCAGCGAAAGCCAGGCCTTTGGCAGGGAGGGCGTCGCCGGCTGCGAGGGTGCTGTCGGTCGCTGGCGGAGCGCGCCTTCATTGCCTTCGATACGATGCGTATCTACCGGGACCGCGCCAATCAATTGCGCGCCGCATTCGCTGCAAAAGATGGCGCCATCCATTTCGTGGTGTTGACACTGTGGACAGATGATCATTGTCACCTCTCCAGCCCCGACTGGAGCAACGCCCGGGTGCCATACTTGATTTGCTTTTCGCCCTCGCTGGAAAGACGTTTGCTGTGTTTCAGCCGTTCGGCCTCCAGCAACACGGTCTGCGCCAGTTTGGTCTCACCACTCGCCACCAGATTGGAGGCCAGTAACTGCAGTCGTCGCGAGGCGCGTTGATATTCGCCGGCGGTAATTTCCAGGCGCGCCTGTTCCTGCATACGATACAACGTCAGCCGCGAGAGCGCCTGCACAATCTCCTGCGGCGGCGGGTCAACACCGGGGTTGGCGCTGACCGGACGGCTGGCGCGCAGCGGCAGGACCAGCGGCACCGGCCGGGCATACAGGGTCACCTCGACCTCCCCTTCGAGGAGAACTGTCGTCTCTTCACGCGTGGCTTCCGGCTCGACAAGGAATTCCAGCAACAGGGTCAGGTGGCCATCGCGCAGCATCGGCCCCAGGCGCATCGGGCTTTCCAGCGTCAGGAGGCCAGCCTCCGGCTGCAGGCGGAACGCATAGCGCAAGGTGACGCCCGGCGTCGTTTTGAAGCGCATGACCACATCTTCGGCATAAACCTGCCAGAGATTTTCAAACTTCTCCAACAAAAGGCGCTGGATTTCACCGGGCTGCGATACATAGAAACTGCTCCCGCCGGTCTGGGCGGCCAGTTTGTCCAGAAACTCATCGTTCCATTCCGTGCCAATCCCCAGGCCGCTAATGCCAATCCCCTGCTCTGCCGCCCACGCTGCCAGTTCAAAACAGGCGGCTTCATCGCCATACGTGCGCCCGTCGGTAATGAGAATGATGTGATTGACGCGCGTGCGGTCATAGGCGCGCATGATTTCGTTCAAGGCCGCCTCCAGGCCCTGATAAATTTCCGTGCCGCCGAAGGTCTGCAACATCTGCACGCGCGCTTCGAGTTTGGGCACTTCGGCGTTCGTCGCCGCCGGCACGATAACTTCGGCGCGGTCGCTGAAGGCGACGATGGCGATGCTGTCCTGTGGTCGCATCCGGCGCAGAATCTGAATCGCCGTCGCCTTGACCATGTCCATACTCATGCCCTTCATCGAGGTCGAGCGATCCAGCGTCAGACAAAGGTTCAACGGCGGCGCGGCATCTCTGTCTTTGCCATCTTGAGGTGAGTAATCGAGCAGGACGTACAGGAGCTGGGCTTCATCCACGCGGTTAACCTGGCGTCGGCTGTAGAGAATCCGCTGTTTCACGGGCAGGCGCGGCACTTCCGGCGGGGGAAGCGAGGCATCGTACTCGGCGCGTTTCTCCGGATTTGAGAGCACCTCATACGCCTGCTGGACTTCCAGGAACAGTTCCGTCTCGCCTGGGGCCAGATTGCGGTCTGGATGCAGGCGACGCACGGCGCGCAGGTACGCCTTGCGAATTTCCTCGGCGCTGGCCTCGCGTGGCACGCCTAAAATGGCATAATAATCCGGCCGATTTGCCATCGTCACATCAACAACTGAACCAGAATGGTACTGATGTTATCCGGGCCGCCGGCTTTGTTGGCCGCCGCCACCAGTTTTTGACAGGCCACATGGAGCGTAGGGGACTCTTTGATAATGCGCTGAATTTGCTCCGCCAGCACCACGCCCCACAGACCGTCGCTGCACAGCAACAGGTAACCGCCTTTGGGGAACGGTGCGGTAAAGACATCCGCTTCGAGAAAATCACCCTGCCCGATGGCGCGATAGAGCACATTCCGCTGGGGGTGAACGGCAGCCTCTGCCGCGCTAATCTGACCAAGTTCTTCCAGACGCTTCACCAGCGAATGGTCGCGCGTCAGGAGCTCGAGGCGTCCGTCTGGATAAATGCTGTAGGCGCGACTATCGCCAACATGGGCCAGGATCATCTGCTGGCCCATCACCAGCACGCCGGTCAGCGTGGTGCCGCTGCCGGGGGCGGCGCGAATCACCGCCTGCTGGGCTTCATCGATCGCGCGACGCAAAATATCCTGCAAGGGTTCATCGAGAGTGCGTCCGCCGCGCAACAGGAACGGCTGCAGCCGCTGCAGGACGTAATCCGAAAAGGCGCGAATGGCAATGATGCTGGCCACCTCGCCGTACTGATGCCCGCCCATGCCATCGGCGACAGCATACAGGCCAAAGGGTTGATTGCCGTTCTCGCCGCCGAGCGTCATGGTGATTGCAATCAGGCTATCCTCATTATGCTCGCGTTGTCGGCCCACCGATTGGCCGCAGCCGTAGATCAACTGCGGCGGATCGTACGCCGGACCACGCGCAACCGTCGCCTGCACAGTCCCCTCACCGAGCGGCGCCGTGCTGACCTGATCACGCGCCGGTAACGGCACTGTCTTTTGACGATCGCCGCCAAAAAGTTTTTGGAGAAAGTTCACACCGGGGCTCCTTTAAGCCAGCAAAGCATACAGGAAATGATCGCTTGAACCAACATAGACGACATCATCATAGACCAGCGGCGCGGCCGTAATCGGGCCTTGCGTCTGAAACTTCCAGCGCAGACGGCCAGTGCGATATTCCAGACAGTACAGATACCCATCCGCCGCCCCGCAGTACACGGAATCCTTGTAAATGACCGGCGAGCCGCTGACCTGATGTTCGGCGCGAAAGCGCCAGACCTCCTTCGCCGTGCGCACATCAATGGCGTAGAGATGCCCATCCGCCGAACCCACGAAAAGCAGATTCTCGGCCAGGCAGGGCGACGAGACCGAGCCCTTGCCCATGCGGAAACGCCATAACATCCAGCCCGAGCGCGCGTCCAGGGCATAGACACTGCTATCGAGCGAAACGGCGTACACGACATCGTTCTCGGCAAGCGGCGAAGCGGTAATCGCCAGTTTGGCCTTGTAACGCCACTTCAGCACGCCGCGAAAATCCAGACAATACAATTCGCCGCTTTCGCTGCCCACGTAAACCATGTCGTTCAAGATGAACGGCGAGGAACGGATGGGTGAGTCGGTAGCAAACGTCCAGGCAGCGCGACCGGTCAGGGCATTGACGGCGTGCAGGTACTGATCATCAGAGCCGAAGAAAACGTGACCTTCCGCAATGCGCGGCGAGGAATGCACCTTCCCCTTCGTGTAGTACGTCCAGATGACCTTGCCGGAGCGCGCGCTGACGGCATGCAAGCGACCATCCGCGGAGCCAACATAGATGCTTCCATCAAAGACCGCCGGACGGGTAGTCACGCCGCCATCGGTCGCGTACTTCCAGACCAGGCCGCCGCCGGTGGCATCCAGCGCGTAGAGGTTATGATCATAGGAACCGATCAAAATCCGCCCCTCGTAGTAGGTCGGCGAACCGCGAATCTCATCCTCGCACTGGAAGGTCCACAACGGCTTCAGCGTGGCTGTGCGGATGACGCTGGTGGCCGCGCCGGCAATGCGATTGAGCATTCCCGTTTTGCGTCCCGCGGCGATCAGCGCCTCCTTCATGGCCTCAGCGCTCGGAAAGCGGTCTTCCGGATTGTATTGCAGGGCCTTATTGACCACTTCTTCCAGTTCGGGGGAAATCGAAGGGTTGATTTTGCGAATCGGGCGCTCGGCGAAAGAGAACGGCGGTTCCAGGCGCGGATCGCGACGTGTCAACAGATGATGGAGCGTCGCGCCCAGCGCATAAATATCCGCCAGCGGTGTGGCCTCGCCGCGATACTGCTCGGGCGGCGAATAGCCTTCCGTGCCGATCATCGTCCCCTTCTGCCCGGCCTGGAAAGTCTTGGCAATGCCAAAGTCCACCAGCACAATATGCTGACTCTGGTTGAGCATGACATTCGAAGGTTTCATATCCCGAAAGATGATCGGGTCAGGCTTGTGATTATGCAAGAATTGGAGCACCTCGCACAGTTCAATGGCCCAGCCCAAAACCTGCTCTTCCGGGAAAAAGCCCTCGGTTTCGTTCAGGATCGCTTCCAGGTCCTTCCCATGAATAAACTCTTCCACCAGATAAGAGCGTTCGTTGATGGAGAAGAAGTCATAGATTTTCGGGATGGCGGGATGGTTGAGCGTGGCCAGGATGTTCGCCTCGCGCTCGAAGTTTTGCACGATGGTCCTACGCACGATCGGGTCTGGGGCAGTGTTGATCATTTCCTTAACCGCCACCAGTTTGACGACATTGGGGAAATGCAGGTCACGCGCCCGGTAAATCGATCCCATGCCGCCAACGCCGATGACCTCTTGAATCAAATAGCGGTCAACAAGGGTGACGCCGGGCTGCAGTTGCTGACCGCGCCTGATCTCTGCCTCAGGCTCCACAGATTGAGTAACCCGTTTCGTCTCCACGGCGTTCTCCTGACTTTACTCCAAAAAGATGCCCGAAGCGATGGTCTCCACTCGCTCCCTGCTCATGGCACATCCTGATTGATTGTATTATATTCGATTCGGCAAATGGATGACAATTCTGTCACAAATTTTCTCAAGGTTTCTCCACACAGGCTTCCCGGCCTGTTCCGACGGCCTGCTCTCGACAGGCAGACGGCCTGGAAAGTCCGTGCTACGCGACAGGCTGGAAAGCCTGTGCTACGGTCGTTCGCTCTGCAACAGCCATGATACAATAAGAGCCATGGGCATCAAGGTTGTGGCGACAAACCGCAAAGCGCGCTTTGAATACTTCCTGCTGGAGGAATTCGAAGCCGGTCTGGCTTTGCAGGGCAGCGAAATCAAATCGGTGCGCGCCGGGCAGGTCAGCCTGAACGATGCTTACGTGCAGATTGAAAACGGGCGCGAGGCCTGGTTGATGGAGGCTCATATTGCACCGTATACTCAGGCAAACCGTTTCAACCACGACCCCAAACGGCCGCGCCGTTTGCTCCTCCACCGCCGCGAAATTCGCGCCTTATGGAACGCTGTCCGCCAGAAAGGCATGACGATTGTGCCCACGCGCCTTTACCTGAAAGATGGCCTGGCGAAACTGGAAATTGCCCTGGCCCGAGGGAAAAAACTGCACGATAAACGCGAGACCATTGCCCGGCGGGATGCAGAACGCGAGATGCGTCGCGGCGGACGCCTCTAGCCACGATAACTCTGGACAAAAACGCGGGTCATTTCGGGGTCAAAGTAAATCCCACTCATGCGCTCCAGTTCATGCAACGCCTCGGCCGCGGTCATGCTGGCATGGTAGGGACGGTTGGTAGTCATGGCATCGAAGGCATCCACGATTGCCAGCAAACGGCCCTGCGGAGGAATGGCCTCTCCCTTCAGCCCAAAGGGATAGCCACTTCCATTCCACCACTCATGGTGATAGAGCACATACGGCATGGCCGGTCGTAGATGATCTACCCCCTCCAGCATACGGGCGCCTTCTTCGGGGTGACGGCGCATTAATTTCCACTCTTCCTCATCCAGCGGGCCGGTCTTGCGCAGCACCTTGCTGGGCACCACCAGTTTGCCAATATCGTGCAGGATGGCGCCAAACTCCAGCACTGCGATTTCCTCCATGCTCCAGTTCAGGGCAAAGGCCAGGCCCACCGCCAGGCGGCGGACGCGCTCAATATGGCCGGCGGTGTAGGGATCGCGCGCCTCGATCGCGTTCGCCAGCATAATGACCGTTTGCAGATGCGCGGCGCGGGTGTCGAAGAGCTCAAGGATACGCCGTCGGTCGAGACGAGCGCGCACTGCCCGAATCAATTCGGTGGCGTCGAATGGCTTGAAGAGGTAATCATCGGCGCCCAATTCCCGCGCCCGGCTGACATCCGCTCGCTCCGTCCGCGCGCTGAGGAAAAGAAACGGTACCGTCGCTCCCTGAGGCAGTTGACGTACTTTTTCCAACAGCCCATAGCCATCCAGATTGGGCATCATGATATCCGAAACGACAATATCGGGTTGAACATGAAGGAAAGCCTGATAAGCCGCCAGCCCATCCGCGGCGACGATCACCTGATAGCCCTCCATTTCCAGGATGTTGCGCATCACATCCAGCAAGAGCGCATCATCCTCTACCAGCAAAACCTTCGTCATACCCTTCCATTTCTTCACCGGTGGCCCAGCGCGCGGCGGCAACCAGGGCCTGCCCCAGCGCTACACCGCCATCATTCGCCGGCACCTGACGATGGATATACACCCGAAAACCGTCCCTGCCCAGAGCAGCGATTGTCTTTTGGAGTACAACCATATTCTGCCACACACCGCCGCTCAAGGCAACCTCCCGAATGGCAGTTTTCATACGAATTTCATTACAAATTGTCCGTACCATCTCTACCAGGCCATTGTGGAAACGCGCCGAAATGGTCGCCAGAGAACGGCCAGCGCGCGCATCGGCGAGAAGCGAGACGCAGGCCGGTCGGGGGTCAATGATTTCCTCGACGATCTCGAAAGGATAGGCTGTCGTCTCGTCCGGGTCTGCAGCGGCTTCGAACTCGATGGCCGCCTGTGCCTCGTAATTGACTTCCTGACGTCCGCCGGCCAGCGCGGCCGCCGCATCGAACAGACGTCCCAGGCTGGAAGTCAGAGGAGCATTGACGCGCCGCGCGAGTTGGGTACGCAAGGCCTGACGTTCCGGGGCGGGCAGGAAGCGGACAGGAGGCAGGGAATCTTCCCAGTCCAGCCCCAGCGCCCAGAGCAAGGCCAGCGCGATGCGCGCCGGGCGCCGGATAGCCGCGTCGCCGCCCGGCAATGGGAAATAGGCCAGATGATAGAGGCGTTGAAAGGCACGGTAATCTGCCAGCAATACCTCGCCACCCCAGATGGCGCCATCCTCGCCATAGCCGGTCCCATCAAAGGCCAGCCCGATCACCGGGCTATCACCCGGCAGGCCGTTATCGGCCAGGCAGGCGGCAATATGAGCATGATGGTGCTGCACGCCCACCAGGGGCAGGGCTTCCCGTTCGGCGCGTTGACGGGCATAGCGCGTGGTACGGTAATCGGGATGCAAATCATGCGCCAGCAGGCGCGGCGTGATACGAAACAGCCGCTCAAAGTGCGCCACGCTATCCTCGAACGCACGCAGTGTGGCATAGTTCTCCATATCGCCAATGTGATGACTGAGGAAAGCATACTGCTGGCGCGTCAGGCAAAAGGTATTTTTCAGTTCCGGGCCAACTGCCAGAACCGGCGGCGTCTCAAAAGGGAGCCGCAGCGGATCAGGGGCATACCCGCGCGCACGGCGCAACGGATAGGGCGCAAAACGGCGCGTTTCCACCTCGTGGCCGCTTTTGGCAGGCGCAATCTCCACCAGGCGCACGACCGAGTCATCGCAGCGCGTGCGAATCGGACGGTCATGCATCAGGAAAGCGTCGGCCAGCGCCGCCAGACGCGTTTGGGCTTCGTCATTGTCGGTGGCAATCGGCTCCTCGGAGAGATTGCCGCTGGTCATCACCAGCGGCGGAAGCGCCGTCAGCGCCGGAGGATGAGCATCATCCGCAAAGAGCAGGTAATGCAGGGGCGTATAAGGTAGCATCACGCCCAGCGTATGCTGGCCCGGCGCCACCTCCTCAGCAATCGCGGATTCTGGGCGACGGTAAAGCAACACAATCGGGCGTTGACGCCCCTCGAGCAACTGACGCTCCGCCGCCCGGAGCACACAATGACGTTCCACAGTGGCAATATCCGGCATCATCAACGCAAACGGTTTATCCACGCGCAGTTTGCGCTGACGCAAGAGGCGCACGGCGGTCGCATTGGTCGCATCGCAGGCCAGATGGAATCCACCCAGTCCTTTGATGGCCAGGATACGGCCCTCTTTCAGAAGACGTTGGGCCTGACGAAAGGCTTCCGCGCCTGAGGCAAGGCGACGGCCCGTGCCCCCTGCTGGCTCCAACCACACCTGCGGCCCACACTGGGGACAGGCCACCGGCTGGGCATGGAAACGGCGATCCTGTGGGTCGTGATATTCCGCCGCGCAGGCCGGGCACATGACGAAAGCCGCCATCGTTGTATTGGGGCGGTCATAAGGAATATCGGTAATGATGGTGAAACGCGGTCCACAGTTGGTGCAATTGATAAATGGGTAGCGATAACGACGGTCATGCGGATCAAACAGTTCGCGCAGGCAGTCGGAGCAGATGCCGACATCTGGCGCAATCGGCTGGAAATCGCCGGCATGACTCTGCGAGGCAATGATTTCAAAACGGGTAAAGCCGTGCGGAGCACAGGGCTGTACCGAGAGCGAATCGAGACGCGCCAGGGGCGGATGTTCCTGCTGCAAAGCCTGAAGAAAGGCTTCGATGGCCGCCGGCGTGCCGTCCACTTCCATCTCAACGCCGGAGGACGTGTTGCGCACCCAGCCCGCCAGGCCCAGGCGTTGCGCCAGGGTATACACGAACGGGCGGAAGCCCACGCCCTGCACAATGCCGGTAATCCGAATGTTGGCCCCGCGCCGCGCTGTCTCCTTCACGCGTTTTTCCTCCCAGCAGGTGTCGCATGGCCCAGGAAATCGTTCAGGCATAGTTCGGTCAGGCTGTCCACCACGATATCGGCCTCGCCTAACGCCGAGCGCGGATTGGTCGTGGTCAATGCCAGGCAGCGCATACCGGCCCGGCGCGCCGCGATCACACCGGCCACTGAATCTTCCACCACCACGCAGCACGCCGGCGGGACTCCCAGCCGACGCGCCGCCTCCAGAAACACCGCCGGATCGGGCTTGCCCGGCATCCCTGCTCCCGAGACAACCGCGGCAAAGAAAGCGGCGGCCTGCGTCTCTGCCAGCAAAGCCTCCAGATTAGCCTGTGGCGCCGACGAGGCTACGGCCTGAAGGAAGCCCTCCCCCGCCAGACGTTCCAGCCACTCCCGTGCGCCGGGCGCCAGCCGCACCTGGCCGCGGATCAAATCGCGAAAACGAGCCTCCTTGCGTTCACTGATTTCCTGAATAAAATCGGCAGGCGGCCTGTGCCCCAACAGGAATTCCAGAATACCGGCGTTATTCATCCCAAACGTTTGCTGAAACGTACGCCGATCAAAGGGAATGCCGGCAGCGCTCAACGTCTCGTACCAGGCGCGGTAGTGCCACTCGCCATCCTCCACCAGTACGCCATCCATATCCCAGAGAACCGCTCTCTGCATCATGCTGTCACCGTTTTATATTTATGATATTTATCATATTATTGACAGAACCCGGCAGGTTGATTATACTTGAATTCACCAAAGGTTTCCAAGTTCGCCGGCAATCGTTCGTCTTGCTCCACGGATGACCATGAAAGGGACTCGCGACAAAATCCTGCAAACCCTCCTGCGCCACCCGCGCGCTACCATTCAGGACCTGGCCGAGGCCACCGGGATCACCCCCATTTCCGTGCGGCATCACCTGAACGCCTTGCAAGCCGAGGGTCTGGTAGGCGTGGCGGAGGAGCGACATGGCGTTGGGCGACCACGTCAGGTCTTCTTCCTCACGGAAGAAGGCCTGGAGCGTTTTCCTAGCCGCTACCTGCGTCTGGCCTCACGCCTGTTAGCGCAACTAAAGTCCACCATGCCGGGGCCTATGGTCAACTCACTCTTGCAGCAAATGGCCGAGGTCATGGCAGAAGAGTACGCCGGACAGGTCCAGGGGTTGAGCATGGAAGATCGTCTCGAACTGGCGAAGTCTTTGCTGGCCGAAGAGGGGTTTACCGTGGAGTGGGAAAAGCGGGACGAACAATACTATATTCATGAGATTACCTGTCCCTATCTTCAGGTTGGACAGAACCATCCCGAAATCTGTACCCTCGATCAGTCACTGCTCTCCCGCCTGCTGGCGGTGCCTGCGGAAAAAGTCCAGTGTATTTTGAACGGCGACGCCCTGTGCACGTATGTGGTACAGAGTGAGCGCGCCTTACCCCCTCCGGAAAAACCTTCATGAGCGCAGACAAAACCCCCACACCCCAATCCGTTCACTGGGACATTCACGATACCCATCCCGACCTCGTTCCGCGTTTGCGTGCCGCGCTGGCAGAAGTCGTGGACCCCGAACTCGGCCTCAACGTCATCCAGTTAGGCCTGATTCGTCAGGTCAGCATTCAAGATGGCGTCGCGCACCTGACCATGCTTTTGACTACCCCCTTCTGTCCTTACGGCCCGGCCATCGTTGAGATGACCCGCCAGAAGGCAATGGAAGGGTTACAGATGCCAGTCACGGTGGACCTGAGTCTGGAACCGTGGAATTTTTCGATGATGGAAGACCCGACCAGCCTGGATTGGGGCCTGACCGAGGGTTTCGAATAAAAGCCCGCTGGCAGCCGTTGCTTGTGGCAGGGCGAAGAGACCAGAGTCGGGGCAGACAGACTGACTCCAGCGCAGTCCGTGATGAATACTATGGATGGAAAGATTGGTACGAACGTAACTACTCAGCCATGTCATTGCGAGCCGTTTTTCGGCGAAGCAATCTCCCATTTATCAGGCTAAATGTAACTACCTACCATGGCTAATGGAGAACCCTCTGCCTCTTGTCATTGCGAGCGTAGCGCATGTCCCGAGCGCAGCGTGGGGAAAGCAATCTCCCGGCAAGCAAGGGGATTGCTTCGCCGCCTACGGCGGCTCGCAATGACAAGGATGGATAGTGGGTAGGTTGTTACGGAAATTCTGTTATTGCTTGCTGTCGAATAAAACAAAACGAAATGACTGGGCGTGACATTCGTCCAGGTGTTGGCCGACGCGATTATAGCATCAACCCAGCTGACATCGATACTCGAATCAATCGTGTAACTTACGGAATAACCCGGCCAGGATGCTCCGCTGCTCCAGCAAAAACCATTGCCATGGTGACGTGGCGGCGGAGTTGGTGTTGGGGTTATTGGCGTCGGCGTCAGGGTGGGAGTCCGGGTTAGCGTGCGCGTCGATGTCTTTGTCGGAGTTATCGGGGTTGGCGTCCAGGTACCTGTCGGAGACGGCTTCGGGGTGTTCGTCCGCGTTGGTGTACAGGTGGGGGTGCGCGTCGGCGTCCTGGTCGGCGTGCGGACAGGGGTGTTCGTCTTTGTGCGCGTTGGCGTCGGCCGCGGCGTCGAGGTCGGACATGGCTTACAACAACGGATGCTTCCCCCGCAGAACGTCCCCGTCCAACCACAAGGACAG
>Ga0315298_1002492_pt1 | contig 31144 bp, 30 predicted proteins | sample WHS_1_MG_FD_203077 | JGI IMG/M metagenome (GOLD analysis project Ga0315298, IMG submission 203077) | Extremophilic microbial mat communities from Washburn Hot Springs, YNP, Wyoming, USA - WHS_1_MG | ecosystem: Environmental > Aquatic > Thermal springs > Hot (42-90C) | place: USA: Wyoming... | reverse complement strand
ATTTCTACATTACTTTTTTGGCTCTCAAATTTCTGCTGCATAAGCCGCACGTATTCCTGAAAAGTAAGTTCAGGAATGATCCACTTAGACAAGGGCCACTCGTACTCAGGCAATTGGCAAGTAATCCCGATTTTTTCATGGAGACTTTTCATGAATAAGATCTCCAGATGTCTAGCGCCTATGCCAAAGATGCGTTCAAGGGCGTCTAAGAAATCAGTGAGCCTCTTGGGAATCTCATCCCGTTTGACGTTAAAATCCTTTTCTACATGAAAGTATATTGCTGTCTTAATATTTTCCCCTAAAGAAGACAAAGCATCATCTATTGCTTCCAGCAGAATCTGCTCGAAACTCTTGGTTTGGCTTTCTTTTACCACATCTCCAGCCTCTTTACGCGCTTTCCCAATTTTCACCAAACGCCGTGAGTTTCTCCAATACAGTATTTCCTGTTAAAAGGGGATAATAAAAAGTTGTTAACTTCAAATAGTGATTATAACTTACTAAAATCAACAATTGCCAAGGATCTTGTCAATTCTTAGACTAAGGCGTTGTTGCTGTTAATTTGTTGAAATTATTCAAATATGAATATGAGGTCAAAGCAGGAGAGTATCGTTGTTTGGCAGATTTATGCTCTCTGTAACAATCTTCTGCTCGACGTACCTGCCCAACTGCAGGTTTGCCGCCTCCAGCACAGTTGTCCTCGACATCAGAGCACATCCTCAAAGTCGGAGATTTCATTCTTCAACCAGCAACCCGAAATAGCAGAACCTCAAGATCTTAAAAATGAAACATATCCTTCGGACCAGAAACATTGGTGGGGCTGGCCGGATTTGAACCGACGACCTTTACCCGGAAACAGCGCTTGGCTGCTCCTACGGGTTTCTCTAAGACCGCTCCAGAACTTCGTCATCCCATGCGGTCAGCAAACCCGTTGTGCTTGCTTTCTGGAGCCCGTCGTCATGCCTGCCTAGACTACAGCCCCGTTGATGCAGACTCTGAAAGGATTAAGTTAATTGTCCAAAATAAAAATATATTCATCAAATCTTTTTGCGCGTGATGAGGCTGTTTTGATAAAAGCACTTTGTAACTTATAAGCAAAAGCGAAACGCGCCTTTGTGGGAAGCAAATCGGTTTTCAAAAATGATTTGATAACGAGTGTTAAACGCAAAATTTATAACAAAAATCAAATGATAACTAAACTTTTGAGGGGATTAAAATTGGAGATGGGGCTAATATCTAAATGGGCGTATCTGCTCTTTGTCGTCATTGCCGTTGTAATGGGGCTGGTTGTGGGTTACATGGCGTGGAGTGAAGGCGGATGGAATGCTGTTGCTACTGTTAATGGCTGGGTTCTTCTAGTGCTGGTAGTTCTAGGCATCATAATTGGTCTTACAACAATAACCGCAAAAGAAGTCATGCCATTCCTGATAGCCACAATTGCCCTAGCCGTGGCAGCTGGCGCAAACGTCTGGGAACCACTATGCGCAATTCACGACTTGCTATATTTCTGGGCCACGGGAATCCTCAATTACATCGTAGCCTTCGCTGCGCCAGCAGCAGTGATAATTGCAATCAAAGAAATCCTAACAATAGCCAAGGAAAAGTAGGCAAACTCTTGCCCTTACCTCCCTTTTTTTACTTTTAAAGGCTTTGCGTCAGCAAAAATAGACAGCGGCGAAACCCACATATCACCGGCGCAACGGCGCATGGTAAAGGGGCACATAGCAAGTTTTACGGTATAGCGTCCGCCTAAAAAGCGAAAAGTTAATGAAGGAAAAATGCCGTGTATTGCTGGGTTTGCCGGCCATAGGGCACGGGTCCCACCTGATCCCATTCCGAACTCAGAAGTTAAACCGTGCTCCGTTCCCAGCGGTAGTGTGGTCTTCGGCCACGCGAAACTGGGAAAGCTGGCAGCCCACTTAAATGCTGAAGGATGCAGAGAGAATTAGCTAAGATTTATAACTAAGTGCTGAATGTTTTTGGAGACGTGGTGAAACCGTGAACGTATTGGCATTTCTGCCCGCTTTGACAGGTCAGTTAGGAGGGGCAGGAGACAGCATATCTCAAATTTTAAGCATACTATTCTATGTTATCTTCATAGTTTTCCTGTTTTATGGTCAAAGAATCCAAATGTACGTGATGATCCGCGAGGTTGAGGGGTCGCTCTACAAGCTGAAGTACATAAAAGATGAAGGGCGGAGAATCGCAATAGAAACAATAAAAGAGTTGGGCAAGCCTCAAACCGACCCATCCGCAAGAGTTGATCGCTATCTGGATTATTTCACAATCGCACCGCAAAGCATGGATCCCGCTGGCATAGTTTACAAGCTTGACCACATCCTCGATGTGAGAGACACAAGGCTCAAGGATGAAGTAAAGCTGATGGCGCCTGCAAGCGACGAGGTGCAGGTAAACAATTTGGAGAACACGCTAGAGGCAGCGATGGCGCTTAACTACATCTACAAAGTTGTGCGCCACTATTATATACAAGGAAAGAAAACGCTAAGCCTCTACATCATAATGCAGTTGCAGATGATACTGCCGCTGGTAATGAAGGAAGCCGAGGCATACGCCAGCGCATTGAAGGCCTTTGCATATGGGCAGCCCATAGGCGATGGCGTTGGCCCGCTGGTAGCTGCAAAGCTTATGCATGGCTATGAAACGCGTAAGGTGCCGAAAGACTGCGTCGTAGCCGAAGTGCCGTTAGAGGGTCGCACTGTGCTTGTCATGAAAGCTGAAGGGCCAGGCGGCAACGTGGGTAAGCCAGGCGACGCCATAAAAGCAGTTATTGAAGAAAACCATGGGAAAGTCGCGGCGGTTATAATGATTGATGCCGGTTTGAAGCTTGAAGGTGAAATGGTTGGTGAGGTCGCTGAAGGTGTAGGCGCCGCGATTGGCGGACCAGGTGTAGATCAGTACAAGATTGAAGAGGCCTTGGTAGATTATCATATTCCAATTTATGCTGTAATAGTTAAGGAGGATATCGGTGACGCGGTTTCGCCAATGCGTAAAGAAATTTCCGATTCAGTTGATAAGGTAATTGAACGTGTGAAAAGCGTTATTTTGGAAAGAACAAAGGAAGGGGATAAAGTTATCATCTTCGGCGTTGGCAACACAATTGGCATTGGACAGTAGGAGGAAGAAGAAAACATGAGTGAAAATTCGTCTTCAGCAACCGCGAAGATCTCAACGTATCTCACAATGATTGTGCTGATAGTTTTAGCATTATCCATAGTGGCGCTTTTATGGTCTGTTAACTTCTTTTTGTTAGGCAATGACGTTGCTGCTGGGTATCTTTTGATCATCGGTTTAATTGCCATGGGCGTGTCAGTTTACGTTATGGTTCAATCCCGAAAACGTATTGCAGACATGAAAATTGAGGCGCCAAAAGTTATGACGACAGTTGAGTGCAGAAAATGCGGATTCAAGAGTGTCAGAGAATTTCAGCGCGGCGACTTCGTGTTCAAGGAACTTGATCCCTGCCAGAAATGCAATGAAAAGATGCTTGTAACGGCCATATACAAGGAAGTTAGAGAAAAAGAGAAAACTTTTGCGCTTTAGGTTAAAACTTCGCAGCCTTTTTCCGTTATGAGCACCGTATGCTCAGCTTGAGCAACAGGTTTTCGGCTTGCTTCGACAAACACGGGATAGCCCATAAGCGACTTGGATTTGTATAGCTCATCGAAGGCTTCGTGGTACTGGTTTGCGGACACTATGTTTTGCAGCCAACGTTCAGCAAAAGGCAAGGTTCTGAAATTGTCTTCAATATACATGAGAAGCTGTTTTGCGTACGGGTTTTTCACGGATTTGGTTTTGACTAAACGGAAAATTGTGACCTCGGCGCCGTCTTCAACTCGGCCAGCCGCATCGGGAAGCGTAACGAAGGGTTCTATAGCGTACACTTCCCCAGCCTGAACTTTTGTGAATGAAATTTGTGCCACGTTCGGAATAGAGGTTCCAGCATGGATGAGGTATCTACCCACCGAATGGCCAGTCAGGTTCGAGATGGGTTTGAAGCCGCGGTTTCTTATGGATTTCTCTATTATTTCCCCAATCTTTGAGGTAGACATGCCTGCATGAATGCTGCTTATGGCCGCGTCTAATGCATGCTCCGCTGCTGCCTGCATATCTGCATATGCTGGGTCAAAGCAAACGGTGAAAGCAGTATCGGTTACGTAACCGTCCACATGAACGCCCAAGTCAACCTTCACAATGGCTTTCTCGGGAATCCTTCGCTCATCGTTCGGCGGCGAAGTATAATGAGCAGCAACCTCGTTGATAGAAACATTACAGGGGAAAGCGGGCTTGCCGCCTTTTTTGCGGATAAGCTCCTCGGCTTTTTCGCACACTTCAATTATAGGCATGCCCTCGCGAACGAAGCTACGGATTTCTTCCCTTGTTTCTCGGAGAATCTTGCCTGATAAACAAAACTTTTCTATGACTTCCTCATCGTAACGATCCATTAATGCCTCACTTCAATATTATGCAACATTTCGCTGCTAATGGATAATTTGTTTTGCAACTTAAGCGTTAGCATAGAAAATGGTTGGAAAACTACATGGGAACATTAAAAAAAGGATTTAACTTGCTTTGAAATTGGCGATCAAGGCGTGTAGAGCTTCGGGTCGAGAGTTGCGAAGACGTTTCCGCCCAAGTGGTAGATCAGCCGCGCCTCGCTTATGTCGTATTTGTCCGTGAAAACACCCTTGTCTGCGTAGGCCTCCAAGACTTCGCCGACGAAGATTGTGTGGTCGCCAGTTTTGAATTGATTATATAGACTGCATTCCAGATGAGCAATGCACTCCTTTATTATGGGGGCCTTCACTTTTCTGGCTGGCAGCGGCGTCAGACCTGTCTCGCGGAATTTGTCGTGACCTCGGCCGCTGAGTTTACCGCATGCCAGCGTCTGCTTAACAATTTCTACCGTTGGAATGTTAATCACGAACTCCTTTGTTTCTTCAATAAGCGTATGCGAGTAGCGGCCAGGAGCTATGCTCACCGCAGCCAGCGGCGGATTCATCGAAGTCGGCATCACCCAAGCCAGGGGCAAAACATTAGGTTTCCCATGTTTCCCAACGCAGGAAACGAGAACCGTGTGCATCGGATGCAGAAGCCGGTAAGCCGAGGAGAAGTCAACATTTACTTTCTCTGACATAAGCTTTCACCTAACGTTTTATGTGAAATTTGTCTATTACATCTTTAGCTTTTTCTCTTTTTCTCCGGTGCTCCTCAAGGAACTTGTTGAGGCGCTCCGCTAAATCTTTTTTGCATTCGCCGCATAAGATTTCGCCTGCGCGGCATCGTCGTTCCCGCTCCAAGAGCTTCGCGTCGTCTTCCTCGAATAAATAAACGTAATACTGGAAAATCGAGCAGACCGTTGGGTCAGCGCCTGTTTTCCGCTGCTCCGCCGCGGTTGGTTTGCCGCCTGTGAAAGCATTCCAGATTTTCCGCTTAACCAGCTCCGGCGGATCCATGGTGAAAATGCTGGTTTCCGGTTCGGAGGCGCTCATTTTTCCGCCCGGGCCTAAGCCTGGCAGGAAGCGGCAGTGAATTTGCGCTGGCTTGTGGTAGCCCAGTTTCTGTGCTATATCGCGTGTAACCCGCCAGTACGGGTCCTGGTCGATGGCTGCTGGAATCAGCGCGGGCACGTTCTCGTCTGTTAACTTCTTGTGAATAAAGCAGGGTACTGCTTGCAGAGCAGGCCAGAATATCCATCCGATGTTGGTGCTGTCTTGGAAGCCGAAGGTTGCTCTCGCAGTGGAGTAAGTGATGCGTTTTGCAACCTCCAGTGCAATATCGTAAAGCAAGTCAATGTCTTCGACGTCGTAGATTATGAAGGTGTCCTCGGGTTTGAAGCCTAAAGCGATCAGGTCCAGCGCGTTCTCATAGGCGTATCGTCTTGTTTCCGCGAGGCTTGCTTCGTCGTCTACGATGAATTTTTCGTCATCAGTCATCTGGAAATACAGTCGCGCGCCAAATTTTTCTTGCAGGTGCCGCGTGAAAATCCATGGCACCAGATGCCCGATATGCACGGGACCAGATGGGCCTCTGCCTGTGTATAGAACAAACTTCACGCCTTTTTCATAGAGCTCTAACACTGCATCCAAGTCGCGGTGCGAGAAGAAGATGCGCCGCTGCAGCTGCAGATGCAGCTTGCCCGTGTGCCGTGTTACTTTTGCAAGAAGTTCTTCGGTTAATGGTTGTGTGCCGAATTCGCGTATTAAGCGTTCATAGTCAACTTTTCCCTTGACTTCCCAAGGGGTAACAACCATCTCGTTCCCTGAACCATTAGACGATGCCGTTGTAATCACCAGTTACTTTTGAAAAGAAAGGAAAGCTGGCGGTCATATATTCTTTTTTCGCAAACTAAGCGACAGTCCCCTTTTTTCCCAATCTGTTTACAAGCGAACCCGCGATTATGAAGACGATAGCAAGCAAAGCGACGATAACCATGTTTATGTACACACCACTAAGGGTTTGGTAAATTACTATGCACTTAAGTCTCTTGGACGAGAAAGAACGATTTACGTGGTGTCTATAGGGAACAACATGCTTTTATTAACGACGTTAGAACTACAATAGCAAAAACGCGTATTGCGTTAACGAAGGCTCAAGAGCATGGTTAACCTTAGGGCACACGAACTTAAAGTTCTTGCCGCAATAGCAAAGCTAGGCGGCAAAGCCTCAGTTGAGCAGTTAATCAGCGAAGCTGAATTGTCCGACGCTGCCATCATGCGTGCGGCATTAACGCTGCAGGAACAGGGTCTTGTCAGGATACATGCGGAGCCGCAGGTTATTGCCAGGCTCAGCGCGGAAGGCGGCCTGCATGCGGAAAGCGGTCTGCCTGAAAGGCGCCTCATAAGAGCCCTGCTTAAGTTAGGCGGCGAAGCAAACTTGGATCGCGCGGCTGCTGAGGCAGGCTTGGATCAGCAGTTTAAGCAGATTGCGCTGGGCTGGGTTATAAAGAAGAATTGGGCTGTTTACGATTCAAAAGCTAACATGTTGCGGATTGCCGCTAACCTTCAACAGGGTGAAGCGCCAGAAGGCGACGATGAAAAACTGCTGCGGCAATTATTGGGTAATAGTCAGGTTCCGCTTAACATGTTAAGCGCGCCGTTGCACGCTGCTGTGCAAATGCTGAAGAAGCGTAAACTGCTTGTGACTGAAGAGAAAACTCGCAGGGTCATAGAAGTCACCGAGCTAGGTAAGCAAGCTGCAGTGGGGGCAACTGCTGCGCCAGAGGAAGTGACCCAGCTTACGCCGGAACTTGTTATTACGGGTAAATGGCGCGGCGTAAAGCTACGAAAATATAACGTTGAAGCGCCCGTAGCTAAGACGTGGCCAGGCAAGAAGCATCCCTACCTCAGTTTCCTAGAAGAGGTACGCGCTAAATTAGTCACTTTAGGCTTCAAGGAAATGACGGGCACAAACGTTGAAACGTCCTTCTTCAATTTTGACGCCTTATACACGCCGCAAGACCATCCGGCCAGAGAAATCTTCGGCATATACTTTGTTAAAAACCCGGAGTATGGAGACATAAGCGCCTATGAAAAGGTAGTAGCAAACGTCAAAGCTACCCACGAGAACGGCTGGCGGACTGACTCAACAGGCTGGGGATACAAGTATTCAGTGCAGGAGGCGAAGCGTTTAATTCTCAGGGGCCACGGCACCTGCCTAAGCGCAAGAACACTGCTAAGCCCGAAATTGGAAATTCCAAGTAGATACTTTTCTATCGCGCGTTGTTATAGACCGGAAGTTGTGGATAAAACGCACCTTAGCGAGTTCAATCAGGTTGAAGGCATAGTCGTCGACGAGAAACTTACGCTGCGTGATCTGCTGGGTGTTCTAGCGAAGTTCGCGCTTGAAATCGCAGGCGCTGATAAGGTGCGCTTCAAGCCGGACTATTTCCCATTCACTGAGCCAAGCGTAGAGCTCAGCGCATACAAAGAGGGCTACGGCTGGATCGAGTTTGGTGGTTCAGGGATTTTCAGGCCCGAAGTCACGTTGCCGTTAGGCGTGAAGGTGCCGGTTATTGCATGGGGCTTGGGTATTGACCGGCTGTTCATGATGCGCGCGGGTGTGGATGACATCCGCTACATTTTCAGCCAGAACCTGGATTGGTTGAGGAGGAAAGAGGTGGCGTAGAATGCCGACGATAGATGTGGATTGTGCAGAGTTAGAGCGGCTGCTTGGCTGGTCTTGGCAAGGAGACATTGAGAAGCTGGATGAGCTGTTGTCGCTTGTTAAAGCAGAAGTAAAACTCTATAACAAGCAGGAAAACGTTGCAAGCATCGAGTTGAAGGACACAAACCGCCCTGACCTATGGAGTGCTGAGGGGCTGGCGCGTGCGCTCCGCGGCTTCCTTAACCTTGAGAAGGGACCACGCCGCTACGAAGTTAACCCGCCGATAATGGAGGTGTACGTTGACGCGCAGCTCAGCGGTATACGCCCGTTCATCTGCTGCGCAGTAGTCAAAGGCGTGAAGCTATCAGACACCATCATCCGTGGACTCATGCACTTGCAGGACAAGCTGGACCAGACATACGGCAGGAGCAGACAAAAAACCTCCATCGGCCTTTATGATTATACCCTGATTTCTCCGCCGCTGAGATATACCGTTGCAAAACCCGAGGCCATTCGGTTTGTCCCGCTTGGCTTTGAGGAAACGTTAAGCTTAGCGGAGATTCTGGAGCGGCATCCGAAAGGCTTAGAGTATGGGCACATAGTCAAGAAGCACGGTGTTTATCCGATTCTGCTGGATTCAAAAGAGAAAGTGCTCTCGTTTCCGCCGATAATAAACTCGAATGATCTGGGCAAAGTTACAGAGGCAACACGCGACATACTCGTGGAAGTCACAGGCACAGTGCATCAAACTGTGCTTAACACTCTGAATCTTGTGACGCTGGCACTTATCGACCGAGGAGGCAAGGCTTATGCTGCAGAAGTGCATTATCCCGAGGAAGCGCTTTATCCCTCCAAGCGGGTGGTGACACCTGACTTCAGTAGCAGACGAATGGAGTTAAGCGCTGACTACGCGAGGAAAATCCTTGGGTTCCAGCTTACCGCCGAGCAGATGGCGGAGCTGCTTTTGAAAGCGGGTTTGGGTGTGGAAAAAATTGGCGGAAACAACCTTTCAGTAATCGTTCCATGCTACCGTGTTGACGTAATGCACCCGGTGGATTTAGTGGAAGACGTTGCCATCGCCTACGGTTACGACAACATCGAGCCGCTCTGGCGGGAACTGCCCACAACCGGCTGCGAGAGACCGGAACAGCGTCTGCTCAATATTGCACGTGAGCTTATGGTGGGCTTGGGCTTTCAGGAAATCTTGACCTACACGTTAACGAATCAGGAAAATCTGTTTGACCGTATGAACTGCGAGAGAGCCCGTGTTGTAGAAGTGGCTAACCCGAAGGTTGTGACTATGACGTGCTTGCGGAACTGGCTTTTGCCTGGCCTTATGGAGTTTCTCAGCAATAACCAGTCAGTAGAGTTTCCCCAGAAAATCTTTGAGCTAGGCAAGGTTACGCTGCTGGATGACACAAGAGAAACACGAACTCGAGACGAAGAGTGGCTTGCAGCGGCAACAACGCATCCAAACGCAGGCTTCAGCGAGATCAAATCTGCACTGAACGCATTCTTCATGAACTTAGGCGTTGAGTGGCAGATAAAAGAAACTGTGCATTCAAGCTTCATTGAGGGCAGAGTTGGCACGGTAACAGTTAACGGCGTAAGTGTGGGCGTCATAGGTGAAATTCACCCGCTTGTATTGGAAGCATGGAAACTAGAAAACCCTGTAGCAGCCTTTGAAATCAACATGAACAAAATAATTGAAGCCAAATCAGCTAAACGCGCATAGAACACAGAAAACTGGCAAGAAAGCGCAGGACAAGCACAATAAAAGATGACTTACCGCAACGCCTTCAGCAAAACGGGCGAAGTAGATTAAAGTCATCATGCGGAAGCAGATGCGCATTCTCTTTAGGATTATAATTGGCGCTTTTAGGTAGACCCCCTCTATAGGTTTCTGCAATGAATTGCTAATATGCGCCAAATATGAAAGCGTAGAAGATTAAGAGTGGGCTAAAAAATGGTTTGAGGCTTTTAAGTTTCTGGTGAAAGTTGGGCAGGTGGTTTCATGTTGCTATTGCTTTGAAGGAGGATGGCTGTTTATCTTCTGCAGTGCGCTTTCAAGCTCGTTAAGACTTTTTATTATCATGTCCGAGTGATATTTAATCCAGGGGCTTAAGCTCTCCATTTCTGAAACCACTATGACTTGCTTGCCTTTGCGTTTGGCGTAGAACAGTTCCATGCATGCGCCGGCGGAAAGCTTGGGTAAATATGTGATTATGATGTCGCTGCGGTCAATGTCGTCCAAGTCGCGTTGGATGAAGCCGTATGCTGGAACATTGTCCCACCAGCATTTCTCGTTGCCTTTGTAGAGAACTTTCTCGCGGCGCCACGGATCAATAACGTCGAAGCCCAGTTTTGAACAGATTTTAGTGATGGCGTCTCTGTAGCCTTGTTCTGTTTCCATGCCCAGGATGGGGCCTGAGATGAAAACTGTTTTATTCATAGCTGAAACCGAGTTAAAAAGCGTTGAAGTCTTAATAATCTATTGCTTGTTGATTTCAAGAAGTTCCAGCATTTTTTCAGGCTTATTAGTTGGTGGCATGCAAGTTTGATTACGACACACGTAGGCAGTGGCTTTGTCTTCGATTTTTCCGTAACCATCTTCCTTATTCTGCTTCAATGAAACTATCACATTTGGCAAGAAGTGTGCCTTTAAAGCCCTAAACATATCCAGCACACTTTCCTCACATAGGTCACCGACTAGGGTGACTTGGTACACAGGTCCAAGAGCAAAATCCAAGCCGATAAGCATGAAAGTATGCGCTGCCGGTGCGAGTTTCAAATCTGCTGAAAAGACTTTGAGAATTTGGCGAGCCATGTTTTCATACGCGGGTTCGCTGGTTAGATGAGACAAGCGCAGTAAGTTCAGCAAAGCCACGGAATTACCTGAAGGAACAGCGCCATCAGAGGCTTCCTTTATTCTGGCAACTGCATCTGCTGCATCTTTAGATGTGAAGTAGAAGCCGCCGTCCTTTTTATCCCAAAACTTTTCAATCATTATTTCCGTCAATTCAAACGCTGCTTGTAAATATTTTTTCTCAAAGCTTGCTTCGTAAATTTCGATGAGCCCCCATACTAAAAATGCGTAATCATCCAGAAAGCCTTCTACTGCTTTCTCTCCTTCTGTGTAACGGTGAAAAAGTGTGCCGCTTTTATTCCTCATGTTAGTAAGTATGAATTCTGCGGCTGTTAGGGCCGCTTCCATGTATCGCGGCTCATTAAACACATACGCCGCCTTCGCCAAGGCAGCAATAATTAAACCATTCCAATCTGCTAAAATCTTCATGTCCTTTGCTGGGTGGATACGGATTTTCCTTTTCTCAAAAAGCTTACGCGAGACTATATTGAGCTTAAGCGCAAGTTCGTCAGGGCTTAGGTTAAGTTCCTTGGCGATTTCTGTTAGCGGTTTCGATATGTGCAGTATATTTTTGCCTGTTCTCTTCCGCATGGCCTCCGCATAATTTCCTACAGTCTTGATTTCGAAAATTTTACTGGCCAAGTCGGCTTCTTCCGGCTCTAATGCGTTTTTAATTTCTTCCTCAGTCCACAAATAGAATTTGCCTTCTTCGCTCTCGCTGTCCGCGTCTTCGGATGTATAAAAAACTCCTTCTGGCGAAGTTAAATCCCTAAAAACATACTCAAAAATCTCTTCAACGGTTAATTTGAACATATCCTCCCGTGTTGCTTGATATGTTTCTGTGTAAGTCAGCGCCAACAAAGCCTGATCGTAAAGCATTTTTTCAAAATGCGGCACCAGCCACTCAGCATCTGTAGAATAGCGATGAAAGCCAAAACCTATCTGATCGAAGATGCCACCTAGCCGCATGGCACGCAGCGTTTTATCAACCATTGCCAGCGCCGTCCCCTCTTTGGTTCTATTCCAATATCTCAGCAAAAACAGCAGATTATGCGGTATAGGAAACTTTGGGGCACCATTAAAACCGCCGTTTACCTCATCAAAGTTTAAGACAAACCAATCGTACGCATTGTCTAGAACTTCATTTCCCAATTCTCCCTCAGCAGTTTCCCTATCAAAAATCTCCATTCTCTGTTTAACCTCTGCACCCGCGGCTTCAAGCTCGGACCTGCGGTTCTTCCAGATTTTTTCAATCTGAGGCACAAGCTCTGTCATTCCAAGCAGGCCGAACTTGGAGTTTTTAGGAATATAAGTGGCAACAAAGAACGGGTTTTTATTCGGAGTCATTATAACGTTAAGTGGCCAGCCGCAGCTTTTCCCCATCATTTGGCATACTTTCATGTAGAACTTATCTATATCCGGTCTTTCTTCCCTGTCAACTTTTATGCAGACGAATGCTTCGTTCATCAGCATAGCCACTTCTTCATCATCAAAGCTTTCCTTCTCCATAACATGACACCAATGGCATGAAGAATAGCCTATTGAAACAAAAACAGGCTTATCTAATGCCTTAGCTTTTGCAAAAGCTTCCTCGCTCCATGAATACCAATCTACGGGGTTATACGCATGCTGAAGCAAGTAAGGGCTTTTTTCATAAATCAGCCTGTTGGCCTTCCTTACTCTGTTGTTTTCTCCCTGCATAAAATCATTCTCCAGTCAAATGATATAGCTAGGCTCTTTCTCTTTTATTAAGCGTCCGCAAAGGCTTTCTATACAATAATTTTCATAGGTACCCAGCAATTAATAAGGCCCTGTTGTGCTTGAGGACTTTTAGTCGTTATTTTTATAAGTGAAGTAGGCGAAGTAATTTTTCATGCAAGCTGAAATCGGTATAATCGGCGGAACAGGCCTATACGACCCGAAATTGTTCACTAACATTAAGGAAGTAAGTGTAGACACGCCGTATGGTCCGCCCTCAGACGTCATCACATTGGCTGAGCTGAATGGTCGCAGCGTAGCGTTTTTGCCTAGGCACGGAAGGAAGCACACGATAAGGCCGACGGACGTGAATTCGCGCGCTAACATTTTTGCTTTGAAAAAACTTGGCGTCACGCGGATACTTGCGTCTTCAACTGTGGGCTCTCTACGGGAGGAGTATCGTCCCGGCGACATCGTGTTCGTCGACCAGTTTATTGACAGAACCACAAGGCGTGAGCAGTCGTTTTACTCGGAAAACCGTGTTTGCCACATATCCGTCGCTGAGCCCATGTGCGCCGAGGTGAGGCGTGTTCTTATAGGCATAGCCAAGGACGCAGGGTTCCGCGCGCATGAGACTGGCACTTACGTCTGCATAGAAGGTCCGCGGTTCTCCACGAAAGCCGAGTCCAGAATGTACCGCGGCTGGGGCGCCGACGTTGTGGGCATGACGCTTGTGCCCGAGTGCGTTCTTGCACGCGAGGCCGAGCTGTGCTATGCTTCAATAGCGATGGTCACGGATTACGACGTGTGGAAAGAGCATCCCGTATGTGTGGATGACATTGTCCAGACCATGCGTAGTAACATTGAAAAAGTGAAGCACATAATCGTTGAAGCCATCAAGCGCTTGCCGAAGGAGCGTAGCTGCGAATGCGGTAGCGCTTTGAAAAACGCGTTTGTTTAAGCAGTTGAGGTGAGAAAAAAGTTGGAGTGCAACTTAGATCTTAAGGCGAAAGTGCGGCGGATTCCAGAGTTTAAAGGCGTAGTTTTCTGGGACATCACCCCGCTCTTGAAAGACAAGCATTGCTTCAGAGAGTGCATCAAGAGGCTGGCCGCTTATTTTCGCGGTAAGGCGATAGATGTTGTGGCGTCAAACGAGGCAAGAGGCTTCATAATTGGCGCCGCATTGGCCTACGAACTCGGCGCGGGTTTTGTGCCGATAAGGAAGAAGGGCAAGTTGCCCTACAAATGCGTGGATCTCACATACAAGAAGGAGTATGAGTGCGATACCATCGAAATGCATGAGGACGCCATTCAACGCGGGCAGAAGGTGCTGCTTGTTGATGATTTGCTGGCGACGGGCGGTACTGTCAAGGCAAACATCGAATTGATTGAGAAGCTTGGCGGAGAAATCGTTGGCATCGGCTTCCTGATAGAACTCGGCTATCTCAACGGGCGAAAAACCATCGGAGACAAATACGATGTCCACTCCCTTATTCAGATCAGCACAACCAATGGTTAACTAACCGTTTGCCTGTAAGCTTGCAGCGTGCCATTCATCTTTTTTAAATACTTAAACGCGCATTCTTTTTTTGAGAGTGAACCATATGAACCTATTCGTGTTCTTGGCAATATGGGCTTTCTTGTGGTATATTCCGTTGCCGCCGAGAAAATTCAAGTTGAAATCCGGCTGGCGCTTCGCTTCGCTCTTGTTTGGGCTACTGATTTTCCTAATTATCGCGTCCCTGCAGACGCCCTTCAGCGTTTTTGTCTATCTGCTAATTCTCACAAGACTATTCGTGGTAATCATCGAATGGTCTGTTTCTATACAGCCACTGAAGATTGAAGAGCTTAAGCAGTACGCTTCTGCGGACACGCGGGTTCCAATTAACGTTTCTTTCAAACTTCACAGGAAGACTGTTGGTTTTCTGCTGATATGCATATTCTTGTTCTTTACTGGCTCACTAATCGTTTACGATCAGATTCAGCGTGTAACTAATGCGTCTTACTTCAGCAGTTTCATCCAGTCAGCCTCTGGCTTACCGTTCAGCAGCGCAATCCCCGATGATATGGTGCGTCTTGTCACACGCGAGCTTGCCGTGTCAATAGCGCGGCGACATATGTCCGAGTTCGGAAGCAACACGCAGATCCTGAGTTGCCACATAACCAAAACGCCTAATGGAAGCCTTGTCTGGGTAGCCTCCGTCGGCTCAACCAACGTTATAGCTGAGAACTACCTTAAAGGCTTCATAATTGTAGACGCAACTGACCCAACTGTTCCGCCGGCAATACTGCGCGCAGAATTCGACATTGGCGAAGGCCTATGGTGGGATCGTAATGTGCCCCTCCGCAATTATATGGCTGATATGATGCGAACCTACGGTGTTGCTTACTACACGTGGGAGTTAACCAACAGTAACCTGATGTACGTGGTAACCCGTTATAATGTCGGCTTCGACCTGATTAGGCGATATGAGCCGCCGCTTATTTATGACGCGTAGGGCAACTTGCAGCATGCGCCCACCGATATCCAAGCCATTCCCGAGTGGGTCACGCAGATTTATGACGAAGATTGGCTTGAAGCAATGATAACCGAGATGGGCAATTTCCGCAGAGAAGGCGGCTTCGATTACTGGGCAGGCGGCTTCCTCTGGCTTATCCCGCCAAGCCGCGATCGCTTCGAAATCACTGAGGACACACGCTACATAGTTGATCCAGAAACAAGCGATATCGCAGCTTTGGTCTGCGTTAATCCGGTGGAAAATCAACGGACACTCTCAGGAGTTTTCAAAGCCACCCGTGAAGGCATCCTATTCTACGACTTCTCACGGGAAAACTATATCTCCGGTTTGACTGCGGAGGACTTGGTTGAGGGAAGGCTGCCGAAACCTGCTACGGGAAGTTACTACGCCATGATGCCTATGCTTTATACGGTGGAAACATCCGCGGGCAATTATCGGCTCGCGTGGTACGTTCCAATCTACTGGTACGAGTTAAGCGGAGAAGTTGACGAGACCGTGTATTTAGCTGGCTTCGCAATTGTTGACGCTTTGGACACCAGTAAGATAGCCCTAACCATTGGCGAGCAGGGCATTAGAAGCGAGCAGCTGGTGCGGAAAACCCGGTTGGACTTCATCAAACTGTTTGGTGTAACCACTTATCTGGAGCTAAACGCCACTGTTCTGGGCAAATATGATTACGTGGAAGATGGAGTGACGCATGTAGTGCTGCACCTTGACAGCGCCGCTTATTCGTGGGTGGAGGCAACTCCGAAGGATTTGGCGGCTACGCAATGGAATGAACTTTTAGCTACGGCACCAGCAGACAAGGTTAGCTTGCAACTAGAAAAGCGTGGCGACAAGTGGATAATGACTTACTTCGAAAACATTGGCTTACCGTAGAATAAACGTTTTTCTACGCCTATTACCATCTGCTAAGCAGAGTGATGGAGTTTTACTGGGTTTGAAGTCTTAGCTGAGTAACAAAATTGACATCTTTCTTGCAAACGGCTTTAAACTGGCGCATTGGAATTCATGCAGTTTAATAAATTTTTACTCGTTACTGGCGCAGAAAAAACTGGCGAATCGCTTCTTTACTGCATTAAAGCTTTTCTGCTCTAAAGTTACTATATCCAGAGCAATGTGGTGCGTATGAATCTGGAGCATGCTAAGGCTGCAAATAAGGCTTTGAACGAAATAAGCGAAGGCTACATCGATTTGATTCACGCAGTAAAAAGCACTGCTACATCCTCCGAAGCAGCTAAGTTGTGGCGTGAGGGGAACGATTCTAAACTTATAAAAATCGGTGTTGCTCTGATAGTGTTTCCAGAACCCACTCCTATCAGCGAAACAATTGGTGCATGTTTTGTAGCGGCTGGCGCGGTTAAGAAAGGCATCCAAAATAGAAGCCTCTACCTTGAAGATGTAACTAAGACGTTTAAAAACACGATGAAAACTGTGTTAGAAATGCGCAACTCCATGAAGCTCTGAGAGCGCGTGCGTAGCTCTGGTCACAGCGCGATGGAAACTGGCTTACTTTGCTATAGTTGAGATGAAACTACTTTTGTTGGGGAAGGGCAGGGTCGCTCCGCCTGTTGCGGCTTCGGTTTTAACTGCGTTGCTTGTGCCTATTTTTTGGCATATGAGGTTTAGTGAGTTTTCTGTGAAGTTGAGCATGTTTTGTCCTTCGGCGGTTAGTTTGTAGACTTTTCTGGGGCGTTCGCTGCTCATGTTCCATTCGCTGTGTACGTAGCCTTTCTTTTCCAGCGCTGCCAGCATCGGGTATATGGTGGATGGGCCGAAGTAGACGCCGAATGTTCGCCGTATTTTGGTTATGACCTGGTAGCCGTGCATAGGCTCGCCGCTTAGAAACTGCAAAATAATCAAATCTAACAAGCCTTTTGCGAGTTTGGTTTGAACTTCTTTTTGTAGGTTGCCCATGTTTGTTTCCCTCTCTTGTTCTACACTCTGTTTGGTAAGACATGTATCTTGCGTCTTTATACAGACTAAAGGTGGATATAAAGGTTCATACATACCGCAAGCATATTCTGTACGCCTAACAAACCATGCCAACCATGGCAAAAAGCGCATTTTCTCATGCTACTCTGCCATTATTGATCATGTTTTATTCATGGAGGCTGCTTTAACTCCAACTGTTTAACATATCTACAAAAAACTAGCGCCGCCAACATCACGGCAACAGGTGCTCACCGCACTTGTACTCTGAGAAAAGCTTGCAAGTCAGTTACGTATTCTATGAAATCCAGTTTTCTTTTTTTGGGGAGATGCATGAAAATGGGGATTCTCTTGTGAAGTTCTTTGATTATTCTAATTTCTATTAGTTTTGCGCCTGCTCCAAAGATTTGTTCAATTGCTTCTGTGAATTCTTGGATTTTGTGTGGGAGTTCCTGCTTTTTGATTTTGAAAGTTTTTTCCATGCGGAAGTAGATGGTTTTTGTGATGTTTGGTCCTAATTGGGCGAATGCAGCGTCGATTGCTTCTATTAGTGTGTTTTCATAATTTTTTTGTTTTTGGTTGTGTTTCTTTTTGTGAAGTTGGATGGTGCATGTTGTGTTTGTGGTTGTTGTTTTTGTCATTTTTTTAACCTTTTTTTGTAGTTTTGTGGTACTGTTGTTTTGTATTACGCAACTACGTATTACATCGTAAGATTTAATATATATGGCTTCTTTCCAGACCGACATATTTCGAAAACAGCAATATGTGCACAAAAAGACACATAAACAATTCATCCACAACCAACAAAAAACAACACAAAACCTATAAAAATACTAAACTAACAGTATCCAAACCACACTCCCTTCTACCGGCTGAAACACATGAAAAAAATACTTACAATAACCTTCCTAAACTTCTTCATATCCGGAGGACTAACCCTCACCATCCCACTACTGCTACTGGAAAGAAACGTCAACCTAGTAGAAATCGGACTCGTAATCTCCACACTACCCATAGTCTTCCTAATAGCTCGCCTATTTATGGCAGCAATCGCCGACCTACAAGGATGGAACCGCATCTACCTGCTATTAAACTGGCCAGCCAGCCTCCTATCAACCCTCATATATTTCATTGCCAACTCCACACCCATGTTTCTCATAGGAAAAATCGCGGAGGCAAGCAAAGAATCCGCCTATTGGGCAGTAAACCGCACCGCCATCTTCTCATTAGCCCCAAACCGGGAAGAAAAAGAAGCAACAAAAAACACCGCTATAATATTCCTCGCAACAGCCATAGGAAGCGCCATCGCAGGATTAGGCATCTACACTTTCGGCTTTTCAATTACTCTCGGCATTTTCATTGCGGCATCAGCAGCTATTGGAATACCCGCTGCTGCCCTATGGAAAACTGGACAAAATTTCAAGCCTAACAACGCTCAAACAAAAAAACTATTCGAGTTAAGAAACTACGGAAGAAAATTCTGGCTCGTTTCAATAACATTACTATTTTTCAGCTTAGCCTATTACCCACTGCTAAATTTGCTCTTGCCCGTCTTCATGGCACAGCAATTAAGCTACAATTACCTCACAATAGGCTTAGCTTACATGCTATTCAACATAATAGCTGGAATAACCATTTTTGGAACCTTAAAGTTTCCGCTAGGGACAAAAAGAGCCCTCTTACAAAGCAGTATTGCCCTTGTCGCTTCAGTACTTTTGGCTTACTCAAATCTTTACTTCCCTGCCTTCTTAGCATTAGCCGCCGCCGAGGGGCTCGGAATGGGCTTCTTTGAAGCAATTATCGCCAAAGCAACCAAAAATAAATCCAGCGTCTCTGTCAACATAGGCTTGCTCCATGTGCCCATGCGATTTGCCGAGTTCATTTCCATATTATACACAGGAATCGCTGCGCAGACCGTTGGGTATGTCCCCTTGTTCGTTCTTTCAGGATTTTTCTTCCTGATTTTCTCTGCTCTTGCAGCGCACTTAATTAAAAATTGACAAAAATGCATCAGTCACAAATTGCATTTGCAAAATTACTTGCTAACTTTGTTGCACGCTACTAAGTGACCGTTGCCTACGTCGGCAAGCTCCGGAACATTCTCCATGCATCTATACTCTTTCGCGTAAATGCATCGTGGGTGAAATCGGCATCCAGCAGGAGGATTTATTGGGCTTGGGACTTCGCCAGGCAACACTATTCGCGACCTTTTGTTTTCAGGGTCTGGAACAGGGATTGCTGATAACAGCGCTTGAGTGTACGGATGCAGCGGCGAATTGAACAATTCGCTGGTTTCAGCTATTTCCACGAACTTTCCAAGGTACATGACTGCAACTTTATGGCAAATATGCCTGACCGTGCTGAGGTCATGTGAAATATAGAGGTAAGCTATTCCGAATTTCTGTTGCAACTCCTGTAGCAAATTCAAAATTTGAGCTCTTACAGACACGTCAAGAGATGCTACTGGTTCATCTGCAATCAGCAATCGAGGCTCTACTGCCAAAGCGCGAGCAATGCAAATTCTTTGCCGCTGACCGCCGCTGAATTCATGAGGATACCGTTCCGCATGATAATCTTCCAAGCCCACCAGCTCTAAAAGCTCGTAAAGTCTATCACTCCACTTTTCCTTAGGCACATGCTTATGAATAACAAAGGGCTCCATGATTATGTCTGCCACTGTCATTCTCGGGTCAAGCGACGCGTAAGGATTCTGAAAGACATACTGCATTTTGCGTCTTAACTTCAAAATTTCCTGTTGGTTCTTCGACTTGAAAACCTTGCTGATTTCTTGTCCTTCAAAGTAAATTTCGCCTGAAGTTGGCGGATCCAAATACAATATAGCCCTAGCAGTGGATGTTTTCCCGCAGCCGCTTTCGCCAACTAAACCAAACGTCTCTCCTTTCCGAACTGAAAAGCTCACGCCGTCAACTGCGTGTACGACGCCAACATCCTTTTTCAAGAAGACACCCCTGCTTGTTAGGGGATAATGCTTAATGAGGTTCTTGACTTCCAAAATCATTTCTGCACTCACAGCTTTCACTTCCCCGAGTTTTTCATGAATTCTTTGGCGCGGATGCATGCCACGTAATGCTCTGGCTCAATCTCAACTAAAGGCGGAACTGCAGAAGCGCATTCAGCAACTGCGAAGTCGCATCTGGGGTGGAAACGGCAGCCTGATGGCGGCGAAATCAGGTTTGGAATAGCGCCTGGTATAATCTTCAGTTTTTCTCTTTTCATGGCTACGTTCGGAACCGCCTCTAAAAGCGCGCGAGTGTATGGATGCAGTGGATTGCGAAAGATAGTTCTTGTGCTGGCGACTTCGCAGACTCTTCCCGCGTACATAACGTTTATTCTGTCAGCCACTCCGGCGACGACGCCCATGTCATGCGTGATCAGAATCATGGACATTCCCAGCTTTTTCTTCAGATTTTTCATTAACTCAAGGATCTGCGCTTGGATTGTGACATCCAAATTTGTGGTGGGCTCATCTGCCAAAAGCAGGCTAGGCTGACAGGATAATGCTCTGGCGATGGCGATGCGCTGCTTCATGCCGCCGCTCAGCTGATGCGGATAGTTCCAAATCTTTATCTCTGGGTCAGCTATTTCGACGAGTCTGAAGAGTTCTGTGGCTTTCTTCAAAGCTTCTTCTTTGGTGACATCTTGGTGTCGCCTTATGACCTCTGTCAGCTGGTCGGCAATGGTGAAAACGGGATTAAGCGAAGTTGCAGGATCCTGTGAGATATACGCGATTTCTTTTCCTCTGATCTGCTGCATCTCATTTTCAGTTTTCTCCAGCAGATTTTCGCCTTTGTAGATTATTTTTCCGCCGATTATTTTGCCTGGTCTAGGCACTATTCTGAGGATGGATAGAGCGGTTACGGATTTTCCGGAGCCTGATTCGCCTACCAGCCCAAGGGTTTCGCCTTCTTTGACGTCTAAGCTTACGCCGTCAACTGCTTTGACTACTCCCGCCCAAGTGTAAAAGTAAGTTGTCAAATTTTCAATTTTCAGTATTTCTTTTGGCGCCATTTGTTCTTTTGTCCTCCATAATTATTCTCTAAGACGTGGGTCCAGTGCATCGCGTAAGCCATTCCCAAGCAGGTTGAAGCCGAGGACCAGTAGTGTGATGAATAACCCTGGAAAGATTCCTTCCCACCATGCTTCTTTTACCGCTTCGCTTGCAAGCTGGAGTTGCTGACCCCAAGTAATGCTGTTCGGATCGCCGAATCCGAGGAAACTGACCCCTGCCTCAACTAAAATAGCCGTGGCTATCTGCAGCGTCGTTAAGACGATTATGACGTGTAAAACGTTAGGAAGCACATGTCGAAACATTATTCGCCATTTGCTGGCGCCCAGCGCTACCGCCGCTTCAATATACTCATTCTGCTTCACTCGAAGCACTTCCCCTCGGATGATACGCGCATTTGAAGCCCAAGAAAACAACCCAATCATTAGGGTTACGGTGGTGAGGCCGCCGACGCCGGAGGGCGCAATAGTCATGGCTACTCTTAAGAAAACCAGCAGAATCAGAAGGAACGGTATGACAAGGAAGATTTCTGTTATCCGCATTAAAATGTTATCCACGAGTCCGCCGAGGTATCCTGAGGTGATGCCTATTACAATTGCAAGCGACATAGCGATTGCTGCAGCGCCGAATCCTACGTACAAGACGTTGCCTGCGCCGTAAACAATTTGGCTGAATACGTCACGGCCAATGTAATCTGTGCCAAACCAGTATTTCGCAGACGGCGGCATCCTGATTTTGCCTTCTTCCTTGAAGCTTGCAAGGTAATTCAGCGGGTAACGCGCAATTATCGGACTGAAAACTGCAATGAATATTATAGCGCCGACTATGACGAGGCCTACTAGGGCTGCCTTATTTTTCTTAAATCGGCGCCATGCAATGCTCCATTGGCTTACCCCATCAGTTTTTCTTTTTTCAGGTGCTTCCATCAGTTTTTCTTTCATTACGTCTGCCATTCCTTTTTCCTCCTGCTTTCATTGTTACTCGATTCTAATTCTGGGGTCGATGTAAGCGTAAGCTATGTCCGTTATTAAATTGGCAATCAAAACCATCAAGGTTACAAACACCGTTATTCCCGTTATAACGGGGAAATCAAGTTTTCCGATGGCTTCAACGTATAATCGGCCGACACCAGGCCAATTAAACACTTTTTCAGTAATAGGTGCTCCCGCAAGCATGCCGCCGAAATAAAGTCCCACGTAGGTTACAACTGGGATCAACGCGTTGCGCAGTGCATGTTTGTATATTACTGTTCGCTCGCTTAAGCCGCTGGCTCTTGCTGCAAGAATATAATCTTGTCTTAAAACTTCAAGCATGCTTGACCGGACTAGAAGCACTACGGGCGCCAACTCTGCGAAAGTTAAGACCGCCGCCGGCAGGAACAAGTGCCAAAGCTCATCTAGCAAATAGCTGCCAAACGGGTAACGTGAGGGATCTAGCGAGTGCGCCGCGCCATAGGGGAGCCAGCCTAGAGTGTAAGAGAAGATTAGTATGGCAACTATGCCCATGTAGAAAATTGGTATGCATGTTCCGACCAGCGATGTAGTTGTAACTGTCATGTCCAATTTTGAATACTGCTTACGTGCTGAGAGTATTCCAATTGGAATGGCGATTAGAAGTGAAAAGAAAAGTGCTGCAAGTTGAAGTTTGAAGGTTTCCCACGCGTAATCACCTACTAGCGTCGTTACTGATGTGCCGCCTCTTATCGCGTAGGAATTTCCAAGGTTTCCCTGCAGCATCTCCCATACGAACTTTAAGAATTGATAATATAGTGGCTGATCAAGTCCATAGTACTGTGTTAGGCGTTCTCTGGCTTCGGCTGTTATCCGCGGGTTAAGCCCAGTCATCAGCTTAACTGGGTCGCCTGCCATTCGCGTAGCGACAAACACTATAATGAGAATTCCGAAAAAGATGGGTATCAAATATAAAAGTCGCCGGAGAACATATTTCGTCATGGAGCTTTTGGCGATATTCTGAATTCTGGAGCGAAAGGCGTGAGAACCCTTTGTTTTGGCAGGCAATCTTCTCCCCCTCCGATGTGTTACTCGTAACTTATAAAAGTTTTTTGAAAAATTCCGTGTTCTTTGCTTCTTAGAATCAATTGAATTACAAATTAAATTCGCAGTTATTAATTGGTAAATTTATGGCAAATGTTATAAAGCGAAACGAAATATAAAAGATTTCTCGGAGGAGGTTAGGAGAGTTGCTCTCTAAAACAAAAACACTGGCATTATGCTCGCTGCTGCTACTAAGTTTGCTTGCATTGCCCTGCATTACATTCGTTCAGAGCCAAGGTCAACCTTACTTCAAAATAACTTTGATAGTTCCAGGTGCAAATCCTGCACGGAAACAATGGGCACAAATAATAGAAAATAGCTTAGATGCCGTCGGAATCGACGCGGTTAGGGTTGAGCTAGACTGGGGAACCGTTTACGACAGAGCCCTTACACCCCCCGCGGATATGGTAGGCAAAACCTACGATGAGGGTGGATTTGACGCGCTGTTTATTGGCTACGCAATGGGCATCGACCCCGACCCATTCGGACTTTATGACAGTAGCCAGTTCCCGCCATCAGGACAAAACTACTACCTCTGGAATAACTCTGAAAATGATCGGCTATGCAGGCTAATTAAGGAGACGGTTGACGAAAACAAGCGGCTAGAATATGTAAAGCAATGGCAAAAACTGGCATATGACGAAGTACCATCGGCCACAATACTCTACACAAGAGAAGTTGTGGGATTTGATCCTACAGCACTGCAAAAAGAGCCCTTCTTGGCATATCACTATCCAGCATGGCCCAGAGTAAAGAACTGGAAATTAGCCGCAGGTAGCACTCAGACCACAATAGTTGTTGCGCAGACAGGCCCTGCGCCTGAGGAAGGCTTGAACCCGCTGCTAACTACTTCATACTATGACTTAACCGTCTATGACAACATTTTTGACAGCCTAGCAGAAAGATGGGACCTAATCGACATGGAAATGGTTCCAGCGCTTGCGACAAGCTGGGAAGTGGCCTCTGACCAAAAAACATGGACTGTCCATCTTAGACAGGGCGTGAAATGGCATGATGGCGTTGAATTTACTGCCGACGACGTTAAATTCACTTTTGAGTCTGCCATGGATCCAGAAATTGCCTCGCCTACAGGTGCTTTCATACAAGAAATCATAGGCAGCGCCGATAATATTGAAGTCGTTGATCCCTACACAGTTGTGTTCAGGCTTCCAAAGCCGTATGCGTATTTCGTTGAAAGTATTCTGGCGTCAGCCATAATTCCAAAGCATGTGCTCGAAAACGTCCCGCCGTCAGAATGGGCTTCGCATCCCTTCAACACTGCAGCAGGCAGCTATACCGTCGGCTCTTACACGGCATATGGGCCAATAGGAACTGGACCATACGTTTATGCAGCATATGACCCAACAACCACCGCTAACATAATGACGAAAAACCCGAACTACTGGAACAAAGCCGCACTAGAAGCAGCTGGAACATTCCAAATCGAAACGCTCTATGTACAATGCATAGAATCTTCAGACGCAGCAATCTCAGCGCTCAAGTCTGGCGAGGTTGACGTATTAGACTCTCAATATCACTTGGAAACGAAACTTGCAAGCATTGAGAAGCCATGGGGTGACTATGCTGAGTACGACGCTTTCGGCGTTCAAGAACTTGGCTTTAACATGCAGCATCCAGTTTTCGGAACAGGCGTTGACACGCCGCTAGGCAAAAAGGACCCGTCACGTGCTGCTGAGGCTGCCCGTTATGTTAGACAAGCAATTAGCCACTTAATACCAAGAGAAGACATAATCAACACTATACTAAATGGCTATGGAACACCGGGTGTAACCACGCCCATTACGACCCTGACTGCTGGATTTGACACGTCGCTAAAACCCTACGAATATAACGTTGAATTGGCCAAATCGCTATTGGCTGCAGCTGGCTACGAAACAGGCGTTCCGCCGCCCGCTGGCGATTTCCTGCAGCAGTACGGCCTGTACATAGCAGTAGTCGTAGTAGTGGTAGTAATCGTTGTGGTCGCCGTCTTGGCGCTTAGAAAGAAACGGTAGCAAGCAAAAATCACCTTTCCCCCTTTTACTTTTTTTGATATTTCCTGCCAACACGAGACAATAGTTGTTAAAGCTAAACAGCGTTTCCAAGCGCTGATGTTTTATAACGCAGATATAACAAAGGCGGCAAGCACTAAAATTATCCCAGTTGCAATCCATGTTCGCGCTTGTTTCTCTGCTTCTTTTTGACGCTGGGCTGTCCATGGTTTGGAATGAAACAAAATTTCGCTTATCTTGGAGCCTAAGGGCGAATAAAACGCAATGGCACCACCTACTGTGAGACCTATTCCACCCTCTAATAGCATGAGGAGCGCGAGTGCTGCGATTATTTGGTTTATGCCACCCTGAACAGCGAAAATAAGCACAATATCTATTAAAATTACGATTAAGGAATAAATCAAGCTTCGAGCGAGTAGCTCTAACATCACTATCTTGGTAACCATCACGTTCCGTCTTCACACATTCAATAAGGCTAATCCCGCCGCCTCATAGAAAAAGTAGTCGTCAACGAAAAAAGCTTTTTCCCAGCAAGCATTTACTGTTCAGAAGCTTAATATCCAGATAAAAACTATTCAAGAATCATGCGAGAAACAAGAAAGAGATCTATAGCTAAGTCAATTGTGTGGCGTGTAATCTGCATAGTAGTAAGCATACTTACCTCGTTTCTTCTAACAAGCAGATGGGATGTTTCAGTTGCCATAGGCGGCATATACAATGCTATAACGATGATTCTGTATTACTTTCACGAAAGAATCTGGAACCTGATAAAATGGGGCATAACTGAATAGGCCTCCTGCTGCATAGGCGCTTTTAGTTGCTTTTGAAAAGGCAAATTTCTAAAGTTTGTTAGCATATTTTCTATATTAGCTATGAAAAACTAATTATGGCGGCAACCACAAACGTTTGAGCCGCCATGCCCCTCGGAGAAATATTCAGCAATTATTCTGGTATGCCAAAAGAGGCCAAATATCTTATTTACGCCTCTATCGTGCCAGCAGTCGCCTACGGGTTAATATTCACTGACATATCCTATTTTCTCACCGTAATCCAGGGGCTTCCCGCGGACTTCGCGGGTCTTGTGATTTCCACAATGGGCATCTCAACCTTTGTTGCCAGCATTTTCCTCGGGATGGCCGCGGATGTCTATGGTAGAAAGAAAATGCTTATTGCAGGTAACTTGCTTGCAAGCGTAATCGTTGCAGTATTAGCTTTAACCACAGACCCTGCCCTGCTAATAGTCGCGGCCATCTTGGAAGGTGTCTCCGAAGCAGCTGTTACCGCGTCAAGCAGCGCGTTGCTCGCGGATAAAGTGGAGAATGAAAAGCGAACCAGCCTTTTCTCGTTGTATGGTTTTGTCCAAAACCTCGCTTTTGCCCTAGGCAGCTTTGCGGTGCCGTTCGTGATATTTTTTGAACTTTTCGGCTTTACAGATAAGGACAGCCACATACTGCTCTATACACTAATAGCTATTTTGGGCGTGCTTTCCACGCTTATCATGCTTAAAGTAAGTGAATCGAAAAAACTAAAGAAACCCAAAGCAGGCGAAGCAAGTTTCCTTCCAAGAAAATCCATGAGCGTTTTGCTAAAATACGTTTTAACCGGCGCCATACTCGCTTTCGGCGCTGGCATGGTAGTTCCGCTTATGACGCTTTGGTTTAACCTGCAATATGGCATTTCAGATAAAATCAGCGCAACCATCTTGGCAGTAGCAAGCGTACTGATCGGTTTCGCCACACTTGTGTCGCCGTTAATTGCCAAAAAATTTGGGCTCGTAAAAGCCATAGTAATAACGCAGCTGGCATCGACCCTGTTCATGCTTCTGGTTCCCTTTTCACCTAACTACGCGTTAGCCGGATTCGTCTACGGAATAAGAGCACTTCTTATGAATATGGCTAGCCCACTATCGCAGTCTCTGATAATGGGTCTAGTCGCAGAGGATGAGCGCGGCGCAGTTTCCGGAATAAGCGGCGCATTATGGCGGCTGCCAAACGCCTTAAGCACCTTCATCGGCGCATGGCTAATGGGCATAGGACTATTAGCAGAGCCCTTCTTAATTGCCAGCCTATTATACGCGATTTCCATAGTGCTGTTTTGGCATTACTTCAGGAATGTAAAGTTGCCTGAGGAAAAAGCTCCGCCACAGTAGAAGCCTGCTCGAAGAAAAGCGTTGGCAGGCATTATTTGCGGCAAAAGCCTTAAAGCGCGCTTAGCTCTGAGTTGAGGAACAAAGGTAATCGTCTATTGCAAATTCACATGTCGGCTGGCATCAAGAAAAAAGCGGTGCTGTTTACAGTTCTAGCGGGTTTTCTATGGGGCACTTCGTTTCCAGCCATAAAAATTGGTTTACAGTACATGGACGCCTACACATTCGTCTTCCTAAGATTTCTCGTTGCTTCGCTGATCATGCTTGCAGTGATGCTGCTAACAAGGAACTTCCGTTTCAACAAGAAACGCTTGATTCTCTCCTTAGGCATAGTCAACGGCGCCGCTTATCTGCTCCAGTATCTGGGCATGGTTCACACTTCCGCCGCGGCAGCGTCGCTATACGTTAACCTCACCGTGATCTGGGTTGCCCTATTAAGCCCGCTGGCGCTAAAGGAGCGCTTAGGCGGCAAAAAAGCGGCAAGCGTGCTTGTAAGCCTCATAGGCGTAGTGCTGATGACAACAAACTTGGATTTTGCCTCGATAGGCACAGCGGCCACGATAGGAGGCTTCCTCGTCATCGGCGCGGGATTTCTCTGGGCCATATTCATAATCTACAACAAATCGCTGGTCAACGAGAGCAGCAATTTAATTCAGTCTATGACTTGGCTGCTGGTCTTCACGATGCTGCCACTGCTTCCCCCTGCTGCTGTTTCAATAGCAAGCCTTGCTTCTTTACCCGCGGCTGCGTGGCTTGCCATAGTGTACACTGCGGTTTTCTGCTGGGTGATTCCCTACTACCTCTGGCTGAAGGGGCTGCGGCATATTTCGCCTGTAACTTCCACCGTGGTTCTTTTAACCGAAATAATAGTTGCCACGGCAATTTCCATGCTCTTTCTCGGAGAAGCCTTCACCTTTGTCTCCGGCATTGGCGCCCTCCTCATAATAATCGCCATTTTGCTTGCCTCGTAAGCAGGCAACATGCATTAAGGCTAATTAACTTATAGCCACTAAAAATAGTGTATGGTAAACGAAATGTCCGCCAAAGAAATTATTGATCTGCGAAGCGATACAGTCACGTTGCCTACTGAAGAAATGCTGGAGGCCATTCGGCATGCGGAGCTAGGCGACGACGTTTTCAGAGAAGATCCAACAGTGAATAGGCTTGAAGCGTTGGCTGCCGAGAAAATGGGCAAGGAAGCAGCGCTTCTCGTTACAAGCGGAACCCAAGCTAACCTAGCCGCTTTGATGAGCAACACGAAACGCGGAGACCTCGTCATACTCGAGTCTGAATCGCACATTTACTGGTACGAGGTAGGCGGCATCTCCATGATAGCTGGGCTGCTTCCCTGGCCTGTTAAAAGCAGCTTTGGCGCGCCAACTACGGAAGACATAGAAGCTGCCATACGGCCGAGGGATATTCATATTCCCGAGCCTGCGCTTGTCTGCCTCGAGAACACGCATAACCGCCACGGCGGAACAATCATCACGCCTAGCCAGATCAAAGCAGTAAGCGGCGTTGCACAAGCGCATGGGCTGAAGCTTTACTTGGATGGCGCCCGCATATTTAATGCCGCCGTTGCGTTGGGTGTTGACGTCAAAGAGTTCACTCGGCATGTAGATAACCTTATGTTCTCCCTATCTAAGGGTCTCTGCTGCCCCGTCGGCTCGCTGCTGGTTGGCACACAAGAATTCATCGAGAAAGCGCGGAAAATCCGCAAGCTTCTAGGCGGCGGCATGCGGCAGGCAGGCATAATCGCGGCTCCAGGCATTGTGGCGCTGGAAACCATGATTGACCGCTTAGCTGAGGATCATCAGAACGCGCGGCGCCTAGCCGAGGGCATAGCCAGGCTCGGCGGGATCCAAATTGATCTGAGCCGCGTGCAAACGAACATCGTCTGCTTCGACATTTCTGGTTTAGGCGTGTCTGCTAACGAGTTCCTTCTGCGGCTGAAGGCAAACGGCGTACTCGCCTTAGCCATGGGCAAGCATAAAGTGCGCTTGGTAACGCATAGGGGAATCGGCAGGGAGCACGTGGAAAAGGCAGTTGCCGCCATAGAAGCGGTAGCAAAAGTAGTGTCGCGAAATAAACTTAAATGTTGACTATGCTAAAAAACAGTATGATCAAAGTTTATTGAAATAAATTTAGTTCACTGAACTATATCACAGTTCGGCGAGTATGATATTAAACTTAAGTTAAACTTTAATTTAATAAAGTTTATAAAATGACCGCGCTTAACGTTTATCACTGTGATGAATTATGAAGAAGGTAAAAGTAACGATGGTGGATTATGGGTTTAGACCTTCTCTCTATGAGGGAGTTAAGAAGGTCGATGAAGTTGTGGGAGGTTTGTTGAAATTTTATTTCTATGACACAAGAGATGTTGATGAGGGACTTGTTAATCTTGAAGCTTTCATTCGAGATCTTAAGGAGTCTCATATTGTTCTTCTTAATGTGATGGGTGGCGATAGGGTAAGCAAGGTTATATGTGAAACATTATAAAACAGAAAGCATCGAGAAACTATGGGCTCAGATAATTAAAGAACTTGGATTCGAGCCAAGTATGTCTTTCAATTCCCTTTACTTGGGATTTTTCCTTGCATCTGTTTAGCTATTCTCAGCTGGAACAGGACGGTATAGACAACTTTCAATTCCCTTTACTTGGGATTTTTCCTTGCATCTCAGCCGCGCCGTGGCTTCTGTTTTTCCTGAACCACAAGGCGCGCGAAGAACAACCGAATTGCCTCTAGCAATGTTTTCCACAGTTTTTAACTGATGTGAATAGGGTGCTTTCCCATCAAGAACAACTCTGAAGATTTCTTCTAACGAGAAGTTATCTATAACTCCACCCATCAAATTACCTCGAGTTTTTTTCACTTCACTTTGGAAAGCCTTACTTCAACTATAAGTTCAAGCTATATATAGAGAGGGTATAAGTTTTACCTTGCAAACATCACCACGCTCCCTCATCACAACTTTTTCTCAAGAAAACGCGCCACGCCGAATCCACCTGTGCGGTTGCCGCCAACATTTGCGTACTCCGCAAACTTGGCATTATTTTGTTCCATTTGCTTTCTTTATCCTTCACTTCATAAGTCACCCACCCAGCAAACCCTGTCGCCTTCTTCTTCCGCATAACCGCCAACATAGTCTGTAACTCATACTTACATGCGCATATATTCTTACGTATTACCCCCTTTTATTCGTAGCCAGCGCATGTACTCTGACTTATAGGTTTTCATAAGATTTTTTCAATTGAACGCCATCTTTCTCGTATGCAAGTCCTAAGTATCTGTATTCAATTCTGCTTTCAGATATCGCTCGCAAGATAGCGTCCCGTAGCTTATGCTGCGTATCATACTCCCTCAGCAATTGCTTAAGCACGTCTAGTTTTATGTCAGCAAACTTTAAAAGCGAAATAATGTCAACCCTATCCTTCAACCCCTTTTCCGCATGCCACCTGTCCTGAGCAGCTTGAGCCTTCAACAAAAGCAAAACCTCAGGAAAAGCCACCTTGAAACCCTCAATCACTGCATACAATTTCCGCTCAAACACGTCTGAACATGGAACCACCAACTTGCTCATAAAAGGAGTGTAAATATCAACTTCCACATCATTTATTAAAGCCTCAAACTTCAATAGCCGAACATTACGCTTCAACGCATGGCCCCTCTGCGTCAACTCAGACTGCAACCTGTAAAAGTTCTCTTGGTCAATGTACACATCAATATCGCGGCTCTTCAGCTTCTTAGTCCAGAAATATACTCCC
>Ga0315298_1002491_pt1 | contig 31146 bp, 30 predicted proteins | sample WHS_1_MG_FD_203077 | JGI IMG/M metagenome (GOLD analysis project Ga0315298, IMG submission 203077) | Extremophilic microbial mat communities from Washburn Hot Springs, YNP, Wyoming, USA - WHS_1_MG | ecosystem: Environmental > Aquatic > Thermal springs > Hot (42-90C) | place: USA: Wyoming... | reverse complement strand
TATACCCCGACCCTAACGGGACTAGTTTATGAGTGAGAGACCGGAAGGCCCAGTAAGGGTGCGCTTTTAAGCATCATGGCCTTGCGATGTAGAAATACATTGTAATGCATCGTAATTTCCTGGCGACTACGGCAATGTCGGCGCCTTTTTCATTACGTGCATGACGGGCCGGGCGCTGCCGGACGGGTATCAAAGCGGAAGCGGCCGCCCAGCGATGAGCCCTGATCGTCGGCTGCAGACTGATTGCAGTCATTCGGTTGCCCATATGCCAGTTAGTGCTCAGGAACCGATCACATAATTGAGTGACGTGGCTCACTGAATTGCACAATGATTCCTTCATAAGGATATGAAGGCGGTGGAAACCACCATGACAACGGTACGATAGGCTGGACAATTGGCAACTGCGAGGAAAATAAGCCTTACCTTTTTGCTTCAAAATAACTCTCATTCGGCAGGCGGAGAATTCAGCAAAATTTGGCCGTTTGTCCAGACGGGGACGGCGGCCACCAGGCAAATTGTCTGGTGTGACGACACAATTAAATCGCGCCACATTCCCATTACACAGGAATGTTTGGGTAATGGGTAGATGGTTATCGTTAGGGTTTCTCGACACCAACTTCCGTGGCCTTAACCACCGCGAGGGCTGAATCCCCGACCTTAAATTCTAAATGATCGAGGCTATGCGTGGTGATTATTGAAGCCACGGTACCCGCTGCCGTTTCTATCTCTATTTCGGAGACAACTTCCCCCCTGATGATATTAACGATTTTTCCTTTCAGGTGATTGCGTAGGCTGGTTTTCATGAGAGTTTTCCTTAGTGGATATTGGGATGTTTGAGAGCGTGGGTAAAGTTTAGCACATCACATCATCGCTACACGCGCCTCACACAGCGATACTGGATGAGGCGCGCGGCAGAAAATTCCAAGTCGCTCTTTCTTTGCTCAGAACTTATACGTCAGCATCACCCGGTTATAGACGAAGGCGTTTTTCCCGTTGCCCGGATAGAGATTGACACCTCCGTTGGCCACCTCGAACTGATCTCGTACCGCCAAGCCTTGCAAGAACCCTTTGGGGAAATAGGTCACGCTAACGTGAGTCCAGTTGCTGTTCCCGGTAAAATAGGTGTTGAACTGGGAAAAACCAGTCGCGAGATGGATCCGCCGATGCCAGAGCCAATAAGCCGCACGCAGACGCCAGCCATGACCAGGCCCTACGCCCACCAAACCTTGAATCATGGCATCCACGTACAAGGGGTCCGCCGTGTACCCGATGGTATAGGGAGAAACGATCGCCCCGCCACCCACGGCACCCGGATGCAGATTCGTCGCGTCATAGGCCCAGAAGACACTGCCTTTGGGAAATTTTAGGCCCGCCTTCACGCCGTAAGCCGTGCTGTTGACCGTTTCCCCGGGCTGGTTGAACAGTTGGGTACCGGTTTGGGCGAAGGCGTTATTGCTTCCCCATTCCCGCACGAACTGGACGGCCACAAAGGGATTGAAACCGGTCCCGGTATGCAGCATATATTGCCCAGCACCGTAGAACATGTTGGCGAAATGATAGAAGTCGTAGTACCAGGATTGCATTTTGGCGCCATTCAAGGCGTATTTCACACCAAATGCCAGCGCGCCGTTCGCGGCTGGTATCGTGCTGGGAAGATTATTAGGACCCGCATAGAGCGCGTCCCCATTGTAGTTCGTCGGATAATAGAGGTTGTCCCGGTAAAAGTTGTTCGAGGTGCGGCCTTTCCAGCGAAAAACTCGGAGTCCCACGAGGTTCAGGTGCGCGATGGGGCTGACTTTGGCGTAGACCCCCTGGTAGGTGACGGGAATCACTCGGCCACCGACACGGTTGAGCCAGGGGGTGTTGATCAGTTGATCGCCCACACGCACCGTTAGCCAGGGCTGGCTATACTGCAGATAGGCCTGCCCTAGGGTGTTAATGGATGAACCAATACCCATCAGGGTTTTATCAATGCGCGCGGGATCGCTGCTCTGCGTGCCAAGGGAATTGGCCGTATAAAAACTCACGCCCACACGAAATCCCGTCAAAAACGGTGCTGTGATGACATTCAAGCGACCTGCGAGGGAGTAGGCGCTGGCGTTGGGCGTGTCCGGTGTGCCATAGAGGCGGCTGAAATAATAGGAACGGATTTGGCCATCGATGTGGCTTTTCTGAAAAAACTGGGTGAGGGTTTCTGCCTGAGCAGGAATGCTGGTGGCTAGCAGGGTCGTGGCGGCCACGAACCCAAGGGGAAGTGCTCTCTTTCTCATGGTAGTTTTCCTTGATAACGATTTGTATCGAAATATTTCATGGTATATGACGCAAGGCATTAATAGAGGTCCGTCTAAGGACCCCAGGATTCCCTTTTAGGAGAGATCGCCCCCTTTGGGTGGGTTGTAGCCCGTCTCCTTGAACATGGCCTGCCCAGCCTTGCTGGTCATGAAGCGGATGAAGGCCTCACCCAGTTTGGGGTTCGGCGCGTCTTTGGGCACGGCGGCATAGAACACCAAAGGCTGGGTGTCCAGGATTTTGGTTTTGCCGTCCACCGTCATAGTGAAGTGCACGCTGTCATACCAGGCTTTGGCCATGGCCGGATTACTCAGATTGATTTCGTCCGGGAGGGTGATGAAGGGAAGATGGAGCGATTTCACAGCGCTCTCATATCCGGAGGAAGCATCCATCTGTCCGCTCTTCAGGCGTGTTAGCAGCGATGCTTCGGTGAATATCTGCTTTTGGTTCTCCACGGGGCCGAGAATATGCTGAACAAGCTCGGGGTGATGGTAGTACTTCTGCGCCAGAAGGAAGGTAAAAATGATGTTCTGCCCTTGGGGATCCGTTTGCGGGTCCGTGCGTCCGAACTGGATACCCGGCTTCTCCAGCACCGTGTACCAAGGCATTTGGCCAGCGGCTGCGGCTGCAAACTCTTTGGCATAGCGGCTCTTGGGGCTGTAGGCGATGACCATGGCGGTGCTGGCTACAGGGACCGCCTTGCTCACCATCCCGGCCTTTTCCAGCACTCGGATGGGGCCGGGAGTAATGGAGATAAATACGTCCGTGCGCAGCTTCTTTGCCGCAATGAGGTGGGCGAGGCCATAGGCACCCTGTCCTTCTCCTTGGTAGGTCACGTGATGGGTCCTGGCGAAGGCAGGACCCAGGTGCAGATCCATGACCGCTCCCATGGAGCCGGCATAGGCGACCTGGAGGGGGGTGGCGGCCACAGCGGTTCCCATGCCCGCCACCCACAGACTGGCGAGTAGGACCATGGCAGGTTGTGCTTTCATGCGTGCCGACCGATTCCTGGCCGCCCCTGGCGTCGGCGTAATGGCCGGATTCTTGAGGTGGAAATCCGGCTCTATATTTTGTGACATATAACGATGTACCAAAGCAGACCAATTGTTTTGCATGTTGGACGTCTCCATTTTTAGAAAAAGTGAGCAACCATCGGAAGATTCGATATATATGACAGAATATCGCGATGTCGCAAAGCGTACCTGCATACCCAAAATCTGGCTATACCGCATCACAAAAGCAATTGTTATGCCAATTTCTTGTCACACAAACGAACATTTATGTGACGCTTCTATTCTCCTAGATACATTTTTGGTCATTTCTGACCCTGAATCTGTCAATCAACTCGTCATATCTTTCAGCTATGTCTAGTAAACGTCACCCAAGCGCGCTGCGTACTGCCCACCAATTTCTGAATGACTGCAAACGCTGCATCAACGCCCATTTCTTAGCCATATTCTTACCGCCAATTCAGGATTCCGTCCAGCAAGCTCATCTGGTGTGCCCCCCGGCTCGCAGTCTGAGATTGGGCCAAGCCACTCACTGTGATTCCGAGCAAACGCACAGAAGCGCCAAAGGGTACGGCGCGATCCAGCAGTTCCAGTAGCAACGGCCCGATGGATTCCAGATCCCCAACGATCTCGCCTTCAGTGCGCGCTCGGGTGACGGTGGTAAAATCTGGAAAGCGTGCTTTGATGCTGACGGTGTGGCCGACCAGGGTCAAGGACTCGAGACGGGCGGCAACCTGTACGGTCATCTCCTCCAGGATAGCCAGCATGATGCTTCGATCCGCAAGACTTTCCGAGAAGGTTCGCTCGGTTCCTACCGACTTTCTCTGGCGGGCCGGTTGGACGGGCCGGTCGTCGATCCCCCGTGCCACTCCGTAAAACCAGGATCCCGCCTTGCCAAAATGCGCCACGAGTGTCTCTCGTGAAAGGGCTCGCAGATCCGAAACGGTCTCGATCCCCATTGCCGATAGTCTTTTCACGGTGGCCGGGCCTACCCCATGCAATTTGCCCACGGGCAGCGGGGCAAGGAAAGCGAGTCCTCGCTCGGGTGGAATCACAAAAAGCCCGTGGGGCTTACGCCAGTCGGAGGCAAGCTTCGCCAGCAGCTTGTTGTAGGACACCCCCGCCGAAGCGGTCAGCTCAGTTTCTCGATGAATGCGGTCCAGGACCTCACGGGCAATCTCGACCGCCAGGGTGCCACTGGCGGTAGCAGCGGTCACGTCCAGAAAGGCCTCGTCCAAGGACAAGGGTTCAACCAGGGCGGTATAGCTGCGCAGAATCCTCATGACCTGACGGGAGGCCTCGCGATACGCATCCATGCGGGGACGGACAAAGATGGCCTGGGGCAAAGAGAACGGGCCCTGGCTGCTGACATGGCCGAGTGGATACCAAATCGTCGCGCCTCATAGCTGCAAGTCGCAACGACGCCCCGGCCATTGGGGTCGCCACCGACGACGACAGGCAGACCGCGAAGCTCTGGCCGATCGCGTTGCTCCACAGCCGCAAAGAACGCGTCCATGTCCACGTGGATGATCTTGCGGAGCTCCGGGCTGCGCTCTTCTGGTGTTTGGCTGGGCAATCGATAACCTCCTCACCTAATCTGGAGAGTCTATCAGATGGCGTGTGACAAGGGCGGCCATAGACCAAGGATCTGCGGCGGACAGGCATATGACGATTATGCTTGCCGACCGTCAATGGAAAGCGGTAAATTCAGCCAAGGTGCTGCGCCATGGGCGCCATGGGCGGTAAGAGACTGATTGCGGACATTGACGGCCTCAGATATCTCGACTGTAAAGACAGTCCTGCGCTGGATTGTCGAGTATGGGGATGACGGATCTGTATTTTGCTAATAAGTCTGATTCCTTACCATAACCACCATGTGGAGCACCAAACCATGCCCAATGATAACTTAAGCTTCTACACCAATCCTATGTCGCGGGGCCGCATCGTGCGCTGGATGCTCGAGGAATTAGGAGTGCCTTATCAGACGATACTACTCGATTACGGCACGTCGATGAAGGCTCCCGAGTATTTGGCTATCAACCCAATGGGCAAGATTCCCGCTATCCAGCATGGCCAAACTGTAGTGACGGAAACAGCGGCGATTTGCGCGTATCTTGCAGACGCCTTCCCCCAGATGGGGATGGCACCGGCTTTAGATGATCGATTACGCGGCACTTACTACCGCTATTTGTTCTTTGCTGCAGGGCCATTGGAGGCTGCTGTCAGTAACAAGGCGTTGGGCTTTATCGTGCCTCCTGAACGTGAGGCTATGATTGGTTATGGCACTTATGAGGCAGTACTCGATGTTCTGGAAGATGCAGTAGAGCAGGGAGAATATCTGCTTGGTGAAAATTTCACGGCTGCCGATGTGTACTTAGGCTCACAGTTAGGTTTTGGCTTGCAATTTGGCACAATCGAAAGGCGCCCAGGCATTGAGCATTATTGGTCACGGATCAGTGCCCGCCCTGCGGCCATCCAGGCCAGGCAGATCGATGATGATCTAATATCGAATAGCCCTCAAAAAAAATAATGGTTTATCGGCCAATGATCAGAACAGACTGTTTGCGGTTATTCATTGGCGACGATCAAGTGGCATCAATCTCTTCGGGCTTGATTCCCCGCTGCTTGCAGCGAAATCCAACGGCTAGTTTTTCTGTTCGGGGGCTTTGTAACCGGGAGATCTCTGGAACGAATACTGGCTGAGCACGCCAAGCCGTGTGCGAAGGACTTCATCACCCCATTGAAAACACATTGCCAGGTATGGTTATTGCCTTTGAAAGATGGGCCATCCATAAAAATGACACACCTGTGCGTTTCAATGTGAAAAATGTCACATTTGCGACTAACTATGGTCAAAATTCTACACGGGGCGCACAACTATAAGTGCAGGCGGTCAGCCCTAAAGAGTTTTTTGGTCACGGACTTTCACTCTGGGAGAGAATATATGTTTGAAATGATTTTCAAAATCACATGACCGCACTATCTGTATTATCCGCCGACGCCAAAGTAAAAGGCCTGCTCAGCACTGACGGCTTAATGTTGCACGCAGATATCATGGGCGATGAGAGCAGGGAAAGTTTTACAAATTAACCAGTTAGAGGCTTTGTCATAAATCCGGGCGACCGACGTACAAGTGAGTGAGTACATTATGCGCGAAGAATTGATTCAATCGGTACTTTCTGATCTCAACGGCGGTTCCGCCGACATAGAGGCCTCTGCCATCATTTCGACCGATGGTCTGACGATCGCCTCTGCACTCTCCTCCGCCATGGATGAGGCTCGTGTGGGTGCCATGGCCGCCGCTATGCTGTCTCTGGGTGAGCGGACCGCCACCGAGCTGGCGCGCGGTGATCTGGAACAAGTCATGATCAAGGGTAATAACGGCTACGTACTGCTGATTCACGCCGGACCAGAAGCGGTCCTCAGTGTGATTGTTCGTAAGGAGGCCAAACTGGGCCTGGTGTTTCTCGATGCCAGCCGCGCCGCCAAAGCAGCCGGTGAGCTGCTGTAATGGTTCATTCCGGCTAACTGCGGACTATCGGTAAAAATGTATTATTTACGTTAACCAAGAACCTGCTTGAGCCGACCACCAAAAGCGAATATTGCGGCGATGGCCAGAGAAATGCTGAGTATGTTTAGCGATTGGCTGCCGTTAGTTTAAAAATAGAGGATTGTCAATGAATGACGAAGTCATAATGCGCGATTTTGAGGCGTTCAGAAAACTGGTCGGGCTGGATGAGTTACGCTTGGAGCGATTGCGTGTAGTGGGGGAATGGCTAAGACCAAAAGTAACCGAAATAACGGATGTCTTTTATGAGCGACTCCTGGCAGACCCGACTACTGCCGCATTTCTCGATGGGAAAATTGAGCACTTAAAAAAGGTTCATCACGCCTGGATTGAAGATATTCTGTCCGGAATTTATGATGAGTCTTTTTTTGTTCGCCAGATAAAAATCGGCAAAGCGCACGTTACAAATCAGGTTCCACCGCTCTTTCTCGCCTCTGGGTTCAGCATTCTGCGCGTTTTGCTTTTTGACCAGATAGAAGCCGCAGCCAAGATGAATCGGCCAGATACCTGCCCGCGTTGCTCTCGAGCGCTCGGCCGCTTGTTGGATGCCTGCCAGTTTTTGATTGATCGCTCTTATGAACAGGATCGGCTTAATCGCGTGTCCAAGGCTACTGGCATGTCATTACCTTTAATTGAGGCATTGGTGATGCTCAAGCAGCAGCCGGGATAATATCCGTAGCAGATAGTTCTGACGCAATATTCATGCACGCCATTATAGCGATGCCACGCCACACGCCAGAGCAATGAAAATCATGCGCAGTGAAGAGGGACGCAACTGGATCCGGAGGTGCTTGACGTGTTTGCGGATGACGTCAACTCAGGATACAACGTCCACACCTTATCATTGGCAAGACAGGGATCACCTAAAGTATGGAAACCACCAGCACACTCCCTAATTTTCTCGGTCTGCATGATTCGGACTTTCAATTCATCGAACGCTACCGGGTTCTCCTTGAGGCGGAAACCGGGGCACTCGCACACGATTTCTACGACTATCTGCTCTCACACCCGGTCACCGCCGCCGTCTTCCGGGATTTCTCCAGCGCGCGTCTGGACGCCCTGATCCAGAAACAGGCGGAACACATCAGCGAACTTCTGGCCAGTCAACTGAACAAATCCTGGCGGGAGTCCATGCGCAAACTCGGGGCGCTGCACCACCGTCTGGGCATCGAGCCCTCCTGGGTCGCCGGCGCCTATATCCTCTACTGGCGCCATTGGCAGAAGGTGCTCCAGGAACAGGTTCCGGAGGCCGATCGGAATGCACTGCGGGACGCCCTGTTCCGTCTGCTGATTGGCGACCTCATGGTCCAACTTGATGGCTATGCCCGTGCATCCCGCGAGACCGATGCCGATCGGTTGGCCCTCTTCGACGTCTTGCTGGGCGTGCTTGCCGTTCCCCAAGGAGCGGAGTCCCCACGCCCAGAGGCGTTGCTCCAGCAGATCTGCGAAGCCCTGCCGCGCAAGAGCGCCAGCGTACGCCTGGCTGGTTATGTGGTGAGCAGTGCCATGGGAGATGTGTTAACCTTGGAGTGTATGGCTGGTCTCCCCTTGCCGACCCTGCAGCTGCCGAAGACTGCCGGAGATCCTTGCTGGGAGGCACTGGAAAGCGGGCGGACGGTCATCCAGTCCGTAGAAGATCCGCGCGCTCCAGAGTGGATCAAAGACCTCCACAACCGGGTCGAAGAAATCGGGATATTTCCCTTTGGTGCGGGGGATCTGCGTGGCGCAATCCTGATCGGGGCGCGTGAAAAGGGCTATTTCCATCGGGTCGGATCAGACTATTTCCACGCGTTTGCTCATCTCGGCGAGATGGTGCTCCTGCTGCGCAACCAGTCGCTACGCGACTCTATGACGGGCTTGCCGAACCGCACGCTCTTCCATGAGCGCCTGGAAAACGCGCATGCGCAAACGATAAGGAACGAGCGGCTCCTTGGGGTGGCCATCCTTGATCTTGACGGATTCAAGCAAGTAAACGATCGGCTCGGACACGCAGCCGGAGACCAGTTACTGCAGGCCGTGGTGCAAAGGCTGCAAGGGTATCTGCGCGCCGGAGATACCCTGGCGCGGATGGGCGGCGACGAGTTTGGGCTGATCCTGCCCGGACTGAATAGCGTGGAAGATCTCGAGACGCTTTGTAACCGCCTTCTCGCCACCATCCGAGAACCGCTGGATATCCAGGGCGAAGCGATCAGCGTCTCTGGCAGTATCGGCGTCACTCTCTATCCCCTGGATGACAACGATTCCCGCACCCTGATACAGCATGCCGATATGGCGCTTTATGCCGCCAAGGACGCGGGACGAGATCGATGGCACCTGCATACTTTGGCCCTGAATGAAGCCGTGCAAGCGGAGGTGGAAATGCGCGCCATGCTGGAACAGGCATTGAACGACAAGCGTCTGATCCTGCACTACCAACCTATTGTATCCAGCACCGGAGAGATCATGAGCGTGGAAGCCCTCATCCGCTTGCAACACCCGGAGCAAGGCTTGCTTTCACCTGCGGTCTTTTTCTCAGCCCTGGACCATCCCCGTCTCGCGCGTCCCGTCGGTCGATTCGTTCTGGAAACGGCACTACGACAAGGTGCCATCTGGCAAGAGGCTGGCCTGCCATTGCGCATATCGGTGAATATCAGTACCCGCCATCTGCTCGACGCCCGCTTTCTGGACGATCTGCGGGAAGCCATGGCCAAATACCCTGACATGCCCCCAAATCAGCTAGAGATTGAGATCACCGAATCGGCACCTTTGAGCGATATGGCAGGGGCACAAGTCCTCCTGGCTGCCTGTCATCGCATGGGGGTGCGCGTCGCCCTCGATGATTTTGGTACTGGCAATGCGTCTCTAACCTACCTCCAGCAGCTCCACGCCCAATCCATCAAGATCGATCAGAGTTTTGTGCGCGACATGATCAATGATCCTAAGGATCTTGCCATCGTCGCAGCGGTGATTACCGCCAGCCGCATGTTGGGTCTGGATGTGATTGCTGAAGGAGTGGAGACGGCAGAGCACGCGGCACTGCTCACCAAAATGGGGTGCAGCCATCTGCAGGGGTACTATTTTTCCAAGCCGCTCCCTCCCGAGGCCATTCATGCCTGGAGCACCCGTTTTCGCCCCATCCTTCAGGTGGGTGATGTCTCAACATTCATGGCTATCCTGCCGCCGATTTTGGAGGGCCATACCCTGCGTGTGCAAATGTTCCTTTGCGCCCTGCGTCACGAAAACCCGTTCCCAGCCCATATCCTGGAAGAGGATGCAGAGGATTATTGCCATCTGGGGCGATGGCTACGGGGAGATGGCGCACGTATCTTTGGTCAGGCACTGGATTTTGATGGCCTACTCACCCGCCATGAACGAATGCACCAATTCGCCCGTGCCGCCAAATCTCTTCTGGATGTGGGAGATACTGAGGGGGCCATCCATCAGGGATGTCTGCTGGATTTAGAGAATCGTATGCTGCTGTCTGAACTGCTGGGCATGACTGGGAAAATCCAGGATGAATACCCAATGACTGCTGGGCGCCCGTTGTAATGCACCGAATTTCCGCCATGGTTCAGTCGTCCAGGATTGAAGATGTGTGCACGGCGTTGTCGGTTCTGGACGTCGCCGATCTGACGGTAACCGAGGCACACGGTTTTGGCCGCCAGAGGGGCCATACAACGCTCTACCCCAGCGATGGGCAACCTTTTGACCTGCTACCAAAAGCAAAAATTGAGGTGGTGGTGGCCAGGGAACAACTCAACGAGGTCGTCGGATTCATTACCAAAGCTGCCAATACAGGAAAATTTGGTGCGGGCAAAATATTCGTATCGGAAATATTAAAAATGGTCAACATCATATAATTGTCAATCATATTGTTCCATAATAAGTGGGTACCTAGCTGTAAAATTAGTGGCTGTAGCGACGGCATTAAAACACATCTCGTCACTACAACAGCTAGACCTCAATAAAATCAATATCAGGAAATCGTTGTATATGAAGAAATGATTAGATCTATCCTCTCTGAACTTAAAGCTTGCCAGTGGAGAACGGGAACAGATCATGATCAAAGGAAACAGCGGCTATATTTTACTTATTCAGACAGGCAGAGAGGCTGTACTGAGTGTCATCGTCCGCAAATAGGCAAAGCTAGAATTGTTATTTCTGGATGCTAATCGGGCAGCAATGTCTATTGCCGATTTGCTGTAATAACAACAACCGTATATAAGGTAATATTGCATGGAAATCACCACAAAAGATGCTAATCTGAAGGCATTCTGCCATATCGGTGGACTCTGTAAAGAGGATCAGGAGATCATGACCCGTGTTGGCCCGGACATCGTGCCCCACATACCCTTGTTGACCGATCATTTTTACGAGATTCTTCAAGAAGACCAACAAACCGCTCCCTACATTGATGGACGTCTTGATGTCCTCAAGAAAACTCATATTGCCTGGCTGCAAGACTTGCTTAGCGGGGGCTATGATGAAGCGTTCATCCGCCGCCAGGAGAAAATTGGAGAAGTACATGTCAAAGTCCGGGTGCCGCCGCTTTTCGTGGCTGCCAGTATGAGTTTTCTCCGTGCGGCATTGCCTCCCGTAATAGCGGAAAATGTGCCAGATCAGCATGATATGGGAAGAGCCGTGGCGGCACTGTTACGGCTGCTGGATCTTTGTCAGTATCTGATTGACCGGAAGTACAATGATGCATTGATGGATAACCTCGGCATCAGCCCAGCGTTATTGGTACGTCTGCAAACCATTGGGCGATCATAAGGTTTCTGTAGAAAATATGCCGATTATTCTATGTGTGAAGCGAACGTTTTTGTGACGCTTCTATTTATAGACACATTTTTGGTCATTTCTGACCCTGAATCTGTCAATCAACTCGTCATATCTTTCAGCTATGCCTAGTAAACGTCAACCAAGCGTAAGCGTTCAGCGAACCCACCCTTGCGGGTTGGCGCCAATCAGGGTAATGCGGTTTTTTTCCAGTTCCACGGCAGGAGTTCGTGGAGTTTTTTATTGGGCCATGTGGGGAGCTTTTCGAGCACATCGCAGAGGTAAGCGAAGGGCTCGATACCGTTGAGTTTGCAGGTTTCGATAATGCTGTAGAAGGACGCGGCACGCTCGCCACCGGCATCATTTCCAACAAATAAAAAATTCTTGCGTCCAATGGCCAAAGCGGGGAATGCCTTGCTACGCAAAGCGCTTTACCTGCCGGCGGTAGTGGCCAAACAGCATAACCCAGTCATTGCCGCCTTTTGCGATCGTCTCCTGATCAACGGTAAACGCCCCATGCAAGTGGTGGTCGCGGCCATGCGCAAGCTCCTGCATCTGGCTTTTGGCGTCCTCAAGTCGGGGAAACCGTTTAACCCCAAATTGGGAGTTGCATAATGCCGTCCAAGACGGTATCTGACACCGGAGGCGGTATAATGCGGCTTCAGAGTGTGTTTGGTTACCAACTTTATTTGCCTGCCACAATACCTCACAGGAAGGTCAATGGTTAGTTCCTTCAGCACAATGTTCTCTCCGCTCGTAGCACCATGTCCAAGTCGCCCGGCAGTTCAGCCAATGCTAAGTTGCCACGCAAGAAAACGAGCGAAACATCAAGCAGTTGTCCTGGATCAAGCCGGTTGGAGCCACGCATTGCACATTCCCAGATGACCAGCACCCGCCATCCTGCGGCCTGCAGTGCTTGGACTGCCTTACAGTCACGCTGGATATTGGCTGCCAGCTTCGCCTTCCAGAAATCCTGGCGCGTCGCTGGCAGCTTGGACAGCGCGCACCCATGGGCGTGCCAGAAGCACCCATGGATGAATACGGCTGTGCGGTACTTCGGGAAGACGAGATCGGGCCGGCCGGGAAGTGACCGATCATGCAATCTGTAGCGCAGCCCCCGTGCATGCAGGCCGCGCCGGATCAGCATCTCGGGCTTGGTGTCCTTGCCCCGGATACGGCTCATGTTAAGCTGGCGCTGTTCGGCTGTGAGCACGTCGGCCAATCACGCCTCCTCTACGTCCGCGACGATGGTACGCAGACAGGTCCGCAAGTCATCGCCGGACATGCCGGGTCGCAGAGTGACAGCGCCAAAACGGAACTTCTCACGATACTGCGGATGGAAGAGCCTGCCAGGTACGGGCGTGTCTTGGAAATCGGTCTGCAGGCCCGTCGGAACATGCGGGGTCAGCAGATAGGCGGCGGTCACGATGCCTTCGGTCAGGCCGCTTGCCACCTCCTGCACGAGCGCGTCGCGGTAGGTATGGATCGAATTCAGCGCATCGTTCAACCCGTCGTTGATCCGGTACTTCGCATCGAGCACGATTACGCGGCGCTCGGGGCCGCCCAGGTCACTGCCCGTCAGCACGACATCCGGGATCATCGTCCGGCTGAAACTACCCTCGCGGCTATCTTCGACCCAGTATTCGCGGTATTGCCGCTGGAAACACAGCACGCGATCGCCACCGATTGGGACTGTGATCGCGCTGGCCGCGATGGTCACGCCGCCGCCGGCCTCGCTAAGGAACAGCTTGCTCAGATCCACGCCTGTGGTGCCGTACTCCTCAACGGCAGCGCGCAGCAGACGCAGGAAGCACCACAGCTCGTACAGCTCGTAGGTCCGGGCCAGCGGCATCTGCAGAAAGTCGCCGAAGAGTGCAGCGAGCCCGAGGTTCATGTCCTGCCAGAGCCGGTAGAAGCGCTGATACACCGGATCGTTGCGGAACAACGAGGACATGTGCGGTAGCGCCGGCCCCTCGCCGACCTCCGTCATGAAGCCGACTGCTGCGACATCGTTCAACCGCCGCGCGATCCGCCGTGCCCGCACGGCCCAGCTGTCGGCCGTGGTGATGACCTCGGAATCATCAGTAGTCCGCGTTTTCGCCAGCAGTTCGGCAACACCGGAGAGCCAAATCGCCCAAGACCGCAGGCAGGCTTTGATCTGGCGGTGTTCCGGGATGTCCACGCTGTTGCGGCGCTGGTTCAGAGTGATCTGCGCCGGCAGACGGCCCTTCAGCGTAGCCGGCAGGCGCGAAGGTCGTACCGTTTCGGTCCTGATTACGCCAGACCGAAAGGACTTAATGATCTCCGGGCCTGTCGCGCGCTTGGCGCGATGCGCTGGTACCGTCACGTCTTCGGCGCGCAGATAGTGCCGGGGCGAACGGGCGATTGCTTCGACCGTAGCGACGATAGCCTCGGCACGTGAGCGAAGGAACTCAAGCCGGGCCAGTGGCGGCGGCCGGTTGCCTGGCTGGCGCGCGATGCCCTTGCGGAAGGCGCTCAGCGAGAAGAGAGCGAAAGTGTCTTCAAGGACTTCGCGCACCATGGCGTCGAAGTCATCGCGCGTGAGCTTACGCAGGTCGGGATCGGTCGTAACCTCGAAGCGCCGCGTCCCTATGCCCGGCACGCGTAGCACGGCTTCCACCACGCCGGCATGAAAACCAGGCTGCCAGCGCCATCGGGCCACGCGGGGCTGGCGCGACCGTAGCGCCTCAACCGGGACGTCGTCGATCAGCAGATCGGCCGCGAGCGCGTCATCGCTGTCGCGCAGCTCAAAGAGATACGATGCTCCTTCCCGTACCGCTCCGGCTGGCATCGCATCGGGTACAGGCCAGACTTGCCATGCGGGGCCGCCGCCTGCCGCCAGGATATAAAGCGCCGCCACGGTTCACCGCATGGCCTGAAAAGAGCCGAAGTCGTCGAGATCGGTCAGCAGCTTCTTTACGAAGGCCTGTGCGCGCGGCAAACCTTCACAGGCCTTGTCGAGGCTGGTCAGCAGTGTGCGCTGCCTTTCAGAGCCGCGCAGCTTGACCAGCACCTTCTGCACGAGCAACTGGTCGGTGACATCCGTAGGCGCACTCTTGAGGTGCGCCGCGTCAAAGTCATGGTACCGCACGAACTCTTCGATCAGTCGGTAGCCGAAGCCGATCCCGTATTGCTGCATCAGGCCGTGGATTTCGGTGAGCTTGGTTTCGGAGGCCGTACGCGCGTCCTTCAGTTTGGGATGTCGGGCTTCGAGCGAAGCGAGGAAGCCCGGCACATCGACGGCGGACATATCGATCACCGACGCCCGGTCGAGCACTTTGTCGCTGACCGGGTTGGTCGTTTCATCGACGTTGATCGTGCCGATGATGAACAGATTGGCAGGCAGCGGGAGCTCGGCGCGGATACTCGCACCCGTCGTGCCTTCGAGCGGCACGCTGTTCGAGTGCAATTGCAGGCAGCCTCCAGTTTCCATGCAGGAAAGCACATCAGACAGGTAATACTCGACGCGTGCAAGGTTCATTTCGTCGAGGATCACGAAGACCGGCGACTCGCGGTGTGCAGTCGCCACCAGTACCGCTTCCAGAAAGGTCGGTACGACGTAGCGGTTTGTGAGCAAATCAAAATAGCCGGTCAGCCCAGTCGGGTCAGTCCATTCCGGCCGCACTGGACATTCGAAGATCAGATGGTCGTCTGCCGTGTTCGAGGTCAGTCCGTGGACGGCCCTGGCGTATTTCAGGGCAAGTTGAGTCTTACCCGTGCCGGACAGGCCGGACAGGATCACGAAGTGTTTGTGCGAGAGGAAGTTGAGCGCCGCATGGAAACGCCGCACCTCGCCATTGGGGTAGTAGCCGCCAAGTGCCTTAATCGCGCCCTCAATGTTCTCGACAGGAATGCTTGTAGGCATGCGACGCATTGCCGGACTCAGTGTGGCTGTGTCCGTCCAGACTGGCAGCTCGTGAATCTTCTGTGATCCGACCAAGCTGCCGAGCCAGCCAATGAACTCACGGGCCAGCAGGCTACGCCGTGCCGATGCAGTCGGCGGGTACAATGCGACGACGATCTCATCCGGCTCGGTTGAGGGGCTGAACGGCGACATGTCGAAGGCGAGACTGTCCCAGAACTTGGCGTTGCGCAACCACAGCCGCCCGTCGCGTGCCAGGTAAATCGGCACCACGTTGTTGCGCGCGCTGTACTTGATCGTCGCTCCTGGCGCTTCGGGTGCTTCCTCGTCGGCACCTTCAGAGAGCAGGTCCGCAGGCTCCGCGTCGGCTGACTTCGGGGCAGCGCCGAGCTTCTTCATTTCGGCTAGTCGAGCCAGGAAGCTGGCTTTGTCATTGCGAACGAGGACTGCGAAATAAACCTCGTCCTCAGGCGGAAAACGCATGACGCAACCGAAAATCAGCGCTTCAGTATCGTCCTTGACATTATCGAGATTGACGACACCAAGTTGAATGCCGCCTTCGACAATCTTGGCGCTGTTTGAGACACCGAACAGCTCGCGCGGGCGGACCGCTTTCGATGTCCCAAAGTGCCTCTGCGCCGCCTCAAGAAACTGCTGCTGCCGCTCGACGAGGTTCATCCACCTGCTCCCTTTCTGCCTGTTTGAGTGTCTTCATCATGTGCGTGGCGATTGCCTTCGCGAGCAACGGCGGGACGGCATTGCCGATCTGCCGGAATGCGGGGTTCATCGTTCCGCAGAAAGTGAAGCCATCCGGGAAGGAGTGGAGGCGCGCAGCCTCACGGACGGAAATCGTTCGCGCCTGCCGGCTGTCGTAGTGGATGTGGCTGTAGCTGTCTTTCCCAAGGTGCGCCATCAGTGTGCGCGCGGGCTGATCGCGCCACATCTTGCGCCACTTGTTTGGAAACTTGCCTACATCGTAGGGCGGAACGATAGAGGCTATGATCTCTTCGTACTGCTTTGAGCCCGGCTTGACCTTGACGCCCTGTTTTGAGAGAAGTTGCAGGTGTTCCTCGAACATCTCCGTGGCGTGCTCGTAAGCCTGCGGGTACTGGTCGCCTGGATTCATGCGCGCGAAGAGCGGGTAATCGCGCGGCAGATAGCGGATGACGTGGTCCGTTAGTGCCTCCAGCGCCTCGAAGCCAAGCCATGTGCGCATCAACTTGGCATAAGGCGTGTGAGGCTCTTTGTCGTATGGCACTGGCGCGTCAAAGCGGCGTGCGCCACGGCGCAGTTCGCCGCTCTTGAGTAGCTTGCGTGCATCAATGGCCGGCAGGTCGCCAAGCGCGTCCTCCGCCGTGATGGCTGGCGGAAGAGAACGCGCAGCCTTGGGTGCATGAACGTAGCGGTGTGCGTCGTTGGCGATCTCTCCGTCAAGGAATTTAAGGGCTACCGAACGCGCACCTTCATAACCTGGCGGCAGGTCGATGAAATGCGTTGGCTCCGGGAACGTGACCTTGTCAGCGATTTCGTCTCGATACGCGATCAGGATCATCCTTTCACGCATTTGAGGCACACCGTAAAAGGCGGCATTTAGTAGCGTATAGCGGCAAACATAGCCCTTGCTCTCCAGGACCTCGGCAATCTCTTCGGCGACGTTCTGTCCACCATGGTTCAGCACGTCGGGAACGTTCTCGACAAGGACTGCGAGTGGCGCGAACACCTCGACATATCGCAGATAGTCAATGTAAAGCTTGGCGCGAGGGTCGTTTTTGAAAGCTTCGGCGTGATTTTCGACTTCTCGTAGTTTGGGACGGCCGACGCGCGCGAAAGCTTGGCAAGGTGGCCCACCGACGAGCACGTCAAATGCTTCAGCAGTCGCTCCAACCTGCAGTTCGGCCGCCAACTGGTCCGGGCTGGTTTTCGTAATGTCGCGGGCCTGTGAATGAACGGGATCGCCGCCATGGAAATTTCGGCCATGCGATGCCGCCGCATGCGGATCGAACTCGACCGCCCCAGCAATAGTAAAGCCGGCAGCCGAAAAGCCGAGGGATATCCCGCCGCAGCCAGCGAATAGATCTAGCACCCGAGGTTTACCGCCCGCCTGTAGGCGGGCGGTCTTCTGGCAGAAGGTGCGTGCGTTCGTGCTCACAGACTCGCACCTTCTCGTGCTTGCTGGCCGGGCATAGGGCTGGTCCTTTTCTTGTTCTGCATGGCACGGCCCTCACTGCTGGCGGCGAAAGAGCGGGTACTGAGCCTCTACATACTTCACGACGGGGTCCCGAACGACCCAGGCGACAGACACCTTCTTTTCCTCAGCGATCCGTTCCAGTTCAGCGTAGAAATCAGCGGGAAATGTCACCGATGCGCGGTGCCTCCCTTTGCTGAGTTGTGCTGTCTCGTTGTGACTGCCATGGATTTCCGCCTGTCATTATATGAGAGGATGCACCGCATTACACCATATTGCACCATCATGCGCTAGCCCTGCCCACAGCATCCCTCGTTCTCTTGGTCGATGCCAATCGTCTTAATCTCCATGTGCAGACTCCTATTGCTCGCGTGGTGAGGAAAACCCTCACTATGGCACATCCATGCCGTTATAGGGTGGAAACGTCCATCCCATTGCTTACATGGAACTGAAAAAACCGCTTTAGCCTGATCGGCGCCAACCCGCAAGAGTGGGTCGGTTAGACGGTTACCATCCTTCGTCATATCCACCCCTCCTCGCTGAATGCGGATCAGGATCGGTCAGGTCACAAAATTTGGGAAGGTGGGTTGTTTGGACGCTTACGCATAATGATAGGGCGACGGAATCACGAAACTCGATAAAGAATGTGAGGCGGGTAGACCGCCAAGCGTAAGCCGCATTTTTCGCCACGCGGTTTTTGCAAGCTGCCGACAACCGCAGCAATGCTCATACGTTTTCCAACGACACAACAGTTAACTCATTTCCAGGCAAAGCATAACCTTCTATGTTGTACTCATCAGGTTCTGCATAGCAAATTTGAATTTCCGGACGCTCTATCGCCGCAAGAACAACACCGACAGTGGATAGTTTTGAGTTAAGCGGACAAATAACAATATTTCGGTCGTCTGACACTTTCAACTCATCGACATGAGAAAGCAACTGACTCTTAGTTATCAGCGGGTCGACGCATGAGAACTCAAAGCAGTAAACGTCTGGATTATCCACACCTTGCTCTCTTACAAAAATGTTTAACTTGTCGAAGAATATTTTATTTTTATCATGATGGGCATCGGATACGGATTGCTCTCTTTTTCCTAATCCAATAGATAGTGAAGCCGGCTCATAGCTAAGAATAACCTCGGAGGCGCGCTCAACTTCGAACCCAGCGAGAACAACCAAATGAAGTTTTCTAGATGGGAGCATCTCCCCAGGAAATCCGAGAATGGAACGGATGGAACGAACACCCCGACTTAGCCACATACCATCACCTGGAACATTAAAGCTGTACTCTGCAGCCCCTACATACAAAAGAGTTACCTTATTAAAAAATTGCAAACTGTGTATCACACCGATAATCACAGCAAGCAACTCGTGTGAGAGAGCGGTAGTATCAATTACCAATTCCTTATCGTGACAGTTAATGCCATTAAAATACTTAACCAACTCATCAGCCACATCCATCACTAATGTCGCGTCATTACCAATCACAACCCCAGATTCTCCAACCAACTCACTAAAACCTCTAATGCTCTCCTCATTGCAAGACTTGACCCCTACATTTGATATGCCGATTATTCTAACACATTTTTCGCAAGGGAAATGAGTAAGCGCGGCAAAACCGCGGGAGTCAAAACCTAAGCCAATCAAGAGAATATAATTGTCACCAGAAAAATACTCCCTGCTGTTTTCGAGTAATATTTTATGCATCGAGTGCTCCATCCAACAAAGAAAGCTGATCAGGCCCGCCAAGCACACTAAGAATACCTTTCCTTCGGATGCGATTTATGACTGTCTGAGGCCGCACTGAGATCGTTTCAAGAAATTCATTAGTCACGGTGAGATAACTAGAGAAACCAACGGGATCAAGAGAAAATGCTGGCGCAAGCCTTCGTGTCAACACATATAGCGTGCTACGCCCCATCCCGCTTTTAGCACCAATGCTATCCAAGTAGAAATATCCATGAACAACTCCCATATGTAATATAGCTTTAATCGCTTTGGATGGTTCACCGCTGATTGAAAACGAAAAGACTCTGCGCTGAGTGGATCTCTCATCCATGGCATATGCCTTGAATAGCGCACCAATTCCATACACGATATTCTTTAACCGATCTATATCGTTTAATTGCGCAGATGATATTTGTGACTTTTCTGCCTCTAGAGCCAACAAATCAAATTGCCGCAAAAGAAGCTCATCAGCCTGTTTACGTAATTCCTGATCTTGCACAGTAGTAGAAATAGATGTCACCGGTATACCTGCGTTAATTATGGATTGCTCCGTAAACATGCGTGCCGCCGGTTCTAGAAAAAATCTGATAATCCCAGAAGAAAGATGCACAAGCTGTTCAAAACCGGCATACCGAAAGCGCGCACCCTGTTTCGATGAGCCAGACAGCCGACGAATATATTCAGGCCGGGCATAACGATATGCATCGTCTTCAGGGCGATATGAGCCCGACTCGCCTTGCAACCATTTCTGCTTATAGTCCTCCGCGATCTTTTTTATGGCCTCTTTTTGAGATACATCTTCCGGAAAAAATACGTATGGATCATCGACAGCACTTCCATATTTTATCAGCCGCTTTCTTACTATACTTGCAACAAGGGCGGGGTACCTCTCTTTTACTGACCCTGTATGCACGGAGGTAAAGTTAATAGATGAGAAATCATGTGGCGATTCGATTGCAACACCTGACGTTGTATTGAAAGTTTTATAATTGAGTTGCGTCGATATCTTTAGAGATATCGACCCCGTCGACCGATACGAGACCCACGTGTTCAATATTTGTGTCTGCTGTTTTGTGAGATTATCCGCATCATCCAGAAGGAAATAGACAGGTGCATTTGGTATAATGCCAGACGCTGTCAATTCCTGTACTACTGGCAAGAGCACATCTTGAAAACCCAAGAGGGTTCCTTGGTAAGGCTGTGTTGCACCCTGAAAGGATCGACGCTTGATATATTGAACGCTAACAATATGAATTTCATCAATCAATCTAATGATGAAATTAAAAATATTTTTGATGGTGGCGAAGTCATTTGACGATTCCTGCGGCACTTCCCCATTCCAACCGGCGTATTCGAGTTTTTTAAAAAGAACCTGCGTTACAACCTTACGTAGCGCGTCTATTTGCTCTGCTGACGAGATAAGTGGAGCACAATAAGAGGCAGTATTTGAAATCAATGCGCTCAACATCCTAGTCGTCAGCACATGCTCCGAAAGAATCGTCCCGCTGGCTTCTCCTTCAAGACGCACATACTCCGGGGCATTAAGCTCTGTGGCTTTGATCGAAAAATAAACCCCAAAATATGGCAACTGCAAAAGTTCACAGTTTCGCCATAACATTTGGCTATCTGGCGACATCATTCGAAGCATCATACTTTTTCCACTACCGCGGTGACCATTCAGAAACTGATGGCCACTAATTTGTAGATTTTCAAACTCGGGATACGGAACAAAAAGATCCACAAGCTCATCTGCTGTTAAGTTTTCTGGCGTTTTTACTGAAAATGGATTCACGGCAATCTCAGAGTGCTGCTGCTTTTTCATTTAGCTTCCTCTTTCACTTTCTGCGATAGAGTTTGATAAAATAGCGGCCCACAAAATGCCTTTAATGACTCTTTAAGATGTCCATTATTATCATCTGGGTAACCTTTATCCTGCAATTCTGGCACAACTATAGTCTGTATTGTCTCTTGATCGTCATTAACGACTTCAATAGATGCCCTAATAGCATCTAAAGTATACGCCTCACGAGAAAATCTGTTGCAGTATCGCCTTTCCCTGTCCATTTTTTCAAGTCTTTCAAGTATTTCATCTATTAAATAGCCATCTGTCCCCCCAGTGGCTGCACAACCCCATGGACGAGCGGTATCGCTGGCTTTAACTTGATACAACATGGTCAAACGGCGATCTTTGTACGAGACCACGTTCGCTGAAATCGTGGCCGCATATTTCTGGAAAAGTTCACTCTGCTTGGGTACGGAATCATGCTTCAAAACATACCCTGCCGCCCTTTTTCTGTTCTCGCATATCTCATCAGCAAAACGAACAATAGATGCTATCAATCTAGGTCTTATAAAAAGTCTACCCAAAGGGGTTTTATTTTGGAGCTCCCCGATCGTATCCTTGCTTCCGGTGGCTGTTGTGCCACCGTGCGCTTGAGCAATTGATGCAATTATTTTTTTCTCTGCATCGTCATCACCTGAAGCAGAACCGCTGTCTCTAAGTATACTAAAACACTTACGCTCATGAAGTTTTCGACCATAAATATTTCCAGCATCGTGAATTCTAATGGCGACCAATAAAACATACAACTCGTACGGTTCTAAATTTACACTATCTTCCACTGTTTCAATGCCTAAGAGGCTACCTGCATAATGCACGACCTCGTCGAAATGCTCTCCATCATGCGCAGTATAAAAGGCAGGAAACTCTGAGTTTGCGCTCAATGCTGCATCAATACGATTATAAACACATGTTCTCAAGTGATTGAGAAATCCTAAATATAATGCCCCATAATCTCCCTTGATGTCAGGAAATCGCGACTTATCTTCGGCTTTTTTAATAAAAATCTTTTCTAACGGCATTAATTCCATTTATTATCTTTTACCTGTTGATAATTTGGCTGAATACTGCTTTCGCCAAAAGAGGTGGCACCGCATTACCGACTTGCTGCTGCTGGAATCCGATTGAACCAGTAAATCTAAACTCATCTGGAAAAGACTGGAGACGCGCGGCCTCACGTACGGAGAGTCCACGATCTCGCCATGGATGCACAAGCATATTTTTCCGATAGTTTCCGATTACAATAGATGGTTCATCTTCCTTAAGGCGATGATAGATTCCTGTATGGCAACGAGACACATCAGCGTAGTTATTCATGAGATTTTTTGGTATATTTTCCCAATTTCCACCTTGAGGAATATAGCTGTATCTTTCAATGATATTTTGCGCATTAGCTGTCACAAGATTATTGTGGCATTTTTTCAATCTGGCACGTAAAAGCTTTGCATAACTTGTGCGCGCTGGGGCCATATACGCTTTTTCATCAACGCAGGCGCCATTCTCAAGATCTGGTAAATCCTTGAGAGCTTGAGCTACAGTGACATGTTTTGTAACAAATTTATCCGGCTCTGATATTTCTACCCCATGCAGAGATGCTACAATAAAAAGTCGATTTCGCGTTTGTGGAACTCCATAATCTGCTGAGTTCAAAATAAAGTGGCTTGTGGTATATCCGTCTTTTTTAAACCCCGCTAACACTGCGTCCAGAAAAAACCCGTTTTCTGTATCAAGCAAGCCTTTTACATTCTCAAACACAACCCAATCCGGTTTCACTTCGTCAACCAACCGGAGGTATTCGCGAAAAAGCCAGTTGTTTTCGTTTTCGGCATCGCGCGTCTTCTGGTTAGATGTGGAAAATCCTTGGCACGGTGGTCCGCCAAATAAAACCAATTGTTCGTCGCGCACTGGCGTGTCGATGTGAGTGATTTTTCGTACATCGTCGCAGATTACGTGCGTATCAGGGTGATTGTGCGAGAAGGTCGCCGCGGCATATTTGTCAGCTTCAATAGCGACAGCGACGCGTACCCCAGCCCACTGAGCTCCCATAGACATCCCGCCAGCCCCCGAAAATAAGTCTATCCCTACCATGCGACCTTACCATTTTGTCAACCGTATAGCTCGCAGCGTAGCACATAATGAAGGCAAGTCAACGGATTTGCAGGCGGCTCTGACTTACTCTATACCTTGCCTGGGTCTTCAGCGCCCCTTTGCAAGTTATAGCCTCTTTGCATTATACAACCAATACAATAAAATAATTGCATTACATAAACTTAGGCACACTATTCCGACAACCGCCATCTGATTGAGGGTACCCAGTACAACTTGCCTTCAACATTTATAGCTATACCCTCACCTTCCGTTCTCAAAATATCTACCCCCCGCCCCACCTTCCTCGGCATCCCATGAAAATACGCCAACCCCACCGATACCCACCGGCGCTGAAACTCATCTCCTTCCCCACCATCACGCATCATCGCCAATATTTCTTGCTCTAATTTTCTCTGGCGGACCTTTTGGGTGGCACTATCTTTGGCTTTAGGCACCACAACATCCGCTGATTGCGCCTCACGCAGATATCGCACAAAACCTGTCAGAGCGGCGCGTTGGCCAGGCACCTTAGCCAAATAAACATCCACTGCTTTCTGATCTGGCTTCGTCAGTCCCATTTTCTGCGCTTCCAGCAGCAATGCTTTCGCAGGCGCCATGGCGAGACGTACGGAGCGCAAACTCAGCTTTTCGGCCTTTACGCTCACCATGAGAACTTCATAATATTCTTTCAGTATCCGCAGCCCTGCCGGATCGCCTTCCAGCGCCTTCAGCATACCAGCAATTTGCCGTTTCCCGGAATCCTCTATCTGCACCACAGCATCCTTAACCACTAACCCAGTTTCCTGCATCCATCGCATGGGAAGTCTCACCCTGCGTAGCCCTTCGGCGCCAAAGTGAGCAACCAAACGGTTATAGTCGGGGATGGCCTGCCAGGCTTTCTCTATCTCCAGAAAGAAGGAAAGATAGCGGTTTAGGGTGATGGCAGCCTTGTTATCCCCGACAGTGACAGCCAACCATGCACCAAATCGCTCAAAATGATCAGTCATAGTCGGCACAGCAAACGCTGCCCGGTTTATGGTTATCCGCTTTGTCAGAAGGCTTTGCCAATAGCATGACTCACACTGAGCACCCCTCCCCGCCGACATAAATTGTCCACATTCCAGGCAGGGGATCATTCCGCCATTGAGACAGACTTTGCACAAGCGCCGCCCATCATTGGTCACTATCAGCAATCTATGGTGGTGGCAGGCCTGGCAGTTACCATGATCTGCATGAGCGCATTTTTGGCAAAGTCGTAGATTATGATTGAATCGAGATACCCGCGTTAGCCTTTTAGACAGCTCGCCACAAAGCTCACAGGCTTCAGCTTCCCGGAAATATTTCGCGCAGGAATTACATACCGGGCCATAGGCGGTCACCAGCCCCACTTTGACTCCGGTCTTTCCACATCGAGTGCAGGGCCGGTCTACCGCACAGCGACGACACACAGCAGTCATATCCCTACGCGGCAACCGTGCGTAATTTCCACACTTCGGACAAAGTCGACGCTTGAATTCTCGTGCGTAGCATGTGGGACAATACTTATAACCATGGTGAACACGCGTTATCTTTCTGCCCCGCTTACCGCATTCGTCGCAAACCACCTCAACCGACGGCATCGCCACCGTATCCGTCATCGCTGTTGCATCTCCAGCTTACGCTGTAAACGTAGCCACATACGCATCACTTCGTGGCGCGGTCGCGGCTGGCCCGGATCGCGTACTATCCTCTTTCTGTGCCCCCCGGCGTTATCGGGAAGTTGCGTAAAAATCTCGGCGAACAGGGCTGGCATTTTCTCGCCCTGGGCCACAAACCCTTGCCGTGTGATGCCAGATTCATTCAAATACGTGGTAACGTCGCCTAAATCGATCCCAATCATTTTCCGTAGCGCGCCGAGCAATGGTTGCCGATCCTCAGTGCGTAGTAGCTCAACCACGGTGCCTGGATTCAGTGGCAGATCGGGGACAACAACCCCCATCCGATCCAGAAATGCGTGCAAAGCCTCCGCATCGCTTCGATTGGCTCGCCGCAATAATGTAGAGAAGAACGACGTGCCAGCAAACCAAGCATCCGTCTCTACTGGATGCGCCATGAACTGACCGCCGCCACTACGAACGACCTCATCTCCGGCAAGCTGGAAAGCCAGAGCATCGTCAGAACAGGGTGCGGTGCCCACATCCCGTAGTTCTCCCTTGCAGGTAGCACAGACCGCAACACACCCGTCTTCCGCATGAAGTCTGTGAGGCTCTATCGGTGCATTACAATGCGGGCAGCGATCCAGCAGCGAACAATGATGATGCTCGCAACCCACATGCCAGGCGAACCGCCATTGGAGACGATAATAGGGAGTGCGGTCTTCACTCAGGCACATAGGACAATACTGCAGGCCGCTACGCCGCTTGGTATTCCGTACGCCCAACGCCAATATCCATGGCCACAGGGCCTTGTCTGGCAACGGCCCACTACTGACACGTTCCGCGACACCTTTCAGCGTTGCCGCGCGAAAGGACGATAGAGGAATTCCCGCCACTGTCACCAGCTTGCTCAGTGGTTCATCATTGAGAAAACGGTCTACATCTCTCGTCCATATGCGCCACTTCGGCCACATATCGCCGGTAAGCACCATGGGATCGCAGCCTTGGGCAAGGGCCGCCCGCACCAGCCACGATGAGATAATCTCATCGGGTAGCAGTGACACAGACCGCACCCAGCGCGGATGCTCTACATCAGATTCCGAATGCCATGTGTAGGTCGCAACCATTGTTTCCCCTCAATGATCGATTTGTCGATTTTTTCTGTGCCTGTTTTGATCGCCTCCACTGCACATTCCACCAAAAGCCGGTGTAGATTCCCCAGATTCCCTTCAGAAATAGCGAAGAGCATCGTCACTATCTCACTTTGAGACAGCAAAGAAGGTTTCTTTAGGGGTAAAACCTGCTCAAAACTCGCCACCAACTGCTGAAACTCTGGGTTCAATTCCCAGGGCGGCAATATGACGACATCAAAGCGGCTGGCATGCTGTGGGTCCGTGTGTAAAACACGAACAGCCTCTCTGGTGCCCACACCAACGATGGGAATGGCCAATTCGTTGCACAGCAACTTAATGGCATTCATGACTTCTCGTTGTTTGGTCTTCGTCCCGGTCAGGAGGGAATGAAATTCATCAATAACCATGAGACGTACATGGCAGTCTCGCATCAGATGAATCACTTGATAACGCAGCTTCGAGGCAGGATTGGTAGCACGACTAGTAGTGCGGAACCTCTCAAGTATTGCTATATATAATCCCTTCTCATCAGCGCTTGGCGGGGCTTCTGTGAGAATAATTGGTCTGATAGATTCTGCATTTTCATCAACGAACCCTTCTCCATGTAGCTTGTAGAATCGCCGGATAATGGTTGTTTTCCCATTATTGGAATCACCAACAATCAAAAGATTAGGCATACGCGGACGGACGGGTTTCTCCATTAAACCACGCAATGTCTCCACAAGACGGTTGGCCTGACCATACCCAATCCAACGTGGCTCGTCGAGAAATGCCATGCGGTCCTTATCCGACATTCCTAAAACATGGCGGAATTCCGGATGAATATGAGCGATGTCCATCATGCAATATCATCCAATGGTTTAACAACGCCTTCCACCAACATCAAGGCAGGGGCTGATTTCTCCAATACGGTTCTATTTGAAGCCAGCGGCTGTGAGGGAGAAACCTTTTTCGCGTGCTCCTTGCGTTTTTGCTGCTGGCGCCGCGCCTTTTTCGTCCTTTCCGACGAGCCATCGACCTGTTGCCGCAGATCATTCAAGGCTTGGAGCACCATGGCCTCATCCACAGATTTCATACCCTGTTGACGAGCGCGGCTCACCGCCTGCTGGTACTCCCAGATACTCATGCTCGGTATCGTCTGATCCGCGTATGGGATGCGAAAATACATTTTTAACTCAGGATCATGGAACCAGATCACACTGATATCACGGGGATCACGGCGGAAAATGAATTGCCGCTTTTTACCGGGGGTATCCGGATCATTCGCATTGATCCACTGCCGAATAACGTCCGCATAATAGGTCAGCCCATCTACGGAAACACCATCCGCCTGAATAGTCCGCTTGAACATCGGCAAGAAGTCCAATAATAAAACCTGGCGATCCGCAGGTATCGACGGCATTCCACGGCCCGGCGTGTCCTTATCACCGAAGATGCCCAGTTCCCACTTCTTCTCGGGCGTCATACCGAGAGCAGAATGGATTCGCTTGTGATACACCTTGCAAATCAGCGTAACCAGCCAGGTTTCAAACTCCGACTTGGTCATGGTCGCATGTTTTTCGGAGTCGTATTCGTCACGCTTCTCGATCGACGAAAAAGTAGTTCCGGGAAGATCATGGATCTCTTTCAGCATGGTGCCCAACAAACGTTCGATGTGACCACCATAGCGAGCCTGCTTTACTGGGCGGTATTCCAGCCGAATATTGTACATCATGCAGGAATTACGAAAGCTTTCCGAGCGAAAATCCGATCCATTATCCACATGAATGGTTGTCATTAGGCCAGACACTGGCCATTTTGTATCGACCTTATGCAATACCAACCAATCTTCCTTTGGTAGAATAGCTTGCGCCACACACATCCCCACAGATGTAACAGAAGGTGCGTCAAAGGACAGATAGTAGCCAACGACCATGCGACTAAACACATCTATTGCCATAGTAATATAGGGGCGACCAATTGGTTTACGATAAATATCATCTACCAGAATAATATCTGCGGGTGTGTGGTCTATCTGCACAACAGCCAATGGATATTCCGCGTTGGGGAACTGCCCCGGGACAGGAAGGAACTTGTTCTTGGCCTTCTCACGATACCCCCGTTTGCGTAGCGTCTCACGTTCACTGATATCCGCAACCCTGGCACGTATAGTGTTCGGGTGCGGCACCTCAGTGAGTTGCGCTTCAATACACCGTCGGCGCGCCTCCAAAACCACCTTCTGAACGGAGGTCCGCTGCACAGTCAGATACAGCGCACTGATAACATCCTGAATGATCTGTTCCGCATGGACCGATATTTTCTTGGCGCCCCTCCTGACACCTCTTTTCTCCGGCATTAGCCCGTCAAGAGTTCCCGCATCCCGATATAGCTTGAGCCAACGGTAAAGCGTGGTGAAATTGATTCCCACCTCTTGAGATCGGGCCTCTACCTCACGCCGACCCACGTCAAATCGGTCAAGAAGCGGTTGTATCGCTGCATATCGGGATTGCGCCGTCTTCCAGTCTTCGTCGGCAATGGTATCCAGATCACGAACCATTACGGTACCATCCACCGCAGGCGCCAAGTCTGCAATACGCAGGGTGCAACTCCGGGCGGACTCCACATCCAACCCAATGACGGTTTCCAAATCCAGCACCTCAGTGATGCGATAAATCTTTCCGGAGGTCACCACCATCTTTCCTAGCGCAGGCAGAAACGTTTGTCGGGCTGGCTTAGCCATGATCCGGCACCCAAAGTTCGCTGGCGTGAGACAATAGCTGTGACCAGTCACACTCCATCCGTGCAGTCGCCAATAGGTGCCAAAGGTGGCTAATGCCCATGGCGCGGTCCACTTCTCCAAAAAAGTGACAGGCCAACAGGTGGTCAAACGTCGCCGTCCCCATTTGACGCAGATTCCCGATAATCCATTCAGACTCTTCCGGCACGAACCGCATTTGCCGATATCTCTGCAAAAACATGGCATTCTTCCAGCGTTGGTCGCGAATACGCGGTTCATGCCTCAAATGAAATACATAGCCCTGTTCCTTGCAATAAGTCATGGCCGCACGGAATTTTGCTTTCCATTCGGGTAGATGCTCATCCAGTTCGCTGGCGGGCTTCACCTCAACAAGAATAGGAGCGCGGTAAGGCCCAGGATAAGCCCGATAAGTCACCAGATAATCTGGCGTATAGGGATAGGTTTGCCCGTTAGAACCAATAAACTCAATGGTCGCAGGTTGCGAAACCACATCCAGCACCATTCCGTCCGTTTCAAGTCGGATCAAAAAGTCGCGTTCCAACGTAGACTCGAAGTCTACTGGACCCACGCCGCGAAGCGGATAAAGCCCGGAAACACTACGCCGGGTCGTGCCAATCTTGCGTCTGGACAGATTGCCAACTTTGTTGCGGCTATTAATGTTCATATCGAACCTTGTAGCGTCTATTGCTATTATTATGTAGCGTCAATTATTGTAAATCAAGCGTTATAACCCATTGTTTCACGGTTTCGTTTGTAGCATTAATTGGTAGAAGTCACAGGGGTTCGCACCCGCGTCCCGGCGAAATCAGTTTGGCGCACCACGGTATTCTTTTCCTGGACGAAATGCCTTCCTTACAATATTGCCAATAATTTTTACAATATCTGGTAATACATTTTCAACATCCTGTTTATAAAAATAAAATAGCGTTCAACCTTTTGCGTTTCCTGCATCAAATGCAGGTTTCCCGCATGCGTCATTCCCATATTGGAAATTCCCACCAATCCGAGTATCCCAAATAGGTTCAATGAGTTGGAAGATCCTCATGTTTGCAGGTTGATTTGATGGCTTTATGTGGGTTTTTTTCATCTAACGTGGTTTTTAGTCTCTTTACGAAACATATCTTCATAGTGTACAGTGCCGATATGGGTATTTCCACTTTCCGGAGACTGCAAACACATCGTGGCCACTCGCAAGCTGAGATCCATCCCCGAGTCGCACCGGGGCGCGCCTATAGTGCCGCCAGTCTTTCGCCTGCCCGACAAGGACGAGGCGCTGTTTCGGGAAATGCTGGAAGCCTATGTCATCCGCCGACGAGGTGCGCTACGGCATCAGCTCAAGAGCGTTAATCAAGATACCCGCACCATCCTGGAGTTCCTTCAGTTCAGCGGCAAGGCGCCGTGGTACTGGACCGAAGAGTGCTTTGAAAAGTGGAGTTATGAGATCGGCGTGGAACGCAATTTGGGAGTTGCCACACAGCGACACTACCAGGGTGCAATCCGGGGTTTTCTCGCCTACCTTATAGAAAACGTCAAATTTCGGAACATTGTCCGCCGGGAATATGGTGTCGATCTGGTGCAGATCTGCCATCCAGAGAACTGCATCCCCCATATTTCCGAACGGGAACTGACCCGCGAACGGCCGGCACTGACCCACGCGGAGATCATGCAGTTATTTGATGCTTACGATGCTGCCATTACGGAAGCCTTCAATTTTAAAAGTAAAGATCGCCGCCCGCTGCAACGTGACAAGGCCATGTTTTATCTGACCTATGCGGCGGGGCTGCGGGCTTCCGAAATCATCGGGCTGAATATCTCTTCCTTCCAGCCCAATCCGAATATCCCCGAATTAGGGGACTACGGGTTTATTTCTGCCTGGGGTAAGGGCAGCCGGGGCAGTGGCCCGAAGCATCGGATGGTACCGGTCACACATTTACCCGTTTCTGCCTTGCTGGCGTGGTACATTCAGGAGATACGCCCGCTGTTTATGGACGTGTCAGATGCCAATGACCAGGCGCTTTTTTTCTCGGAGCGTGGCCGCCGCATCGCCTTATCGACCTTTGAGGCGCGTTTTCAGCATGGAATCGCCCTGGCCGGACTGGAGGATCGTGGGTTTACGCCGCATTGCCTCCGGCACTCTTCGGTCACGCATGAGGATCTGCGCTTCAGTGAACCGCCCCGGGTTTGGTGGAGGCTCCAACCTTTGAGAGAATGGAGCCATGAATAAGTCCAAGCAGTTTTCGTCTGAAGTCCGCGAGCGCGCTGTTCGCCTGGTACAAGAACATCGCGGTGAATA
>Ga0315298_1002490_pt1 | contig 31147 bp, 24 predicted proteins | sample WHS_1_MG_FD_203077 | JGI IMG/M metagenome (GOLD analysis project Ga0315298, IMG submission 203077) | Extremophilic microbial mat communities from Washburn Hot Springs, YNP, Wyoming, USA - WHS_1_MG | ecosystem: Environmental > Aquatic > Thermal springs > Hot (42-90C) | place: USA: Wyoming... | reverse complement strand
CAAATGCAATTGTGTTTGTTTGCCGTCAAGATGTAACTCCGAAACATTATATCAATCATTTGAATCAGCTTGAGAAACAGAAACAATTGACCAATGTTGGGATTGTTCTGAATGGTGTTGATATGAAAGCAGGATATGGATATCGTTATGGATATGGTGCGGTAGGCTATGATGAAAAGAAGAAAAAAAAGTCATCTTCTTTATTAAAGAAATCATAAACAACCAATGACTCTAGTCGCAACCTTTTTTTAAGATGTTGTTTTTGAACATATTTGCAATTAAAGCATTGTTTTTTTGATTATTTCTTCAGCTTCAAGAATTCCACTTGATGCAGGTTTTTGGATTGTAAATAACGGATGTGCAGTAAACAGCGTTATTGGTTTTGGGTCAATCACCACTATCGGAACATTGGGCTGCAAGTAATGAATGAGTCCGGCAGCTGGATAGACATTCATGGAAGTCCCCACAATTAAAAAAATATTCGCTTGTTGTGTCAGTTGAATGGCTTGTTCAATGTTCGGTACCGGTTCTCCAAACCAGACAACAAAAGGTCTTAGTTGGCAACCTTTCGGGCAGAGATCGCCAAGTTGAATATAAGGTTGGTCTTCGGACAGGGAAATTATATAATCCTGATCACACGAAGAGCATACTTTGTTGAGTTCTCCATGTAAGTGTAAGACTTTTTTACTTCCTGCTTTTTCGTGTAAATTGTCGATGTTTTGTGTGATAACTTCAACATCACAAAAATCTTGTAATCGAGCCAATCCAAGATGACCTTCATTGGGTTTTGCTTTTCGAAGCTCTTCTCTACGAGTGGAGTAGAAATTTAAAACCAAAGAAGGATTGGCCCTCCATCCTTCAGGGCTTGCCACCTCTTCAATGCGATATGATTCCCACAGGCCGTTCGAGTCACGAAACGTTCGAATGCCACTTTCGGCGCTGATGCCTGCTCCGGTTAGAACAACAAGCCGTTTCATACGTTTAATTTATTTTTTAGGAGAAAGAGGTCAACTTCATGAGAATCAGCGCAAAGTTTATTTGTTCCTTGATTTTTGTTATAACCGGATCATTTTCAGTGGTGAATTCGATTTTTTTGATGAGATTTCTGCGTTGTCGTTGTTTCCCAGACTCTTATTTCTCATTGTCAACAGCTGCAAGATTGTTGACTAAAGGATTTGCATAAATTTCGAGCATCTTTTGCGTTAGAAATGGCACATCTTTGTTGTTCAGCTCAATTTTTTCTATTTGTTTTTGGAGATACTGTTGAAATTGATTTTTCTCCATTTCCGTATAACCATCAATGGATTGATCAGGAAACAACATGTCAAAAGCAATGCGATTGACATTGTAGATATAATAATTTCTATGGATTTCGTTATCAATTTGTTTCGCCAACCATTCAAATTGTGTGGAACGAGGCAGATGCTGAAGTTTTTCCAAAGGTATTTCTAATTTATTGCCAATGACATAGACAATGTGACCTTTAAAACCATAAATGCCTGTTTTCATGCTGATCAGGTCATCGGTGGCCGATTTTGTAAAACATGGATCATCTCGACGTTGTTGCAATTCTTTAGCTTTTAAGAAATCGCATGGGTCATATTCATACGAGATAGTGAGTGGGCACACGGGAATGGCTGCAAGATTTTCTATTGCTGTTTTGTTGCCGGTCATGGCAATCATTTTTAACAGACTTTCTTGAGTCCGATCATTGCTGTCTTTTGCTCTTCCTTCGCGTTGAGCCATCCACACGGATTGGTGTTTTTGCAGAATGGCATAATGAATGTAAGCTGATAAATGACGTGAAGCTTCCAATTGTTCTTTCCCTCGCAGTCCTCTTTTGACAATGAAACTCTTATTGAGACGAACAAAGGTTTCAATCCATTTTTCCAAGAGTAAATTGTCGCCAACGGCAACTTCAACTGTATCAAAGCCAGCCTCTAAGAGTTTAATGCAGAAAAAGGATGCATCTAATGTAATGTCACGATGATTGGAAAGAAAAAGATAGTTTTTTGTTTTGTCAAGATTTTCAGTTCCTTCCAATCGTATTCCGCTCGTCGTTTTTGATTCTAAGTCGGTTAAAAAAGGATATGCAATTTTTGCTTGAAACTCACTGACAGTTTTTATGCTCCGAAACAGAGCAGTGATGTATTCTAACTGTTCACCAGGAAATAGAAACGCGAGAATTTTGATAAATTTCGGTTCGGAGAGTAATTGGTGGATTGCCAAAGGAACATCTTGTTCATTTAACGGCGCAATGTCATCGAATGGTGAAAGCGTAACGTCCATTGTCGAAATAATCTTTTTTCAATGATTACAAAGATACTTATTTTATCAAATAGTTTGGATCGCCTTTATGTGTTTTTATTTTATTTACATTCTTCGATTGTCAGGATGTTTTTGAAAAAGCGCTATCTTTGTTCTTTAATTGATCAGATTAATAAAAAGTTATGGGAACATTTATCTTGGGCATTGAATCTTCATGTGATGATACTTCGGCTGCGGTCATTGAAGATGGCGTATTGCTTTCAAATGTCATTGCCAATCAGGAAGTTCATAAAAGATATGGAGGAGTTGTTCCCGAGTTGGCGTCGCGAGCGCATCAGCAAAACATCATTCCGGTTGTTCACGAAGCATTAAAGCAGGCCAATGTTGAGCCTGCTCAGTTGAGCGCCATTGCCTTCACAAGAGGCCCCGGATTGATGGGTTCTTTGTTGGTTGGAACTTCTTTTGCTAAAGGAATGGCCATGGCTCTTCGGATTCCATTGATTGATGTGAATCATCTTCAAGGCCATGTGTTGGCTCATTTTATTCAGGAGAAAGAGGTTCCGTTTCATCCACCTTCTTTCCCTTTTTTGTGTTTGCTTGTTTCAGGCGGAAATTCACAAATTATCTTGGTAAAATCGTATTCCGAAATGGAAATAATTGGACAAACGATTGACGATGCAGCCGGCGAAGCCTTTGATAAATGTGCTAAAGTTATTGGATTGCCTTATCCAGGTGGCCCTCATATTGATCGTTTGGCTAAAGAAGGGGATCCGCATGCTTTCACTTTCAGCAAACCACAAATGAAAGGATACGATTACAGTTTCAGCGGGCTAAAAACGTCATTTCTTTACACCATTCGCGATCGAATGAAGGACAATAAATCTTTTATTGAAGAACATACCAATGATTTGTGCGCTTCATTGCAATATACGATCATCGAGGTGCTCATGGAAAAAGTGAGAAAAGCAGCTTTCGATTTGAACATTTCTGACGTGGCTGTAGCCGGAGGTGTTTCTGCCAATTCAGGTTTGCGAAATGCTTTTCTTGAGCATGCGAAGAAGTATCGATGGAATGTTTTTATCCCTAAATTTTCTTTTACAACCGATAATGCGGCTATGATCGCTATCACGGGTTATTATAAATTTTTAAATCATCAATTTGCAGATATTTCGTTGCCTCCTTTTTCAAAAACAACCATTGAATAGTCGTTTTGCGCAGGATGGAAAGATGGTTTCATCTTTTTATCTTGGAAAACGGTTGGAGCTCACTTCATGTTATTTTTGTGTCAACAAGTTTATCATTGATGGATATGGAAAACAAATATTCGCTTTTAGTGGTGGAAGATGAACCTGATATTTGTGAAATTTTACAATTTAATCTGGAACAGGAAGGCTATCATGTGGATGTTGTCAATTCCGCTGAAGAGGCGTTAAACAAGAATTTGGGTGAATATCATCTCTTTTTGTTGGATATTATGATGAGCCAGATGAGCGGATTGAGTTTGGCTAAACTATTGAAAAATAGAGAAGATACGAAACATATTCCTGTGATTTTTTTAACCGCTCGTGTGACTGAACAAGATATGCTGCGCGGATTTGAAACAGGTGCCGACGATTACATTGTGAAGCCTTTTTCTGTGAAAGTGGTTGCGGCACGTATTAAAGCGGTTATTAATCGGGCTGTCAAAATTTCAGAAGATCATATCATTAGTTTTAAAACGCTATCGCTCGATTTGAAAAGCAAGAAAGCTTTGCTGAATGATGAGGAAGTGATCTTGACGAAAACTGAGTTTGAACTTTTAGCTTTGTTTTTACAAAATCCCACCAAGGTGTTTTCACGCGACATCATTTTGCAGGAAGTATGGACAAATGATGTGTTTGTGACAGATCGCACGGTTGATGTGCATATCACTCGATTGCGAAAAAAAATTGCTCCTTATGGGAAAAATATTGTAACGCGTTCGGGTTACGGTTATTGTTTTATGGGTTAAGCCATCGTATTGAATCATCAACATTGCTCATTTCTTGAAAAAAAAATTATTTCTTTATTATCTTTTGCTTTTTCTGGCATTTGCTTTTGCAGTGCTGGCCTTTCAATATCACAGGGAAAAGCGATACAAGGCAAATTCGTTGGATACCATTCTGAATGACACCAATGACATGGTTTATCATTATATGTCTTTGCATCATGATTCGTTGGTTCGGCTTGATTCTCTCATTGCTCTATTCCCTTATAAAGATCAGCGTATCACCGTAATTCGATCAAATGGGCAGGTGATTTACGACAATGCTGTCAACCATGTTGAAAAAATGGAAAATCATTTGATGCGTCCTGAAATCATCATGGCAACAAAGAAAGGCAGTGGATCGGATATTCGAATTTCTAAAACAACCGGTCGGCGTTATTATTATCATGCAACTCATTTTAACGGGTATTATGTACGATCGGCTTTGCCTTATGATGTGACGGTGATGTCGCTGCTCTCGCCGGATAATCTTTATTTCTATTTTTGGGTCATGCTGATTTTTTTAGTAACGGCTTTTTTGTTTTATTTCTCCAATCGTTTTAATGCACAGATGATCCAAACACAGGCAGAGCGGGATGCTGCCATTCGTCGGAAATTAACGCATCAAATTGCTCATGAGTTAAAGACGCCGCTGAGCAGTGTCATTGGTTACATGGAAACATTGTACGATAATCCCGATTTGCCTTCGGAAAAGCAACAGTTTTTTATTCAACGAAGTTATTCTCAGGCTCAACGGCTTAATCAACTTTTGCAAGATATTTTGCTGTTGAATGAATTAAATGAAGCTCCACAAACCATTGAAAAAGAATTGATTTGCATTAATCCACTGATAGATCAGGTGCTTCAGGATGTTTCATTGAAACTTGAACAAAAAAAGATGAAGGTTCACGTTTCGTTTGATGCAGAAGTCTGGATCAGAGCTAATTCCATGTTAATTTATTCGATTTTTAGAAATCTACTCGACAATGCCATCGCTTATGCTGGTGAAAATGTTCAGGTGACGATCGGATTATCGGGTGAAAATGCGACTCATTATTTTTTCCTGTTTGCCGATAACGGCATCGGTGTAGCGTCTGAACATCTGAACTACCTGTTTGATCGATTTTATCGCGTTGATAAAGGTCGTTCCCGAAAAACAGGTGGCACCGGTTTAGGTCTTTCAATCGTCAAAAATGCAGTGGAGCTGCATTCCGGTTCCATTTCGGTAAAAAATCGACCGGAAGGTGGATTGGAATTCCATTTTTCACTGCATAAATAAATGTCGATCAGCGTGTTGTGTGATTGCTTCCGGCGATTTTCGTTTCGTTTGTTTCTACTTGGTTAGGAGAGAAGACTTCGATAGCGAAGTCGTTTGGGAGAGGCATCACCTAACCGTTTGATTTTGTTTTCTTCATATTCAGAATAAGATCCTTCGAAGAAAAAGACGTCTGAATTTCCTTCAAAGGCCAGAATATGAGTGCAGATACGATCTAAAAACCAACGATCGTGTGAAACGACTACTGCACATCCGGCAAAATCTTCCAATCCTTCTTCAATTGCACGCAGTGTGTTCACATCAATGTCGTTCGTAGGTTCGTCAAGTAACAGTACGTTGGCTTCCGATTTGAGCGTCAAAGCTAATTGAAGGCGATTGCGTTCGCCTCCTGAAAGCATCTTGCATAACTTTTCCTGATCACCTCCCGTGAAGTTGAAGCGGGATAAATAAGCCCGTGCATTGATCTCTTTTCCACCCATTCGTATCAATTCCATTCCGCCCGAAATGGCTTGATAAACCGTTTTTTCAGGGTCAATTTCAACATGCAATTGGTCGGCATATCCTAATTTAACCGTTTCTCCGATTTCAAAAATTCCTTTGTCGGGTTTTTCCAATCCCATGATGAGGCGAAACAAGGTCGTCTTTCCGGCTCCGTTGGGGCCAATCACGCCGACGATTCCGTTTGGAGGAAGTGTAAAGGTCAAGTTGTCAAAAAGTAATTTATCTCCATACGCTTTGCTGACTTGCTTGGCTTCAATGACTTTATTGCCTAAACGAGGCCCATTGGGAATGAAGATCTCCAATTTTTCTTCCCGTTCTTTTAAGTCTTCGTTCAACAGACGATCATACGCAGACAAACGAGCTTGACTTTTGGCATGGCGAGCCTTGGGAGCCATGCGTACCCATTCGAGTTCGCGTTCCAGTGTTTTGCGTCGTTTGCTGGCTTGCTTTTCTTCCTGCTTCAGTCGTTGGGTTTTTTGTTCCAACCACGATGAATAATTGCCTTTCCATGGAATTCCTTCGCCACGATCCAGCTCAAGTATCCATCCCGCCACATTGTCAAGAAAATAGCGGTCGTGTGTGATGGCAATGACTGTCCCCTCATATTGTTGCAGGTGATGTTCAAGCCATTCGATGGATTCGGCATCCAAATGATTGGTTGGTTCGTCGAGCAATAAAATATCCGGTTGCTGTAACAAGAGTCTGCACAACGCGACCCGACGCATTTCGCCTCCTGATAGATTTTGAACAAGGGCATCCTCCGGTGGACAACGCAATGCATCCATAGCGCGTTCCAATTTGTTGTCAATATTCCAGGCATCGGCATGGTCGAGTTTTTCCTGAAGTTCACTTTGTCTTGCAATCAATGCATCGAAATCAGCGTCAGGATCAGCAAATTTGGCATTGATGGCTTCAAATTCATTCAATAGATCCATTGTCTCCTGAACGCCTTCTTGAACTATTTGTTTTACTGTTTTGTTGGGATCCAAATGTGGTTCTTGAGGAAAATATCCCACAGAATAGCCCGGCGAAAAGACGACTTGACCTTCATAGTTGGTTTCTTCTCCGGCAATAATTCTCATTAACGTTGATTTGCCTGAACCGTTCAGCCCGATGATGCCTATTTTAGCTCCATAGAAAAAAGATAGGTAGATGTTTTTAAGTGTCTGTTTTTGAGGAGTAAATGATTTGCTTACTCCCACCATGGAAAAAATAATTTTTTTGTCGTCACTCATAATAGTTTCATTTCAAATTAGAAAGCATTGTGCCTGAAAAATTGTTCAGGTTTGTTTCTGCAAAATTAGCAAATGCATCTCAATTGGTGAAAAGCAGATAACAATTTGAATTTTTCAGCATTTCCACATTGTTTTCTCTAAATTTCCACATGATTCCACTTTGTTTAATTGTTTCATTGTGTTGATTAAGAGATTTATAGCTATTTGGAACGCCCATTGATGAAGTATTCATAGCGATATGAATGGTCGGAGTCATTTCAATATCTTTTGATTCACGGACAATAAAGTAAGGTTTAATGATCTTTTTCCACCGTGAACTCATTGCAAAAACCGCTTTGGTCATAGGCCTTTATTTTTAACATAAAAAAATTGCAAAAGGCTATCTTTTGTATGTAACTTGTGCAGTTAAAAATGGCTTGTGAATTTGATAACGTTCAGATGAAAATGGAGGAACCAATTATGACTACCAAACAGCCTTTAATCATTACCATCAGCCGTCAGCTTGGCTCAGGTGGGGCTTATATCGGACAATTGATTGCAAGATATTTTGACATTTTGTATGCCGATCGTGACATCATTGCTGATACAGCAAAAACCTTATCGCTGCATCCAAACGAAATTGCCCATCGCGATGAAAAAATTATTTCCGGCTGGGAATCTTTCATTCAAGCCATTACACGAACTCCCGAACGGATTGAGTTCAGACCGTTTCCTCCAACTGACAAAGAGCTTTTTAAGGCTGAAAGTGAAGTAATTAAACGATTGGCTTCCGAGCGTTCAGCAGTGATCATGGGACGATGCGGATCATGTATTCTTCATGACCATCCGAATTTGATCAGCATCTTTTTACATGCGAGCGATGAATTTCGCATTAAACACCTTTGTGAAGTGCATAAAATGTCAGAAACCAGAGCCAAAAAAACCATTGTGGAATATGATAAAGCCAGAGGAGCTTATATTAAGCAATTCACGGGAGTGGATTGGAAAGATGCAACGCACTATCATCTCACGTTTAAAACAGATCTTCTCGGCCTCGATACAACCGCCAAAGAAATCATCAATGTGATTGAAACCATGTTGTCCAAAAAAGAACAGCTCATTTAAACGAAGACTGATCATCATCCTTCGATTGAACAAGAGCTAAATCCCATTTGTCCTTCCTCCTATTTTAATCCTTTGCTTGTTGTTCGTGTCATGTTAACCCTGCCATCGGTTGATTTGTGCGTTTTCATGAACCATTTGGCTTCTCACTTCTGGATTCATTCTTGTTGAAATACTGAGAAAAAGCAACAAAATTCACTTCACAAATGTATTACATGGTTCATCCTTCCGCCATTATTTTTAACGGCCGTGAAAATCGTGTTGTTTTTGTGTTCCTTTTTTGTAATGCTTGCACTGAATAGCGTTCTGACTCTTTGTCTATTTAAAGCAAGATACACTGAAATGGTGTTGTCAAAGAGTTCGTGCGTTTGATTTTATGCTGTAAATGTGATCCCATCAATGCAAAAGGGAAATTCTCTTTACCTTTGTAGCATGAACATTGAAAGGAAGATTCATTTTAAGGCTGCCGGGTTATACTTCATCACGGGCATTGCTGTTGTGGTGATGTTGATTTTTATGTACAACATGCGGAAGAATATGACCAATCAGCAGGCAGAAGTCGGGAAGCAACATCAAAAACTGGCACTGACCAACGCCTTAATTTATGATGTGAATGACATACAAACATCTGTTAGTCTTTTCATTACAACGCATGACACCCTACACATCCATCGCTTCAGAAAAAAACTGGTTTCCATTCATGCATTGATCGATACACTCAGTGTTGTTGCACCGGCTGGAAAAGATAAATTGGAACAAATCAAGCGTCTTCTTGAAAAGCAAACCTCGAATGTGCTTGCCTTAAATCGTCTGCTCAACAATGAAAACCCCATTACTCCCATTGATCGAAGCATTCTTCAATATAAACCTCAGCAAAGTGTCAGTTCTCATGTTGTCAACATTCGTTATGACACAGTCTATAAGCCGTCAACGAAGAAAAAAGGTTTCTTTAAGCGTATCAAAGAGGTGTTTCGTCCTGAAAAAAGCACCACAATGATTATTTCCAATGTGCGTGTTGATACGGTTCGGATGGATAATACCAATCCGGCTCCAGTGCTTACCAATGTTAAGAAAGTAATAGCCTTGGCAGGAAAACGCTATGAGAAAAAGATTCGTGACATTGAGGTACAAATTGCCAATCAAATGATTTCCGACAGAGAAATCTCGATGCAGTTGTCCAATCTGCTTTTGGAGTTGCATCGGGAAACACTTCAGTCTGTTCTCTTCACCATTGACGAAAGCGAACAATCCATCGATCGGAATTATACCCTTTCCATGATTGGCGGCATTGTTGTTTTGGGATTAATCCTGCTATTGATCCTACTCATTATTTACGATGTAAACAAAGGCAAAGAAGCCCGTGAAAAGCTGCGTCAGGTGATGGAAAGTCGGCATCAGCTGCTGCTTTCTGTTTCGCACGACATAAAAAGTCCGTTGAGTTCCATTCTGGGTTATCTCGAACTGCATCGTTTGCAGGAAAATGAGATCAAATCCATGCAAAACTCGGCACGTCACATTCAATCGCTGCTTGATAACCTGCTTGAATATTCAAGTCTTGAACAGGGATCATTAACATGCTCTTTATCAATGTTTTCTCTCAACGCATTGTGTGACGAAATCCGGCAACTGTTTTTGCCCATGGCTCAAGCAAAAAAGCTTACATTAACGACTGTTTCCGATCGGATTCGCCTTTCCTCTGATTCGACAAAAATCAAACAAATCATTATCAACTTAGTGTCTAATGCCATCAAATATACGCGCGAAGGGAGTGTTCATTTGTTCATGAATTATGTTGATCAGCAGTTGAGTATTGAGGTGAATGACACAGGGGCCGGCATTCCAAATGATAAACTGGAGGAAATTTACAAACCCTTTGTGCGCATTGAAAGCAACAATAAGCTGGCAAACGGTACCGGGTTAGGCATGTATGTAGTGAAAGGGCTGATCGACTTGTTGGGAGGAACCATTCAGCTTTCTTCGGACGTTGGAAAGGGCACTTCGGTGAAAGTAACCATTCCGTGCCTTCAAGCAGAAAGCAGCATCAAACAAGGATCCAAAAAAATTGCTGTGTTTGATGATGATCCTTTCATAGTGAACATGGCACGAGAAATGCTCACTCGGCTTGGACATGTTGTAACCGAAAAAGATTATGAGATGATTTTGACTGACTTGGACATGGGAACCGTTTCAGGTCAAGATATGTTGGCATCGGCCGGGTCGAAGCCTGTGATTGTGATGACAGGACACAGCGATTTTACCTATGAAAAAGCGATTCAATTGGGATTTGCAGGTTTTCTTCCAAAACCTTTTACCATGGAGTCATTGCGAGAAATCTTTGGAGAAGGTAATTCCGTTGACGATGATTTTTTGCCTGAAAATGATGAAGCTGTCATGGTGTTGTTCAGAACGGCTACCGCCGAACATCAAGCGTCGTTGAGGCAGGCATTAGCTGATGAAGACTTTGACCAAGCGCAGGCGGTTTGTCATAAAATGTTACCGATGTTCACGTTATTGGGCTATCCGACGGATGCATTGCGTCGAATGGATGTTCGACGTGGAAAAGTTTATGAAGGTTGGCAAAAGGATGTTGAAGCTATTTTGAGCATTAAAGTTTAATGCCGTAGAGATGCATTTTGTTATAAAGCGTCTTTCGGTCAATCTTCAATAGTCGTGCTGCTAAGGTTTTGTTGCCTCCGGCTTTTCGTAAAGCAGTTTCTATTTGTTCCCGTTCGTTGTCTGGTTGCAATGCCGTTGTTTCGTTGGTTTGTCGGAAAGGAGTAAAAGCAGGAATTTCATCAGCCGTGATTTGATCCTTGGACGCAAACAAGACCAATCGTCTCACCGTGTTGCGTAATTCACGCAGATTGCCGCTCCAATGGTGCTGCTCGAGCAGCTTGATGGCCTCCGGCGAAAATCCGTGCACCGATTTGGCCAATTCATCATTCGCTTGACGAAGAAACTCGTTGGCAAAAAGTTCGATATCGTTTTTTCGTTCACGAAGAGGTGGAACATAGAGCGAAAACTCATTGAGACGATGATACAGATCTTCGCGAAAACGGCCTTCAGCAATGGCGGTTGACAGATCTTCGTTGGTGGCGGCAAGAATCCGAACATCTACTTGAATGTCTTTGGTCGATCCTACGGGACGAACTGTCTGTTCCTGTAAAGTTCGGAGCAATTGTACCTGCACCTCGTACGAAAGATTTCCTACTTCATCCAAAAAGACGGTGCCTTGATTGGCCTGTTCAAAAATGCCTGTTTTATTTTCAACAGCCGATGTAAAAGAGCCTTTAAGATGCCCGAATAATTCGCTTGGGGCCAGTTCGCGGGACAAACTTCCGCAATCAACGGCAATCAACGGTTTGTTTCGGCGAGGACTATTTTCGTGAATCATGCGGGCTGCATATTCTTTGCCGGTGCCGCTTTCACCCACAATTAAAACCGACATGCGCGTAGGAGCAACCCGAAGAATATGGTCATACATTTGAACCGCCAGAGGGCTTTTGCCCAAAATCATGGGTTGAGCTTTGGTCTGAAAGGGGTTACTTGCCGAAGGTTTTATGGAAAGGGCTAATTCAATTTTTTCTTTTAACACAGAAGGATTCATCGGTTTTTCCAAGAAATCCTCAGCTCCCAATTTCATGGCTGCCACGGCGGTTTGAATTTCGCCATAGCTGGTCATGATGATGATCGGAATAGTCATTTTGCGTTCTCTCATCCAGTGCAACAACATCATGCCATCGCCATCGGGTAAGCGTAAATCGCTTAGAACCAAATGATAAGTGGCACGCGTCAACCCCGCTTGAGCTGATGCTATTCCGGCGTATAGTTCTGCTTCAAAACCATGACGATGACACCAGCTTTGCAACATGGTTCCAAAGGCGGTGTCATCTTCAATGATAAGAATTCGCTTTTTCATACAAGGAACAAAGATAGAAAAAAATCATCGATTTGTTCCTTTTCCTGTTGAAAACAGCGATCTTCTATGTCCTGAATATCATTGCAGTGAGCGCATTAAAGTTGAACAACGAGGTATTTGGAAGTACTCCAAAATTTTGTTGCGTTGGTAATTTCAATGGTGATCTTTTTATCTGCCCCCACCACTAATTTGTAGCTGTCATTAGGATGCAATGTCAGTATTTTAATCTTTTTGCTGTTGGTAGGAATGGAGGTAAGCGTTCTTAAATCAGCTTTTGTAAAATAACTGGGATCAAACGCATTGGCTGAAAGCTTTTTAGATTGAAAAAGACCGCCGCCGGTTACGATTTTTTCTTCTTTAAGTTGTTTCAAAGGCGCAAGACAGTACCAGACCGTGTGTAAATCAGCATCTTGACCTTTGATAGTGGAAGTTTGTTGTTCAATGACCGTGTGTTGTTCTGCCAGATTTTTTCCCTGTTCTGCTACGGTTGTGTTTAATTCGTTGATTTTGATGTTCTTTTGTTCAAGCTCAGCCTGCAATGATTGAATCTGAGCATTTTTAGCATCCAATTCCGATTGCAACCGTTGAATGGTTTCTTGCAACATGGCATTTGCTTTCTTGTTTTTAGCAGCAAGACGTTGTAGCTCTTTAATTTTTAATCGATTTTGCTCCATGGTTTGTTTAATTTCCATCATTTGGGCTGCAATGCGCTCTTTGCGACTCATTGAATTTTCAACGCCTTTCAGGTTCACCTTCATTTCGTTTTCATTTTGATTGATCTTGGCAAACCCAGCTTCAATATCATTCAAAAAGACCAATGTCTGATTGTAAGATGAATCGAGTGATTGCGCCTGCATGGCCAATGAATCTCGTTGGGCTACTACTGCTTTGTACTTGGAGGAGTTTTCGACACACGATACTGTCACTACAGAAAGGACAGCAATAATCGTAAAAAATTTTAATTTTCTCATGTTGGTGAATTTAATGATTTGGTTTATTGTTAAGCATTTATATTTTTTTTGATAGCGTATTGCTTCCATGAATAAAGCATATTCTGTTTTCTGTTGTCTCTGAAAAGCAGAAAATTTTCTTCAAGATTGTTTCTTTTTTATTGGAATGAGAAATTCCTTCATTCAATTAATTCGTTGCAATTTGCATGCCAATAATGTTAAATAACTGTTATTCATTTGATTGAATTTATTTGATGTCGGTGACGATGTGTGGAAAAAGTGTGGAAAAAATGGGTATTGCAAAGGAAACAAATTCTTTTGAAATCATGGATAAAGCGTAAGTTGAGGATCGCTTTTTTATTGTTCGCTCAATGGAATATGGATAAAATAAACGATGCCTTAGAAAAAAGGAGCATAACAAAGCCGTGATCATGAAGAATCCGGTTCCCCGATGCGTCTAATTTTTTATATCTTTGTGCTGTCAAAGCAACTTGTTCAACGATTTTTCTCCTTTAGCCAGTTAAGGTTTGCCTTTTGTTTTTTTATCTATTTTTTATGGAGCTGACCCGACATGCCGATCCACCCAAAAACAATCCGTTGTTTAGCATTTTGATTCCTACATGGAACAACCTTTCTTTTTTGCAATTGTGTATTGAGAGCATTCTAAAAAACAGTGCATTTCCACATCAAATCATTGTGCATGTGAATGAAGGGACGGATGGTACGCTCGAATGGGTGAAAAAGCAACGGATCGATTATACGCATAGTGCGGAAAACATCGGAGTTTGTTATGCGTTGAATGCTGCGGCTGCACTTGCCACAACGGATTACATTGCCTACATGAACGATGACATGTACGTTTGTCCCGATTGGGACAGGTATTTGTATGAAGAGATTAAAGCCTGCGGGAATGAATTCTTTTTCTTCTCTTCCACGTTGATTGAGCCACGCAAAACAGGCTGCCATTGCATGATTGCTCCTGCTGACTATGGCACTTCACCTGAACATTTTGATGAAGAACGTTTGCTGAAAGAATATGCGTCGCTGCCGTTCAACGATTGGAACGGTGCATCGTGGCCACCCAATGTGGTACATCGCCATTTGTGGCATTTGGTGGGAGGATACAGCATAGAATTTTCTCCCGGCATGTATTCCGATCCTGATTTCTCCATGAAGTTATGGCAAGCCGGTGTTCGTCTTTTCAAAGGAGTGTCGCAAAGCAGGGTTTATCACTTCATGTCAAAATCGACAGGAAAACTCAAGAAAGAAGCCAATAAAAATGGGAAACGGGAATTTCTCGATAAGTGGCAAATGACATCTCGCACTTTTTATCGATATTATTTAGGGATGGGAACCTCTTTTGAAGGAGTTCGCAAAGAACCCGAAAAAAGTGTTCGATACGCTCTTAAGACATTAGGAAACAGCTTAAAACGACGTTTCACGTAAAAAATCGTGAAGGCTATTTTTTGTCTTGTTCCAATTTGAAACGAACTCGCCAAACGCCATCCTGATAGTCGTGACTGACTATGACAAATCTCCCGATTTCGGATGTGTTTGTCACATGCAAGCCAATGCAAGCACACGCATCATAATCGCCTATACGAACGACTCGCACTGTGTCTCCGGCATCTTCCGGCAGTTTTGATAAATCGAGAAATGCGGAGGCTTTCTCTTTTGGAACAAAATCAATGGTAACCGGCAATTGGGCTTCAATAACTCTATTTACTTGTTGTTCAATGGCTGCCATTTCTTCCGGAGAAGGTGCATGTGACAAAAAATAGTCACATTTTGATTTTTTTCTTTCGATGTGACTATTTTTTGACCTTTGACAGCCAAACATTCGAATCATTGTTTGATTCAGAATGTGTTCGGCCGTATGCATGGGTTCATAATACTCTTTTTTGGGGGCATTCATAACAACATTTCAAGCAGTTATACCAATTTGTTGGTTGCTGTGTCCGGAAAGATTATGGTTGGTTTGAAGTGTTTCGCTTCTTCAAAATCCATCAGAGCAAACGAAACGATCAGTACCACATCGCCCGGCTGAACCAAACGGGCTGCAGCCCCGTTGAGGCAAACAGTGCCGCTTCCGCGTTCCCCTTTGATAATGTACGTTTCAAAACGAGCTCCGTTATTTATATTCAGAACTTGAACTTTTTCAAACTCAATCATATTGGCAGCATCCATCAGATCTTCATCGAGGGTTATGCTCCCGATGTAGTTCAAATTGGCGTCTGTCACCGTCACACGATGAATCTTTGATTTTAATACTTCAATTTGCATGTAACTAAATTTTAAACAAAACTGGCAACATCACGTTGCAAAATTACAAATAATGCAGGTTATCAATTAAACGCACATCGCCACAATAAACGGCAATGCAACCGACAATGCAATCGCATTCGTCCCATGAATGAACAGGACGTAAGGTTGAACCATCAACGATTTCAAAATATTCGACCCTCATTTCTTCAACTCCATTGATGGTTTCAACAACCCAGTTTTTGACTTCGGACACCGTCCAGTCTGAAATGAATTTGCGACTTTCAAAAAGTGTTTGGGCAATGATGGGCGCATTGCTTCGTTGTGTGTGAGTTAAGCGCTCGTTGCGGCTGCTGAAGGCCAATCCGTCAGGTTCTCTGACAATGGGACAAGATACAATTTGAACCGGTATTTGGTATCGGTTGACTAAATGGCGGATAAGAGTGAGTTGTTGAAAATCTTTTTCGCCAAAATAAGCCCGATGAGGCTTGACGATGTCAAATAATCGCGTGACCACTTGCGCTACACCTTGAAAATGCCCCGGACGATACAATCCTTCCAAGACCTGATCAAGTCCATCAAAATCAAATTGTCGGGTGTCCGGTTCCGGATACATTTCTTGTTCGGTAGGCGCAAAAACCATATCGCAATGTGCTTTAGTCAGCAGTTCAATGTCTTTGTCGAGGCATCTCGGATATTTCAACAAATCATTGGGATCGTTGAATTGAGTCGGATTGACAAATATGGAGACAACCGTTATGTCATTTTCGCTGACGCTATGTTGAACCAATGACAAATGTCCTTTATGTAATGCTCCCATGGTAGGAACTAATCCTATCTGTTTGCCTTTTTCTTTTTCTGCTGACACAGCTGCCTGAAGGGAGGCAATGGTTGAAAAAACTTCCATGATGATGTTTATTTTATGACTCAGAACCCGACGAATCAGGGTTGGTCTTTATTCATTCGTTATTTTTCTTTCACTAACGTACCAATTGGTTCGCCTTGAAGCACTTTCTTTAAGTTTCCGTATTGATCCATGTTGAAGACAATGATCGGTAAATGATTTTCTTTGCACATGGTGGTAGCGGTAAGATCCATTACTTTGAGGTTGCGTCGATAAATTTCATCATAGGTGATTTCATCAAACTTCACCGCGGTGGGATCTTTTTCGGGATCGGCCGAGTATATGCCGTCCACGCGTGTTCCTTTCAACATCACGTCGGCTTCAATTTCGATGGCGCGCAGCGACGATCCGGTGTCAGTGGTAAAGAACGGATTGCCCGTACCTGCTGCCAACAGCACCACTTCGCCGTTTTCTAAAGCGTCAATGGCTTTTTGTTTGCTGTAAAACTCTCCGATAGGCTCCATGCGTATGGCGTTTAAAACTTTGGTTTTAACACCCAGCATTGCCAGTGCCGAGCTTAAGGCCAAACTGTTAATGGTCGTTGCCAGCATCCCCATCTGATCGCCTTTGACTCGATCAAAACCCTGTCCGATGCCGGTCAGTCCACGAAAAATATTTCCACCACCAATAACAATGGCCACCTGAACGCCCATGCAAACCACTTCATTGATTTGTTCGGCATATTCTTGTAACCGTTGCGCATCGATGCCGTAGCGTTGTTCGCCCATCAACGATTCTCCGCTGATTTTTAATAAAATACGATTGTAAAGAGCCATGTTAACTATGCTTAAACCGGATGTTGATCCGCATTCATTTTTTGATGTGCAAAGTTCGTTATTTTTATTGAACAAGAATGCATATAAAGAAAAGAATCTTTACTTCGTTTCGCATGATTTATCTGATGGTCGATCGGGTCGATGGCAGAAGCGTCACACGATAAGGCAAAGTTAACCATAAAAAAGGCGAATTGTCATTCAATTTCTTTTCATAAAAACGAATTTCATGATCAATGACGATGATAGAATAGCCACCTGGTATTGATCCATTGCTTTGTAAGGTTCGTGTCAGCACATCGGGAATGCCATTTTCGTCAAAAACGATATTTCGGTGATAATGTCCTCCTAAAATGGCTTCTACCAACCAGGGTTTTACCAAATGTAAAAAAGCATCACGATTGCCCACATCTGTGGGATTGAGAGGAAAATGCGTTACAAAAAACAATGGTTGCGACTGATTCGTTTCGTTCAATTGTCGCTGCACCCATTTCATTTCTTCATGACTGATCCATCCGGAGTTGACGCCATTGCCCTGACCGGTGTTAAAGCCGATAAAATGAACCTTTTGAAAAGTAAACGAGAAATGATGGCTGCCAAAAACAGAATCAAAAGTGGCGGTATCGGTGGGGCAGTAACGCGTGTCATGATTGCCCGGAACAACATAATAGGGAATGTTGAATTGATCAAACCATTTTTTTGCTGTAAGGAGCGAAGCTCGATCTCCTTTGTCGGCAATGTCGCCGGCTACGAGGACGAAAGCAAGATCGTGTTGTTGATTAATGTCTTTGACTGCTTCATGAAGTGTTTCCGTGTTTTTGGGATCGTCTTGTCGGAGGTGTATATCGGTGATCAACGCAAAGCGAAACGACTGCGAAGCTTCTTGCGACGATCCGATCAATGGCCAAACTATCATCAGCCACAACAAAATGCCAAAGGGAATCCGTCTCATACGTCTGATTTTGAATGAAGAATGTTTTGTGTCTGAGGTTGTTTCGTGTTCTGCTTTGACACAAAAAAGTGATGCTGCAAAGATCGGAAATTTCTTTAAGAATCAGGTTGCCAACAACCTCATTCTATTTTTGAGGGAATCCGTTGCGTCCTCATTTGTCAGTATTTAATTTTCCAACAAAATTTAGACCATGAGAAGGATGCATGAAGGAACCCATTTGTTATTGACAGAATGATGAAGCTTTTTTTCTTATTTTGGGTTGCGTTCCTTTTGATAAGGGATCAACGAGAAAAATTGGTACATTTGACACTGAAATGAGTCGTCGCTTCTGACTTCGCCATTTCCTTCAACGATGAATCAAAATAAACGGAACGTTTGAAACGAGCCATAAACATACTTATAATCAATAAAATGATTATTTTGGCGAGTCCCAACCATCCTTAGCGTTAAAAATAAAAATATACGTATGAAAATTCTTCACACCTCTGACTGGCATTTAGGCAGGATGCTTTATGCAAAAAAAGATCGGCAGGAAGAACATGCTGCATTTCTGGCATGGCTTCTTCACCTCATCAAAGAGCAATCCATTGATATGTTGCTCATCGTGGGCGATGTTTTTGACAATGCGTCTCCGAGCAGTGCTGTGCAAAAGATGTATTATGATTTTCTTGTCAATGTCAAGAAGGCAGGATGTCAACAGGTGGTTGTGGTAGGCGGGAATCATGATTCGCCCAGTTTCCTGAATGCGCCAAAGGTTGTGTTGGCTGCATTGGATGTAACCGTGATTGGCAATGCCGGAGAAACAGTGGAAGATGAAATCGTAGTGGTCAATGATCAAAACGCTCAACCCGTAGCCATTGTTTGTGCCGTGCCATTTTTAAGGGAACGGGACATCAATCGATTTGTGGAAGGCGAAAACTATGCCGACCGTTCACGTCGAATCAATGAAAACATAAAAAAACATTATGAAGACATTGCTCAACTGGCTGAAGAAAAGCGCAAAACGATAGGCAGAGCCATTCCGATCATTGCCACGGGACATTTATCCGTAGCAGGTGGCAAACGAAACGATGATGACGGCGTGCGTGAAACATACATCGGAACCATCGAAGCGGTTGGCAGCGATATTTTTCCTGACACCTTTGAGTATGTAGCTCTCGGACATTATCACATTCCTTCTGTCATCAAACATCACATTCGGTATTGTGGCTCGCCTATTCCAATGGGATTTGGTGAGGCGGAACAAACTAAAGTGGTTTATGTCATTTCATTGGATAATATAAAAACCGTTGACGCTATCAAAATTCCTGTCTTTCAGCGATTGGTGTCTATCAGCGGAGATAAGGATTATTTGGCGAATCGATTAAAAGAGCTGAGAGATCAGAATGAATCGGTGTGGTTAGAAATGATTTATACCGGCAACGAAGTTTTCCCCGATTTGACGGCATGGGCAAATGAACAAACCAAGAATTCATTTATTGAGATTTTAAAATTACAAAATCGACAAACGCTGAATGATGTGTTAACCAAAAACGATGTCACTGATTCTCTTGACGATCTCAACCCGTTGGAAGTGTTTGATAAATTGCTCGAGAAAAGCGTTATTTCCGATCAACAAAAAGATGAATTAAAAACGTTATATCGGGAAGTCGTTGTCGGATTAACAGTGAAAGAGAACGAAGGTTGAAACGAGTCAATAGTAAATAGATTGAAGATAATCAACTAATTGAACACTTTCAACGGAACTTTTGAGTCCCTTTTTTTCGTGATCATTCGCCGAGTTCCATGCATCTTTAGTGTAAAAAAAATAACAACCATAAACCTATGAAAGTTCTCAACCTTAAATTTAAGAATATCAATTCGCTGGCCGGCGAACATGAAATAGATTTTACGAAATCGATTTTTACCTACGAAGGGCTTTTTGTTATTACGGGGAAAACCGGAGCAGGGAAAAGTTCTATTTTGGATGCCGTTTCTTTGGCATTGTATGGGAAAACGCCGCGCGTAGAAATCACGGGAAACGAAAATGCGGTGATGACACGCGGAGAGAAAGATTGTTATGCCGAAATTGTGTTTGAAGTAGCCGGTCGAAAATGGGAAGCATCCTGGAAACAGGAGCGAAGCCGAACGGGCAATTTGAAAGCTGTGAATCGACTGCTCGCCGATGAATCCAATCACATTCTCGCCGATCAGGTGAGAACGTGCGATGTGAAAATTGTTGAAATTCTCGGACTCACTTTCGAACAATTTACTAAAGTGATCATGCTGGCTCAGGGAAGTTTTGCCGCTTTTCTGCAAGCCGATAAAAATGACAAAGGCGAGTTGCTGGAGCAAATCACAGGAACTGAACTTTACGGCAGAATCTCAAAAGAAGTGTTTGAACGGACGCGGGCGGAAAAAGAAAAGTTGACACAAATTGAAGCTGCTTTGCAGTCTATTCATTTGCTGCCGGAAGAGGAGATTGCTCGGCTTCGTGATCAAGTAGTTCTTTTGGAAAAAAACAAAAAAGCATTGGATGCCGACTTACATCAAGTGGAGAAGGCCATGAAATGGGTTGTTGATTTGGAAACGCTTCAGAAACAGATCGAAGAGGTTCGTCTGAAACTTCCTGAATTGGAACAGAAAGAATCGCATGCTCATGAGGTGTTTGAACAAGCCCTGAAAAATGTTGCTGACCGAAAACAGGAACTGGAAATTCAAGAGCCCACTTTTCGGAAAGTGAGCGAACTGGATACCAAAATTGCCGAGAAAAGGAATTCCTTGAATCCTTTGCTGACTGTTATCGAAAACGGGAAGAAAGAGCAGGCGGAATTAATGCAAACCATTGAAAAACAAGAACAAAAACTCAAAGAGGCACAAACTTTATTGAACGAAAAGCAACGTTGGGCAGCGGAACATCAAAAGGTTGAGTCGCTTGTTACCCAATATAGCGCTATTGAACAAGAATCCCAATTATTGGAAAAAGAGTTTCACGAAATAGAACGTCAGAAGGAGGAAGCGAACGAACTGCAACTAAAGGTGTCCCATCTGAAAGCAGCGTTAGAAAAGGCAAAGACATCTTTTGAAACCGCAAAACACAATTGGATCGATAAAAAGGAGGGACTTGCCCAAAAGCAGACGGAAAGGGATCAGCTTTTGGATGGCCAAGAATGGACTGAATATCAAACTAAAAAAGAAGAACTCGTTGCTTTTTCTGCACTTATCAATCAATTGACGAAGTTGCAGGAGGCTATGGATAAAAATAACGAAGAGCTTGCTGAATTGGAAGTAAAAATCGCTCAATGCGACTCGGAGGCAAAAGCGTTGTCTGAGAGGATTGAAAATGATAAAAGAACGGAAGTTCAATGGAAACAACAGATGACGTTGCTCGAAGAAAACATTCAATTGACCAAAACCATTCAAAGCTTGGATGAACATCGACGACAACTTAAGGACGGTGAAGTTTGCCCGCTTTGCGGGTCAACGGAGCATCCTTTCGCTCGCGGCAATGTGCCCCAAATGGGTGAAAAAGAAAAAGAACTGACACGTCTCAAAAAGCAATGGCAGGAACTGACCAAAACCATTCAGGAAAATGAAATTCGACGTGCCGGATTCCTTTTGGACAAGGAGAATGCTGTCAAAAACAGACAAAAAGAAGTTGCCAATAAGGCAGCAAATGAGCAGAACAAAAAGGATATTTTATTCAAATTGATTCCCTTTTCACCTGATTTCGGCAAAGCTGATCTGGAAATTGGACCTGCGCACCTTCTCGAAATGAATCGGGACATACAACAGAAAATTGATCAAATTGAAAAGAAAATCAACGATGCATCGCATCTTGAAAAAGAGATCCGACAGCTTCGTGATGTTGAAATTCCTTTGTTGCAACGTGCTGAACAAGAAGCTGAAGCGACAAGAACAAAGGCTGAAACAGATTACAAATTGGCTGAGCAACAGCAACAAAACCACCATTTGGCGCTCCAAGCGCATCAGCAAAAGGTGGATGCTGCTCAGGAAGCTTTTTTGGCAAAACTCCAACAATATGACGCAAAAAACATCGAGACCTTGAAACAATACGTAGAGGAGTGGCTTGAAAACGAAAAGCAAATAAGCCTTTTGTCGGAGCATATTCTAAATATAAAACAGGATATTTCACTACGCCATAATACGTTGGATAATATGATCAAGTCGATCGAGGAGAAAGATGCCGAGAAAAAAGAGATTGAAGCAGCGTTGCAACAACTCAGGGCAGAACGCTTCCGATTATTTGGTGAAAAATCAAGGGACGAAGAGGAAACGCAGCTGAAACGAGCCATTCAAGCTGCTGAAGAGGCTCAAGAACATGCACAAAAAGAAAGACTGCAATGGCATACCGAATTGGAAAAGCAAAAAGCCGTGTTGATCGATAAAGAACAAGAACGGGATGCCAAGCTTAAAGAACCGCTCACTGATAAAACCTATGATGATCTGGTGGCGGAACGAACACAAATGAGTGTTGCATCAGAAGAGATGTCTCGAACTCTGGGAGCAACGCATCAAAAGTTAACCGCCAACGACGAGCTGTGGAAGAGCAGCCTGGATAAACGTCAAGCGAAAGAAAAACAGGAGCAAGTTTGTCGTCAATGGAGCGCCTTAAACGATTTAATCGGATCGGCCGACGGAAAAAAGTATCGAAATTTTGCGCAAGCATTAACTTTTGAACATTTAGTCTCGTTGTCCAACCGCCACCTGCAAAAAATGTCAGAGCGCTATCTGCTCAAACGTACCGGCGATGCATCGAATCCGTTTGAATTGTCGGTGATCGACAAATTTCAAAACAGCGAAGAACGCACTGCGCAAAATTTGTCAGGAGGTGAAAAGTTCATTGTCTCTCTTTCACTTGCGCTCGGACTTTCCCACATGGCCGGTAAAAACATGCGTATCGACATGATGTTCATTGACGAAGGATTTGGCACGCTCGATACAGACTATCTCGATGTTGCCCTTTCTGCCTTGTCCAACTTGCGGAGCGAAGGAAAAATGATCGGAGTCATTTCGCATCTTACAGAACTAAAAGAGCGTATTGCTACTCACATTGAGGTGGTTCCGGCAGGCAATGGACATTCTACCATTCAACTGATCGGTTGAGATGGTGTCCTTTCATTTCCTTCATGCTTGATGTCAGGTTTCAACGGACGTAATGGATGGAGATTGACCGTATTGATTAGCACAAACGGTCAACCTATTTTTTTTTGATCGTAACAGAATCGGTTAGTTCAATTTAGTCGTTTCAGGCTGATGCTTATATTGAAAGAAAAGGGCAAACAAAATAGCAATGATCAGTGCATAAGCAGCAAAAATGTACCAGATGGCAGGCCAGTTGCGACTTAGCAAATCGTGATTGGCAGCATATTTTGAAAAATGATCTACCACAGCGCCGCTTGCATAACCGCCCATTAGTGCGCCGGCACCATTGGTGATCATCATGAAGAGTCCTTGTGCACTGCCTCTGATTTCAGGCATTGCTTCCGTTTCGACAAACAAAGATCCGGAAATGTTGAAAAAATCGAATGCCATTCCATAAACGATCATCGACAAGATCAACATCCAAAGGCCGGCTCCGGGATTGCCCGCACCAAACAATCCGAATCGAAATACCCATGCCATCATGCTCATTAACATCACCCGCTTGATGCCAAATCGTTTCAAGAAAAATGGAATGGTGAGGATAAACAATGTTTCAGACATTTGCGAAATGGAAAGCAGGATGACGGAATGTTTCACGCCGAAAGCATTGGCATATTCAGGCACACTCTTAAAACTGCCGATAAATAAGTCGCCGTAGGAATTGGTGATTTGTAGTGCAGCTCCCAACAACATGGAAAACAGAAAGAAAATAGCCATTTTACGACGTTTGAACAATACCAATGCATCAAGTCCAAAAGCAGAAAGCCATGATTTTCGTTGTGACTTGGCGGGGATGCATTTGGGCAGGGTAAACGAATAGAATCCCAGAACGATGGCAGCCGCCGCTGCTAAATACAATTGTGCATTAGAGTTCTTAAATCCGGTAAGATCCACTACCCACATGGCGACAATAAATCCGATGGTGCCAAAGGTACGAATCGGAGGAAAAACCTTCACAATGTCATAATGATATTGTTCTAAGGCATTGTATGCAACCGTGTTATTCAGTGCAATGGTAGGCATGTAGAAAAGCAGGTTCAGTAACATAGCCCAATACATGTGGTCATAATCGATGGCTGTTGAGGCATATAAGAGGGCCGCAGCACCCAATAAATGACAAATTCCCAACAATCGCTCGGCATTCACCCATTTATCGGCAATGATCCCTACCACGCCGGGCATGATCAATGAAGCAATGCCCAATGTGGCAAAGATGGAGCCGATTTGTCCTCCTTCAAAATTCAAATTTCTGCCAAGGTAGCCACCCAATGAAATTAACCATGATCCCCAAATGAAAAATTGGAGAAACGTCATCAGCGTCAAACGAAATTTAATGCTCATAATGTGTGTGTTTTTTGGTGTATGATTTAATTGTATCGGTAAAAAAAGGGAAGATTGGCTCTTCCCTTTGGTGCAAAGGTACAAAGTTTTGAGAAAACAACAAATTGATCAGCAAGTCAGCAACTAAAATCAAGAAAAAAATGAAACCGGCTTCGATTTTCTAACCAGATTTTTTGCCGCAATGCGATCAATTTTCCCGTTTGGAGTCAGCGGAAGGTGAGGACAAAGATAGAAAGCTTTGGGTTGTTCGTAGGTTGACAGGCAATGACGTATGTTTTTCTGAAGTTCTTTGAAATCAATCGGTCGCTGTGTCGATTCATGTTGTTCCAATAACAAGACCAACTTTTCACCCAACACGGCATCTTCAACGGACGTCACCACAAAGGCAATTGACAACACTTCATGTAGCTTCTGTTCCAATAGTTCCGGCTGAAATTTAAGTCCTCCGCTGTTGATGATCGTGTCTTTACGTCCTAAAATTTCAAATCGCCCATCGTCAAGCAAGCGCGCCATGTCATTGGTTGTGACAACTTGATCGGCTACCATCGGAGCATGAATCATCAATGTTCCTTCATCGGACAACGAGAGGGTGACTTGCGGGAAAGGCTCGTAAAAGGCAGAAGCGTTGGCTCCGTTCAAATGCCGCATGGCAATGTGTGAAAGGGTTTCGGTCATGCCGTAAGTAAGATAAAAGGCGTTTGGCATCGATGAGAGTTCTTTTTCCAAAGCGCTGTCAACGGAAGCGCCGCCAATAATGCAATGACGAATGGTAGCAAGCTTTCCTTTCTCTTGCGCATCATGCAGCGAGTGATACACTTGCATCGGAATCATTGCGGCAAAATCAAACGCCATTTCAGGCAGTTGTCGCAAGGGATGTCCCGAAGGTTCAACGCAATATAAATCGAGTCCGGCCACCAATGCGCGAACAATCATCATTTTTCCGGCAATATATTCGACAGGCAGGCAGAGCAATGCTTTATCGCCGGGTTTCAATTGCAAATAGGAACAGGTCATCATCGCACTCTGCATCATTCGTTGCTTCTCAACGGTTATGGATTTCGGAGTTCCTGTCGAGCCCGACGTTTTAACTGTCAACACAGGCGAATCGTCCCACCAATGTTGCAAAAAGGAAAGAAAGGTTCGTTCCCATTCCGGCGTGGTTGCATCGCTCAATCGATCTACTGCCCATTGCAATGCCATTGTTTTCGGATAAGGAATTCCTTCGAACAATAGTGTTTGGCGCTCACGATCTGTTTCGTAAGTAAATTCGGAAGATCGAGTTGCATGATGCTTCGAATGGTTGAACCATAACTGATCTTGTTGAATCGTTAATGGCAAAGGGATGTTATTGGTGAACAGTTGTCCTGTGCCAAGACCTTGCGGCATGGTCACCTGAAGGGAGGCGCACCATTGAGCAATGGCATTCAGTCCAATGTTCGATTCAAGAGCTGACGTGATCCACCAACCGATGTGTTGTTGTTTTGCCAGTTCGATCCATTCGGCCGAACCATGAAATCCTCCGTGCAGTGACGGCTTAAGAATGATAAAGTGAGGTTGAATGGTTGTCAGCAATCGGTTTTTTTCTTCCGGTTTGCTGATACCGATCAACTCTTCATCCAAGGCAACGGGGATGGGTGAAGCAGCAATCAGGGCGGCCATTTCTTCCCATTGTCCTGCACGGATCGGTTGTTCAATGGAGTGAATGTCGTAGGATGACAATCGTTCCAATTTGTTCAATGCTTCGTTGGGAGAAAAGGCTCCATTGGCATCGAGTCGAAGTTCTACTTCGGAAACTGAAAAGCGCTGCCGGATGTATTTCAAAAGCAAGAGCTCTTCTTCAAAATCAATGGCGCCGATTTTTAGTTTCACACAACGAAATCCTTGTGACAATTTTTGTTCTATTTGTGCTAACATCTGTTCTTTGCTGCCCATCCAAATCAGTCCGTTGATCGGGATGCCGGTTTCGCCCCGTGAAAAAGGAGTGTCCCACAAAGCAAAAGACCCGGCTTGCAAATGACGCAAGGCTGTTTCCAGACCAAAAAGAATGGAAGGAAACGGGCGCAGCGCTTCATAGTCGAGCGTTCCGTCATGAACCAACGCTTCACAGGCTTTCGTGAGCTGCAACGCATAGTCGGGCGAAACATCACAACTGAGATCGGGCAAAGGAGCACATTCTCCAATCCCTTTTCTGAATGGAATTTCAGGCGATGTCAGTACAACAAACCACGATGTTCGTTCGTGGTAGATGCCCCGAGATGTGCCTGCCGGTTGTTTGAAATGAAGCTGATATGGAATGATGTCAAACGAAAGTTGCATGGTGTGGTGGTTCGATCAACGTCAAGGAAATTTAGGAAATTTGCTGAAATCGGGTTTTCTCTTTTCCAGAAATGCTTTTTTCCCTTCTTGCGCTTCTTCGGTCAAGTAATAGAGCAACGTAGCGTTTCCGGCAAACTCCTGCAATCCGGCTTGTCCATCCAAATCGGCATTCATGGCCAATTTCAGCATGCGCATGGCCATGGGGCTGTGTTGCATCATGATTTGTGCCCATTCCACAACGGTATCTTCTAACTGATCCAAAGGCACTACCTTGTTGACCAACCCCATCTCAAGTGCTTCCTGCGCTGAGTATTGTTTGCACAAAAACCAAATTTCACGGGCTTTCTTTTGTCCCACAATGCTGGCTAAATAGGATGCTCCGAATCCGGCATCGAAACTGCCCACACGAGGGCCTGTTTGTCCAAAAACAGCATTTTCGGATGCAATGGAAAGGTCGCACACTACATGCAACACATGTCCGCCGCCGATAGCATACCCATTTACCATGGCAATCACCGGTTTTGGCATGGAACGAATCTGTTTTTGAACTTCCAGAATGTTCAGGCGAGGCACTCCGTCTTTACCGACATAACCACCTACGCCTTTGACATGCTGATCGCCTCCCGAACAAAAAGCTTTGTCGCCGGCTCCGGTCAATACAATGACTTGAATATCGCTGCTTTCTTTGCAGTAATGGAGTGCATCGCTTATTTCGGAGGCTGTGGTTGGCGTGAAAGCATTGCGATAGCGTGGCCGATTGATGGTTATTTTTCCGATTCCTTCAAAATAGTCGAAGAGAATCTCTTCATACATTTTAATGGGAGTCCAAGTACGTTGAGTTGTCATTGTTTGTGAATTTTAAATGATTGATAGATTGATTGAAAGACGTTTCTGTTTACTTCTGTGTCTGTGAAAACTTCCAACAGAATAGGTTTTTCGCTCATGGAATTCCACAAAAGAGGCATTTGCGAGGCCAATTCGGCATCGTTGTGTGCTTCAAGGTATTGAAAACCTGCAGTGTTGGCGCGTTCTTTGGCGGTGGTGTTGTGTTTGTAAGCAATGGATTCGTCCAATGCCGATGATTGACGCGGTCCTGCAATTAAATGAAATAAATTGCCGCCGCCGTTATTCAGCAACACAATGCGAAGGCGAGGGGAGACATAACGATTCCAAAGCCCGTTGATGTCGTAAAAAAAACTCAAATCACCGATCAGCAGAAATGTCAGTTGTTGGCTGTCGGAGGCAAATCCTATCGCCGTTGAAAGAACTCCGTCAATGCCGTTGGTGCCCCGATTGCCAAAAACCGTTATGGTCGGGTTTAACGGAAACAGTTGTGCGTATCGCAACGGAGAACTGTTGCTCAACTGCAGCGCCACCTGTTTCGGCATTCCCTGCATGAGTGCAAAAACAGCTTTCAAGTCGGAAAATGGCTGTGATGGCACCATCTCTTGCAACGTTTGTGCTGTTTGTGTTGCCTGCTGTTTCCAACGATCAAAAAAGGGATGAGCCTCTTCGGGAGCCACCACTGGAAGCCATTGTTCGAAAAAACGAATCGGCTCCATCGGAACAACATGCGTCAGATGCTGATACGTATCGACTACGGTACCATTGGGCCGTATATCCCACAACTGAACGGGCGGATGTTGCCGCAAAATCTGTTTGATGCGTTTTGATATGATGTGACCTCCCACCGTAATGACCATTTCCGGCATAAACGCATGGAGCGCTTCATCCGATAAAGCCGATAACACTGCATCAAACAAACCGATGGATTCGGGAATGTTTACGTTGGAAAGATGTTCTGACAAGATGACAACATCTGTTTTTTGAGCCAGCAGCGAGAGCAGGTGATTGAGTTCATCATTGGGCGTCGTCTGCCCGACTATAATCATTCTTTTTTGAAATCGATGCCAATCGGCCTTAAAGTGCGAGAAATCCAACCTTGTTTTTGTTTCTGCCATCTTGATCAGACGCACTTCGGGCAATTTTGTTTCAGTGAATTGATATAATGGTTCGGACAATGGGATGTTGATATGCACCGGTCCGCAACCATGCTGCGTCAAGGCGATGAGGGCTTCGTTAATCAGTCGATTGCCATGCCAATGTTCTTCATTGGTTGTTATTTCGGGCAATTGCACACTCTTTTTGACTATGGCGCCGAATATGCCCGACTGAGGCAGCGTTTGCCCGTCAGCTTGTCCAATCCATGAGGCAGGTCGATCGGCCGAAATGATTAAAAGCGGAACTTCTTGGTAAAAAGCTTCGGCGACCGCCGGTCCGTAATTCAACAACGCAGTGCCCGATGTACAACACACTGCCACGGGTTTTCGCGTGCGTTGAGCCATGCCTAACGCAAAAAAAGCAGCACTTCGTTCGTCCACAATCGTCTTACACGTAAAGTTGGGATGCTCCATAAAGGTATGAATCAAGGGAGCATTTCGTGATCCAGGCGATAAAACGACTTGATGAATGTCAAAGGCATCCATCAACGCCACAAGTTCCAGCACGTTTTTTTTATCAGAATATGCCATAAATTAGGTTGTTTCATCATGAAGAAGCGATAGCATGGTTTGAAGTTTTGCTTTGGTTTCTTGCCATTCAGTGGCCAGACGCGAGCTGCTCAATAATCCTCCGCCGGCATACAATCGCGTTTGGGTTAACGTCCATTCCATGCAACGCAAATTTACATATAAATGGGTTTCTCCTTTTCCGGAAAGGATGCCGACAAATCCACTGTAATAAGTTCGGTCATATCCTTCGTTTTCGAGGATAAAACGATAAGCCTTCTCTTTGGGAAAGCCGCAGACAGCGGGCGTAGGATGAAGTTTTTTCAACAAATCGCCCAATTGTGCTTCGCCGTCAAACTTAAAATCAAATGACGTTTTCAGATGAATCACATTGCCCGCACGGATGTTTTGTGTGTCAGTATGACTCCATTCAATGCCCATTTGGGTGAAAAGTTGTTTTAAGTAAGTAACCACCCATTGTTGTTCTTGTTTGTTTTTGGCATCCCATCGAATGGCTTTTCCATCGGGATCTGCTGATTTGGTTCCGGCCAATGCAACCGTATGAAAATAGGGCGTCACACCGCTCAACAGCATTTCGGGTGTGCTTCCGATCCAAAGTCCCGTCGTGGGAGTATAAAACAAATAAACAAAGGCATCAGGATAACGACGACATGCTTTCAGAAAGGTGTCGCCCGGTGTGATCTGTTCCTGACGTGGCTCCACATGGCAACGTGACAATACCAATTTGTCGGCATCTTTTCTTTGCAACGCATTCAGAAACTGTTCAAACGAATGCTCATAGGCTTTTTTCTCGGACAAAGCAGGATGAAACGATCTGTTGTCGGCAGAAGAGGCGGGAAGTGCCAGCCATTGCCCGACGGCATCCGATTGTAAAAAATCGGTGATAGGGCGTGCTCCCTTGAGGATGATTTCAGGATGTAAAAGAACCGTCGGATGAGAAGCATCACAATGGAATGGCGCCATCACAAATCCTTCTTTTTCATTCAGCAACGAGTAATCATGAAGTTCTTCTGTTTGGCTCACATGTGCCAGCAGCAGCGTCGGTTCCTCTTCGCCGGGTAATCGATACAACACCAGGCTTACCTCTTTCCCGATGCATTGATCAATCACGTCAATATGTTGAATCAACGGGTTCAATGGATCGGTTGTTTTACAATCAGGTTTGTTACGCGAATGGTCGATACCAATTTTTGTTCCTCAGATAAAATATCGACATTCCATACATGACTTTTTCGTCCGTGGTGAATCAATGAAGCCACAGCGTGTACTTTGCCGTTGCGCACGGATGAAACATGATTGGCACTGATTTGCATGCCTAAAGCCGTCTCGTCCGATGCGCAAATCCATTGCGATCCAAAGCCTGCAACGGTTTCAGCCAACGCAATGGAAGCTCCTCCGTGCAAAATTCCGATCGGTTGAATGGTGCGAGCATCCACCGGCATATCGGCTTCGATTTGATTATCGGAAACATAGGTAAATTGTATGCCTAACTGATCCAGCAACGAACCGCGGCACATTTCATTGATTTGATTGAGGGTGATGGTGTGATCCATATTTTGTTTGCCTGATCTTTTCGTTAACAAAAATGCAAAGTTAAGCATAGATCGATTAAATTGGCTGACAGGAGCCATCAAAAAAATAGGATTCCCTCCTATCGCTGCATCGTTTATC
>Ga0315298_1002489_pt1 | contig 31149 bp, 24 predicted proteins | sample WHS_1_MG_FD_203077 | JGI IMG/M metagenome (GOLD analysis project Ga0315298, IMG submission 203077) | Extremophilic microbial mat communities from Washburn Hot Springs, YNP, Wyoming, USA - WHS_1_MG | ecosystem: Environmental > Aquatic > Thermal springs > Hot (42-90C) | place: USA: Wyoming... | reverse complement strand
CGCGCAGGGTGCTCATGCCTGACCAGGTGAGGAAGCTGCTCAAGGCTGTTGCCGACGGCGGGTCGGGCGGCAAAGACTCGCACATGTGAGGCGCGCAAGTCGGAGTCCGGTCCGGAGAGACGGTTGATGGTTATGCGTGCGCCGAGGTGATCTATGGACAAGGTACTCAGAATGCTTGAACAGCGGGTCGAATGGATCGCGCTTGGCCTGGGCGGGCTGTGGCTGCTGTGGATCGTCTGGGCGTACGGTCTGAGCTCTCCGGTGGTGCGGGAATTGCCTCCGTCCGCGGGCATGAGCCGCACCGGCCAGAAGGTCGTGATTACGCCCTCGTCGGTGGATAGTCTCATTGCCGAGGGGCCTGCGCGGCTTCTGGCCGAAAAGATCCAGCCTTCGGGCTCGTACGATTTTCCGGTGCCGGCGGTGGCCGCACAGTTCGAAAAGGCCATGACCGCGCCGGCGCCGCGGGCATTTGCGTATCTGCCGGTGGACAGCGCCCCGCTGGCGCTGGGGAAGATCGACAGACACGAGAGACCGCCGGTTCCCGAGCAGGACGTGGTTTCGCGTCTGCCGGCGGTGGCAGCGCCGGAGATCACGGGCGCCCTTTCCGGGCGCAGCCACGTAATACTGCCTGTCCCTCCCGGCAAGCCGGATGCCGCCGGCGGAGCGGCGGTGCAGCCGGTAGCGGCGAAGACCGCCGACAAGTTCTGGGTTACGGTGTTCGCCAGGTTCCCCGCAAAGGAACAGGAGGCGCTTTTCCAGGACGGACGGGTGCCTCAGTTTCTAAATAAGCAGACATATCTGGAGGTTCAGCTTCAGCGCGCGGAGGTCCTGCCCGGAGGCAAGCTGGGCAAGTATGTGACGGTAGCGCCCCTGCCGATGAACGTTCCGCCGGTGGACAGGAAGACAGAAACGCAGGAGTTCCTCGCATGGGCCGAGAATCCGGCCAATCAGGCGCGCATACTTCAGCCCGACTTCTACCAGATAGCCGCCGGAGATCCGTGGCGATTTGTTTCGGGCGAGGCTGACACGCAGCAGCCCGCGCAGCCCGAGGTAACCGTCACGACGGAGACGTTCGACGTAAAACAGGCTTATGACAAATGGAAATCGCTGCCTACCGACAAGGAGAAAAACGATTACCGCATGACGCTGACCTTGGAGCAGCGTCAGGCGCTGGCGAAGTACATTTACGAGGAGCAGGCGCGTGAAGCTGCTGAGAAGATAAAGGCCAGGGAAAAAGAAAAAGTGAAGACGCCTGCAAAGAGACCCAGTGGCAGGTCGGGCGCGGGCGATGTGCACGATGCGCGCGTTCTTCAGGAAATGTATGCTCAGGCTGCCACCCCGCCGCGCGACGACAGGCGTCGTCCCGGGTACGACACGCTGCCGCAGCGTCCGGGGGCCGAGCGATATCCCATGCGGCCGAGCGGTCCTGCTCCCGGGCAGCCTGCGCCGCCACCTCCTCCGCCGGCCTTCGTGCGGGGGAGCATAGGCATATCGCCCGATGCCGACGGCAACATCGTGATCTGGGCGCATGACGACAGCGCCGATCCCGGACGGATTTATGTGTACCGCATGCGCGTGGTGCTCAAGAACCCCTTCTATCAGACCAACGTGGTCAAGCCCGAACTGGCGAAGATCCTGGAGATTCCCGTTGACCCCGAGGAGGGATGGAGCCAGCCCTCGAAACCCATAACCATCGCCCCCGCGATGCGGCTGGAGCTGGCCGGCAGTATTCTGCAACGCGACCGCGAAATGGTCCGCTTCCAGGTATGGAAGTGGCAGAACGGGCAGCTGAACAAAGCGCCGCAGCCGTTCACGGTCGGTCCCGGCGACATGATAGGCGGGCCCGACAAGACAACGGGCGTGGATTTCACCACCGGCTGGATGGTGGTGGACGTTCGCGGTTTCGGCACCGATAATCTGCGCGTTACACTGGTGGATGAGCACGGCAATACCGAGGTGCGCCGCATAAAGGCCGATTCGTCCGCGCTGGAACCCAAGGCCCAGGGCGAGGGTGCCGCAAGACCAGGCGGTATGGTCGCGCGCTGAGCTGTTGACAAATCATGAACGGTAACGATTCTGCGAATAAGACCATTACGGTCCGTATTCGTCGGCAGGACGGACCGCAATCTCCGTCTCGTTTTGAGGAGTTCGCGGTTCCATATCGGCGGAACATGAACGTTATTTCCTGCCTTCAGTACATCGCCGCCAATCCCGTTACCACATCCGGGCAGCCTACGACTCCGCCGGTGTGGGAAGCCGGATGTCTGGAAGAGGTGTGCGGTGCGTGCACGATGATAATCAACGGGCGCGTGCGCCAGGCGTGCTCGGCCCTGGTCGAAAAACTGGGGGCGCCGGAGCAGCCGATAGTGCTGGAGCCGCTCACGAAGTTCCCGCTGGTGCGCGACCTGATGGTTGACCGGCGCCGCCTGTTCGATGATCTGAAGCGCACCAAGTGCTGGATGCCCATAGACGGCACATACGACCTCGGGCCCGGGCCGGTAATGACCGACCTCAAACAGCAGGAACTGTATCCGCTCACGCGGTGCATAAGTTGCGGCTGCTGTCTGGAGGCCTGCCCCCAGTACACGGCCGGCAATCGTTACGTGGGGGCGGCCATAATCAGTCAGGTGCGGTTCTTCAACAACCATCCCACCGCCGTTTCACACAAGGAAGAGCGTCTGGAAATCCTCATGCAGGAGGGCGGCCTGGCCGACTGCGCCAAGGCCGGCAACTGCGTTCGCGTTTGTCCGAAGGGCATACCGCTGCTGGAATCCATCGCCGCCGTGCAGCGCGAAGCCACCGTGCACGCGATCAAGCGGTTCTTCGGCAGATGACGGACGGTCCTGCGGGCCGAACAGTGCGATCATGTTTAAACTCACCCCCCATGGCACGCGCGAACTCATCGTCGGATCGCTGGTGCTGGCGGTGCTGGCCGGCGGGCTGTTCGCGCTGTGGCGCCCGGGATCGCTGCTGGTCTTGCCATTCTGGTTATGGCTGGTGGCGTTCTTCCGCGACCCCGACAGACCGATACCCGATGTCCCCGGCGCGCTGGTTAGCCCGGCCGACGGCCGGGTGACCGACATCGTGCAGCTCGACCACTGCGAAATCCTTGGCGGCCCGGCCACGCGCATCGGCATCTTTCTGTCGGTTTTCGACGTCCATGTGAACCGGATACCATGCGACGGCGAGGTGATTTCCACATCCTACACGCGCGGAGCATTTGTCAACGCCATGAACTACGCCGAAGCCTCGGCACGCAACGAGGCGATGACGGTGGTCATCCGCGGCGACGACGGCCTGCCTGCCGTGGCCGTCAAACAGATTGCCGGCCTGATAGCCCGCCGCATCGTGTGCACGGTCGCCGCGGGTCAGAAGGTGACGCGCGGCCAGCGCATGGGAATGATCAAGTTCGGCAGCCGGACCGAACTGTACATTGCCGCGCGGCTGGAGCCGCAGGCGGCTGTGGAAGTCGGCCGCAAGGTGCGCGGCGGCGCCGACATCGTGGCAACCGTCAGACATGCCGTCGCGGCAACTGCGGCAGCCGGCAGATGATGCGCAGCGGCCTGCGGACGCAGCGCCGGCACTTCAGCGCCGGTCTTCCCGGCGTTGACTGGCGCGCGGTTTGCAGTTCGCGTCGTCGGTCGCGCTTTCCGCCGCAGGCTCCAGCCCGGCCGCCCGCTCCGCTTCGCGCCGCGCCATTTCGTCGCATCGTTCATTGCGGGGGTCGCCGCTGTGGCCCCTGAGCCACATAGGCGTTACCTGGTGCTTCTGGAGCAGTTCATCGAGCCTCTGCCACAGTTCCGCATTCTTCACCTGCGACACCGCTCCCGCGGAGCGGCGCCAGCCGTGTTTCCGCCATTTCGGCATCCATTCGGCAATTGCTCTGGCCACATACTGGCTGTCGGTGCACAAGCGCACGCGGCACGGCTTGCGCAGGGCCTCCAGCCCGCGGATCACGGCCGTTATCTCCATCCGGTTGTTGGTGGTCCGCCGCTCGCCGCCGCTGGCCTCGGCGCACCTGCCGCTGGCGGGGTGGTACAGGATGTATGCCCAGCCTCCCGGGCCGGGATTGCCCAGGCACGCACCGTCGGTGTACAGAACAACGTCGCTGGGAGTGTTGCCGGCGGCGTCCATACGCCGCATCGTACGGGGTAAGTTCCTTACGGACAATGCACTGCGCGAAGACGGGCGGCTATGTTTCAGGGCGCGCTGTTCGCGATAAACGCTAATGGTGGTCCTCCCAACATCCGATAAATCGTACTGGTGGATCCATGATCCGATCGCTGGCGAGGCAACTTCGCGCCTGGTGGCGGCGACGCGCGACTTGCGCCGATGGCGACCTGGCCGCGCTGCTCGGCCGACCTCCGGTGTCGCTCGATACCCCCGGGCTTCAGCGCTTCATCGGCGGCAGGGTGGTGCTGGTGACGGGCGCCGGAGGCAGTATCGGTTCGGAGATATGCCGTCAGACCATGCGGTTCTGTCCGCGCCGGCTGGTGCTGGTGGAACAGGCGGAGAACGCTCTCTTCGAGATCGACAGCGAGCTGCGCCAGACGTGGGTGGGAAGCGCTATCCGGCCGTACATCGCCGACATCTGCGACAGGCGCCGCATCGGCGATGTGCTGGCTGCGGAAAAGCCCGACGTGGTTTTTCACTGCGCCGCCCACAAGCACGTGCCCATGATGGAGGCCAACGCCGGCGAGGCCGTCAAGAACAACGTTCTCGGCACGAAAAACGTTGCCGATGCCGCCGCTCATTGCGGCTGCGGCGCGTTCGTGCTGATAAGCACGGACAAAGCCGTGAATCCCACCAGCGTCATGGGCGCCACCAAGCGCTGCGCCGAACTGTATGTGCAGTCGCTCAACTCTGCCGACAGCGTCTCGGGCACGCGGTTCGTGGCGGTGCGCTTCGGCAATGTGCTGGGTTCCAGCGGCAGCGTGGTGCCCATCTTCCGCAGACAGATCGCCGCCGGCGGTCCGGTTACGGTGACGCACCCGGAGATGCGGCGGTACTTCATGACGGTTTCCGAGGCGACGCAGCTGGTCATGCAGGCCGGGGCCATCGGACGCGGTGGAGAAGTGTTCGTTCTGGATATGGGCACGCCGGTGCGCATACTCGACCTGGCATGCGAGATGATCCGGCGGGCCGGCCTGCGCCCGGGAGAGGACATCGCCATACGTTTCACGGGCGTCCGTCCCGGCGAAAAGCTGTACGAGGAATTGCGCTGCGACGATGAACAGACCTGTCCCACCTGTCATCCGCGCATACGCATATGGCGCCTGCCGCCGGTGTCGCCGGAGCAGGCGCAGAACATGCTGAGCGTGCTGGCGGCGGTGGTCGATGCGCCGCGCGACGAAGTGATCGCCGCCCTCAGCCGGTGCGTGCCGGAATACCAGCCCGATGCGGGGGGCGCCGACAGCGCGCAGCGGCAGTCGATGCGGCTGGTACCGGCGGCGGCATGAAAGAGCCGCTGTCGCCCGGATTCTGTTTTGCTGGTTGCGGTGCGGGGGCGGTCTCAAGGGCGGCGTGGTTCTGCGCGCGGTGTCCCATAATGCTAAAGATTTCACGAATGCCGTGCCGATGAGGATTGATGACCCGGCGGACTGCCGGCTGCGTTACTTCGCTTGCGGCTGATGGACGGGCCGCGCTTCCACCACGGAAGGTGTGCCAATGCGCACGATCGCGATCATCAATCAGAAAGGCGGCTGCGGTAAAACAACGACGAGCATCAATCTGGCGGCGTGTCTGGCCCGCATGGGGCACAAGTGCCTGCTGGTGGACATGGATCCGCAGGGGCATTGTGCGGTGGGGCTGGCCGTGCCCGAGGAGCAGATCGAGCGCACCATCTACGATGCGCTCATCGAGGAATGCGACGGCAAGGTCGCGTCCATCAGCGAAATAGTCTGGCAGATCGCCAGCGATTTCGACCTCGCCCCCTCGAACATCCAGCTTGCCGCCTTCGAACAGGTTTTTGCGGGCCGCAAAGGGCGCGAAATGCGCCTGGCCAGAGCGCTGGACGCGGTGCGCGACCGGTACAGCTGGTGCATAATCGACTGCCCGCCCAGCGTGGGACTGCTCACGTTCAACGCCCTTCAGGCGTGCGACGAGGTGATAGTGCCCGTGGAGACGGGCTTCTTCAGCCTGCACGGTCTGACGCGCATGCTCGAAGCGCTGGAGGTCATGCGCGAACAGTGCGACAAGGACATCCGCATACGCGTTCTCCCCACGCAGTACGACACGCGCACGCGACTGGCGCGCGAGGTGCTGGCCGAACTCCGCAGCAAGTTCCGCGATTACCTCACGCAGAGCACCATCAACTTCAACACGAAACTCAAGGAGGCCGCCAGCTTCGGCCAGCCCATTACCGAATATGATCCCGGCAGCCGCGGCTACAAGGATTTCGTAAACCTCGCCCGCGAGCTGATGGGGCACAGACCGGTGGAAGTCGCCACGCCGGGCGACCAGCCGCTTTCGCGCCCCGCAGAACTGGTGCAGCGGGCCAGACAACTCCAGCAGCTGGCTTCGGTGCAGTTCGGCAGGCTCGCCATGTCCGCCGCGCCGCCTCAGCCGGCCGCGGCGCAGGCTGTCGCGGAGCCGCAGCCGGCGTCCGCAGCAGCGGGCCCCGATGACGAGGCCCGCGCCGCGGCGCGTGACCATGCCACCCAGCGGAAGATAGAACGCTTTTACGGAGTCAAGCAGATAGGCAACGAGCTGGTGTTCGCGGCGCGGTTCGAAAACGCCCGCGAGGTGTATGTGGCGGGCGACTTCAATAACTGGTCCACGGTCGCCACGCCCATGCGCCCCGGCGAGCACAAGGGCGAATGGCGCGCGGCGCTGACGCTCAAGCCCGGCCGCTACCGCTACCGCCTGGTGGTCGATGGCCGGTGGGTAACCGACCCGGAAAACTCCTACGTGGAGTCCAACCAGTTCGGAGAGCTCAACAACGTGGTCGAAGTGCAGTAGGGGCACGATGTCCGGCCGCAGCAGACAACGTCGCAGCATCAGCGAGATCAGCCACCTGTTTCTCAGCGCGGTGCGCGAGCGGCAGCGCGGCGGCGCTGCGGCGCCGCAACGTACGCCGCCTCCCTCCAGCCAGGAGGAGATGACGCCTCAGGAACTGCGGCAGATAACCGGCGGCGAGCAGGCCGCCGGGGAACCCGCCGGCGACGCTCCCGCCGTGCGTGCCGTGGTGGCGTGGCATCTTGGCGACCGGCTGCTCGACGCGGCCAAGCGCTATGCGCGCAACCTCGCGGCCACGGGCATACGTGTGGGCATGGTTCTGCTCGATGCGGGCGAACTGCGGCTGTTCACCTTCGATACGGAGCAGGAGGCCGTCGGCGAAGACCACGCGCCTCCGCTGCCCTGCCTGGATGCGCGGGCAATACGCGACGCCATCGGCGAACTGCGCTGCGATGTGGACTGCTGGCTGCTGGTGACGGCGAGCGGCCGGCTGCCCGAGGCCCGCGCGCTGCTGCGGCGCGTTCGGCACTGGGTAGTGCTGACCACGTGCGATTCCGCGGGCCTGATCAACTGCTACAGGGTGCTCAAGGCGGCCGCCAGGCATCCGCTGCCGCGCGTGTCGGTGGCGGCGCTCGACGCTGCCGACCCTGCCGAAGCCGAGACCGTATTTCGCAGACTCGCCGGGGCGTGCCTTCAGTTTCTGAACTGGCCCGTCGAGGCGGAGCCTCCGCTGGGCGATGCGTTTCATGTGACCGAGTGCCTGGCGCTTCATTGCCGCGCCGATCGCGACGGGATACAGACGGGCCTGGTGGCTCATTTCGAAGTTGTGGCCCAGTGCCTGAAACTTCCATATGCCGACAGCGACGAGTCGCCGCAGCAGCATGAAGAAGCCCCGGCAACGGATGCGGCACAGGACGGTGCGACGCACCTTCAGGATGCGCAAGTGCCGCAACCCGCTGCGACACACGGCCCGCAAACTCAGGTAATTGCCATGAATACCGATGATCCGGCGGAAGTGATAGATCTGCCCGAGGGCGGCGGCGAGCACTCGGTGATCGAGGCAGTGCTGAACCATGGTCTGGCCGGCATGGTGCGGTGTCCGGTGCAGCCGCCGGATTGTCCGGCGTGCTGTCTGGCTGTAGGCCGCGACCGGCGCATCGCGCTGGTGGCTGTCTCGGGGCGCGATATGGCGAATCTGGCGCAGATCGCGCGCGCCTGGAACTGGACCGAACAGAACAGGCAACTGCTCGCCATGGCCATGCCGCAACTGGCCATGGACTGCTCGCGTCCGCCCGTGCTGCACCTGCTGGTGGAGGACAGCCATGCGCAGGTGCCGGCGGCGGCAGCGCTGTTCCGCGGGGAAAATATCATCGTGAAGGGTTACCGCCGCGTGCGCTGGGGCGGGCGCGCGGGACTGCTTCTCGACGCCGCCTGATCGCCCGCCGCGACTTTGTCCGCTGCGCAACTCCTTTCATATCGACGGCCGCGGCGTGTTGAAACGCGGACGTGTGGCGGCGCGGCGTGCTGGTCCGTAAACGTCCGGACGTCGTGCTGGACGCCGGCGACGGACCGCGCAACAATGGCGTCCATGCCGACAGGGAAAGTGAACCTGCTTGTGAACCTGCCGCCGGGTTTCTACAGAACGCCGGCGCTGCGCCCGCTGCTTGGCGAACTCAGCCGCTTCGCCAGGGTCCGCAGGCGCTCGCACAACACCGCCGGCGAGATAAAGGAGGACCTCCGCTGGGCCGACGTGGTGCTGATGTGGTCGTGGCCCAAGCTCCTGCCGGAACTGCTGGACAGCGCGCCGCGTCTGCGGTTTGCCGCTCATCTGGACATATCGCAGCAGGCCGCACGAGTGGCTCTGGAGCGCGGTCTGCCGGTGTCGGTGGCGCGCGGGGGTTTTTCGGCGGCGGTGGCCGAAATGGCCCTGACCCTCATCCTGACGCTTCTGCGGCGCGTCAGCGACTATCACGCGGCTATGCGCCGCGGCGATGAAAGGTGGGTGCGATCTTTTCCCGATGATATCGACCCGCGGGAACGTGCCCTGTCGGGGCTGCCGGTGGGCATCATCGGGTTCGGGCGCATAGGCCGGCATCTGGCCCGACTGCTGGCGCCGTTCGACTGCCCCGTGCGCGCGTACGACCCGTTCGTCGGCGCCGATGTCATGAAGCAGCTGGGCGTCCGCAGGGCCGCGCTGGATGAACTGATCCTGCGCAGCGACGTTGTCGTGCTGGCGGCGGCCTGCAACGCCGGCACGCAGCATCTGCTGGGAGCAAGGCAGATTTCGGCATTGCGCCGCGACGCGGTGCTTGTGAACGTGGCGCGCGCAGCTCTGGTGGACACCACGGCGCTGATCAGGCGGCTGAAACGCGGCGACCTGCTGGCCGCGATAGACGTTTTCGACGAAGAGCCGCTGCCGGCCGACCACCCCCTGCGGGCGCTGCCCAACGCTTACCTGACGCCGCATCGCGCCGGCGGAATAATGTCGTCGGTGCGAACCATCCTGCGCATGCTGATCGACGACATCAGAGCATTTCTTGACGGGCGCCAGCGCGCCTGTCCTCTGACCGGCGACATGCTGCCGTCGCTGGATGCATGAAAAGCGCCGTCCGGCGACGCGCTACTTCGGTTTAGCCCATGCGGGGACTTTCGGGGCGGTGGCCGTGTCCAGCCCGGGCGCGTAGGGTTTGATGTCCAGCACCGGCGTGCCGTCGAAGGCGTCGATCTTGTCGATCTCGATCACGTTCTCCCTGATGGCGATGATGCGGCACAGGCTCATCGCGATGAGGTTCGGGCGCACCGGCGCTCTGGTTGCGAACACGCCGGTCAGCGGATTGCTGCTGTCGCCGCGGGGATGGACCTGAAGTATGGCGCGCTGGTGCGGGGTGTCGTTCCTGTCGAACCACCACAGCACGTGGATGTGCGAAAAGCCGTCCAGCCCCAGCAGTCCCGGCTGATACCGTTTATCCAGCACTATCATCGTCCTGTCGCCCTCCGTGCGCACCTCCCCGATGGGGCGGAGGATGAAAGTCCTTTCCGCTTTCTGCGTGGCCGGCGGTTCGGCGGAGACTGCGGCCTGCAATGCCGCGGCGCAAACGGCGATGATGGCCTGGACGAGTGCGATCATGTGAACCTCCCGAACAGTTCCGGCGGCCGCGTCCTGCCCCATCGCCGGCCGCGGCGACGGCCGCCGCGATGGGCCGCGCGGGCGATGCCGTTTTCAGCCCGCCAGTATATCGCCGGACCTGCACTCACCGTGCATTGTGCCGCGATTTTTCCGCCGATCTGTTGACACCGCACGCAAGCGCTTATATACGCTGGGAGCACAGGCGGAGGCTTGTGGTTCAGGCTTGGGGCTGAATACTGTCATCCGGCCGCCCGCGCCGCGCGGGCGCGGAAGGCCGCAAACGCTCAGCGCCAAGCCTCCACTACAGGCCCGTCGCGCCGGATATATCAGGTCGGCCGTCGTAACCGGCGTGCGCCCGACACGCTGGCTGTGTCGTGCGCAGGTCGCGCAATAACGGGATCGTCGCATCGTGAAACCGGAAACGGTCCAGCGCGCGGAGGAGATGCTTCAGCATTCGTTCAGAAACCCGGACCTGCTGCGCGAGGCTCTTACGCACGCGTCCGTGGCGGACAGCCGGCTCGCCAGCAACGAGCGGATGGAGTTTCTGGGCGATGCCGTGCTGGAACTGGTCATCTGCGAGCACCTGTACCATCGCTTTCCGAATTACCTGGAAGGCGACCTCACCAAGATCAAATCGGCCGTCGTGTCGGGCACCACCTGTGCCGTAGTGGCCCGCGAGTCGGGGCTGACGGCGCTGCTGCATACGGGCAAGGGAGTGGCGGGACAGTCGATGCCGGCAAGTCTGGCGGCGGCGGTGTATGAATCGGTGGTGGCGGCGATATACCTCGACGGAGGGCTCGACGCGGCCAGACAGTTTGTGATGCGCACTCTGGGCCCGCACATAGACGCCATCGCCTCGGGCGTGGACAGCCACAACTACAAAGCGGTGCTCCAGCAGTACGCCCAGAAGAATCTCAAGACAGCGCCGGTGTACGAGCTCCTCGACGAGAAGGGTCCCGACCACAGCAAGTGTTTCGAGGTGTGCGTAGTGCTCGACGGCAGGCGATTCAGTTCCGCGTGGGGGCCCAACAAGAAGAGCGCCGAGCAGAAGGCGGCCATGCTGGCGCTTCGTGAACTGGGAATCATAAGCGGCGCCGACGCGCCGCGCGACACCGGACACCGCCACGGACCGCGCAGCTGAGTTTGACGGCGTTTCGGACGGCGCCGCATAGTTGACCTGGCGCCTGCATCGGGCGGTCTGCCGACTTCAGCCGCCCAGACCCCTCCGGTTGCAGACAGCCCCTGCCCGCGCGCGGCCGATTCCGACGGGTGCTCCCGCGCTGGCATGTCCGGCGCCGGGCGGTTACTCGTTGCTCCGGAATCGTACCTCCACCAGCTCGCCGGGCCTCACCTGCATTCCCGGCGGCATGGCGATGCGCACGGGCAGCCCCCATTCGGGCATCCGCGGATTGCGGAGCTGCTGCGACGGAACCGGCTCGAAAACCGGTCCCACCCGCTCCACCCGCGTGCGCATGTAAACAGCGCCCGGCCGGCGCACGCGCACGTCCACGGGCATGTTGGCCGTGGGTATTATGCCCTGATCCTGCCTGACATAGCTGGAGATGTGGTCGCCGATTTCGGCCACTATGGTGGCGATAGCCTCGCCGGCGCGCACGGCCTGTCCGGGTTCGCGGTAAACCGCGGTGATCCGGCCGGTTATGGGCGCGCGGATGTGGAGGTTCTCGATCTGCGGCTGAAGTTCGGTGAGCCTGGCCTCCAGAGCCGACACCGCCGCCCGGATGGGCATGAGCTGTTTCTCGATTTCCACGGGCACCGGCGGCAGCGAGTTCAGGCGCGCGGCCGATTCGTCAAGCTTCTTCCGCGTTTCGTCCAGGGTTGCTCGACACGCTTTGAGGCGTTCCTCGAGGTCGTCGCGCTTCTCCTCGGCGTCGTCTATCGCCGCCAGATCGTCTTTGTCGCGCGTGGTCAGGTAATTGCGGGCGTCGAGCACGGCCAGCTGGTCCTGAAGGTCCAGCAGATGCGTCTCCAGTTCTACCGTCTGCTCGACGGCCTTGAGCCTGAGGAACTCGACTTCGACGGCCATCAGCGCGGCCTGTGCGTCGGCAGCCCCGGCTGGTTGCGTGGCGGATGCCATTCTGGAGGGCAGTTGCGTCCGGAGGTGGTCCACATCGGCCCGTATGCGCGCCAGGGCAGCGCGAATGGGTCTGTCGTCATCTTTCGCGAGGATCTGCCCGCGCGTCACATCGGCGAACATGCTCAGCGGGCGATAGGCTTTAAGGCGGGGCACCGGCCGCAGCACGCCGTCGCGGCTGCACACCGCCTGCATCTCCTTGCCCACTACCACCCCTGTGCCGCTCGATATGTACGCATGCCGCCGCCACAGAAAGCCTGCCGCCATCGCCGCCACAATGAGGGTCAGCACGGGCAGCAGACGATAGCGCAGGCGGCGCCATTTGAGTTTCCACGGTGTGGGAATGCGCGGAAGTTCGTCCACGGTTCACATCTCCGATTCATCCTCGCGGTGATACAGCGACACGCGCGCTGTGCCGGGGGTGTTCTGAAGGTCCGTTATCAGCTCTCTGCTGCGGGTGGGATCGCGCAGCAGCAGACGATACGACAGATCAAGCGTGTTCTCGTCCATTTCGCGCTGGCTGGCCAGTTGTGTCCGCGATGCGTGACGGTGCAGCACCCGCCGCAGCTGGTCCAGCGCCTGCTGACCGGCCGTCCACTGGAGCGAAACGATCACGTCGTAGCGGTGCCGGCCCCCGAACGATGTGAAACGCATGTACAGGAAGACGGCCGCCACGAAAAGGCACCCCAGAATGGCCGTTCCGAAGCGCATCGTCCCGCAGCCCATGCCCTCGACGATGGCCCACAGTATGAATGTGGTATCGCGCGTGTCCTTCAGCACGTTCCTGAACCGCACGATGGCGATGATGGCGAACAGACCCAGCGCCACTATGAAGCTGCCCGCCATCAGCAGCATGATCAGCGCCACTATCACCGGCAGCGCCAGCAGCGACGCCGTGAACATCTGCGAATACGACAGCCCCGTATGCGTCCAGATGTACACCCAGGCGATGATGTGGCCTATGCAGAAAGCCACCACCAGCACAAGCAGGGCGGTCTCGGGACCCACGGCTGCGGCCAGTCCGTCGCCCTCCATTATCATCTGCAACCATTCGCTCATATGACGGCCTCTGTCGAAATCCGCGGAACGAACAGATGGGGCGAGCGCATAACGCGCATGCACTGCACATACTTCGCCATCGATTGCCTCCGCAGATTGAAAACCTGCACCATCGTCCGCATCCAGTTGGGGAACCGGTCGGTGAATTTCAGTTCCAGAATAACTCCCGGCACCGGCACGCGCAGACCCTTCCCGAATACATCCGTCACCAGCCGGCGCGTCCATTCCGTGGCCGTCAGTTCGCGGTCGAACGTCAGCCTGATCGAGTTATCGCGGGGCGAAACCCACGCTTCGCGATTGTACGACACTATCACCTGCGGCTGCGCCCAGATGCGGCCGCGCAGGTCGCAGAACTGTCCCAGCGCCTCCAGCGCCTTGCCGTCGTTCTCGTCCACCAGATCGCTGCGGTGCGGCCAGTGGCCGTCGAGCAGCGGCAGGACCGACGGCCTCTTCACCGCCGCCCGGCGCTTGCGGATGTTGTCGTTGACGCGCCGTTTTATCTCGAAGAACACCGGCGACGCCGGATCGTCGTTGTAATAGCGCACGCGCAACTTGAAGCGATTCTTGTGCCCCTGCACCGTGCTGCGGCACAAAGCCAGATCGTTGCTGTCCAGATAGATGCTGTGAATGTTGTACGAAACGGTCTCGGGATCGGCGTGAGGATCGGGCACCAGATAACTCCTGGCAAACTGCCGCACCTCGCGCGCGATCCTCTCCGGGATGATGTACTTCAGCTCGAAGCGGTTTTCCTGAAGCAACTGAAGCGACATATCCCGGCCTCACATCTGTTCCGGATGCTCGATGCCCAGCAGATCCAGCCCCAGCGCCAGCGCTCGTGCCGTAACATCGCAAAGAACCAGCCTGCTCGATTTTACCGGCTCCTCGCTCTGTATCACGGGACAGTTCTCGTAGAAGCCGCTGAACCTCACCGCCAGTTCGTACAGGTAGTTGCACAGGTGGTGGGGCTTGAGTTCCCGCGACACGGCGGCAAGGACCTCGCCCAGCCGCAGAATGTGCGTTGCCAGACGGACCTCGAAAGGAGTCGTCAGCACTATCGTCGGCACCTGCTCTCCGCCGCCGCGGCCGCCGCCTGCGTTCGGCCCCGCCGCAGCGCCCTGCCGCCGGAAGATTGAACGGATCCGCGCGTAGGCATATTGCAGGTATGGCGCGGTATTGCCGTCCAGCGCCAGCATCTTGTCCCAGTCGAAAACGTAGTCGCCGGTGCGGTCGCGCGCCAGGTCGAAGTATTTCACGGCCCCGATGCCCACCGCGCGCGCTACCTCCAGACGCTGTTCGGACGACAGCGACGGGTTCTTCCGCGTTACCAGCTCGTGGGCGCGCGATTCGGCCTCGTCGAGCACGTCCTTGAGTTTCACCGTTTCGCCTTCGCGGGTCTTCAGCGGCTTGCCGTCGGCGCCCAGTATGCTCCCGAAAACGACGTGCTCCATCTGGACGCCATCGACCCACCCCGCCCGTCGGGCCGTCGCAAACACCTGCGCGAAATGCTGCATCTGCCGCGCATCGGTTACGTATATCACCCGCTGCGCGCCCAGCTCGCGCACGCGGTAGCGCAACGCCGCCAGATCGGTCGTGGCATAGCCGAAACCCCCGTCGCTTTTGCGCACTATCAGCGGGGCTTCGAAACCTTCCACGAAAACAACCACCGCGCCCTGGCTCTCAACGGCCACGCCCCTGTCGAGCAACTCGCGCACGACATCGGGCAGGAGCGGGTTGTAGAACGACTCCCCACGTTCGTCGGCCGGGCTCAGCCGCACGTTCATCCGTTTGTAGAGGTTCTGGAAATGGCGCCGGCTCTCGTCAACTATGCGCCGCCACGCTGAAAGCTCCTGTTGTCCGCCGGCCTGAAGCCGCACCACCGCGCGCCGGGATTCGTCGGCGAACGCCGGGTCCTCGTCGAAACGCTTCTTGGCGGCACGGTAGAACTGCTCCAGATCAGCCAGCTGAGCGTCGGCCGCGCTTCCGCACGACCGCAGATACGTCAACAGCATCCCGAACTGCGTGCCCCAGTCGCCCAGATGGTTCTGCCGGATTACCTGGTGGCCCTGAAACTCCAGTATCCGCGAGATGGCATCTCCGATGTTCGTCGAGCGCAGATGTCCTACGTGCATCTCCTTGGCCACGTTGGGCGACGAGTAGTCAACCACCACGCGCTGCACAGGACTGACCCGCTCTATGCCCAGCCGCTCATCGCCGCATACGGCGGCAAGTTGCGACGCTATCCATTCCGATTTGAGCTTCAGATTGATGAACCCGGGACCGGCGATTTCGACCTCGGCCATGTGCCCGATGTTCAAATGGTCTCTTATCCGTCCGGCGACCTCGCGCGGCGGCATTTTCCGCCCGCCGGTTCCCAGCGCTTTCGCCAGCGACATGGCCGCGTTGCTCTGGTAGTCGCCGAACTGCTCGCTGGCGGCGGGGGCTACCAGCGGGTCGGCCTCTATGCCGAATGCGGCAGCGATGGCCGAGCGAAATGCCTCCTGAAGTTGGGTGGTTATCGTTCGCATCGTGAAACGAAGGGACCACCGCCCGCGATGGATCCCGCTACCGCCCGCAGACTGCCGATCGCTGCCGCCGCGGACGTTCAGAATGCGCAATCGTCCTGCGCCCGCGAGGCTGCGTCAAGTGCCGCGGGAGTGCTTCAGGCATACACATTCTTAACGCGCACGCGTCCGTTTCTATCTCAAACGCCATGCCGCAGATATGCGCGGCGGGCGCCGGTAGATGTCCGATTCGATCACTGTGTCTTCAAGGACCGGATACGTATGAACGGATGGCTCGCAGCGAAGTGTCATTGCGCATCGCCGTACGATCCGCTTCGGAGGTTCGCGATGTGCTCCACGACGCAGAACTTCTCGTTCGGCCGGCGCAGGCAACTCCGACGTTGTTGTCAGCGGTGCGGATTTTCCGCCGGCGTCGTCACCTGGGCAACGATTCGTACACGCCGAGCTCGAAAAGCGTGTACGCCTGCCACGTGACCGCGCGCTGTCCGCAGTGCAGCCGGATGTAACGCGCTTCGGCAGGGTTGAATCGCAACAAGTCCATGTCGCCGAAGTAGTTGCTGCGTCCTTTCATCTCCGCGGCGTCCTGCCAGTTTTTGCCGTCGGTCGAAACCTGCACCGTATAGGCTTTTGCATATGCCTTCCACCACAACGCCGATACGGCGCCGACCCTGCGCACCGCGCCCAGATCAATCATGATCCATTGCGGGTCGGGCTGGTCTTTGTCGCTCCACCACATCGTGTTGGGGTCGCCGTCGATCGCCGCCTCGGCTGGTCTGCCCCATTTGCTTGTCGAAGAGGCCGACGCCGTGGCACCACGAGCCAGATTTTCCAGTCCGCACGTCACCCGCACGACGTTCGAGCACGAAGCCGCGCCCGATTCGTCCCTGGCCACGGCCACTACGCTGTGAAATCCGTTCGGCGGGTTCTTCCATGTGAAAGCCCAGCGTCCGCCGGGCGACAGCTCCGCCTTCCCCAGAGACGTTGCACCATCGAAGGCCGACAGCACATCCTTGTCAGGCCTGAGAAACCAGTTCCGCCAGTTACCCGACAGGACGTGAATGGTCACTTCCTTAAGATTGCCGTTGCGGTCGGACGCCACCCCTGAAAATGATATCTCCGCCCCGCGCAGCGTTGCGCCGTCGGAGGGTTCCACTATCCGCACGTCCGGGGCGACGTTGCCTTCGCGCAGCAGCGGCAATTCATCGAGCGTCAGGTAATAATCGTGATTGAAGGTGGCGCGCATCCAGTCGGGCGGATTGCTATGGCCGCCGGCCCACCATGCCACGCAGTAAAGCCATGGCACGGCTTCCTTTGCGGCTATGTCCGGGTTTATCAGCGCGTCGTCCTCGGCGATGGCCAGCATTTTGCCCGGTGCCACCTGCTGCATCATCTCGTATGCCTTGCGGCGGGCGTCTTCGCGGGCGTGTCCCCAGCCCAGTTTGGGATTGCCATAGGTGTCGATGCTGGCGATATCCACCCACTGGCCGCCGGGGTAGTAGCGCTTGCGGTGAGCGATCTCCTCTTCGAGCGTGGTTGCGGGCGGCTTGCGGGTGTGGCTGACGTGTGCGGCGTTATACACCCAGATAAGATTGTGCAGCTTCCGCTCCTTCGTGAAATAGTCGAACATCAGCCGCCACAGAGCGGCCGTGTTCTCGGGTTTCTCCGGGTCCGTCCACCAGAACCACCCGCCGTCTATCTCGTGAAACGGACGCCAGAGCACGGGAACTTTTGCCGCGGCCAGCTCCTGCAAATAGTCTGCCGTCAGTTTCAGGTCGTCCATGACGGCCTTGTGCTCTTCGGTTCCGGGCGTGACGGCTCTGGCGAGGTCCAGCCGGCCGGTGCCCCGCGGCGGCTGCACCCAGGCCGACCCGTCCGGATTGCCCGGTTTCATCCAGTGGTATTGCAGTGCCACCAACCCGCCGCGGGTGGTCCACCAGCTCATGCTGCGGTCGATCTGCGAGCGAAGCACTTTGTGATAGAGTTCGCCGCCCTTGCGGTGAAAACCGGCCATGTCGCCGCCGCTTATGGCCGGATTGCGTCCCGTAATGTGCAGAACGGCGTGGGTTTGCGCATCCTGCGAACCGGAAATGCCGGCGAGCATCTTCTTGCCCTGGATCGAATGCAGATACTCCAGCACCCTGCGCGCCTCGGGTATGAGATCCGGGTCGGCTGGTTCGACTGCGTTCGAAGGCGAAAATGCTGCGACCGTGGCCGCGACGAATACGAACATCGCCCCCGCCGCGTGCGGCATGCCTGGTCTGCCGGGCATCGTGTGCCTCCTTCCGTGTCGGATACCTGGCCGAGCGCTATCGCGCATACCTATACTCGGTAATGAGCGGACCGTTTAGCGATGGCCAAATATGCTCAAGATGGCAGATTAGAACCCGCCTGTCACTGGTCTGGGTTCGGATTACGAACGCTGAACGCTCGGCGCCTTTTACTGAGGGCTCTTTTGGAGGAATCCTTTTGGGAATGCAACGCCTTGAGCGCATACCCTGTGCGCGAGCATCTGTGGAATGGCATGGTTACCCCATATCTCGTTATCGCACAGGGAGGTGCGTTATGACGCGACCGCAAGCCCTGATGGAAGCAGTGGTGACCAATCTCAACTGGTTCGTCCAGCCCATCGGCGAGAATCTGACCAAACCCCAGAAGAAGTAAGTTCCTCCGCGACGGGCTGATCGGCCTGCTGCGCGCCGGTCGGCCGGTGGTCTGCCGCATGGCCCGCAAGCCGTCGGATCGGCGCGAACGTGTTCTTATCTCCGCGCGATGTCCGGACAACTGGCGACCGTTGCGACCGAGCTCGAGGGCCAGTGGATAGCTCTGGAGACACGCCACCTGGCCGAGCAGATGCCCACTCCGCACCGCTAATGTCAGAAGGCAAAAGGAAGCGGCAGGGTAATCGTTCGCTTCTCGCAGATGGGCTGGACGAAGGTTCGGCTGCCGACTCGCCAGCAGACGCTCACCATGGTGGTGGCACGCTCGCCCGGCAACGACACGCCGTTCATGGTGCTGACGAGTGTGCTGGTAGAATCGGCGGACGATGCCCGTCGCGTGCCGGGTTACTACATGCGGAGGTGGGAATGCGAGGAGGGGATTCGCTTTCTGAAATCGGAGGTGAACCTGGAACGGATACGGGCGTTCAACTGGACGGCCATCTGCCGGCCGGTGCTGCTGTGTGCGTTGGCGATGTTGTACCTGAGTTGGATGCTGGAGCGTAAGCGGGACCTTGCCGAGCGGTTGATTGCCCTCGGCCAGCCGCTGCCGGAGGAGGCGGACTTCCTCCTGTATCGCCTTCTTATGGGGCTGATGGAGGCAATAAGTGCCCGGGTTTACTGCGGGAGGGCTGTGCCACGACTGAGCTTGCGGAAAAAAGCCATGAGTTTGAGAAATCTTCTTCTTGACAACAGCCGCTACTTCCCGATAATAGCAACCCGTGTCTCTCAATAACGATGGTGCGCACGCAAGGAGCGGCAGATGACATCTGGTCCAGCTGAGGTGATGAGCATCGACGAGCTGGCGGAGTATCTGAAGATATCCCGGTCCACGCTTTACAAACTCGCCCAGGAGGGCGGACTTCCCGGCCAGAAGGTCGGGAGGCGTTGGCGGTTCCACAAGGGCGCGATAGACGACTGGCTGCGGCAACACCCCGAGCACCTGGACGAGAAGCGGGAGACCAGGGAATGACGGGCACGCGGCCTGATATCACCGCCAAGCAGGTGAAGCCCCTTATCCGCGAGGACCAAGACCACGTGGAATTCCGGGAGGTAGTGGGATGACGTGCGACTTTCCCATCGGCCAGCGCATCAACCTGCCGGGCCACTTCCTCGAGCCGGTCGTGCTGGAGTCCGTGCGCCGCATCGGCGCCGGCTATGAGTGCCGCGTTCGCCTGCCCGACGGAACGCCGGACGAGGCCATCCTTTCTCTCGACGAAGCCAGTACGCTCTTCGGCCAGACGGTGCAGCCCTCCGCAAAGGTCCACACCGCGGATGCAGAAAAGGCCAGGCTCCTCATCGAGTCCGCCCGTATCCGCCTGGCCTATGCCTATGACCGGCAGTTCGCGGTAAGTCTTTCCGGCATCCGAACGCTGCCTCACCAGATCGAGGCGGTTTACCTCAAGATGCTCCCCCAGCCGCGATTGCGGTTCCTTCTGGCCGATGACCCCGGCGCGGGCAAGACCATCATGGCCGGCCTGCTCATCAAGGAGCTCAAACTCCGGCAGGCCATTGAGCGCGTACTTATCCTCTGCCCCGCGCCGCTCACCATCCAGTGGCAAGACGAGCTCCTGCGCTGGTTCGGCGAGCCGTTCGACATCATCTTCTCCGCGGTGGACCAGCAGCAACTGGTGAACCCCTGGCAGCGATGCAACCAGGTCATCGCGTCCCTCGACTACGCCAAGCAGGACGACGTCCGCGAGCGCGTCTGGCAGCAACGCTGGGACCTGCTGGTCATCGACGAGGCCCACAAGTGCAGCGCGTACACCAAGCACTCCACTTCCCGCGGCGATGAGGCCGAGAAAACCAAGCGCTATCAACTTGCCGAGCGGCTCACCGCCTCTGCGGACCATGTGCTCATGCTGACGGCCACCCCGCACCACGGGGATGACGACCGCTTCGCACATTTTATTCGCCTCCTGGACCACGACCTCTTTCCCGAACCGCATCGGCTTGCGGACAGGGCCGGCGAAATCCGCCGCGACATACTTCGGCTCGGTCCCGACTGCCCCTGGGCGCTGCGTCGCCTGAAGGAGGACCTGAAGGAGATTCACGGCCGCCGTCTTTTCCCGGACCGCCACGCGCACACCGTCACCTTCAAACTGAACCGAGAGGAGTACGACCTGTATAAGGCTGTCACGGCCTTCATCAACCGCTTCCTGCCCCAGGCGAGCGGTCGCAAGAAGGCGAGCGTCGCCCTGGCGCGAACCGTTCTTCAGCGACGCCTGGCCAGTTCCACCTTTGCCATCTGCGAGTCCATCCGGCGGCGGCTGGAGCGACAGGAAGAGCTGCTGAAGGAACTCGAGGAACTTACGCCGCCCCAGCGCACACGTCGCCTGGCGCAGTTACAGGGCCGTTTGCCCGACGCCGAGCAGGATGAGGACGACCTTGACGACGAGACGCGCGACCGCCTGGTGGACGAGGTCACGGCCGCCGTGGAACTCGACCAGTTGCGTGCGGAAATCGCCGCCCTCCGCGACCTCCTGGCCCAGGCCCGCCGCGTGCGCGACCATGCCACGGACTCCAAGCTGGCCGCGCTGCGGGAGTGCATGGAACGTGCCCAATTCAACGAGCTTCACGACGGACGCGGCAAACTCCTCATCTTCACCGAGCACCGCGACACGCTCACGTATCTCTGTGAGCACGTCCAACGCTGGGGCTACTCCGTCTGCCAGATTCACGGCGGCATGAACCCGCACGAGCGAAAGCACGCTCAGGAACAGTTCCGCACCGCAGCGCAGGTCTGCGTGGCCACCGAGGCCGCGGGCGAAGGTATCAATCTCCAGTTCTGCCACCTGATGATCAACTATGACCTGCCCTGGAACCCGACCCGCCTCGAACAACGCCTCGGCCGCATTCACCGCATCGGGCAGGAGCGCGAGTGCCACGTCTTCAACTTCGTAGCGAGCGATTCCGTGGACGGCCAGCCCATTATTGAGGGCCGGATTCTCCAGCGGCTTCTGGAGAAGATGGAACAGATGCGCGATGTCCTGGCCGACCGCGTATTCGACGTGATCGGCGAGGTCCTCTCGCTCAACGATGTGAATTTGCCGGAGATGCTCCGCGAGGCGGCCCACGACCCGCGGCGGCTCGACGAGTACCTCGACCAGATCGAACGCATCGACCCGCAGAAACTCCGCCGCTACGAGGAGGCCACCGGCATCGCCCTGGCGCGAGCCAACGTGGACTTTTCCGCCTTCCAGCGTTCCAACGTCGAGGCCGAAGAGCGACGCCTCATGCCCAAGTACGTCGAGCGCCACTTCCTTGAGGCCGCCAAGACCGTGGGACTGAAGGTCGAGCCGCGGGCGGATGGCCTCTGGCGCGTCGAGCACGTCCTGGCCGACCTGCGCTCGGACCGCCTGGCTGCCGTCCGCCGACTTGGCAAGCCCGAGGAGTCCTACCGCAAGGTGACTTTCCACAAGGAGCACCTCGACCAGGACCAGCACCTCGACGCCGTTCTCCTCGGCCCCGGCCACCCTCTCTATGCCGCCGTCGATGAACGGCTCAACGAGGAATTGGCCGGGATAGTCGGCGGCGTTGCCGTTTACGTGGACCCCCTGGCCGAAGCCCCGTATCGCCTCCACTTCTTCGAGATGGCCATCTGCGGCTATAAGACTACCGGTGAACCGGACACGCTCTTTGCGGAACTCGTGGCCGTTCGGGAAGACCCGCAGGCGTCAGAAGCCGGGCGATTCTCCGTCGTCCCGGCCGACAGCCTGCTCGACCTGCCCGCGCATCCCGCTCCGCCTGTGGAACTCGAACCGCTCGATTCGACCCCGGCCTGTGACTTTCTGAAGAGCACCTACCAGACGCATGTACGCGCCCGTTGCCAGCAAGAGCGCCGGCACTTCATCGAGGTCTGCCGGGACTATCTCTCGCGGTCGTTCGACGCCCGCATCCGTGCCGCCCAGGATCGCGTAATGAACCTCCGGGCCCGCGAATCTGCCTCGCCCGAGGTCTCCCTGGCTCGCCAGCGTGCCGAGAACGACCTGAAGGACCTGGAGCGGACCCGCCAGGAGCGCATGGAAGGCCTGGAGCGCCTGAAACTCGCCAAGCATGGGCCCGTCCGCCACATCGCCACTGCCATCGTCATGCCACCCGGCGCGGACGTGGCTGCCCAACTCGCCGAAGAACTCGACCCCGAGCTTCGCCGCCGCTCGGAGAAAGCCGCCGAGGACATCGTGATCGCCTATGAGAAATCCCGGGGCTGGGAGTGCGAGCGCGTCGGGCATCTCAAGATCGGCTTCGACATCCGCAGTCTCGCCCCGGCCGACCCGCAGACCGGCTACCGCGACCCCGTCCACGGCATCCGACGCATCGAGGTCAAGGGCCGCACCCGCGGCCAGCCGATTCGCCTGACCACCAACGAGTGGTACAAGGCCGCACAACTCGGCGACACGTATTGGCTTTACGTCGTGTGGGATCCGCTCAATAACCCCAGCCGTGAGCCGCTGCGCATCCAGAATCCGGTCAAACACCTTGACCACGCCAAGCGCGAGGTCGTGGCCGCGCGGTACTATGATATTCCGGCCGAGTCTATCGAGCAGGCCGCACGACAAGCGGAGACCCACGAATGAAACCTGCCATCCCCGACACTCTGGTCGAACTGAAGAAGCAGCTCAAGGCCATTTACGGCGACAGGCTGAAGGGCGTCTATGTGTTCGGCTCGTACGCACGGGGAGAGGCCCGCCCCGAATCCGACCTGGACGTGCTGATCGTCCTGGACCACGTGGATGACTACTCCCGGGAGATCGACCGGACCAGCGCCGTAATCTCCGAGTTGTCGTTGCGGTCCGGCGTCGCGATCAGCCGTGTGTTTGTGCCCGAACAGCGCTGGGAGACAGACCAGACCAACTTCTTCCTCAACGTTCGCGAGGAGGCAGTGCCCGCATGAAGGAGGAATCACGCAAGCTCCTGGACAAGGCCGATCGCGCCCTTCAGGCTGCCGAAACGCTGATACGGGCAGGCGATCCCGAATCCGCCGTTGGCCGCTGCTACTACGCCATGCTTCACACGGCCCAGGCGCTCCTGACCGACCGCGACGTGCGCTTTCGCAAGCATGGCGCCGTTCACGCAGCTTACGGGGAACACTTTGCCAGAACAGGGCTGCTTGATCCGAAATACCACCGCTGGCTGCTGGATGCCTTCGACGAACGGCTCCGCAGCGATTACGACATCGATGCGACCTTCAACCCGCAGGTCGTCAGGCGCCGGATCGAGCACGCCCGCGAGTTCCTCGACGCCGCCCGCAAGTACCTGGAGGCAGGTCCATGACCGACGACCGCAGACTGATCGAAGATTACCTGCCCATCGAGGCCATCAGCAAGGAGGCCTCGCGGGAGAAGTCCGTCCGCAAGGGGCATATCTCGACGCTGCACCTGTGGTGGGCGCGGCGGCCGCTGGTGGCGTGCCGGGCGGCGGTGTACGGGGCGCTCGTGCCGGCGTCGCAGTTCGTGCCGGCCAACGGCCCGGACAACAAGAAGAAGTCCCTTGGCCGGGCCAACGCCGCCAAGTTCGTCACGGAACTCTGCAAGTACCCGGGCAACCCGAACACCATCAAGAAGGCGCAGGAGCATATCCTGGAGGCGCACGCCGTTCGGCTCACCGCTGAACTTGCCGAGGCGGCCAAGACCGGCAAGCGCCCCGCGTGGGTGGACGAGTTCAAGTGGCCGAAGGACAGGGCCAAGGTCACGCGGGCGGACATCGAGGCGGGCCGCGCGCCGCGGCCGCGCGTGCTGGACATGTTCGCGGGCGGCGGGGCTATTCCGCTGGAGGCCCTGCGCCTGGGCTGCGAGGCCTACGCCCTGGACCTCAACCCCGTCGCTTACATCATCCTCCTTTGCACGCTGGTCTATCCGCAGAAGTACGGCAAGCCGGATCCGAGCGCACGCGGGATGTGTGGCGCAAGCGTCCCGCTTGCGCAAAGTGAACCGTGTGGCGCAAGCGTCCCGCTTGCGGAAACGCAGCCCATGTCTTACACTGAGATCCTCGACTCTGTCGGTTACTTTCATCCGGAGGAACCTCTCGACATTCGCGAGCGCCGATTGCCGCATTGGCGACAGCGGGGGGCGACCTATTTTGTCACATTTCGGCTGGCTGATGCGCTCCCGCCCGAGCGCGTAAAAGCCCTGAGCGACGAGCGGGAACAGTGGCTCCGTACCCATAAAGAGCCTTACTCGTCCAAAGAACGCCGGGAGTATTACCGCCTGTTCTCGGAGCGCGTTCAGGAATGGCTCGACGCGGGCGCAGGGGAATGTCTGCTGCGTGACGAATCGGTTGCTCGGATCGTCGCGGGGGCCCTGAGACATTTCGACGGGCAGCGTTACGATTTGCTCGCGTGGGTGGTGATGCCTAATCACGTCCACGTGCTGGTGACGCCTCGCAGTGGATTTCACCTGCCGGACATCCTTCACTCGTGGAAATCTTTCACCGCACACGAGATCGACAAGGCATTGGGACGTAGCGGGCAGGTTTGGCAGCACGAGAGCTACGACCACATCGTGCGCAGCCCAGAAGCACTATCACGCATAGCCCGCTACATTGCAGAGAACCCCGCCAAGGCCGGAATTACGACGCAGTTTGTTGAAAACAGGCTGGAGAATGCGCGTGAAGTCGGCAAGCCGGAGGCTTGCCCCACCGTGACCACCTGGGGCGGCCTGGCCGAGGAGGTCCGCTACTGGGGCAACTGGGTCCTCGATCGCGTCCGCAAGGAGATCGGCGACCTCTATCCGCCCATCCCCGACCCCCAGTACAAGGGGAAGCGCCCGGAGATCGAGTTCGACCGCAAGACCGGCCGCTGGGTGGCCAAGGGCGAAGGGAAGAACAACAACCTGCTCGGCGAGGAGTACGGGCAAGCGGATGTGCCGCCGGGGTATCTGACGCCCGTGGCCTACCTCTGGACCCGGACGGTGAAGTGCAAGAACCCCGCCTGCGGGGCGACCGTGCCGCTGGTCCGCCAGACCTGGCTGTGCAAGAAGGCCAAACGCTACGTCGCGCTAAAGATGCACACGGCCCGCAACGCCAAGCGCGTCACCTTCAAGGTGGTCGAAAGCGACACCGAAGCACGGCTGGGGTTCGACCCGGCCGGTTTCTCCAAGGCCGGCAACGCCGCCTGCCCGTTCTGCGGCACCGTGGCCGACAACGATTACGTGAAGGCCGAGGGCCGCGCCGGACGCATGGGCACGCAGCCGATGGCCGTGGTCTGCACCCGCCCGCCTGCCTGCCGCGACGGACGCAGCGCAGGCAGGGGCCGCCGAGGCAAGACCTACATTTCCGCCGACGATCTGCCCGCTCACCTGCTGCCCGATGATGACGCCATCCGGAAGCGCATCGCCGACCTGTGCCAGCGCACCGGACTCACCGTGCCGGATGAGCCGATCGCCAACCTTCCCGCCGATTGCTACGACAACACGCTGGGCATCACGGTTCGCCCGTACGGCCTGACCACCTTCGGCCACCTGTTCACACCTCGGCAGATGCTCAGTCTGCTGGCCTTCACCGTTGCGGTACGGGACTTTGTGGCGCAAGCGTCCCGCTTGCGACTGAGCGAAGAACACATAAAGGCAGTGGCGACGTATCTCGGCGTGCTCGTGAACCGCATGGCCGACAAGGAATCGGTTCTTGCGCGTTGGGACAACACCCGGGAGAACTGTCAGGGAACGTTCGGGCGTCAGGCGCTTCCGATGGTTTGGGATTTCGTAGAACCCAACCCCACAACAGACGCGTCAGGTGGGGCTGAAGGTGCCCTCGATTGGATCGTTGGCGTCGCCGAGGCGCAGGCAGGCTCCGGGCATCCCGCCACCGTCTCCCGCGGCTCGGCCACGGCGCTCCCCTGGCGCGATACTCCCTTTGACGCCGTCATCACCGATCCGCCCTACTACGACAATATGCCCTACGCGGACATCTCCGACTTCTTCTACGTGTGGCTCAAACGCTCGGTGGGGCACCTTTACCCGGAGCATTTCGCCACCGCCGGCACGCCGAAGAAGCAGGAGGCGGTGGCCGATGCCACGCGCCACGGCGGGGACAAGGCCAAGGCCGTGCGGGCCTACGAGGACATGATGGCCCGGTCGCTGGCCGAGGCGCATCGCGTGCTCAAGCCCGACGGGACGCTGGCGGTGGTCTATGCCCACAAGACCACGCTCGGCTGGAGCACGCTGGTGGGGGCCTTCCGACGGGCCGGTTTCACCGTCACCGAGGCCTGGCCGCTGGATACCGAGATGAAGTCGCGTCTGCGCGGGATGGACTCGGCGGCGCTGGCGTCGAGCATTTTTCTGGTGGGCCGCAAGCGGCTCCAGGCCGCTGGCGTAGGCAACTACGAGGAGGATGTGCAGCCGGAACTTCAGCAGATCGTCCGCGAGCGGGTGGAGACGCTCTGGGACCAGGGCATCACGGGCGCCGACCTGGTCATCGCCTGCGTCGGTGCGGGATTGCGGGCATTCACCAAGTACCAGAAGGTCGAGTACGCCAACGGCGAAGAGGTTCCGGCCGAGCGGTTCCTGGCCGAGGTCGAGACGGTCGTCCTGGAGACCATCCTGCACCGCCTGTCGAAGGAGGTCGGCGGCAACGGCAATCGCCAGACCAGCCTTGCGGGCGTGGACCCGGCCACGCGGTTCTACATCCTCTGGCGCTACACCTACCGCTGGACGGAACTCGACGCGGGCGAGGCCATCGTCTTCGCCAACGGCGCGCATGTGGAACTCGACGGCCCCGGCTCCCTTTCCTACGGTTCTCGCGCCCTCATCGAGAAGAAGAAAGGCAAGTATCGCCTCCTGGACTTCAAGGACCGAGGCGAGGATGAGAAACTCGGCCTGCCCGACGACGGCCAGCCCGCGCCGCTCATCGACGCCCTGCACCGGACGCTCTGGCTCATGGAGAACCGGCGACGGGCGCTCGCCGAGTTCCTGCGCGAGAGTCGGGTGAACCGAGAGCATATGCGGCTGGTGGCCCAGGCCCTGGCGGGGCCCGCGCTCAAGGGCGGCCAGGTCGCGGATGTCTCGCCTACGAGCGAGTTGGCGGCCCTACAGGAACTCACCGCCAACTGGCGGGCCATGGTGGAGGATGCGGCGCTCACGCCCCTGGAGCGCGAGGCGCGCCGGACCGGTCAGAAGACGTTCGATTTCGACAAGGAGAAACGCACATGAGCGATGCGATAAAGCCCTGGCTGGAAGTCGTCACACTGCACCCGGACGTCCTTTCGGAGGAGTTCTCCGAGGACATCTTCGCGCTGGACTTGGGGCCGCTGGCCGACGGCAACCCGAACGTGCCGGCGGTGTACCGCGACGCGGAACACTTCTTCCGGGCGTCGTACCTCACGTCGGGCCTCAAGTCGCTGCTGAAGGATGTGCTCTCGCGGCTGGAAGGCGGCGCGGGCAACCGCGTTCTGAAGCTCCTCACGCCCTTCGGCGGCGGCAAGAGCCACACGCTGGCGGCGCTTTACCATGCGGCGCGGCGGCGCGATGCCCTGGATGTCATCCCGGAGGGCAAGGACCTGCCGCGGCCGCCGGCAGCGCGGATCGCGGTCTTCGACGGGCAGTTCTTTGACGCGACCAGCGGCAAGAAGATGCCGGGCACGGAGGAGTACGCGCGGACGATGTGGGGCTGGATCGCGTTTTCGCTCGGCGGCAGGAAGGGTTATGACATTCTTCGCAAGCAGGACGAATCGCGGGTCGCGCCCGGCGGCGATCAAATTCTCGCGCTCCTTGAAGAGGGGCCGAACCTGATTCTCCTGGACGAGGTGCTGAACTACCTCATCAGCGCGGGCGGGGTGAAGGTCGAGAAGACGACGCTCCGCGACGAGACTTTGACGTTCCTTCAGCGCCTGACGGGGGCCGTGGGCAACACGAAGAACACGGCGCTGGTGTTCTCGCTCCAGTCGAGCAAGCGCGAGAGCCTGGAGTACACGAGCTTGCTCCAGACCGTGGACCACCTGGCCGCGCGGAAGGATCAGCGTCGCGAGCCGGTCGAGGGGAACGAGATTCTCTCGGTCATCCAGCGGCGACTGCTGGGCAGGAGTCCCAGCGCCGAGGAGGCCTCGCCCGCCGCAACGGCCTACCAGGAGGTCTTCACGCGGATGCGCCGGGCCTACGCCCAGAGCAAGGCCGAGGAAAGGCAGGCCGAAGAAGAGGGGCTGGCGCTGCGTGATCGGATGCGGGCCGCCTATCCATTCCACCCGGCGCTCATTGACCTGATGCGCGAGCGATGGGCGGCGATTCCCGACTTCCAGCGGACGCGCGGGGCGTTGCGATTCCTGGCCGCTTGCCTGCGGGCCGCGTACCGCGAGCGCCGCAGCCACATAGTTCTCGGCCCGGGCGACGTGCCCATGCACGACGCCGAAGTGCGGCTGGCGTTCTTCAAGGAGGTCGGCCAGCAGGCGGATTTTCAGGCCGTTCTGGAGCACGACCTGGTCGGGGCGAACGCCCGGGCGCGTCGGATAGATGAGCGCCGGGCCAAGGAGACGCCCGCCGAGGCGGGCAAGCGCCCGGCCACGCGGCTGGCGACGGCGATTCTGATGTACTCGTTTGGCGGCCTGCGGCGCGAGGAGGCCAATGAGATTCTGCCGCCGGGCATCTCGGAACAGGAACTGCTCTCGGTGTGCGTCGGGCCGGACCTGGACAGCACGACGGCGACGGCGTGCCTGAAGGAACTGAAGGAACAGTGCCTGTACCTGCACTTTGACGGCGTGCGGTACTGCTTCAAGAAGGACCCGAACGTCACACTGCTGGTCGAGCAGGAGGCGGACTCGGTCGCCCGCGACGAGGGCCGGGTACGGCAGAAGATCAAGGAGATGCTGGAGGGACGGTTGGCGGGGCGCCCTGAGGCCATCGTGTGGCCGGACAGGACCACCGATGTGCCGCACGACGACCCGCGGTTCCTGGTGGCCTACATGCCGCTGGAGTTTGGCGGCCAGCCGACGCCCTCGAAGGAGACGAAGGCGAAGGAGTTCTTCGAGAAGTACGGCGACCGGCCGCGGAAGTTCCGCAACGGGCTGGGGCTGGCGATCCCATCGGACGACCAGATCGAAGTGCTGCGGCGGTCGGTGCGGTATCTCCTGGCCATCGAGCAGGTGAAGGCCAAGGCCAGGCAATTGAACCTGACCGACGAGCAGAAAAACCAGCTCAGGGAACGCGAATCCACCGAGAAGGCGGCGGCGGAGTCGGCGCTGCTGCGGCTCTACATGGAGGTCTGGCTGCCCCGCGCGGAGGCCGGCGGCATTGCCATCGACACGGTGGCCGTGGGCGGCAGGCCGCTCCAGACGACGCTCAACGACAAGAAGGAGGCGGCGGTGCATGAGCGCGTCATGGAACTGCTCACGGTGTTGAACAAGCGCGTGTTCGACAGCCTCGCCCCGACGAAGATCGTCGATCTGTTCAAGTTGGGCGAAGGCGAGCCGCCGCGCCTCGGCATGCGGCTGTCGGAGGTGGTGGAGGGGTTCTACTCGTTCCTGGGCTTCCCGCGGCTCACGTCTCAGGAGGTGGTGCGCAAGGCCGTCGCACGGGGCGTCCGCGAGGGCATCGTGGGGTACTGCTCCGGCGCTGCGCCGAACCTGGGCAACGACGGCAAGTTCCAGGTGGCACCGGAGCGGGTGCGACTGGGCGTCGGCGTGGCCGATGACGAGATCGACCTCGACACCGGGTTCATCATGCTGCCGCAGGCCGTGCCGCAAGCCGTGCCAGTGACGCCGCCAGGCCCCGTTCCGCCCGGCCCGCAGCCCGGGCCAACACCACCAGGCCCAGGACCCGTTCCGCCCGGCCCCACACCGGCGGGACCAAAACCCGCGGTGCGCACAGCCGTCCGCATTCGGTTCACGGCGGACCGGAACCAGGTGTTCCAGTCGTTCTCCGCGATTGCCAACCTGGCCGACAAGTCCGACAACGGCAAGATAAGTATCGTAGTCGAGGGCCATGCGGCAGCCGGTTACGACGCCAACTGGCTGCGGAACGCCGTTCAGGAGCCGCTGGACGAAGCGAACATCGAGGGGATCCAGATTGAGTAGCAAGTCCTGGACGGACGCGGCCATCTGGTTTCCAGTGAATGGCATGCACCCGCCACCATGACATGGTTTTGCCGGCACAAGTGGCAGCAAAGCCGATGGGGCCTCGTAACCTTAACACCACCCTTCCATACTGTGCCCTGCTAACCTCGGTCGCAGACATGGCCCAGGAGCTGGGGCATCGCCGGCAAGAACGTGACAGCAGACGCCCGACCGGCCGGGGCAGAACCGCGGCATCGACCACATGCTCACCGACTACACGGCAACGGAGCGGGATTACGGCCGGGCCGCGGGCAGGGACGGTCCGGCAAGGCCCCCGACCTGCTCCACAAACATCCAGCAATCGCGCCCTGCGACAGAAATGCGCCGGATTTTGCGCCACCTGGTCACAGATCCCTTGATTTTTCAGGGTTTTTCGCTTGGGTTCGAATACTCCTCCGCTTCCGTTGACGCCCGGGGCGCGGTGTGCGGTCCGGGGATGCACGGCAGGACTGCCATGTCGGGAGCATCGTCGCCGCCGCTGCGACGGCCGGCTATGCGTACACCGTCGGGTCCGGCACGCCGGCCTCGGCGAAGCCTTTTTTGCGCAGCAGGCAGCTGTCGCAACGGCCGCAGGCCCGGCCGCGATCGTCCGGGGCGTAGCAGCTGTGCGTCAGCGAATAATCCACGCCCAGTTCCATCCCCCG
>Ga0315298_1002487_pt1 | contig 31160 bp, 31 predicted proteins | sample WHS_1_MG_FD_203077 | JGI IMG/M metagenome (GOLD analysis project Ga0315298, IMG submission 203077) | Extremophilic microbial mat communities from Washburn Hot Springs, YNP, Wyoming, USA - WHS_1_MG | ecosystem: Environmental > Aquatic > Thermal springs > Hot (42-90C) | place: USA: Wyoming... | reverse complement strand
ATCCAGAAATTGAAGAAAAAATTGAGGTAAAAACCCTAATTCCCGAAGTTGATAAAAATAAGTGCAATTACTGCGGGTTTTGTAGCCAGATTTGTGCTTATAATGCTTTATCAGTGATAAAGCTTGACAGTCATGGAGATGTTTTACTTTTTCCTCATCTATGTCATGGATGTGGAGGATGTATTTTGCTTTGCCCTGAGAATGCTATGAAAACAGCATACAGAACAGTTGGAGAAATCACAAAGGGTTATAAGGAAAATATAGAATTCATAGAAGGAAGATTAAATATTTCAGAAGTTCTTGCTCCTAAGGTAATTGAAGAAGCAAAAAAATTAATAAAACCTGATAAAATTGCCATAATTGATGCACCACCGGGAACATCCTGTCCAGCAGTAGCAGCTATTAAAGGTAGCAATTTCTGTCTTCTTGTTACAGAACCAACGCCTTTTGGTTTACATGACCTTGAACTTGCCTACGAAGTTACAAAGGCAGTTAAAGTTCCAGTTGCAGTGATAATAAACAAAGCAGAAAATGACAAAATTATTGAGGATTTTTGCGAAAAAAATAATATTCCAGTTTTAATGAAAATACCTTTTCAGAGAAAGATTGCTGAGCTTTATTCAAAAGGAGTTCCCCTTGTGTCCGCAATGCCTGAATACAAGGAAAAATTTCAAAGGCTAATTAATTTTATAAAAGGTATAGAAAAATGAAACAGATTTTAGTTATAAGCGGAAAAGGTGGAACTGGTAAAACATTTTTTACAGGCTGTCTTGCAGTTTTATTGCAAAAAAAGGTAATTGTTGATTGCGATGTTGATGCAGCAAACCTTCATTTGATTTTACATCCAGAGGTTGAACAATCCTTTGAATTCATTGGTGGTAAAATTGCTTTTATTGATAAAGAAAAATGCACTAACTGTGGAGCTTGCAAAGAGGTGTGCAAGTTTGAAGCAATAACTGAGAATTTTCAGATTGACGAGCTTTCTTGCGAAGGATGCACAATATGCCACTATGTATGTCCCGTTACTGCAATTATCCTTAAAGACAGAATATCAGGAAGTTATTTCATTTCAAAAACAGAATATGGAAAGATGGTTCATGCAAGACTTGGGATTGCGCAGGAAAACTCAGGAAAGCTTGTTGCCAAATTGAGAGAGAAAGCAAAAGAGATTGCTGAGTTAGAAAGTGCAGATTTCATAATTATTGACGGACCACCTGGTGTTGGATGTCCTGTTATGGCAGGAATGACAGGCGTTGACCTCGCAGTTGCAATTACAGAGCCATCAGTTGCAGGAATTCATGACCTTAAAAGAATTATTGAACTTACAAAACATTTCAATATACAGCTGAAGGTAATTATCAATAAATATGATTTGAATTCTCAGATGAGTTCAAAAATTGCTAAGGAGCTTGAAAACTCAGGCATTGAAGTTATAGGTATGATTCCATTTTCAGAAGAAATTTTATCATCAGTAAAAGCAGGCATGCCCTATTTGAAATTTTCAAAAGACAAATTGGCAAAGGATATTGAGAAACTGGCAAACAGAATTATTTAAAATTAACTTCTAAAAAAATTGAAGTAATTCAAATCGGCTAATAAATAACTTGACAACATCAGAATGAAATAAGATAAAATTCAATGATTTTTACAGATAGGAGGTTGTTAATGACAAAGGCTGATCTTGTAAATATTATCTTTGAAAGAGTGGGACTGCCAAAAAAAGAGATACAAAAAATTGTAGAAACTGTTTTTGAAACAATGAAAGAAGCTTTAATTGAAGAAGAAATTATTAAAATATCAGGTTTTGGTGTTTTTGCTGTTAGAAAGAAGGGAAGCAGAATTGGCAGAAACCCGAAAACCATGCAAACTGTAGAAATTAAACCAAGAAAGGTTGTTGTTTTTAGACCAAGTCAACAACTAAAAAAGATAATTTAAAAAAATAAAAGTTAAAATGGGAAACCCATTACAAAAAGAACTGCCATATAAACTTTTTTACAAAATTGGAGAAACAAGCAGAATTGTAGGAGTAGAACCTTATGTTCTGAGATTCTGGGAAACTGAGTTTCCATTTTTGAAACCAAAAAAGACAAAAACAGGGCAAAGATTGTATACTAAAAAAGATATTGAAATAATTCTTCTCATAAAAAAAATGCTTTATGAGGACAAATATACAATAGAAGGTGTTAGACAGAAGCTGAACAGAATATACAATTCAAATTATAACTCAAGATTAACAAAGGAAGATATTATAGAAAAGGTAAAATACAGACTGAAAGAAATTTTAAGAATGCTTTCCTGAATCGGGGCGTAGCGCAGCCTGGTTAGCGCACTCGCTTGGGGTGCGAGCGGTCGGCCGTTCAAATCGGCTCGCCCCGATTTTTTAATAAAGAGTTTTACGGAGGGACTATTGCAAGGTTCTTTTGAAGATTTTTTAACAGGCAAAAAATCAATATGTGTGGTTGGACTGGGATATGTTGGATTGCCACTTGCTGTGCTTATGGCAAAAAAATTCAGAGTAATCGGTTTTGATATAGATAAAGAAAGAATTAAAGAACTTAAAAATGGTATTGATAAAACAGGACAGCTAACAGGTGAAAACTTGATAAATTCTTCCGTTCAATTCACTTCTGATGAAAGATTAATAAAAAACTCCTCTTTGATAATTGTTGCTGTGCCAACACCTGTAGATAAAATTAAAAATCCAGATTTGAGCTTTGTAAAGAGGGCATCCCATTTGGTTGGCAGAAATCTGAAAAAAGGTTCTACTGTAGTGTATGAGTCAACTGTATGGCCAGGTCTTACAGAAGAACTCTGCATTCCAATTCTTGAAAAGCAAAGCGGATTAAAATGGAAAAGAGATTTTTATATTGGTTATTCTCCTGAGAGGGTTAATCCCGGAGACAGTGAACACACTATTGATAAAATTGTAAAAATTGTTGCTGGCGATACAGAGCAAACAACTGAATTACTTGCAAAAATATATGGAACTGTAATTACTGCAGGTGTGTATAAAGCATCAAATATCAGAGTTGCTGAGGCTGCAAAAGTTATTGAAAATATTCAGAGAGATTTAAATATTGCACTCATGAACGAACTTGCTATAATTTTCCACAAACTCAGGATAGACACAAAGGAGGTTTTTGATGCAGCATCAACCAAATGGAATTTTCTGAGATTTGAACCAGGACTGGTAGGTGGACATTGTATTGGTGTTGATCCATATTACTTAACACATAAAGCCAAAGAAATGGGTTATTCTCCTCAGATAATCCTCGCTGGCAGGGGAATAAATGAATATATTCCAAGATTCGTAGCAGAAGAGACTGTCAAATTAATGATAAAAAACAATAAGAGAGTTAATGGTGGTAAAGTTCTTATACTCGGATTCACATTCAAGGAAAATGTATCTGATGTCAGAAACACAAAGGTCTATGATCTTTACAGAGAATTGGTTGATTTTAATATAAATGTTGATATTTATGATCCTGTAGCTGAGAGCAATGAAGTTAAAGAAGTTTATGGTATAGATTTAATAAAAAGGCTCAGAAAAAACAGTTCTTATGAAGCCATTATTTTAGCTGTGAAACATACTGAATTTATTAAAAAAATTGATTTCAATTTTCTTAAATCCTTATGTAATGACCCTTTGATACTTATTGACATAAAAAGCGCTTTCAATAAAACCGATTTTGAAAAACAGGGTGGTATTTACTGGCGGCTTTAAATAATTATAGAATTTAAAGGAGTTCAAATTTATGGACGAAACACCTTTAGGAGAACTGATTCAGCAGAGGATAAAAAAACTTGAAAATTTAAGAAAACTTGGAATTGAGCCATACAATGGTGTTTTTCAGCCTTCAAGTTCAACTGAAAATATAATCAAAAAATACGGTCATCTCAGCAAAGATGATCTGGAAAATGAAGACATAACTGTATCAGTAGCCGGAAGAATTATCCTGTTCAGAGATTTCGGAAAAGCAGCATTTGCCCATCTGCAGGACTCCAGAGGAAGAATTCAAATTTATCTGAGAAAGGATATTTTACGTGAAAAATTCTCTTTAATTAAAAATCTTGATATTGGTGATATCATAGGTGTGGATGGAAGACTTTTCAGAACAAAAACAAATGAACTCACAGTAGAGGTTCACAACTTTGTTTTTTTAAGCAAATCACTCAGACCTCTTCCTGAAAAATGGCACGGATTAAAGGATATTGAAGCAAGATATAGACAGAGATATGTTGACCTTATTGTAAATCCCTCTGTGAAAGAGACATTTATTAAAAGACAGCAGATTATAAAATATATGAGAGATTTTCTTGAAAATGAAGGATTTCTTGAAGTTGAAACACCAATGATGCATACTATTCCTGGTGGTGCAAGAGCTAAACCCTTTCAAACATATCATGAAGCACTTGATATGAAGCTTTATCTGAGAATAGCTCCTGAACTCTATCTGAAAAGGCTCCTTGTTGGAGGCTTTGAAAAAGTTTTTGAGATTGGAAAAAACTTCAGAAATGAAGGAATATCAACAAAACACAATCCTGAATTTACAATGATAGAATTTTATGTAGCATACAAGGATTATAACTGGTTGATGAATTTTACAGAAGAACTTTTAAGATATATTGTGCAAAAAGTATGCGGAAGTCTTAAGATAAAATATGGAGACTTTACAATTGATTTCACTCCTCCATTTAAGAGAGTTTCAATGTTTGATGCCTTAAAGTCACATGGAGTTCCTGAAGAAATTCTCAATAATCAGAATCTTGCTGTTCAGTGGTGCAGTGAAAAAGGTATAGAAGTTCCAAAAGGAAGCAGTCTCGCTAAAGTTCTTGATGAGATATTTAAAGAGGTGGTTGAGTCAGAATTAATTCATCCAACATTTGTTGTTGATTATCCTGTTGAACTATCTCCTTTAGCTAAAAGGAAGAAAGAAAATCCTCAGCTTGTTGAAAGATTTGAACTTTTTATTGCTGGAAGGGAAATAGCAAATGCTTTTTCAGAATTGAATGATCCAGTTGATCAGAAAGAAAGGTTTCTCAGACAGCTTGAAGAAAAACTTCAGGGTGATGAGGAAGTGCCAGAAATGGATGAAGATTTTGTAAAAGCTCTTGAAATTGGAATGCCTCCAGCAGCTGGTGAAGGAATAGGAATAGACAGACTTGTAATGATTTTAACAGATAATCATTCAATAAGAGATGTTATACTTTTCCCTCTTTTAAGACCTGAACTGAAATGATACTTCCTCTTTTTATTTCTTTAAGATATTTAAAAGGTAAAAAAGGCGGGCTTTCTTTTGGAAGCCTTATTTCAATAAGTGGGGTTGCAGTCGGTGTTATGGCATTGATAGTAGTCATCTCTGTAATAAGCGGATTTCACGAGGATCTGCAGAAAAAGATTCTCGGAACTCAAGCACATGCTGTTGTTTTGAGTTATTCTGGAGGAATAAGTGATTACAGAAATATCATGGATTTTCTCAATAAAAAAAAGGAGGTTCAGGCATGCTCCCCTTTTGTAATGGGTCAGGTACTTGTCTCTTCAGGCAAAAGATCTCATGGTGTGTATATAAGAGGGATTATTCCTGAGTATGATAAAAATACCACAGAGGTATTTAAACACATTAAATATAAATATGAAAATTATACAAACCTGCCCTGGATAATAATTGGAAAGGAACTTGCCAATGTGCTGGGCATATTACCAGGTGACACCATTACTGTTATATCTCCTGCAGGGACAATCGGTCCACTGGGTATAATTCCAAAAGTCAAGCAGTTTGTTGTAACAGGTATTTTTGAGATAGGTATGTTTGAGTATGATGCAAACCTTGCTATAACTGATCTTAAAACTGCTCAGGATTTTTTTGAATACGGTGACAGGGTTACAGGTATTCAGCTAAAACTTAAAGACATATACAGGGCTGATATAGTTAGCCAGAAAATTACAAGAGAGCTTGGTGGAGATTTTTATGTGAAGGACTGGATGCAGATGAACAGAAATCTTTTTTCAGCCTTGAGACTTGAAAAATTTGCAATGTTTGTAATTCTTATATTGATTGTGCTTGTTGCCTCATTTAATATAATAAGTATGTTGATGGTTAATGTTACTGAAAAACAGAGGGATATTGCCATCCTTAAATCAATGGGTGCAACCAATAACCTGATAAAGTTTATTTTTATGTCTCAGGGTTTTATTATTGGCTTAATAGGAACTTTTATAGGTCTTGCAGGAGGACTCACTTTATGTGAAGTAATCAAATCCTATGATATTGTAAAGCTTCCTGCTGATGTTTATTATCTGAGTAAGCTTCCGGTGAAGGTTAAAATTCTTGATATCCTTCTGATATCTGTATCTGCTTTACTGATAAGTCTTATTTCAACAATATATCCAGCTCATAGGGCTTCTAAAATAAATCCTGTAGAAATTTTGAGGTATGAATGATGTTTAAATTTATAAGAAACATTGGATGCTTCTGTATAATTATTCTTACTGTTTTTTTCGTAATTGCCCTGTTTTTCGGTGGTGGGAAAATCAAGCAGATAGGAGACAAAACAACAGGTATTATTAAAAAAGCTTTTTACTATGCTGCTGACAGAGCAGATAATATACATAAATCAGTATTAAAAAAATTTGATGAAATGAGCAAACCCTTCAAGAATGAAAAGACAGATATTGACAGTAAAAAACCTTAAAAAAACTTTTTCAACTAAGGCAGGCTCATTGGATGTTTTAAAAGGCATTGACTTTTCAGCCTCTGAAGGAGAAATCATTGCCATTACAGGTGCATCAGGCGTTGGTAAAAGCACTTTTCTTCATGTAATTGGAACCCTTGAACCTCCAACATCTGGAGAGATTATATATAAATTTGATGGAGAGATAAATCCTTCAAAGCTTACAGCAGATGCATTATCTGATTTTCGCAATAAGCATATTGGTTTTGTATTTCAGTTTCATTATTTACTGCCTGAGTTTAATGTTATAGAGAATGTAATAATGCCAGAATTAATTTCTTATGGATTCAGGAACAAAAAAAAGAATTATCAACAGTTAAAGAAAAAAGCTTTTGAAATACTTAAAAATTTAGGTATAGACAGTAGAGCATACCATCGTCCTGGTGAGCTTTCAGGAGGAGAGCAACAGAGGGTAGCTGTTGCAAGAGCCTTATTTAAAAATCCATCAGTTGTTCTTGCTGATGAACCAACAGGTAATCTTGATTCCAGGTCTGCACAGGAACTTTTTATGCTTTTTCAAAAAATAAATGAGGAAACAGGAACAACATTTATAATTGTAACACATAATGAATCACTTGCTCAGAAATGTACAAGAAGGCTTAAAATGGTGGATGGAGTGTTGATAAATTAATTTTTACAGTAAACTAAATCTCCTTCACATTTAACATCAAGTTTAAATAAATTCACAACATATAAATTTGTTTTTGCATGCATTGTTAGTTCATTAATTTTAACTTCTCCCTTTGCTACAGCAATATAAGGAATTATCTGATCTGACATATAAGAATCAACACAACCTCCTTTCTGAATTTCAGAAATTAATGTTTTTGCACATTCCTCTCCCACCTCTTCACTTGTTTTCCCGATATCTCCAAGAGCGGATGCACCTAAAAATGTGTTCTCTGTTCTCGTTATCAGAGTCATTCCGCTTCCGGTAGAAAGAGATTCTCTGTATTCTTCAATTATTCTCACAGGAATCTTATAATTGAATCTGTAATTTAAAAAGTCTTTCAAAAGTTTTTCACAGACATTTTTCTGTCTTTCAGCAACATTTCTTATTCTCAATTTTTCTGACGCATGAGAAATTCCATAAATTTCCAGAATTTTTCCTCTTTCAGTTAAATTAAAAGGTTTTAATTTTTCTGTTTTATAGATTCTTGCTCTTACAAATCCATTTCCTTTAGGATAATATCCTCTCCGCAGTGTTTCTAACCGGATAAGTATTCCAGAAAGGTTTAATATGGGAGACAGAACATACTGTAAATAATCAGTTGTTGGAGCATTTTTAACATCTGTTCCTGGTTCAAGAAAGTGTAAAATTTTGAATTTTTACACCCGTCCCACTACCAGGTAATGGAACTAACCTGCTAACCACTGCTGTCCAATCCCCTAAAACGATTATTCGATTCAAGGGAGAAAAATCTCTGTACGATTTTTCAAGACAGCAGAAAGTTAAGGCTGTGGAAAGAACTCGCCAGTTTTTATGTCTACCCGTAGGTAAACCCCTCACCTGTTCCTTCCGTTGGTTGACAGGTTGTTGGGAAACTGGCTCACTCTTTCCACTTTGTATATGTGATAAATGTGTTTGTAACGCCTTTAAATCTTTTCTTAATTTAGCTAATCTGCTTTTTAGCTTGTTTCTCTTATATTGATTTGTTTCTTCTTTTATTTTTTGTTTTATATTTGCTATATTATCTTCAATTTTTGCTGTACTGTATGCTAAAAACTCTATATCACTTAACAATTCTTTATAGTTTTTCGGTAGTTTCTCTTTATATCCTAACCCTCTCCTTGCTATTACGTATGCACCTGCTATGTCTTTATCTATATTGTATTGTGGTGCATACTTTAATTTGCCAATTACTGATGTATATGCAGGATTAACTTTTCTTACTTCTATGCCATTTCTTCTTGCTGTTATTTCTATTTTATTTAATAATCTTTTATATATCCACTTTTGCAGTTTTTTTCTTAACTTTGCAAGCCCATCTCCTCTTTTACCTTTTGGCAGTTTTTCTAAATTTTCCATAGAAATAGCTTTATTTTCTTTTTTTAATATTTTCACTATTTGATGTGCTGTCTGCCATTCTAAATACTGTCTCTTTTCCGAACTAACATCTAATAACTCATGCAGAGTGATGCTTTGATATCTTTCTAAATTCCCATCTTTACTTGTGATTGCCAATGCTAAATGAAATGGATATGCGTTTATATCTATCCCTATTATTCCATTATCTCTTTTGATTGAAACAGGGGGTAATTTCTCTTCAATATATATAAAAACATACACTTTGCCATTCTTTAATTTTAATTTAACGCTGTATGGAAACCATTGGTCTGTTTGATATGCTTGTTCTAACATAAACATAAGCTCTATCCATTTATCTTTTTCTCTTTTGACACTTCTAATGACTTTTGCATAGATGTATTGTCTATCTCCTACGTTTATTCTTAAATACAATTCATCATTAACTCTTTCTAATCTTAAATTTAGGTTCCCTAGTTTTGTTTTATCACCTCTTGAATATAAATTTCCCTGCCTACTTTCTTTCCATTTTGCTTTTAACTCTTTTTTTCTATTGCCATTTAAATGATTTTTATTCAGCTTCTCAAATAATTTCCTTGAACCAAATATAACTTTCTTTGGATTTTGTCCTCTTTCTTTGCATAATGAAATTATTGAGTTTGCTAAAAAAATTGCATCATCTGTTCGCAGATGAAAATCTACGCATTAAATCTAATACAACTTCTCTATCTCCTTTATTCTCAAATTCAAGCAGACATTGTAAGGTTATCATTTCTTTTTAGATCCTCTTTGCCCATATGTTTTTGCAGCAAATGAAGTTACTATTGCTACCAAATCTTCTGCCAGTTCTATCATTTTTTCTTTTTCTTCATTGTTTCCATTTATTATTATTAGTTCCACGCCAAATGCAAAGAAAAATTTTTTAAGATAATTGAAACCAAATCTTGCCAAACGATCAGGATATTCTATTACAACTCTCTCTACTTCTCCTCTTTGAATCATATTTAATAATTTTTCTAGTCCTCTTCTATTTTCATTTACTCCACTGGCTATTTCCTGAATAACTTCGTAATTCCAATTATTTGATCTGGCATATTCTTCCAATCTCTTAACTTGATTTTTTAAGTATTCATCTTGTTTTTTTGTGCTTACCCTTGCATATAAAATTGTTTTCTTGGTGTTCTTTTTCTCTTCAATTATTCCTAAAATTCTCTCTATATCTTCCACTTTATATCTTCTAACTCCCCCTGGTGTTCTTATAGGAGTTATTAATCCTTTCTTCTCATAGTTAATTAATGAAATCCTGCTAATTCCATATATTTCCTTGCATTGTTTTATAGTTAATAGTTTTCTATCCATAGCAATTTAATATTATACACTTTTTTATAGAAAATCGCAACTGTTGTGAACCTCCCTTTATTTCAACTTCAACATTATTAAATATGGAGGCAATAAATAGAGCTTGCAACACAAGTGAAATGCTTCCTGCAGTTTCAATATCTATAAAAATTTTTCTGTCTGAGATTTCATCTGGAATAAATTCAATTTGTTCTGAATCCATGATTAAATTTTTTACCTTTGCATTACATAAATCTGCAACTGCTTTTATTGCATTTAAATGTTGCGCTCTTATACCAGGATTTTTTCTTTTACTTCTTATGTTTATTATTTTTACTGGTATTTTTGTAAGTGCTGAAAGTGAAACCGCTGTTCTTACAATCTGTCCACCACCCTCACCATAAGAGCCATCAATGATTAACATTTTAAATTTTATCATAACTGTCATGTGAAATTTAGTAAAATTTAGTTGATTGCCAGAGGACTTCTATATTAATATAGATTTTGGAAAAAATTTAAGGAGGACTGGAATTAGATTAAAAAAACAGGATAGAATTGTTGAAGTAGAGCCTGAAGAACTGAAAAAAATTTTAAAACAAGCTGAGGCAGTTGCAATCAAGGTAAACGAAAAATTATTAGACCTCTCATCAATCTCACTTCTCAGTGGTGATGAAGAAATTGATATAATTTCACTTAATACAGCTGAAGGACTTGAAATACTGAGACACAGCACAGCTCATATAATGGCTCATGCTGTAAAGGAGTTATTCCCGGATGTCAAGATTGCCATTGGACCTGCAACCTCAGATGGATTTTATTATGACTTTGATAAAGATGAACCATTTACAGAAGATGACCTCCAGAAAATAGAAAAAAGAATGCACGAGATTATAAAATTAAAGCAGCCATTTATCAGAAAAGAAATTTTAAAGGATGAAGCAATAAAACTTTTTGAATCTCTTGGAGAGTCCTACAAAATAGAGATTCTCAATGAAATACAGGATAATAAAGTTACAATATATGAGGAAGGCGGCTTTGTTGACCTCTGCAGGGGTCCTCATATTCCGCACACAGGCATCGTTAAGGCATTTAAGCTTCTCAGTGTTGCAGGTGCTTACTGGAGAGGTGATGAACACAATAAAATGCTTCAGAGAATATATGGAACAGCTTTCCCAACAAAGCAGGAGCTTGATGATTATCTTAAGTTTCTTGAAGAGGTTAAAAGGAGGGATCACAGAAGGGTTGGCAAACAGCTAAAGCTTTTTGAAATAAGCGAGGAAGTTGGTCCTGGTCTTATAATATGGCTTCCGGATGGAGCAATTATCAGAAAAGTAATTGAAGACTTCTGGAAAGATGAGCATTTAAAGGCTGGCTATCAACTTCTTTATACTCCTCATATTGCAAAGCTTGAACTGTGGGGCAGAAGCGGTCATCTTGATTTTTACAGAGAAAACATGTTTTCTCCCATGCAGATAGAAAATGTGGCATATCAGCTTAAACCAATGAACTGTCCATTCCATATTCAGGTTTACAAATCAGAAACCCGCAGTTACAGGGATCTTCCATTAAAATATGCAGAACTCGGAACAGTTTACAGATATGAAAGATCAGGAGTACTTCACGGACTTCTAAGAGTTAGAGGCTTTACACAGGATGATGCTCATATATTCTGTACAGAAGAACAACTTGAGGAAGAAATTCAGAAGGTACTTGATTTTACAATTTTTATCCTTTCAACATTTGGATTTGACTCCTATGAAATTTATATCTCAACAAGGCCTGAAAAATATGTTGGAAGCCTTGAAAACTGGGAAAAAGCAACCGATGCTCTGCAGAAGGCTCTTAAAATAAGAGACTTACAACATCAGATTGATCCCGGTGAAGGAGTTTTTTACGGACCAAAAATTGATATCAAAATAAAAGATGTTCTTAATAGAGCATGGCAGTGCAGCACAATTCAGGTTGATTTCAATATTCCAGAAAGGTTTGCTCTTACTTACAGAGGTAAAGATGGTAGAGAGCATAGACCCATTATGATACACAGAGCTCTTATGGGCTCACTTGAGAGATTCTTAGGAGTATTAATTGAGAATTATGCTGGTGCATTCCCTGTATGGATTTCTCCTGTTCAGGTTGAGGTTATGTCTATCTCTGAAAAACAAGCAGAATATGCAGCCAATATTTATAAAAGACTTAAAGAGCATGGTTTCAGGGTAAAATTAAATGTTGATAGTGAAAAAATAGGTTATAAAATCAGACAGGCTACTTTGAAAAAAATACCATATATGGTAATATTGGGAGACAAAGAAGTTAGTTCCCAAAAAATAACAGTCAGGAAAAGAGATGGAGAAAATTTTGAACTCATTGAACTTGAAACTTTCATTGATTTTCTTTCAAAACAAATAAATGAAAAAAAATAAGGAGGTGGGAAAATAGCAACAAAGGAAATCAGGGTAAATGAAGCCATAAAATCAAAAGAAGTAAGGTTGGTGGATGAAAATGGTAAGCAAATTGGAATTGTCAGTATTAAAAAGGCTTTGGAAATAGCCAGAGAAAGAGGATATGACCTTGTAGAAGTAGCACCGAATGCTCAACCGCCTGTTTGCAGAATAATGGATTATGGAAAGTATAAATATCAGCTTGAAAAGAAAACTTCCTCAAAAAAGACCTCAACTGTAAAAGAAATAAAAATAAGACCCCAGATTTCAGATCATGACCTTCAGTTAAAGGTAAAGCATATCAAAAGATTTCTTGAGGATGGAGACAAAGCAAGAGTAACTCTTTTTTTCAGAGGAAGAGAAATTGTGCATTCTGAAATGGGTATCAAAATTTTTGACAAAATAAAGGCACTCCTGTCAGGATTCAGCCATAGAATTGAACAGGAACCAAAACTTGAAGGAAACAATATAAGCATGATTATTGCTCCAGGTAAAGATTGATAATTTCCTTCATAATTTATTAAAATATTTAATTCAATGAGGAGGATAATTTATGCCAAAGCTCAAAACTCACAGAGGCGTAGCTAAAAGATTTAAAGTAACTGGAACAGGAAAAATAATGAGAAGACGAGCTTTTAAAAGTCATCTTCTGACAGGCAAGCCTTCAAAAAGAACAAGAAGGTTAAAACACAATGCAGAGGTTGATAAAACCCAGTATAAAGCTATAAAAACTCTTATTCCTTATAAATTCTAAGAGGAGGGAAAAAATTGGGAGGAGCTTATACAACTTATCATCCTCATAAACTCAAAAAGAAGAGAACTCATGGATTTTTGAAGAGAATGAGTACACCTGGTGGAAGAAGAATAATAAAAAGAAGAAGGGCAAAGGGCAGATGGAGATTGACTCCTTAATTTCAAATACCTTTTTAATATTAATCAGAATATACAGGAGGTTTATTTCACCACTGATGCCACCTCAATGCAGATTTACTCCAACCTGTTCAGAGTATGCTGAACAGGCTATAAGAAAGTACGGTATAAAAGGAATTTTCCTTACAACCAAAAGAGTGCTTAAGTGCCATCCATTTCATCCAGGAGGTTATGATCCTTTAGGGTAGTGCTATGGAAAACGCAGGACTGAGAGCTTTACTGGCAGTTATATTGAGTATGCTTATTTTATTCGGTAGTCAATATCTTTATACAAAGTATTTTCAATCTAAAGGACAGCCTGCCAGGCCTCAAAAGGAGGAAAAAAATGTACCGGTGTCTGAAATTGTTCAGCTACCTTCTCCCAAAAAGGAGGTAATACCCAAGGTTACTAAAGATGTGAGATATAAAGAAGTAGAAGTTGAAAATGAAGTTTTTATGGTTATTCTTTCTAATGAGGGAGCAACGGTGAAGTCGGTTGAGTTAAAGAAATATAAAGATAAAAAAGGCAATCCAGTTAAACTAATTTCTTCAGACCCCTCTGCAATGTCTATTTTAAAAGATGGGAAATTTGACTACTCAAAAATTATATTCAATGTTGATGACTCAGAAGCATCATTTAAAAATTCAGACAAGGCAACTGTTACATTTACTTACAGTGATGAAAATATTTTCATCAGAAGAAGCTTAATATTCAATAAAACAGATTATTCAATAGATGTAAAGGAAGAAATCAGAGGTCTTGGAAGTTATTATGTAACTCTTGGAAAAGATTTCGGAATTTATGATAAACAGGATGCACCGCACTGGGGTCCTGTTATTCTTAAGGAAGCTGATAGAATTGAGCTTAACCCTTCAAAACTAAAAGAAACTGCTACATACAAAGAGGGCGTAAAATGGGTTGCACAGGAAGATAAATACTTTTTTTCCGCAATTGTTCCTTTAAGCAAAGCCGACCAATTTGTTGTGTTACCCTATAACGGAAACTCAATTATTGCGGTAGAGTTTCATGAAGGAGTTAACAGTTACAAAATATTTGCTTCTCCAAAGGAGTATGATTACCTGAAGAAGTTTGAAGTCGGGCTTGAACATATAGTTGATTTTGGATTTTTCTCCATAATTGCAAGACCCCTTTTCTGGTTTTTAAAGCTATTGTATAGCCTTACAAAAAATTACGGATTTGCAATTGTCATACTGACAATTATTGTGAGAATCCCATTTATACCTGTTGTCAACCGCGGACAGAAATCAATGCAAAAACTTAGTGAACTTCAGCCAAAACTCATGAAACTTAAAGAACAATACAAAAATGATCCTAAAAGGCTTCAGCAGGAAATGATGGAGCTCTATAAAAAATACAAGATTAATCCAATGAGCGGGTGTCTTCCGATTTTGCTTCAGATTCCTGTGTTTTTTGCTTTATATAAGATACTCACAATTGCAATAGAACTCAGACAGGCTCCATTTATATTATGGATAAATGATCTTTCAGCAAAAGATTCTTACTATGTTCTTCCTATTTTAATGGGTGTCACGATGTTAATTCAGCAGAAGATGACCCCTTCAACCGCAGACCCAACTCAGCAGAAAATAATGCTAATTATGCCTGTGGTATTTACCTTTTTGTTTTTGAGCTTTCCTTCAGGACTTGTTCTTTACTGGCTTGTTAACAATATTTTTGGCATTGTCCAGCAGTTTTATTTAAATCAAAAGATTAAAAAAACTGCGTGATTTCGTCTGAATCTGACACAATTGCCGCCATCAGTACTCCGTTAGGTGAAGGTGGAATAGGAATAATTCGTCTGAGCGGTTCTGAAGCCATTTCCATAGTTAGTAAAATATTTCATTCACTCAGAGGAATAAATCTTTCAGATGTAAAAACACATACAATCCATTATGGGTTTATCATTGATCCAGCTACCGGAGAAAAAATTGATGAGGTTCTGGTTACTGTTATGCGTGCTCCACATACATATACAAGGGAAGATGTAGTTGAAATTAACTGTCATGCTGGGTTTATTACATTAAAAAGAGTTCTTGATTTAGTTATTGAATACGGTGTCCGACTTGCAGAACCAGGAGAGTTTACAAAAAGGGCGTTTTTAAGGGGAAGGATTGATTTAAGTCAGGCAGAATCAGTAATTGACCTCATAAGAGCCAAGACAGAACAGGCTCAAAAAATAGCTCTTGAGCATCTGAGTGGCAGGCTTTCCCAAAAAATAAATGAATTAAGGGATTCTCTAATGAAGGTATGTGCACATGTTGAAGCTTACATTGATTTCCCCGAGGAAGAAATTGATGGAATGACAGCAGAAGAAATAATTGGTGAAATCAGCAGGATAAAGAACGAAATAAAATATCTTATTGATGGATATGAAGAAGGAAAGATTTACAGGGAAGGACTTACAACAGCAATTGTTGGAAAACCAAATGTAGGGAAATCATCCCTGCTGAATGCCCTTCTTATGAAGGACAGAGCAATTGTTACTGAAATTCCAGGAACTACAAGGGATATAATTGAAGAATATGTAAATATAAAGGGTATGCCTTTGAAGATAGTAGATACAGCAGGAATAAGGCAGGCTCATGATCTTGTTGAAGCAGAAGGAATAAAGCGAACTCTTAGAGCTGTTGAGGTAGCTGAACTTGTTTTACTGGTTCTTGACTCAAGCAGACCCATTAACAGCCTTGATGAAGAAATAATAAACAGAATTTCTGGTAAGAAAGTAATAGTTGTTGTAAATAAAAAGGATATAAAAAACAAAGAATTTCAACTGCCTGAATCTCTTGAAGATAAACCAATGGTTGAAATTTCAGCCCTGACAGGTGAAGGTATAGAAGAATTAAAGGAACTGATTTTTAATACAACAATAACAGGCAGATATGTTCAGGAAGGACTGGTTGTAACAAAACTCAGGCATAAACAGGCACTTGATAAAGCACTTGATGCATTGAACAATGCAATAAATAATTTTAAAGAAAATGAGCCCCTTGAAATTACCGCCATGTTTCTCAGGGAGGGACTCAGCTTTTTAGGTCAGATTGTTGGAGCTGTCACAACAGAGGAGATACTTGATTTAATATTCAGCGAGTTCTGCATAGGGAAATAACTATTTTTCCTTGTTCTGTATTCCACTTTTAGAAAGAGCCTGATTCATTATTTCCTGTAAAGCTTTTTCATTAACCTCAACTTTATATTTCTTTTTAAGACCTTCAATATAGGTATTGAACCATTCCTGCTGTCTTTTAATCTTCAACTGATCAATGAGCTGTTTTTTTATTGAGTCAAACTCAACAGGTGTTCCCTTTACATCAGTAACTTTAAATATATATATGTTTCCCTTTAGATTAAGAGGCATGCTAACCTGTCCTTTTTTCAAAGCAAATGCAACATTTTCAATTTGAGAATTGAGCTGTCCTTTTTTAAAAAATCCCATATCTCCACCTGATGCTTTTGTTCTTTCATCCTTTGAGAGTTCTTTAGCTATTTTGCTGAAATCCTCTCCTTTATTAACTCTTTCATAAACTTTCTTTGCTTCATCTTCATTTTTCACCACTATCTGACTCAGTCTCACTTCAGTTGGTTTGATAAACTCATCTCTGTGTTTTTCATAGTAATCTTTAGCATCCTTTTCGGTTACCTGCTGGATTGATTTAATTTCCTCCTCAAGTAGTATATTGATTAAAGTAATCTTTTTGAATTCCTCCATTCTTCTTTTGAAATCTTCCGATTTTTCAAGTCCTTTCTTCCTTGCCTCTTCATATAAAATTTCTCTTTTAATCAATTCATCCTTGAGTCTACTCATACCTTCTGGTGATGCAAGAAACATTCTTGCCTGTGGAGGAAGTCCCTTAAGGTCTTCCTGAAGTTCTTTCTTGGTAAGCTTTGAAGAACCAGCTTTTACAATCACATCATTTTTGTTAGCACAACTAAAAATAAATACCAAAATCAATAAAAAAAATGAGAATTTTAAAGGTTTCATTATATATCTCCTGCAATAATTTTTTTTATAATTTAACATTAAAGGATTTTTTTTAGCAAATATGACAAAAAATTGATTAGGCAGAAAAAGATAATGGAATTTAAAGAACTCGGCGTCACAACAGTTAAAATACCAGCAGTTGGAATGGGCACATGGGGAATTGGAGGAGGTTTTATTCCTGATTATTCAAAAGATAAAGAGGCTATAAAAGCTTTAAGAAAAGGCATAGAGCTTGGAATGAGCTTGATTGATACTGCTGAGATGTATGGAAGTGGACATTCAGAAGAGATAGTTGGTGAAGCAATAAAGACCTTTCCCAGAGAAAAAATTTTTATAGTTACAAAAGTATTACCTGAGAACCTGAGATACAGCGATTTAATAAAAGCAGCCCACAGAAGTTTAAAAAGGCTGAAAACAGATTACATTGATCTTTATCTAATACATGCTCCAAATCCCGGAATTCCAATTAAAGAGTCCATGCAGGCTATGGAAAAACTTGTTAATGATAGTATTGTAAGATTTATTGGTGTAAGTAATTTCAATGTTTATCAAATGAAACAGGCAAAAGCCTGTCTCAGTATAGATATTGTTGTGAATCAGGTAGAATACAGTCTTATTGAAAGAAAAATTGAAAGAGACATCCTTCCATACTGCATAAAAAATAAAATTACTGTAATGGCTTACTGTCCTCTTGGAAGAGGCATACTGCCAAATAATAAATTTCTGAAAGAAATAGGTATTAAATATGATAAAACAGCTGCACAGGTAGCTCTTAACTGGTTAATTCAGAAAAAAGGAGTCGTTGCCATACCAAAAGCAATAAAAATTGAGCATATTACAGAAAATGCTGAATCTACAGACTGGAGATTAAGCAAAGAAGATATTTTAGTTATTGAAGAACATTTTAAATGAAACTTCCAATTTATTTTTTTAAAGGGAGTCCTGATAAACCATCTATTATTTTTATTCATGGTCTTGGAATGGACTCACTACAGTGGATATCACCTTCTGAAACAAGAATATTTGGAGGAGCCTTGCCTTTAAGTATTCTTACAAGGAAACCACCGGAGTTCCTGATTTTAAAAGAAAAGCCTGTGGCTTTACCAGAAAAATTCACAACAGGCAATTCTGTGCCTCTCTTCACTTCTTTGAATGACTTTAGAGAAAAGGGATATACAGTTATAACATGGAATCAAACAAAGCCTTTAAGCTCTATTTATCATGCAGTGGGAGAGCTTAAAAATGTTGTCCGGTTTGCTAATTCCTTATCAGATAGAGGAACTATTATTATCGGTAACAGTAGGGGAGGTCTTATTGCAAGAAAATTTATTGAAAACTGTAATGAAAAAATAAAAGCTGTTATATCCATTGCAACACCTCACAGAGGAAGCACAATAGCAAAATGGGTCAAGCATGTTTCTTTGATAACACATGTATTCAAGCCTTTTTTAAAGCTTTTCCCTGAAAGGATTGAAAAAATTTCACGCAGATTAATAGATTTTCTTAACTCCGAAGCAGTAAGAGAACTTTTACCTGACTCTCCATTCATTAAATCACTTAAAAAAATTGAAAATTTTAATTTCTTCTGTATCGCAGGGTCTAACCCTGCTCTTTTTAACATTTATGAATGGAAACTAAAAAAAGAAAATGATTCTTTCATTCTTTATCCTGAAAAAATTTTCTCATTTCCCCAATCTATTGTTTCAATCTTAACTGAAAAATTTATTCCGCCTGAATGGAAATACGGTGATGGATTGGTCTCTGTAGAAAGCGCACTTATTGATAAAAATTCAGATATATTTAATTTAAATCATGCAGAAATCATTGTGAACACTGAAAGCAGAATTCATATACTAAATATTGTTGAAAGGATAGAAAGTGAATCTTGAATATGCTTTAAGCAAAATCAGCGAAGACAAATTAAAGGAAGTTGTTGAAAAGATATCCATTCCAAGACATGGCTGGTATAACTATGATGAGCTTTCAGATGTGGCTGATTTTATAGAAAATAAATTTAAAGAATATGGCTATATTATTGATATTGATGAATTCTATTATCAAACCAGAACTTACAAAAATATAATTGCAACTACTGAAGGAATTAAATCAAAAAAGGATTGGTTAATTATTGGAGCTCATTATGACTCAGCAGTTGGCTCACCAGGAGCTGATGACAATGCAAGCGGAGTTTCTGTAATGCTTGAGCTGGCAAGAGTTTTAAAGGATGCCTCCTTCATTGAAAACATAAAATTTGTTGCCTTTACACTTGAGGAGCCCCAGCCTTTCTCATTAAATTTTTTAATCGGAAGCAGTCACTTTGTAAAAAAGATGAAAAGGCTTAAATATAAATACACAGCAATAATTCTTGAATCAGTAGGATACTGCTCAAAAAAGCAGGGTTCTCAGCAATTGCCAGCATTTGTTAAAGGACCAGCAACAGGCGACTTCATTGGAGTTATAGGAAATAAAAAATCAGAATCTCTTCTTAAACTTTTTGAAAATGCTAAAAAATATGTACCCTCATTTAATCTCTTAACATATAAAGCATCTTTAAGTGGCTGGCTTGTTATTGAAACAAGATTTAGCGATCATGCATCATTCTGGAATGCTGGATATCAGGCAGTCATGTTAACAGATACAGCCATGTTCAGAAATCCCTATTATCATACACAGTGGGATACTCCTGATAAACTTGATTTTTCCTTCATGAAGGATGTTACCAGAGTTATTGCTGTGGCTACTTTTTTAAAACATAATCTTTAACAGTATTTAAAGCTTTCAATCTGCTTTTGAATCTTATTTCAAAATAGAGCTTTTCGCAGTCTTTGAAGGAAAGCTTATTGACAAGCTCAATTGCCCTCAACTCATCTGAAAGATGGGGAATAGGTTGCTCATTGGTTGGAAACATCTCCTCCTTTTCAATAATCATTATGTAAATTAAGGCTCTTGCTGAAAGAAGATTCTCCAGTTCTTCATTTTCTCTGGCTTCAAATATATATCTCAGTGTGAGAATATCACCTGGAGGGAATATCCATCTTCTCTTAGTCAGATTTTTAACAGTATCTTCCAGAGCAAATACAGTTAAAACTTTCCTGTTATTTAACTTTTCCAGAAGAATCTTTCTCAGGTACTGGTGAATTGCTCCTGCTTCAATAAAAACTCTGCCGCTGTCCTGAAAACTGGAAATTGCCTCAGCTCTAAGCATGTCCCGAATTCGAAACCTCTCTGCATCGGCTTTAGCAAATGTCTTTACAGCTTCTACAATCTCGTTAAAACTTTTACTTATGGATGCTTCATAAAAGTCAATCAAAGACTTTGTAGCTTTTTTCTCTATCTCATATACTTCATAAAGTTCTGCTGTTAAACTGATATCTTTAGGAGTTTTACCATCTGCAAACATTTCATGTATTTTCAATAGCCTTTCCATGTATGGCTCAATCTGCAAAATTTTTTTCCCGTTTTTAAAAAGATTTTTGAGCATTCCATAAAAACGAAAAGAGAAATTTGGAAATTCAAATATTTCTTCCTGCAGGTATTCTTTAATAGAGATTCTGTCAATGAGCATCTCATAAAATAAAAGACTCGGAGCTTCCTCAAGAATAATTGTGTCGCACCTCTGCATGAATTTCTCCATAAACTTTAAAAATTCTATCCTGTGAGAGGAAAAAACAATAATAAACTCTTTATCTGATTCTGCTTGCACCTGTGCTGTCTCTGTATACATAAATATGGTCTGGAATAAGCTGTTTTAGCTCGGTTATATGTGATATTATCCCAACGAGTCTGTCCTGTGATCTTAGTTCCTGAAATATGTTACACACAGACTCAAGTAAATCCTTATCAAGAGAACTGAAACCCTCATCAATAAAAAAGAACTGTATTGATTTTTTCCTTCTTAACTGAATGTAATAAGAAAGAGCAAGTGATAAAGCAAAGGAGACAATAAATGTTTCACCGCCAGACAGGGTTTCCACAGGTCTGTCTTTATTGTAAAAAAGGTCTTTTACAGAAAAGGCTAAATCCTCAGATATGTTGAGACGGAATCTCTTGCCAATTAAATCATCAAGAAGTTTGTTTGCAAGCCTGATAATATCATTAAATAGATACATTGATAGAAATTTTACCATCTGCTTTCCAATAAGAATGTTTTTTAATCTTTGAAGAACTGTTGATGTGGTGCTTAAATGTTTTATTTCATCACTTAAAATCCCTTTTTCAACCAGAGCCTCTCTGTCTCTTTTTATTGATTCTTTAATACTTCCAATTTTTTCATTTATTTTGGCTATATTCTGACTTATTAATTCAAGTTCATTTATTGTTCTTTCAGGCTCGCCATCTGGAAGTTCTTTTATTGGTAAATTCATAAGTCTTTCTTCTGCACTTTTAAGCGCTCCTTTAACTGTATTTAAACTATTCTCCCATTGTTCAATTTCCTTTGCTAAAGCTTTAATATTTTCAAGTTCTGATTTTGCACGATTCCTGAGTTCTTCAGGGTCTGTTCCGCCTGTTTTTTCATTGAGATTTTCAAGGTTTTTATTGAGATCTATCTCAATTTCCTTTAGCTTAATCTCCAGCTGTTCCTTATGAGCTTTAATGTTAGCCTGCTCAGATAAATTTTCATTTAAAATTTTATTCTTCTGGATTAAGGCGTCCCTGTTTTCATCTATCTTTTTTATTGTTTCATCATATTCTTCCTTCTTTTTCTTTAAACTTAAAAATAGCTCATCTGCTCTATCCCAGTATTCCTGAGGAAGCTTATCATAAATTTGAAGTTTAAGAATTAAAACTACCTCTTCCTTTTCTTTCAGTGTTTCATTAACATGGCTAATCCTGCTTCTGGTTTCAATAAGTTTTTTCAGTTCAGGTTTAATTTTCTTTTTTATCTCTTCCAGCTTTCCAATCTCATTCTCCACAGCTTTCATAATTTCCTGAACATTGTCCTGAAAAGGTTGTGGATGCTCAATGCTTCCGCAAACAGGACATGGTTGTCCTGGCTTAAGATAGCGACTGAGGGTAGAGGCTAAATTTTTAACTTCAAGCTCCTTCAAGTAATTCTTTAACTTTTCAATCTCCTCCTCTAATGTTTTTTCAGCATCTTCTGTATCAATTTTTAAAGAAGTATCTGTTGAAACAATTCCTGTAATATTTCTGAAAGTTTTTTCATATAGTGTTCGTTCCTGAGCTAAATTTTTATCGAGTTTACTGATTTCCTCATTTAAATCTTTAAACTTCTTTAAATCTGGTAAAACAGAAGGTAAGATATTGTAAAGTCTTTCCTCATCTTTAGAAAAAGCGAGTTTTTTGAGTTTCTCTTTGAGCTTTTCCTCACCATCTGTTATTTTTCTTATTTCTTCATTGATTTTCAATACAAATGAGTTTATTTCTTTTAATTTTTTCTCTGTCCTGTTTATTTCAAGTTTCGTATTTTTCTGCCTTTCTTTAAGAGTTTCAATTTTTTTCTTTATTTCAATAGCGCTTTCTGCAGCAGCTATCATTCTGTGAAGCTCTTCCTGTTTTTCAAGCCTCTTGCGTTTTTCTTCAATCTCTGATTTTTTTTCTTCCATCAATCTGAGCTTTTGTTCATAATTGGATTTTTCATTAAGAATCTGAATGAGGGTTTTAAAAACTTCAAGTTTCTGATTCAAATCTTTCTGCTTTATGAAAAGTTTATTAAGCTCATCCTGCCTGGATTTTAATTCAGACTCTTTCTCATTGATCAGATTTTCTGTAACTTCCTGGAGTTCATTTAATCTCTTTTCCTTTTCAGCCTTAGCAGTTTCAGTTTCCTTCAATTTATTATTAACTGTATTATATAAAGGCTCACCAAATATGTTTATATCAAAAATATTTCCAATCATTTCTGCTCTTTCTGCAGGTTTCTGCTGTAAAAATTCTGCAAATTTATTCTGCGGAAGAATAACAACCTTGCAAAACTCATCACGGGTAAGCCCGATTATTTCCTTTATCTTTAATTCAAACTCCCTGTCCTTCTCTGTCAGGGGAATGAATATACCATTCTGATGTATGCTCAATTTTACTTTGTTTTGTTTACTGATTGTTCTCTCAATAAGATACTTCTGACCTGAAATAGTAAACAAAAACTTTATTTTTATATAATCTTTGAGAGGATTTATTGCTTCTGTTCTTTTCTGTTTACCGAGTCTCGGAGAGTCTCCATAGATTGAAAGTATAATTGCATCAAGAATTGAAGATTTTCCGCTTCCTGTGTCTCCAAATATTCCAAAAAGTTTGTTCTTATAAAACCTTGTAAAATCTATCTCAACAGGGCTTGCATAACTGTGCAGACCTTCAATATAAAGACTGATTGGTAGCATTTCTTGTTTCCTCAAGACATTTCAAAAACATTGATATGGTCTGTCTGTCAGGCTGGATTGATATTTTACTTCTGAAATATTCAATAAAAATCTGCTCATCAGTAAGGCTGGAAACATCAATATTTGGAATATCTTCTTCAGACTGCTCAATATCAAATCTCCATTTTATCAGCCTCTGTTTATAAGTCTTCAGAAATCTATCAATATCAGAAGGAGAATACTCTCTGTTGGACTTTATGATTACATAGCAGGGATTATCGCCATCTGGAATTCCATTGATAGCATCCTCAATTGTTTCAAACTCCAGTTTTATAATTTTTGGAATATTTTTATTTTCAAACTCTATAAATTTTTCATTTTCTCCTTCAAAAACACAGACACCTTTTTTGTGAGTTATTTCGCCTATGTCAAATGGATAAATTGAACCTGAATAAACAGCTTTGCCTATTTTCTGATATCTGTGAAGATGTCCCAGTGCAATATAGTCTGCATTTTCAGGTAAGATTTCCAATGGCAGGTAATCTATACCTCCTATCTGCAGAATTCTCTCACTTCCTGAAATTTGAGCTCCCTGAATATAAATATGTGATGAAAATATGAAATAATCACATGTAAATCCGGGTTCAGGGGACATAATTTCTTTAACCCTGTTTAGAAAAACTTCAGTGTTTAATCCTGTTCTGACTTCGGAAACATACGGGATGGCTTTAACTGCAACAACCAAATTTTTATTCTTTATTAATATCTTGAAAAAATCTCTTTCTATGGAGATTCTGAAGGATTCATTCTCAAAGTTGTAGTTACTGAAATCTTCTGCTGGATCGCTAATTATTATTATTGGATGTTTTCCATCAATTAAAGGTCTTGATATGAGAAGCTTTTCAGGAGAATCATGATTCCCTGCAAGGGCGATAACCAGAGAGCCCCGAGCAGACAAATCAGCAACACTGCTATAAAAAACCTTCTCAGCTTCAAAAGAAGGAGTATATGTATCAAAAATATCACCAGCTATCAATACAATATCAGGTTTTTCAATTTCTGCTATTTTTAAAATTTCATAAAGTATGAGCTTCTGAATATCAAGCAAATTAAATGTTGTTTCCTTGAAAACTTTCCCAAGATGCCAGTCAGAAGTATGAAGGAGCTTAAGCATATTTTGAATTTAGCTCAATGAATTTTACTTGAAAAACAGTGCAAGAATTGCAATAAGAGCACCAATCTGACCTGCCCAAAATATGAACATCCATTTGATAAGGTCTGCACGAACTCTTTCTATTTTTACTTCAAGCTGTGCTATATCCTGCTTTGTCGCTGTGCGAAGTAACTCTATATCCTGCTTTGTCGCAGACCTACTTTGCTCTATTTTTACTTCCAAATCTGCACGAAGCTCTGCTATGTCTTGCTTTGTCGCTGTGTGAAGTAACTCTATATCCTGCTTTGTGGCAAGAATATCCTTTTTTCTTTCAAATTCCTTCTCAGTTTTTGACTCAATATATTCAAGAAGAATCCTGGCTGGTTTATCTCCGATTTGCTCTTTCAGTGCCTCATAAATTTCAATCTCTGTAACAGGCATAAAAAATTGTAACACAAAATTTAATTAATTCACAATCTCTTGCAAGGAATGTATATCTCAAACTTTGCTCCTTTGCTTGTCAGCAAATACTGTGAGAGGTTATGAAGCCCGAAGAAATGTAGTTAGGTTTTTTATCGTTTTTATCTGAATACTGAAAAAATAATAAAAAAAACAATGGTTGTAAAAAAAATCATCTCAATTGTTGTTCTTGAGTCAGTTTCAAATACTGTTGCGAAAATCATACTCATAAGCATGGAAGGCATTCCTGCCTGGATTATACAAACATTAAATAGAATTCCAGTTAGTCCTGTAAAAGTTGCAAAAAATAATCCTAACAGTGGGGATAGAACCATTTTAATAGTAACTGCAGGCATTAAAAGCAAGAATCTTTCAGGCTGGACAGCTTTCAGCGATAAACCAACAATTATAAGCATTACTGAAATAACATAATCTGAAAATTCCTTAAAAACATTTATTATGCTCTCTGGCAAATTAATATCAAGTTTTCTTAAAACAATACCAAAAATCAATCCCCATATTGGTGGAATTTTAAGTATAGTTATAATTGAGTCTTTCAGTTTAAAACTTTTTGAACGTCCATATTTCATACATACTGCCACTGCAACCGTCCATGTAAGAGGTGTACTTGCCAGAAGGTCATATGTTAGGGCATAACTCATTCCCTCCTCTCCATAAAGCTTTGTCAAAACAGGCAAACCAATATAAAGAACATTTCCAAAGGCAGAACACATAATAAGAGAGCCTATTACTTCAGACTTAATATTTTTGTTTTGTGCAATCTTTCTATAAACAAACCATGAAATGGCAACACAGCTTAATATTGTAAGATTTGCAACAACTGAAATTTTTAAATGACTTAGACTAAAAGGCATTGTATAGGTAGTTTTAAAGCAAACCAGAGGGATAATGTAATAAAAAACAAAGTAATTGATTCTGTCACGAATAAAATCAATTTTTTCAGGTGTGAAACCAATAACTGTAAAAAGAACCCTTAATAAAAGCCCGCTTATTATAAAAGATAAAATATCAAGAAACATCCAATTTTTCTATGCATGCTGATATCTCTTTTTTATCTCATTTAAGTAATACGGGGCAAAATCATGGTATTCTCTGATTATCATATTCTGAAACTCTATTCTATACTGTCTTAAACTGTTTGCCTCATATATTAGAGTCCCCTGCGAGATTATTGAAAAAAGAAGTAAAATTGAAGCAAATTTGTCAGCCATATTTACGATGCTTATATCTCTTTTGATACCAGATTTGAATAAAGTTCTTGAGATAATGTCTTCTACATGACTGATTAAAATTAAAACTTCTTCCTTATTTAAATTAGGAGCAGGCAATATAGCAATGTCTATGTCACTGTCCTTTCTAACTATTCCTCTAACTAAGGAGCCATACAAATAAACAGCTGCGAGTCCTGGAATTTTTTCAGTTTTTAAGGCTTTTTTTAAATCATTTATGAACTTTTTCATAGGTTAATTATAACAGTTTTTTTATATATTCTCAGACAATTTTAATGAGTTTTCAATGCAATCATTTACACTTACACCTCTGTAAGCATTTCCTGTAAGATATAATCCCGGATATTTTTTCAATATTTCATTAATCCTTTTAAGCTTTTCTTCATGCCCGACTTCATACTGTGGAATTGCTCTTTCCCATCGGAATATTTTTATAAATTTCGGCTCTCCCTTGATTTTAATAATCTCTCTTAACTCTGATAAAGCTAAATCAATTAGTTTTTCATCTGGCAACAAAGCAAGCTCTGGTGTTCTTCTTCCTCCAATCATGCTTCTTAGTAATACATAACCTTCAGGAGCTCTGTTTGGGAAAATACTTGAGTCAAAAAGTGTTCCAAGAATCTTCCTTTTCTCTCTATAAGGTACAAGAAATCCATAGAGGTCTATTCCGAACCCTATCTGCTTTCTTTTAAATCCTAAGGCAACAACGCTTAAAGGTGGATAGGGAATTGAGTTTAAAATATCTGAAAGCTCTTTATCAAAATCTTTAAGTATTTGAGCTGTCTCATGGGCTGGGCAGGCAAAAATAATCTTTTTTGTGGCAATGATTTCTCCACTTTCAAGAAAAACTTTGTAAGTTCCATTTTCATAATTACATCCTGTAACTTTTTTCCCTTTAATTATTTTGCCTTCAAGTTTGCTTTCAAGGGAATTAATAAGTTCTAACATTCCTCCTTTAAAGGACATAAGCACAGTCTCTGGCTGAGCTTTTACATCTTTTCTTTCCTTTTTTAAAGCAAGTAATCCCTTTATAAGTCCTCCATACTTTTTTTCAAGAAAGTAAACCTTTGGGAAACAGCTTTTCATACTCATTCTTGAAGAATCTCCAGCATATATACCTGTTGACATGGGGTCAATAAGTTTTTCATAAAATTCTCTTCCAACTCTTCTACTTACAAACTCTTCCACTGATTCATCTTTTTCTTCTTTTAAAGGTGGGATGAAGTATTCACGAATCATTCTTATTTTCCCAGAAAAAGAAAGCAAGGAAGATAAGAAAAACTTTAAAGGATTTGAAGAGACCTCTTTAAGTTTACCATCAATAAGAATATATCTTTTTTGGGCGCTTTCACTTCCTTTTACTGGTTCTATGTTTAATTCCTTTGCCAGTGCAATTGTTGATGGCTTGTTACTTAAAAATCCATTAACTCCGCCTTCACAAAGAAACCCTGATACTTTTTCAGTTATTATTTTACCACCTGCTCTTTTTTCTGCTTCAATGAGCTTCAAATCAAGTTTAGGATTTCTTTTTAGTAAAAAGTATGCAAGGCTTAATCCTGAAATTCCACCACCTACAATTATTGCTTCTGCATTGTCCATTTAATTATTGCCTCCACCATGTCTTTTATTGTTGATTTTTCAGGAATAATGCTTACTTTATAACCCCTCTCTTCAATTGCCTTTGCAGTTGTATTTCCTAATGCTGCGATTGTTACATCTTTAAGCATCTCTTTTGCATCGTCCTTGAGAATATCAATCAAGTTATTAAAGCTTGATGGAGATGTAAAAGTAGCAATTGTAATCTTTCCTTCCCTTAAGAACCTTACAAGTCTTTTTCCATGCTCTGTGGGCTTAACAGTTCTGTATGTAATCGGTGCATCAATTTTTACATCAAGCTTTTGCATCTCCTCAACAAAACCTTTCAGTGCAATATCTGAACGGGGATAGAGGATTTTCAGGCTGAAGGCTGAAGGCGTTAGGCTGAAGATTTTCTCTTTAAACAACTTCACTAATGCGGAAGAATTAAATTCATCGGGCACAATGTCTGCATTTATTCCGTAGTTTCTTAAACTTTTAGCAGTTTCTTTACCAATGGCACAAATAAGAACATTTTTCAAAGCTCTGACATCTTTACCAATGCTTAAAAATCTCGCAAAAAAGAATGAAACTGCTCTCGGAGATGGAAACACAATAAAATTGTAACTTTCTATCTCATTTATTGCACTGTCAAGCTCTGAAAAATCTTCTGGTGGTAAAAAATCTATTGTTGGGAACACAAAAAGCTCTGCTCCCATATCCTCAAGTTTTAAATAATCTTCAGTTAATTGCCTTGTAATAAGAATTCTTTGTCCATGTAAAGGCTTTTTTTCATACCAGTTTAGTTTGTCTCTTAATTTTACAACATCACCAATTACAAGAATTGCTGGAGGAGTAATCCTGTTCTGTCTTGCAAGCTCTGCTATCTCTGAAATTGTTCCTGTAATCACCTTTTGTTCAGGTCTTGTTCCCCATCGAATAATGGCTGAAGGTGTTTGAGGAGTTAGCCCTTCTTGTATTAACTTCTCTGTAATAGTGTCAAGATTTTTTACACACATGAGAAAAATCATAGTTTCCGGTGCATTTGATGCCCTTATATGTGTAAAAATTCTGTCCTGTTTTGACAGGTCTTCATTTCCTGTTATTACAGTAAAGGCAGAGGCAACTTTTCTATGCGTAACAGGAATTCCTGCATAGGCTGGAACTGCAATAACAGAGCTAATTCCCGGAACTATTTCAAAATCTATTCCCTCTTCTGCAAGAATTTCTACCTCTTCCCCTCCTCTTCCAAATACAAAGGGGTCTCCACCTTTTAATCTGCAAACAACTTTGCCTTCCTTTGCCTTTTCAACAAGAACTCTGTTTATCTCATCCTGAGTCATCTCATGATGACCGCCTCTTTTACCTGCATAGATAAATTCAGAATCCTTCCTTGCATAAGTTAAAAGTCTTGGGTTTATGTGAAAATCATAAACAATGCAATCAGCCTGCTTGATTGCTCTAATTCCTTTCAATGTAATTAATCCTGCATCACCAGGACCAGCTCCAACAAGGTAAACCTTACCTTTATTCACTCTTCCTCCCTATTATAAATCTTTTCAAGTATCTGACTGCCTCCTCTGCCAAGTAACTCTTCAGCAAGTTCTTTAGCAAGTTTTTGAGCCTCTTTAATCTTTCCTTCTTTACCACCCTTTATCATTGGCATTTCACCATAGGGGTCTCCTATCATTGCAACTATTTTTACAGTGTTATTTTTTAAAATTTTTGCATGACAGGCAAGAGGAACCTGACATCCTCCTCCCATTACTGATAAAAATGCCCTCTCTGCCAATACACAAAAAGCAGTCTCCTCATGATTTAAAGGCTTTACTGTCTCATTTACAAAATCATCATCAACTCTTGTTTCAATTCCGATTGCTCCCTGACCTATAGCAGGAATCATTAAATCTTCTGAGATGCACTCTGTAATCATATATTCAAAACCCATTCTTTTTAAGCCAGCCATTGCAAGTAAAATTGCATGAAACTGTCCCTCTTTAAGTTTTCTTATTCTTGTATCCACATTGCCTCTAAGGGAAGTTATATTTAAATCACCTCTCAATGCTTTAAGCTGAACCATTCTTCTGAGACTGCTTGTTCCAACAATTGCTCCATGAGGAAGCTCTTTCAAAGGTTTCCCATCAATGCTTATAAAGGCATCTTTTGGGTCTTCTCTTTCGCATACCGCAGAAATATGTAAACCAGAAGGAATCTCTGTTGGAACATCCTTCATGCTATGAACTGCCATATCTATCTTTCTTGAAAGTAATGCCTCCTCTATCTCCTTTACAAATAAGCCTTTACCGCCAATCTTAGCCAGAGGTGCATCAAGTATTTTATCTCCTGTGGTTTTAATTTTCTCTATTTCAATTTTTAATTCTGGATAAAGTTTTCCAAGCTTTTCTTTAACCCAGTTTGCCTGCCACAATGCAAGCTTGCTTCCTCTTGTACCAATTATTACTTTATTCCTCTTCGCTGTCAAGTCCGAATAACCTCCTTGCCGCAAAAATAAGTATTTCCTTGCTGCCACAATTATTTTTCAAAGCAACAGTTGGAGAATGCATTATTTTATTTATGATGCTCTGGGTAAGATAATCTATAGAAGCTAAAACCTCTGGCGGAAGCTCTTTGAAACGGGATTTGAACTTTTCAAGCTCTTCCTGCCTTACCTGTTCAGCCTTATTTCTTATTGAAACAATAACTGGAACGCTTTGAAGGGAATTAAGCCATTGAAAGAATTTCTCTGTTTCTTCTTCCACAATCTTCAAAGCCTTCTCAGCCTCCTTTTTCCTTTCAAGAATATTAGAGTCAACCACATCCTGAAGGTCATCTATGTTGTAAAGATAGACATTGTCAAGGTTATTACATTCTGGGTCAATATTTCTTGGGACTGATATATCAATAAAAAATAGCGGTTTGTGTTTTCTTAAAGGCATAATTTCTTTAACCATCTTTTCTGTTATGA
>Ga0315298_1002484_pt1 | contig 31168 bp, 31 predicted proteins | sample WHS_1_MG_FD_203077 | JGI IMG/M metagenome (GOLD analysis project Ga0315298, IMG submission 203077) | Extremophilic microbial mat communities from Washburn Hot Springs, YNP, Wyoming, USA - WHS_1_MG | ecosystem: Environmental > Aquatic > Thermal springs > Hot (42-90C) | place: USA: Wyoming... | reverse complement strand
CTGGAACACAAGGGCTGGATTAAAAGGACAATGACGCCGGAAGGGTGCCTAATAAAAATAACCGATTTGGGCGTTGAAGAGCTTAAAAAGCTCCACTCAAGCCTACGCTTCCTAATGGAAGCTGTATATCCACCATCAATAACCCTAGAGGGCGTAGTTTTCACCGGACTCGGCGAAGGTGCATATTATGTGACAAGAGACCCCTACCGGCGACAGTTCATAGAAAAGTTGGGCTTCGACCCATATCCTGGAACACTAAACCTAAAGCTTGTAACAGATTATGATGTGAAAACCCGTTCAGAGCTTGAGGCTTACCCGGCAATAGAAATTGAAGGCTTCAAAAACGAGAACCGCACCTTCGGACCGGTTAAATGTTATCCGGCGATAATAGAGAACAAGGTGAAGGGTGCCCTTGTCTCAGCCCTAAGAAGCCACTATGATACTTCAGTCATAGAGTTAATAGCCCCTATATGTTTGAGGAAACACCTCGCCCTAAAAGATGGACATAAAGTTAAGGTTGAAGTTTTAACACTTCCATGAAAAGCTTTTCAGCCATAACTAACATTGTAGCTGTATACCACACGTTTTTCACGTCTAACAGCAAAAATGTATCCAGCCAAAAGTCCAACGGCTAAACCTCCAAAATGCGCCAGGAAATTCACATTTGGAGAGATGCTGAACAATGTTAACAGGAAGAAGGAGTAAAGTAAAGCTCCCAAAATAGACTGTCCCAGCGTTCGCCTCAAAAATATGGTGCATGCTCCAAAAAGACCGAAAATAGCGCCCGAAGCACCAGCAGAAATCGTGTAAGGCTCAAAGAGAAGCGTTAGCAAGTTTCCAGCCAAACCGCTTGAAAAGTATATGGTGAGGTACTCCATGATGCCGAATAACTCCTCAGCCCTCAAGCCGAAAACTATTAGGAAGAACATGTTGCCAAAAAGGTGCACGAGGTTAACGTGGACAAACATGGCTGTGAAAAGCTGCCAATACCAGCCCCTCAACACAAGCCAGTTAGCCTGACCATAAAAGACAAGCACTTCATCGCTTGTGCTTATGAAACTTCCACCGACAATAGATGTGTAAATGTAGAAGGCTATGTTAACTGCCACAAGCGTGTAGGTGAGTATGAAACTTTTGGAGCCTTTATAGGCATACATTGCCCCACTCATCTTTTATAATGCTCTATAATTTTCTGCTTAATCTTCGAAGAACTGTCCAACTCATCCTCGCCAAACTTGCCAATCCTAACAACCTTAATTTTAAGCCCCTTAGACTTCACATAGTCTTTGACGGCTTTTTCCATGCCATCCTGGTCGTGGCCAACAGCAATCACATCTGGCTTAATCTTCTCGATAACCTTGCCTATGTTAAAGTCTTCATAACCTAGAATGGCTTCATCCACAACTTTCAAGGATTCCACTAGTGCCCGGCGCTGGTTTTCAGGTATGACGGGCTTTGAGCCTTTACGCTTTTCAACGGTGCTGTCCCTAGCCACAATAACAATTAGCTCAGCGTTTTCACCGCCAGCCTTTTTAGCTTCCTCTAAATATCGCACATGACCAAGATGTAGAAGGTCGAATACTCCAGAAGCCAAAACTACCTTTCTTTTTCTGCTTTGCTCCTCGTCTCTTCTATTTTCGGCCATTCAAACTTCACCATCCCTAACATTTTTAAGGCATCCAGCAGCCCCTCACAGTAGGCCACAGAAGCGAGGCTAATCTCAAGCTTTCCCCTATCCCTATAATACTTTGCGTCTTCCAAATAGGCTTTTGCAAGCTCAACAACCCGCTTGACATTATCCAAGGAAAAGCCAGCACCGCAATCCGCAATTGTTATTTCGCCAAAAACGTGCTCAGCGGAAGCCACATACCTTGAAACAAGCTCTTTTAGGCTCATTCCACCAACTCCACGACACTTGAAGGAGCACCGGCAAGCACCATTAAGGCTTCAGCCTCCATAAAATGAAGCTTCCCTAGAAAGATTAGGCTGTATGGCGGACCGCCAAAATCATAGTTCAAAAGCTCCTCCACGAATCCAGCCTTAACAGTTGGGTTTGGGCTTCCAGCCCTAGCCACTCCAACAGCAAGCGTACCAAAATTAACAACGCCCATTTTCCGCTGCACCTCAATCTTCAAAAGTATTTCAAGGGCTTCCTTAATGCTTAAATAACGTCCCTCCTCCACATTTATGTCCAGCAGGCAAAGCGTGTGAAGCCCTAAACCCTTGTTTTGGGCAACCACCATGTAAGGGGTTTCTGAAAAGTTTTCTGGAAAAGGAATAGTAACGCTCTTGCCAAACTTGTAATTGTGCAAACCGGACAAGCCCACAGCAGCAGAAATTATAGATGCCCCATGAACCACCCGTGTTTTTATTCCCCGCTTCTCCGCTGCAATTCTTAAGGCTATATGGGTCGTAGCTATAAACGGGTCTCCAGGAACAAGCAGAACAACCTTACCCTTCTCAGCAGCCCTCAAAACGACCTCACCATTTCCCTCCTCCAACTCCTTCCTAGAAACAACCCTTAAATCCTTACCAGCCACACTCTCAAATCTTTTAACAGAAAAACCGGGCAAAAGACTAGTGTAAAGCTCTATGAAAACACTGTCAGCACTCTTAACCTCCTCCAAACCTTTAAGGCTTATGCCGCCCTCATCATGCAAACCAACACCAACAAACACAACCTCACCCAAACCCAAACCTCCAACACACCACAATACAAAAGCAAAAAGCAAGCTTTAAAGCTAAATTTATAAAAGCCTTATCAAATCCATATTCTCACGAAAAACCGCCACATAAAGGGCCCGTAGCTCAGTAAGGTAGAGCGGCGGACCAAACCGCTGCGCGGGATGGGTTGAGGCTCTTAACCCGTAGGTCCCGGGTTCAATTCCCGGCGGGCCCGCCAATACATAGAGAAACTCTAAAAACTAGAAGGGCATAGGAAAAGCTCCTGGGAAGTCCATTTTCCTAAATTTTACCTGAACAACCCTGCAGCGAAAAATTTGGCATAGCATGGGACACGCAAACAGGCAAAAGATACTTCCTAATAGACAAAGCAGGAAAAGAATAGACGTAAACGACCCAAATCCCTTATTTTTATCTTGCAAGTAAAGTCGCGCGTGGACTATATAAATGCGCGCGAATCTGGGTGATGAGGATGCCGACTTGTGCTAAACTGGAAAGATCGAGTATACTGGCTGTATTTCTCAAAAAGTGCCGGGTTCATTTATGTTATTCTTGTGCAAGCGCGCTTTAAAGCTGGATCTTTATACAGGATTAGAACTTTTATATGCCTCTTTTGTAACATCAGATTTGGGTAGGTGTACTGTCATATGGGGTAGTCGTCTAGCTTGGTCTAGGATACCAGCCTGGGGCGCTGGCGATCCTGGGTTCAAATCCCAGCTACCCCACCATTTTGGCGGATAGCGTTTCTGTTTTGGAATATTCTGCAAAACGTAGTTATGCGTAAAACAAAAAAGCTGAATTATTAACTTAGGTTTGGAGAGCCGTGTTGATGGGCGATGGTCAAAGCGGCGGTGCACATAATTCTGTTAGTGGGAGAATTAGCGTTTTTATACCTGTTTATAAGAATTCAGATTTGCTTGAAGATCTTGTTGAAGAACTAGTTAGTGATCCTTATTGGAATAGGGAGATTTTTGTTGTTGTAGATGAGCCTGCTGAAGAAGTGTTTGATATTGTTGAGCGTTTTCATGAAAAGGTACATTTCATTTTAAACAATATTAGGAAAGGCAAGGTTGAGGCTTTAAACGAGGCTGTGAAGCTTTCCAGCGGGGAAATTCTCGTTTTTATTGACGCTGATGTGAGGTTGGGCAAATGCGAGAATTTTTTGGAAACTATAGCCTTACAAATGAAGGAAACAGACATTCTTGATGTAAAAAAGAAGATTTTAAAAGATTCATTCTTATCTAAAATGGTGAATTATGAGTTTGTCGGCTCAAATTTTTCCAGTTATCTTTACTCAAAACTTGTGAAGAAGTGTTTTGTAGTTGGCGGAACAGCCTTCGCCATTAGGAGGGAAGCCTTCGAGGAGGTTGGCGGCTTTGCCAAAGTGATTTCTGAAGACCTTGACTTGGCTGTGAAAACTTTTCTGCGTAACAGACGGTTTAAATTTGCAGATAAAATCGAGGTTTACACAAAGGCTCCTTCAACATGGAGAAGTTGGCTAGCACAGCGAAAACGATGGGGCATAGGGACAGGATTGTGGATTAAAACCCACGGAGGAAAGGTTGTCAAGTATATTGCAAGATATCCCTATATCGCTTTTCCATGCGCTCTCATGCTATTTCCAACAGTTGCACTAATGCTTTTTAACTACATTTGCTGCATTTTTCCAGATGTTCAGCTTTTCAACTTTATCCCAAGAGTTTTGGCATCACAATTAAACATTTCAGGCGCGTCTTTACTTTCTCCACAAATGACTTTTATCCTGTTCGCGGCTTTGGCAAACTTCTTTTTAGGTTTTATTGCGTTCTCAATTATTTTCTATGCAGCATCAAAGAAACTGAGATTTCGTTTTAATCTTGCCGAATTTGTGGTGTACTACTTCTTTTATCAGCCCATATCCTTCTTAGTGCTTTTCGCTGGTATAATTTCTGGGCTTTTGTTTAATGATCATAAACTAGACTGGAAAGTATAACAACTCTTTACAAATATAGGATAATGGCTGGACAAAAGATATATGGGGTCTTGGAATCTTTTGTGTGAGGCTTAAAGAATGCTGGCCGTTGAAGCTCAAGGTGTGACTAAAGTTTTTGGAAATATCCGTGCTTTGGAAGACTTAAGTTTTAGTGTCAAGCCAGGAGAGGTTTTCGGACTTATTGGCCCAAATGGGGCTGGGAAAACAACTGCATTGCGAATAGTTTCAACTTTGCTTTTGCCAACTTCTGGCACTGCTGAAGTTTTTGGGCATGACGTGGTTAAAGAGGCGGCTGAAGTTCGCCAAATAATCTCTTACCTTCCAGAAGAGGCTGGTGCTTACAGATATCTTTCAGGTTTAGAGTATCTGGAGTTTATGGCAAGGTTTCATACGAATGATAAGGCTGAAGCCCATAAAATGGTTTTGGAAGCCACTGAAATATCTGGTTTGGGAGAAAGGCTGAAGGATAAGACCAAAACTTATAGTAAGGGAATGAAGCGTCGCCTTCTTGTTGCCAGAGCTTTAATGATTAAGCCAAGGCTAGCTATTCTCGACGAGCCTACAAGCGGTTTAGACGTGCTTCACTCCTATCATGTTAGGGAGATAATAAAAAGCTATGTTAAGAGGCATGGCGTGACTGTTCTCCTTTCAAGCCACAACATGCTTGAGGTTGAATATCTATGCAGTAGGGTCGCCCTAATAAATAGGGGCAGGATAGTTGCCGAGGGAGAACCCCAAGAACTAAAGGAGAGGTTTAGAAGCACAAACTTGGAAGAAGTTTTCGCAAGGGTGGTTAAACTTGCTTAAAGGGTTTGGCAACTTCCTCCTAAAAGAGCTTAAAGAACTTGTAAGAGACCCAAAAATCCTATTGGGAATGATAATCGTACCCCTAGTAATGTTTCCGGTTCTATGCGGGGTCATAAGTTACGCAACTCAATCCGCCCAAGAAAGGGCAACAAAAGCTACAATAATTGTGGTTGACAATGATGGGGGATACTGGGCTCGCAACTTTACAGCATCGCTTCAAGAGGCAAACGTTAGAATCTTCAATGAAAGCAATATTATGCTGGACAATGAGAATGTCACAAGGCTATTGTCAAAATATAATGCAACACAAATCCTTGAAATCCCAAGAGGGTTTAATGATACTATTAACGCGTATATCAGCGGCCAGAAGGTAAGCGTCACGTTAAGGTTTTATGGAGTGCTGCTTGGACCAAGTGCTTTTGAAAGCATCAGCTCATCGGTAATTGATGCTTTAGTCAGCAAGTTTAACAGAGAGGTTGCCCCGGACGTTTTGACCGTTGAAAAGTCAGCGATTATAAAGGGTGAGGTCAAGCATGGCGTTGACCCCTCTGTGCTTTCTGGTTTGCTGATGTCCCAGTCCATCGCCTTACCCATTACAATAATGATTTTACTCACATATTCGGTTCAAATAGCTGCAACTTCGGTTGCTGTGGAAAAGGAGGAGAAAACCCTTGAAATGCTGTTAACCCTTCCAATGGACCGCCTTTCAATTCTTTTGGGAAAACTTTCCGGCTCAATTATTATTGCGGCTGTTGGCGCAGTGGCTTACATGGCTGGCTACAGCTATCTGTTAGGCTCTGCCATGTCCGGAATCCCCGCCAGCATAAACTTGGATTTAGCTGCTTTAGGGCTTACGCCTTCTTTTTATGGCTATCTGCTTTTGGGCATATCCCTCTTCGTCACGATGCTTTCAGCATTAGCATTGGCTGTTATCATGTCAGCATTTGCCGAGGACGTCCGAAGCGCCCAATCTTTTGTGGGCTACATTTACCCGCTCATATTTCTTCCATCCTTTGCTCTCATATACTTGGACATCAACACCCTGCCACTGGCGTTAAAAATTGTCTTTTATGCCATTCCCTTCAGCCACCCGATAATAGCTTCAAGGGCTATCATAATGGGAGACTACTGGACCGCTATATCTGGCATAGTTTATGTTTCAATCGTCACAATGATAGTTATGTACGCAGCCTCGAGGCTTTTTGCGACAGAGAAAATTCTAACAGCGAAAATAAGGTTTAAGAGAATTCGAAAACGCGGCAAAAAAACAGCAGAAGAGTTTCAATAAACTTTTTCTATGAATCATGCACAAACTATAAGCCGGTGTGCGGCTTGGGAATCCAGCAGATTGAAGTTTATCCTGTTACTTTGGCATATCGCGAGCCCTTCAGAATTGCTCCGGGAGCAAGCACCGAAAGCCGCAACGTTGTAGTAAAAATCGTCACAGACTATGGTGTTTACGGTTGGGGTGAATCTTCCCCATCAGAGCGAGTAACAGGCGAAACAGCAGAAACAGTAATCAGAGCCTTAGACAAAATTGCGCCTAAACTTATCGGCATGTGCCCATTAAGAATTGAACAGAACATTGAAATTATGGATACAGCTGTAGCTGGAAAACCTGCAGCAAAAGCAGCCATAGACATTGCCCTACACGACATTTTAGGCAAGACTGTTCGGAAAGAGCTTTTTATGCTTTTAGGAGGCTACAGAACTGAAGTGCTAACTGACATTACATTGAGTATAAAGCCTCCTAAGGAAATGGCAAAGGACGCCGTTAAAGCCGTCAAAAAAGGGTTTAAAGCCCTAAAAGTTAAGGTTGGCGTAAACCCAGAAGAAGATGTTGAGCGTATAAGGCTTATCCGCGAGGCTGTCGGCGAAAACATACAGATAAGGATTGATGCAAATCAAGGCTGGACGCCAAAACAAGCGATTGAAGTTCTGAACAAAATAGAGAAATTCAACATACAATTTGCGGAGCAACCAGTACCAGCTGAAGACCTTAAAGGGCTTATAGAGGTTAAGCGGAATTCGCCAATACCAATAATGGCTGATGAAAGCGTCCACTCGCCAGAAGATGCCCTACGCTTGATAAAGGCTGAAGCCGTGGACCTGATAAACATTAAACTGATGAAAAGCGGGGGAATATTAAAGGCGAGAAAAATAGCTGCAACAACAGAAGCTGCCGGGATACCATGCATGATAGGATGCATGGGAGAATCAGAAATAGGCATAGCAGCCGGAGCCCACCTAGCCGCAGCGGTCAAAAACATACAATACGCAGACCTAGACTCACATTTGCTGCTCAAAGACAAACTAGCCACAAAAGGCGGAACAAAGGTTAGAAGCTCAATGCATATATTCCCAAAACAACATGGGCTAGGCATAAAAGAGCTAAATGACAAAATACTTGGAAAACCGCTAAAAGTTTACCGATAATATCCACTTTATTATTTTGAACGTGAAATTTGGCTTTGTAAAAGGTTTAGCTTAGTTCCTGTAGGGCTTTTAGGCGTTTTATAATGTTTGGATGCGTCGAGAAAATTTCAACTATTTTGTCTAATGTCGTCAGCTTCTGTGATAAGAGTTCCTGAACCAGTTTCTGGTCGCTGGATGCTGACAACACAATCGAATCTGTTTCCGCGCGGTCTGGGTCGGTTATAAACAGGGCTTTAAAGGCGTTTAAGTGCTGTATCTGCTTTCTCGCCTTACCCATGCTTCTCGTTGCATGAACAATTTTTGCTAAGCCCACCGAGAGTTTTTGGGCACCGTTGTCAACTATTAGGGCACCGTGTCTGTCAGCGTAATATTCGCGTAGGCGGCTCAAGTAGAGTATGAACATATTTAAAATCCATGAGAAAGCCATGAACCCAAAGCCCAGTGCTGCTGTTCCCCCACCTTCTTCTCTTTGTCTTCTATACATTGAAGAGATTATTAGTGAATATCCGATATAGTAGAATAACGCTGGCAAGAGCGAAACAAACATCATTATTTGAACATCTTTATGTCTTAAGTGTCCCAACTCGTGGCCTAGGACGGCTTCCACTTCTTCCTCATTAAGGGTCTTTAGAAGTCCGCTGGTTACGGCTACACGGTTTCCAGCAATGGGTGAGCCATATGCGAAAGCGTTTGGTATCGGAATCTGGGCAAGCATTAACCGCGGCTTTTTCAAGCCGCTTTTACTGCTTAGGTTTTCAATTATTTGATGAAGTTTTGGGTTTTCGCTTTCAGATATCTCGCGTGTGCGGTAAAGGGCGTCAATAATGTAGGGAGAGATTAACCACTGTCCTACATTGAATGCTACAACCAAGACTCCTAAAACTAGGATGTCCACCACGCCGATTAGGCTTAGGATTAGCGCAAAGACAAGCGTGGATAAGCCTATTATTAGGGCTAGTGTTCCAATCATGGATGCACGTAGTTTCCATAGGCTTGGCATCTTTCCCACCAATCAATGTTCACAAATCTAAACGTGCTTATATTTGTTACTCTAACAAGATTACGGCTTAAAGATTAATATTTTAAGTTGAAGCATAGTCTTCTTCATGGATACTTTACTTGATGACATAGGGAGTTTTCCACTCCCTCAATCCGTTAAAAGAAAAGTGTTTGATGAAGCCTATAAGCTGGCAAGGGGATATATCATCAACGGTGATGATTTAAAGGAAAATGAGTTTTTACTAAAAAATTTCTACGAGGTTATAGTAAACTCTTTTCTAAGAAAACTTAAGACCGGTTTGGATGTGGTTAACTATCCTCAACACTATGACATACACAAACAATTTGCAGAACCTATTCATGAAGCAATGAAAAACGGAACATACATTGTTGATGAGAAGCATGCCATCATACCAGAAATTTACGTTATCAATGAGGAGGCAAAAAGATTTTACGAAATCGTCGGGAAGAAAATTGCTTTACGTGTTTGCGTCACTGGTCCCCTTGAACTGTATCTTAGGGAAATAGGAAGTACACCATACAAGGACATATTATTTATGTTTGCGGAGAGCGTGAGAAGATTTGCGAAAAACTCCATTTTAAACACCAAATATGTTAAGACTGAAGTAGTATCCATAGACGAACCAAGTTTTGGCTTTCATGAGATATCAGCGGACAAAAATACAATAGTGGGAGTCTTAGAAAAGGCCTTGAACATTGATGCGGGTGTGCAGAGGCATATCCATATACACTCTCCGGCCAGAATTTTGGACATTTTAGATGTCAGAAATCTAGACGTAGTATCAATTGAATGCGCGGCATCTCCCAAGAACCTAGGGTGGGTGTCAAAAAGCATGCTGGAAAAAGCAGACAAGTACATTCGAGTGGGCATTTCAAGAACAGACATCGACTGCATCACAGCCGAACTTTACGAAAGGGAAATAACAAACCCCAGAATAGAACAGCTCGTTGAAGATGAAAAGACGATGAGGAAAAGATTTGAAAACGCTAAGGAGAGATTTGGAGAGAGAATGACCTTCGCAGGGCCGGATTGTGGATTGGGTGGTTGGCCAACACAAGAAGCCGCGGAACTTCTCCTAAAAAGGACCGTTACGGCTGTGAAGTATGGTTTTTCTGTGGAAAAGCTTTTATATTAGCGCTTCTCTTTCTCTTTTCCATTGAAAAGAAGGGAAGGGGGGCCAAAAACGGGTTCGGTGGTTCCTATTTTTGGAACTCCCTTCTCTCCTTTCTCCCCTCTTGAAACTCACCGAGCCCGTGGGTAAACCCCTCCGTCGATTTTGAGAAAAGCCAAAAATGTTTGGCTATTCTGGTTGGCGAAGTTTCTGAATACTTGTATAGCATCTGTTGCAGAAGATGCCTTTCTTTCTGTCGGTTTCAAAGATTGAGTTAGAAAAATACATAACGCAAAAGGGATTTGAGCAATGGGTTAAACCAAAAGTGTGCCCAAGCTCATGCACAGCCTCTTTTGTGCTTCTATCAATAAAGAGCTCGAAATTTGAGGGAGCATTATAAAATTCTGGCCGTAATCTCCAGAGGGATATAAGGGCTGCTTTTCCCGGGCATTCAGCCTCTCCAAACACAAAGTTTAATCCTGGAACGTAAATGTCAACGTCCACTACGCCTAAAACACGGTTTAGGTCTATAGCTTTCTCTGCATAACTTTTTACTATGCTTAAAATAACGTCTGAACGGTACTGCTTTCTTATCTTGTCAAAGGCCTTTTGCGGCAAATTTAAGGTTTCAGGGGCTATTTTGCATTGTGCTTTCGGAAAGGCCATGCTTATGTTTTCACGAATTCTCTCTAAGACGCTTAAATCGACGGGTCCTATGCGTAAAACTCCTATTCTCATACTTCATTAGACCTTAAATGTGTCTCCCGGTTTTGGAGCAAAAGCTTCCAGTCCTGCTTCCTTTTCTATCCATTTTGCAAAGAGCTCGCAGTTTCCTTCGGCTCCGTGGATTACATAGAATCTTGCTTTACCATCAATTTTTTTCACAGCTTCTCTGAGTTCTCTTGCACCGCAATGAGACGAAAAGTCAAAGTGCCTAACAGTAGCCTTAACCTTTCGCATTTTTCCGTCAATGACGCAGACGCCCTTTTCCAGAAGCTCTCTTCCCGGCGTGCCTGGGATTTGGTAGCTTACAAGGAATACGGCATTATTTGCCTTTTTACCAATTTTTGATATGTAAAATGCTGCTGGACCGCCTTTAAGCATTCCAGCCGGCGAAATTATTACACAAGGTGTTTTTGTTGCCTTTCGGCGATCCCGCCAGCCTTCCACCCAATTAACGGAATGAATGGCATCCATAAACAGTTTAGGATCTCTTAAAAAGCGCATATGGTTCATCATCATTCTACTGGCTTCACGGGCCATCCCGTCAAGATAAACTGGATGCTCAAAATGGTAGGCGGCAAGTATACATGCTATTTCTTGGGATCTTCCAATACTAAAGGCGGGAATTAGGACTGTTCCACCTCTTTCCACAACTTCTGTGACTTCTTGGACAAATTGTTTTTCCAGTTCTGAACGCTCAGGGTGGTCTTCATCAGCATACGTGCTTTCAATTATGACTGCGTCTAGGTCGCCGTAATCCATTTTTGTTCCTTCTAAAAGTCTTGTGTTTATTAAGTTGAAGTCGCCTGTATATAGGAGCCTCCTCCCTTCAGCTTCTATGAGAACTTGGGCGCTTCCCGGAATATGCCCAGCATTGCGAAGTTCAAAGGTTATGTCGCCGATGGTTTCTTTTACGCCGAAATCCACATGCCTAATATGCCTCATCATGGTTCGCAGTTCAAGGTACTCGTATGGAAGGTAATAGCTTGATAAATGTATAAAGTCTGAAATTAGTAGTTGGCTTAGTTCGGCTGTAAGCTTATTTGCGTAAACCGGCTTTCTCCCTTGTATAAAAAATATGGGTATTGCGCCTGAATGGTCAAGGTGGCTGTGTCCCAAAATTATTGCATCAACTTCTTTTGGTGGGACATGCATTGGAAAGCCTGGCTCATGGTTTAACATCACGCCGTAATCTAGCAAAACCTGTGTCTTTTCCGTTTTAACGGATATGGCTGCTCTACCAACCTCGTGGGTTGCGCCTAGAAACCTTATTTGTAGCGGACTCATCTTTTTCAACCATTAACGCACTAAACATTGGCATAGCTGTTTTAAAAATGTATTGACTTTTCAGTGTAAGCAACCCTAACAAGTCCACGTTCAATAGCCTTTAAAACCTCATCCAAATCCGTTGAAGCTTTAATTTGATTGTAGACTGTCCAGAGCTCATCCGCTCTATGGGCGTCACTTCCAGCCACACCGGGCAAATCCGCTGCTTTGGCTAATTCTTCGGCCATAACATTCAGTTGACGTGAACAGCAGCCATTCAAAATTTCAACGGCATCAATCTTATAGTTTTTAACTAAATCACCTAAGCCAAAGGCCCTATAGGGATGGGCGGCGATTGCTAAACCTCCTCTCTCATGTGCAAAGTCGATGACATCCACAACAGTCCAGGGTTGTGAGGGGACCTCAGCAACTCCTAATAAAAGTAAATCGCCTTCAACGGTGCTAACTTCGATGCCAGGTATAATGAGTACGTCTTGATATGCGCTGGCCAATTCCACAACTTTGTGGTAGCCTCTGACAGTGTTGTGATCTGTTATTGCAACAGCCTTTATGTATGGATGGGCGATAAGCTGCTCTACGAGGGTTTTTGGATGTATTGAAGCGTCGGGTGAAAACACCGTGTGGATATGTAAGTCTGCGCAAATCAATTTAACCACCCTCATCCCTCTTCCAGTTTTTCAGCAGAAACTTTGATAACAACTTAACCCAGGCTCCTTTCACATTAAAGGATTTGAAAGCCAAGCCCTTAGCAGAGCACGCCTTTCTGCAAGCCTTAAGAACTGCTTCACCCCAATCTTCAACATTTTGGAGCAACATAACCACCTTGTAATTGTTTCTGCTTATGTAATCTGCCACCTGAGAGGCCACATACTCCACAGTCTCCCTATCCGGCGGCAAAGCAGTTTCATGCTGTGAAAGGGGATAAACTTCGTCAATCTCTACTGGAACCACTCCAAAAGGCGCCTCATAAAAACAAATGTGAAGCCCCCGCAAACATTTTTTTGGAAAATTTCGAAGAGCCCTTACCAATTTTTTATACTCCTCAGATTTATGGTAGGGTCTCGTTCTGGTTTGAGGCATTAAAATAAGGGTTTTAGCCTCCTTGGGAGGGGTATACCTTTCAGACAATCTAACTCTGTGGCGTGCAATCTCTGGGCGTGCTAGTCCAACAGAATCGAAAAAGAAAAGTCCACTCCGCTTTACAACCGGGCTGTGTTTTTCGATGAGCTCTTCATATTTTTTCAGCTTTTTTAGGGCTTGTAACAATGCCGGGTGTCCGTGCGCCCTAAACTCCAAATGTTCCCAAAGTCTGCCATCCCTTATTGCCTGTTTTATTCGCTTGATCTCTGATAGGCACGCGTGAAGATTGTGCTCTGCAAGGAAAACTTGCCTTTCTTTTTTGGGGAGTTCTGCAACCTCTTTTGGGTTTTTGTTTGCGCATTTAGGACATGTGCATGGGAAGAATTCAAGCTCCTCAAGCCTAACTGTTCCGGTTTCTGTCATGTAACGGTTTTCTCTGGCATATATGGCGTAGGCAGCAGAATCGAAAAAGTCGCAACCCAAGGCAACAGCCAGAGAAAACATGAAAGGATGTCCAGCTCCGAAAAGGTGGAATGGGCGTTCAATTGGCAAGTTTGTTTTGGCTGTTAAAATCATGTCTACTAAAACGTCGAAACGATAGTTTTCCATAACCTCGGTTGGGCTCCCCAAAGCATAAATGTCGAATGGAAGCTTCGCCATCTCAGAAGCGGATTTAGTCACAAGATCTAAGAAGCGTCCACCCTGAACTGGCCCAACCCAGAGGATATCCTCCCTTTTCCTAATCTTAAACAGTTCAGCAGCTCTCTTCAGTGTTTCTTTCACCGTTTGTTCCGCATGCTTCCTTGAAACCCTCCACCCTGTTGGCCAATCCAGTATTGTGGCTATGTCAGTGTCTATACGCTCTTGATAATCAACAATCTCTTCTGGAGTGATTTCAACATCCCCATAAACTAGAATTTGGTAAGCACCCGAATCCGTCATTATGACGCCTTTAAAATCCAGAAAGCTATGCAGGCCTTTCTGGGCTGGCAAGTCTTGGAAACGCCTTTTTAGGATGTAGGCGTTTGTTATTAAGGCTTGGAAGCCAAAATCTTCTCGTATTCTTTTCGGCGGGATTGGTTGTACAGCCGGATTTACTACTGGAAAGAGGAGTGGAGTCTCCAAAGTACCGCTTTTAGTTCGAAACTTCCCGATTCTCGCAAGCAAGTCTTTTTCCTTTATTTCAAAGCTCATCATGGAATCTAAACAAAATCAGTAGAACATGCTTATAAAATGTGGAGGCTGGCTGCAAGCTTATATTCCAACAGCTCATTCCTATTAGTGCGGCAGAGGAGTATTGATGGCTTTAACGGTGCAGATCGAAGAGAAACCAAAACTTGAAAATGCAGTCTTGATTGAGGGACTGCCCGGAATTGGCTTTGTAGCCAACATAGTTGCATTACACCTAATCCACGAGTTGGAGGCCAAACGTTTCGCGAAAATATTTTCAGCATCATTCCAAGACTTGGCGGTAACAACGGAAACCGGTGGCATCCGCTCCCCGATAAATGAGTTATACTATTACAAGAAGGAGGGAGATGGCAGAGACCTAATTATCTGGTATGGTAACACCCAAGCCCTAACAACTTTTGGGCAATATGAGCTTTGTGGACGGGTTCTTGACATTGCAGAAGAGTTGGGATGCCGCTTCATCATAACCATTGGAGGGTTCAAGCAAGAAGAGGTTAAGGAGGCTCCAGAAATTTACTGTGCAGCCACAGACCCGGAAACTCTTAAAGAGGCTTTGAACCTAGGCGCAAAAATAATGGTTGGAAACATTTTCGGAGTGGCTGGCATACTGATAGGGCTTGGAAGCCTTAGGGGTTTCAGAGGTTTCTCGCTTCTAGTAGAGACTTTAGGGACATATCCAGATGCGAACGCCGCTCGTTATGCGCTCTTAGCCCTAAACAAGTATTTGAACCTTAAAGTTGACTTGTCAAGACTTGATGCTGCAGCGGAGAAGACAACGAAAATTTTGGAGTCCTTCGGCTGGGTTAGGACTGTTAAGGAAGAAAAGAAAAGGGAAGAGCAATTCCGCTGGTTTGTTTAACCCCTAGTTTCGCTGATAAACTGTTCGTAGACCTTCTGCACTCTCTCCGCAGCCGGACCTGAACCTTCAACAACGCCTTTTTCGGTTACCTTAACCTTGTCCATAACCCAGATGAAACCCTTATCCTCATAAAGCTTAACCATTGTTGGGAAAACCCTTTCAAGACGTTCAGCCAAAGCCTTTAAGTCAAAGGGTTTTTCAACGCTTAAAATTTGGGCAACAACATTTCCATTTAGGAATACTCTGTGAAGCTTTTTGCCCTCCTCGTCTTTAGCATCCGCCAAACATAGGCTTAAATTGTCCGGGTTGATGCCTATCAAAGTCCCATTATAAGTTTTACCAGCCGTAGTTATCACAATCACAGTTTTGTCTACAAGAGCTGAAACCTCTGTAAAGAACCGTCTCTGCGCCACTGACAACGCTTTATCCTCCTCTAACGTACACGTTATATGAACACATATTTTAGGGTTTAACTACACAAGTATTATTAGGATTATCCGGCAAAATAGTTTCGGCGAGTTGAATGGCCCAAGTTGATAGGGAAAGGGAAGCCCTATACTCAAGGCTTAGGTCTATAGAGTCTGACCTTTCTGGGGCTTCCTCATCAATAAGTGATGTTGAAAGCAAACTGGCATACATTGACAGTTCTATGGCTTCATTGCCAAGCCGACTTGTAACGGTTAGGGGACGCGGATATGCTGCAATGGGACATTTAGAGAAAAGCATAGAAATCTTAACTAAAAAGTGGATGGAAGCCTCACCAACCATCAAACAAAGCTTTTACAATAATGTCCAACCACTAACATCCCAAATTCGAACGCTCCAGTCCGATGCCAATAGGCTTAGAGCCGAAATAGACCGCGGAAACATAGGCTACTGCTGGTCTTTGGCTGGTCGCATTTCAACAGAGGCTTCGATGCTAAGAGCGAGGGTGGCTGTGGAAACATCCAAAATTAGCGCCTCGCTCGGCGAGTTTTTGGGAAGCATAAACGCCATAGACAGAGACTTGAAAATTGCGGAGAAAACAATGGAGCTCTTCTCCTTCGCATCTTTTCCGCTAAAAACTGATGAAAGCCCTGTTCTGGCTATTGAAGGAAAAATTATGACGAAGGATAAATGTGAAGGAACCCTTTATTTTACGAATCAAAGGTTCATTTTTGAAGGGAAGAAAGAGGTTGTTCTAGAGAAGAAACTATTCATAGCGACAAAGAAGAAGGCGGAGCGCATAGTTCTCATAGAACAGCCAATAGGAGCACTTCAGGAAATTTTAAAGGGCAGAGTTGGATTGATCGCTTGGACAGGCGTTTATATACGCTTTAAACCTGAACGCGGATTGGAGGAAACACCCTTCGATGTTAAAGGCTGGGAAGCAGATGTCATAACAAGGTTCTTCCAGTACATTATTGGGGGAGAAGCTGACAGAGACATAGCGACAATAAGAGGTATAACTCCGAAAGAGACGCCAACAATACGGGTTATAAGATGCCCTCACTGCGGGGCACCCTACACAAAGGAGATTTACAAAGGACAAACATCAGTGCAGTGCGAATACTGCGGAACCGCAATAATGGTCAGCTAATTTTCTTCTCCTCTAGACTTTGCTTTAGGAATACTGCCGTGTTTAGCGGCAAGTCACGATGGACTATAACGTTTGGTCCAATCCAGCAGTTATTTCCAATTTTTACGCCCGGCATTAGGAGCGCGTTTATCCCTGTTTTGACATTATCTCCTAAAACTGCGCCCAACTTTGTTCTGCCAGTGTCCACAAGCCTATCCTTAACCATCATTTTCACAGTTCCGGCGTCAAGGCGGTAATTGGCTGTTATTGTTCCAGCACCAAGATTGCAGTTTTCGCCAATTATGCTATCGCCAACATAGGACAAGTGTCCAATGTGCACTCCATCCATAATTATGCTATTCTTTATTTCGCAAGCATTTCCTATCCGCACGTTCCTTCCAATACTTGTGCATGGGCGTATGTAACAGTTGGGTCCCACATCGCTATACTCACCTATATATGCTGGGCCTTCAACGTAGGCCCCTGAACGTATACGCGCAGTTTCAGCAACAGTCACCGGTCCGATGATGTGGGCGCCCTCCTCGACATTTCCAAGAATGTTATGCTCCATTCTTGTAAGTGCCCAGCGGTTAGCTTCAAGTAGATCCCAAGGTCTGCCTATGTCAAACCACTCATCGCTTGGAATTTCAGCGGCGAAAACTGGTTTTTCTTCCTTAATGAGGAGTTCGATGGCGTCTGTTATTTCCCATTCGCCCCTTGAAGAGACGGATATCCTCTTAACTTTTCCAAAAATTTCGGGAGAGAAAAAGTAGAGGCCAGCGTTAGCCAAGTTTGTTGGCGCTTCTTCTCTGCGGGGCTTTTCAATTATGCGCTTTACCCTTCCCTCATCCTTAAGCTCAACTATGCCATAATCCTCGGGGCGCTCAACGCGCACCACAGAAAGCGTTACAGAAGGCTTTTTACGGCTGTGCGTTTCCAAAACCTTTTTGAGAGCTTCCGCTGTGAAAAGTAAATCACCATAAACAAGCAGGAAATCTCCATCAACATAAGGTTCAGCAACACTAACAGCATTTCCTGTTCCAAGAACACCCTTCTGATAAGCATATTCAATTTTTATTCCCAACCTTTCTCCGGAACCAAAATATTTGCGGATAGCCTCAGCCATATAATGCACAACAATCACAAACTCGTTTACCCCACAAGCTTTAATCGCGTTTAAACAATGCTCGAGGATTGGCTTTCCTCCAACACTAATCAAATGTTTTGGACGAGTCAAAGTGATGGGCTGAAGCCTCACGCCTTCGCCAGCGGCTAAAACAACAGCCTTCACCTTTCCAAATCCTCCAAAGCCCTTTTAACAGCGGCTAAAGCCCTATCCATTATTGTCTCAGCAGTCTTTAAAGATTCACCCTCAGCAGTCACCCTTATCAAGGGCTCTGTGCCAGAAGCCCTAACCAAAACCCAACCATCCTTAAGGGATAAGCGGACACCATCTACTGTTGAAATCTGCTTATAATCTGGAAAAGCCATTTTCAGCAAATCCTCAGCCCTTTTAACAGCAAAATGCTTAACCTCGTTCCTACAGTGGATGTTCTCTCTAATAATTGGGTATGACGGAGCATCAGCGACAAATTCTGAAAGGCTTTTACCTTCATCCTCTAACGCCATCAAAAGAAGCGCCGAGGAGAGAATTCCGTCTGGACAATTGTGATGTTTTGGGTGTATCCATACACCACAGGGTTCTCCGCCAAAAACTGCCCTAAACTTTTTCACAGTCTCGGCAATGTAGACATCCCCAACCCTTGTTCTGACAACTTTCCCGCCCAGAGGCTCAACCATCTTCTCGAGGCACATGGAAGCCTCAACATTTGTAACAACAGTACCGCCCCTGCTTTTCCTTAGGGCGTAAGCTGCATACGCCGCCAGAACCCTATCAAAATCTACAAAAACGCCCTTCTCATCTATGAAGGCAGCCCTATCACCGTCCCCATCATAGGCTACGCCCAAATCAGCACTAAGCCCTTTAACAATTTTTGACAAGGGCTTCAAAGATTCAGCATTCGGCTCTGGACTTCTGCACGGGAAGAAACCATCAAGTTGGCTGTTTATAGCCTTAACATCGCATCCCAGCTTTTGGAAAATTTTTGGCGCGATATGACTTGTGGCTCCACACCCGGGGTCAACCACAACACGCCACTTCTTGCCAAGCTTTATGCTTTTTAAAACCATGTCCACGTATAATTGGCTTTGGTCGCTATACTCAACTCTGCCGAGGTTCCGCCAATCAGCCAGCCTAAAATTCCCACCTTCAATAATTTTTTCAAGCTTCCTTTGACGCTCTTCACCATACGCCATGCCATCCATGCTGAAGATTTTTATCCCGTTATATTGGGGTGGGTTATGGGATGCAGTAACCATCAAACCAGCATTAGCCCCAAGCCTAACAGTCAAATAAGCCAAAACAGGAGTGGGCAAAACACCAAAACAATAGGCTTTTACTCCACAAGCCACTAAACCAGAAACCAAAGCATCCTCAAGCATCAAACCAGAAACCCTGCTGTCCCTTGCTACAAGAACCTTACCAGTTCCGATGAAAGTTCCCAAAGCCATCCCAACCCTAACAGCCAGGGTAGGGGTTAAATCTGCATTAACCAAACCCCTCAAACCAGAAGAGCCAAACAGCCCCATAAAACATCCCTGAACAGAGCTTTTAAGCTTCCAACCATAATTGACCAGAGCGACTATAAAAGTTTAACAAAGCCTAAAGATGGGCCGGGCCGGATTTGAACCGGCGACCTTCGCCGCGTGAGGGCGACGTCCCTAGGCCTCAACATTTTCCCCATCATCGTTAGCCAGCTAGACTACCGGCCCATACACTCGAAATTATCTTTTCTACTCCATAAAATTTTCCCTAAAACTTTAGCCAAACGAAAATGGTTCAAGGGCTTGTCACTTTAATGGCTTGTTACAGTTTTTCCTTGACGGTTATGCTTTTGATTTTGCTCATTATTTTGTTGGGTGTTTTGGCTTACCTTAGAATTAAGCGAAGAAAAAGAGCTTGTGAAGAGCTTTCTATAAGGGTTGACTACATGGTATTATGGTTATAATTGAGGAGTGAAAAGCCCATGTTTTAGTTGGGGTAAAATTTTGGATAGGTGATGATTGAGGCCTTCTCCCTTTCTCCCTTCTGGCTGGTTTATTTTTACCTAGGTTTTTTATAAATGGCTTACTGTTGTTGCTGGCATATATCTCCTTTCAAAATATAATTATTTTTTGGGGGTATTTCATCCGTGGAAGCTTGGCTTTTAAGCTTTTAGCTCTTCTCTTTTAATTGGGAGAAATTGGGGATGTTTGAGGAGATGGCTTCAGAATCGGTTAAAATGTTGCTTTTCATTTTCTGGACCATACTGGCTTTCGCAATAATTTGGGGCGCCCTCTGGCTTAGAGTTTGTAAAAAGTCCAAGTGGCATGGCTGAACCACGAAACATATAAATCAGTTTTATTCCACTAGAATTTAGTTGCGGGCGGTAGCTCAGCTTGGTAGAGCTTCCGAGCCTGCTGGCGGCGACTAGCAGGCGGAGATGCTGTAGACGTCCACCATAGGCGGCGTTTGCCGTTTTGGTGGGCGTCACCCAGCCTACCAAGCGTACATGCGTGGGTGCAGAAACCGGAGTGTCGCAGGTTCAAATCCTGCCCGCCCGACCAATTTTCTGCATGGGGTGGTTGCTAGTCTCTTAGGAGAATTCCATCTTTAACTAAAGCTTTTAGTTTTTCTATGTCTGGGTTTAAGGGTCTATCCTCCTTTATTGGTGGCACTGCCTCCCTAACTTTCATGTAGGCCTTTTTGGTTCCCTTACCCAGTTTTTCTGGTCCTCGATATTCTATGGCTTGGACTGCGCAGAGAAGTTCTATGGCGGTTATGTATTCCGTGTTTTCCAGTATTTGCATGGCTTTTTGGGCTGCTGTTGTTCCCATGCTTACAAAGTCTTCAAAGTTTGCCGACGTAGGTATTGAGTCTGCGCATGCTGGATGAGCTAAAACCTTGTTTTCTGAGGCTAGGGCTGCAGCCGTATATTGGGCTGTCATCATTCCGCTGTTTAGGCCTCTTTTTGCTTGGGGTGGTATTAGAAAGGCTGGCAAGCCATTGTTTAGTTTCTCATCTAACAAGCGGGTTATTCGTCTTTCTGAGAGGTTGCCGATAAATGTTAAGGCTATTGCGAGCGTGTCCATTGCTAACGCTATGGGCTGCCCGTGAAAGTTTCCACCAGATAAGCATACGCCAGCCTCTGGAAAAATAAGTGGGTTGTCTGTTGCAGAGTTTATTTCCACTTCCACTATTTTCTTGGCGTAGGCAATGGCATCCCTTGCGGCACCAAGAATTTGCGGTGTGCATCTTAGACTGTAGGGGTCGTGGGGGCGTCCAATTTTAGCCATGGCTTCTTTTCCCGTCTGGACGAGTTTGCTTCCGGCAATTAGTTCTCTTATGTTTTTGGCCGTTGCAGCTTGTCCAGCATGGGGTCTAACATTGTGGATTTTTTCGTCTAGAGCGTCTGAAACGCCCAGCAGTGCCTCCATTGTTAGGGCTGCAGCTATCTCCGCTGTTTTGATTAGGTTTTTCGCTCTGTGAACTGTTAAGGCGGCTATTGCAGTCATTATTTGGGTTCCGTTGTTTAGGGCTATGCCCTCCTTAAAGTCCAGTTGGATGGGCTTTATTCCAGCCTTTTTCATGGCTTGTTTTCCATTCATTATCTTGCCTTTATATTCGGCTTCGCCTTCGCCCATGAGCACTAAAACCATGTGGGATAAGGGCGCCAGGTCCCCGCTTGCTCCAACGGATCCCTTTTCTGGTATTATTGGGTGCACGCCTTTGTTAAGCATCTCTACAAGGGTTTCTAGGGTTTCTAAGCGTATGCCAGAATAGCCCTTTGCAAGGGTATTAGCCCTCAAAAGCATAGTCGCCCTAACAACTTCAGTGCTTAAGGGTTTTCCAACACCGGCTGAATGACTCCTAATAAGGTTTGTCTGAAGCTGTTTAAGTTCACGCCTAGAAATTTTTGCGTCACTTAATGCGCCAAAACCAGTGTTTACGCCATAGATTACCTCGCCTTCTTCCAAGAGTTTTTCCAAAAATTCGCGGCAATCCTTCACACGAGCTTTAACTTTTTCCGGAATGACAACTTTAGCCTTGTTATACGCAACTTTAACGACATCTTCTATTGTCAGGGTATTCCCATTTATCTGCACTTGACCTTGCATGAAAGGTTTCTCCGCTATAAGGCTAAACATTTAAGAATTTTAATTTTTGGAAACCTCCCTTTTTTATGATTTTTAGGAGATGTCTTCATAAAACTTTTATATGTAACGTTTGTGTGGATTATATCTTAGGGTTTAAAATTTAGGGTGCTGTTATGGAGCCTAGCAAGAAGCCATTGAACGTCCTTGTTAAGCAGTTAAATGCTAATATTGCCGTGGTTTTGAAGAATGGTTGTGAGTATCGGGGTAAGATGGTTAAGTGTGATGGGCACATGAATATTATGTTGGAAGGCGCCACTGAATGTAGGGACGAACAGCCAGTGGCCAATTATGGAAGTGTCCTGCTTAGAGGGAACAACATTCTCTACATTGTTTTGGATGCGCTTAAAAAGTAGGTTTTCTTATTTTTCCAGTTACATAGGCCAATGCCTTGTCCACATTTGCTTTTGGTAGTAGATGTTTCCTTTTAAAGAAAGCGATTATGTTTTCTACATCTCGTCTTAATAGTTGTTGGGCGTTTGGGTGCTCCTTTGTGACGTATTGGGGCCAGTCTATTATTAGGATGTGCATGTCTGGTTTTAGGATTATGTTGTATTCGCTTAGGTCTGCGTGGATTATTCCTGCCTTCAAGTAGGCTTTTCGAACATTGCGGAGAATCTCGCTTAGCACTTTTTCTGGTTTTGGGATTTCTCGCCATTCGGCTAGTTCTGCGCCTTCTATGGCGCCCATGGCTATGGCGTGGCGGTTTTGGCTTATGGGTTTTGGCACTGCAACGCCTTTTGGGTATACAAGCCTTAATGCTTCGTATTCTTTTTCTGCTGCTTTTCTTGAGCGTAAAAGCCAGTTAACGTCTTCTGTTGTCCATCCGCGTTTTCTTCTTGTTTGACGGAAACTTATTCTTCCTAGACGGTGGAATTTTATGGCTATTCGTTCGCCTTGCGGTGTTAAAGCGTCGTAGACGTCTGCTTCTTTTCCTACGCCTAAGGGTTTGCCAAAGGCTTCTAGGATTCCGGCTTTTACGAAAGCATTTATCGCCAAACAGTCGTAGCCCGCATAGTTTAGCGAATAACCCAAGTAGGGCTGTTTTGTTTGGCGGATAAGGCGGAACTTGTGCAGTTTATCAAGCCTAAATGTGGCTTCTTCCTCGTTGAACTTTGAGAATTTTACTATGAGGTCTTTTGGGACGAACTCGTGTTTTGCCATAGCAGCTTCTATGACCTGTAGTATGCGGAAGTCTTGGCTTTCCAGCTTTTTGTAGGCTTGGACTGCTGTTTCAGCCGACATTCAATGTTAAATACTTCGGTTTTGTTAATAAGCTATGCATGTTGATGGTGGCGTCCGCCGTGAACAGTGCAAAGGCGAAGCCACAGATTCATGTTCGGGAAGCTTGTGATGCTGATAGGGAGGCGGTTTTCGAGTTTTGCATGCATACTTGGAGTTGGGGCGACTACATCCCCCAAGTTTGGGATAAATGGCTTAGGGAGGAGAACGGCAAAGTTTTTGTTGCCACCGTGGATGGTTTGCCTGTTGGCATACAGCACATAACCATAGACAAGCCTAGGGAGGCTTGGCTCAGTGGCGCGAGAACATCTCCGAATTATAGGCGGATGGGTGTTGCAACAGCCATAACCATGAAATGCATTGAATATGCAAAAAGTAAAGGCGTCAAGGTGGCTAGGCTTGTCACGGAATCTGACAATGCGGCGGCTTTGGCTGCTGTTCAGAAGATGGGCTTCAAGCCAGTTGCAGAGTTCCTTGAAATGGAACTGGAAAACGTGTCAAAAGCGGAAAGCCTTTCCTCCTCTTGGGCAAACACAAACCAGCTTAAAACAGTTTGGCGTTACCTTCAGTCTTCAGAGGTTTACCGCTGTGCTGCGGGCTTATACGCTCTTCTTTATCATTGGTATTCTTTGGATAGGCAGGATTTAGAACTTTTCATTAAGCATAGAAAAGCTATTGTTTACGGCGGCGGAGACGGCGCGGTTCGTGGCTTAATGCTGGTGGATGATGCTGTCGCAATCGAGTGGCATGAAAACTCGATTCAAACATGCTACATAGACGGAGACTTTGAGACTGCACTGGATATGACAAAGTTTCTTTTGGCACACTGCAAAGAAAAGGGCATAGAGAAGGTTTACGGGTTTACATACAACCATCCACCCATAACAGAAGCCTTAGAAAGACTTGGTTTCAAAAAGCCAGAAACAAAAGCCATAATCTTCGAGAAACATCTATAAACGTCAATTTTGTTGCTTGTGACAAAATGTAAAATTGATGGCCTCTCTAGAAAATCGGCCTATGTTTCTTTGAAGCCCTAATAGGCTCTTCCTCTTTGCTCGATTGTCAAAATGTGGACTTTCTTTTGGGTCCATAGGATTTCGTATATTATCCTGATGTCACCGATTCTTGCTCTGTAGGTGTCTCTGTAGCCTTTTAGCTTTTTAATGTCGTAGTATTCTGCCGGGACTGGTTTTCGCGGAAAATTAGGAGAAGCCCAATTACCCTTCTTTTGTGGTATTGGGGTAACTTTTTGGTGATTTTCTCGCCCTTCGGGATATTATTATCTCGAACAATGAGTCCAGCCTAATTCTTTAATTAGTTTTTCTAAAGTTGTGGCCGAGCCTTCCGCTATTTCCTTTCTGGCTTCTTCTAGTTCTTTCTTCTCCTCTTCTGTTAGTTCCTCTTCTGGCAAGAGCATGGCTCTAAGCCTCAAAAATTCCAGTTTAACAGGTCAAGTTTTTCAAGTACAAGCTTTAATTGACTTTCTGTAACTGTTAAGTTCATCTCGCACACCGTTTTTCACTATTTTACTATGTAAAGTATCAATTTATGGTTTGCTATACCGTTTTAGAATTAAAATTCAACCATATTTGCGCTTTGAAACAGCCACAAAAACACTACCCTCTCTAGGTTTTGCTATGGAAAATGGAGCAGCCCTCAATCTTATTTTCTCTACCCCTCCCTTCTAGAATTTTCTAACAATCTTTAGCCGCTGGAAAAGCCAATAGATGCCTAGCCTCTCTAGATTTTCAGAGGCTATTCATTTTATTCTTAGTTGTTCTACTTCTTCTTTGTTTGGTCTATCTATAAAAATACTTTTTTCAAGGGCTTGTCTGCCATATTTCACGTGCACTTTGCCGGTTTTCTGGTCTGAGTAGTAAGCTGTTAGTTGGGCGCCTTTTTCTATGGCTTGTCTCTTTTTGGGACCTTGCAAAAGCGCTATTGGGCTTCCGCAGCCCTGCGCCTCGAGGAAGTAGTCGTTTCTGCTTTTAAGCCTCAAAAGCTTTTCATTTTCTTCTTTGTTTCTTCCTACAATTATCTTGTTTTTGCCAATTCTGAAGTGGCGTCCAATTTTTAGCAGCTCTAAATCAGCCATTGAAACCCGTTTTTTATGCCTTAGTAGGTCGCGGAGTTTAGCTGAAAACTCTTTGTAGGTTAGGAGGCATCCGCCGGCTGGAGACTGATATTCCGTTATTCCATAAGCCTTTGCAAGGGCAATCTGCCTCTTGCGGGATCTTCCACGAATGTCTAAAAGTTTGCTTCTGTCCACAAGCCCCAATATTTCTGGTTCTGTTGGCGGCAAAAGCCTAGCTGAAAGGGGACGAAGAAGCCTACCTTTTAGGCTTGATTCCTCCTCAATTATTTTTAGGGCTTTCATGTGCTGGGACATGGGACGTTCGTCCAAAACCTCTCCAGTAATAATGAAGTCTGCGCCAATCTCATGGGCATACCTTTTCGCCTTTTTAAGCATGTATATGCGGCAGTCTATGCATGGGTTCATGTGCCGCCCATAACCATACTTCGGCTTACGGATAATCCGCAAATAATCCAAGCCCAAACGCACAATTTTTAGGGGCACACCTAACTTTTCAGCAGCCTTTTCAAGGCTGAAGCCGCCCTCTTTTGCCGTGTAGAAGGGCGTTAGAAAGGCGATGGCTTCAACCTCAATGCCCTGCTCTTGAATAAGCCTTATGGCTAGGCTGCTGTCCAAACCTCCGGAGAAAAGCGCTAGGGCTTTCGCTTTCGCATTGGCTTTTTCCATAATCTTCCGCTTCTATCTAAGAGGAAACCATTATTTAAGACTCTTTAAGTTCCAAGCGCACAAGAGGGAAATCATCCTTTTGCTGCACCACTTTAAAGCCGTGTTTAAGATAGAAAGCCAAAGGTCCAGAAGGATTATTAGCCGAGTCAACCCTCGCGAAGGTTTCAACAGCCCTAAAACCTCTCTCGTTAAGCTCTTTCAAGAGGTTCTTAAGCACGGCTGTTCCGTAGGCTTTTCCACGATGTTTTTCGCTAATTATGTAGAGACACGCGAGGAACACGGCGTCTTCGCTGGGCGGACCGGAAGCATAATCGCCAACACGTGGAAAATGCTTTGGCAAGGCATACTGAACAAAGCCTATAGGCGAGCCGTCAGCAAAAACTATTTTAGCGCAACTTCCAAAGGCTTTCTCCACGCAGCCAAGCCAATTTAGCTTAACTTTTTCCATTTCATCTTTAGAAATTTGAGGCGGAAATTCGCCGCTTGTCTGCCAGTAGAGACAGAACCTGCAAGGCTCTGGAACCCGCTTAAAGTTTTGTATGCTGACTGTTTCAAAGGTTGATGGTGGTGTTTCGCTTTTTATTGCTAGTAGCCTCCACCAAAGCTTGTTGTTAGGAATATGGCGTACATTATGAGGAGTATGGCGCCTTCTCTCCAGCTTATCCGTTCGCTGGAAAGGAAATACCAAAGCAAGAGGTTTGTTATAAGCGAAAACATGACGAGGTGGGAGAAAGCAGCCATATTAACCGCCAAATTCGCGCCCACCAGCGCAACGCCCAATATGCATGTTATGTTTATGAAGCAGCTTCCAACAATGTTTCCTAAAGCCAAGTCCATGTGCCCCTTCTGAACGGCGTCAATGCTTGTGGCAAGCTCTGGGAGGCTTGTTCCAAAGGCCACTATGGTGGCGCCAATAACAACTTCTGGAATCTTAAGAGCCCTAGCAATGAACGTGGCGGAATCAACAATGAAGTATGCGCTTGCAACAACCAGCGCTATGCCTAAAAGGGCAAAAAACGTGTATACCGGAAGTTTCCGCCTCTCCTCTCCGAAGGAACCTTCCTCCCTTATCTTCCTAACCTTTGAAAGCTGATAAACATAGAATATGAAAATTGCTATGAGGATTATGCCAATAACTCTGCTTGCATAGCCAATGTAGAGAAGTGTTAATGGGACAACGGAAGCCACGAAAAGCCCAAAATACAAGGTGCCGATCTCCTCCTTAGCCATGGCTGGCGCCAGCTTTACGGCTTCAGAGCTTTTCAAAGCCACTATGAGGAAGCATACGCCGAGGATTAGGCATATGTTCACAATGTTTGAGCCTAGAACATTGCCTATGGCTACGCCTATGCTTTCTCCACCTATTGCTGCAAATATGGAGACGCAGAGCTCTGGCAGAGAGGTGGAGAAAGCCACAAGTATAAAGCCAATAGTTGTCTTGCCAAAGCCAGTTATGTCCGCAATTTTAACGCTGTTTGTTATTGACCAGTCGCTTGCCTTGTCCAAGACTACCAGTGAGGCTAAAAGAATAAGAGCATTGCCAACAAGCCCCAACTCCTCGAACAAGGCAGTCGAACCTCTCCTCGCATATTTCAACCAAAATTAAAAGCATTTTCCCCTCACGAAACCGCCGAGCACACTGGGAGGAGGGGTAAAACAAAAATTCCGCAAAAGTCATAGGCTTATGCATGGCGCCATACGAAATAATATTTCTCGGAACGGGCGGCGGAAGATTTACAACCATAACCCAGAAAAGGCGGACAGCTGGAATACGGATAATAGGCGAAAACTTAAACATTCACTTGGATCCCGGACCAGGGGCGCTTGTTTATTCCATAAGTGAGGGCTTAGACCCTCAGAAGCTTAACGCCATATTCGTTTCGCACTGTCATCCAGACCATTATACGGATGCTGAAGTGCTTATTGAGGCTATGACAAGGGGTATGACGAAAAAGCGTGGAGTGCTCGCGGCGTCAAAAAGTGTCTTAAGGGGAAGCGAGGTCTGCGAACCATCCATTTCGAAGTACCACCAGCAAATGCTAGAACAAATAATCGAAGCTGTTCCGAATATGCGTTTTCAAGTGGCAGACGTGGCTGTTTTGGTTGCAGAAGCAAGGCACACAGACCCAGACGCTGTTGGCTTCAAGTTCGAAACGAAAGAGTATGGCGATTTCGCCTACACAAGCGACACAGAATACTTCAAGGGAATAGGCAAATACTACAGAGGCGTAAGGCTCCTACTGTTATGCGTCATGCGTCCAGCCGGAAAACCATGGAAGGGACACATGACAACAGAAGACGCCATAAAAATAATCCAAGAAGCCCAACCCGAACAAGCCGTTTTAACGCATCTTGGAATGCAAATGATATTCCAAGGACCATCCCGTGAAGCAAAACTAATTGAGGAGAAGACTGGAACGCCAACAGTTGCAGCTATAAACGGCATGCGCATTGTTTTCGGTGAGAAAATAGAGGTACAAACAGCCAAACCCAAACAGGGACTGGACAAATTCTTTTAAGGCTTAAGCGCTTTTTCCCTATTTTAAGAGGAAAGCTGAACAAAATGCGAATAGTAATAAGGCTCGGCGGCTCTGTTGTTGCCACGCCAGTAGACACCCAATTGATAAGCGAGTACGCCAAAATCTTGAAGAGGCTGAAGGCCGAAGGCCACGCGTTAGCGGTTGTTGTAGGCGGCGGCGCCCTAGCGAGAGAATTCATAAAAATAGCCAAAGAGCTCGGCTTAACGGAAAAGGACCAGGATGATTTGGCAATTGAAGTTTCAAGGCTTTACGCCCAACTCTTCGCAAAAATGCTCGGCACAACGGCATGCGAAAAAATCCCAACAAACGTTGAAGAGGCTGCCAAATGCCTAGAAAAGAGGCGGATTGCAGTTTTGGGAGGCTTAAAGCCTGGCATGACAACCGACACAGTGGCAGCCCAAGTGGCTGAACGCATAAATGCTGACATACTCATCAAAGCCACAGACCAAGAGGGCGTGTACACAAAAGACCCCAGAAGGCATCCAGACGCAGTAAAACTCGACAAGATAAGCTTTGAAGAACTGCCAAAATTTCTAGCCGAAAACAAACATAAGGCTGGAATCCACCAAATACTAGACCCAGAAGCCATAAAAATCCTAAAGGCTAAACGCATAAAAGTTCAAGTCCTAAACGGGTTCAAACCAGAAAATCTACTGCTGGCGGTTGAGGGAAAACCTGTCGGAACAATTATTGAATGATTTTAAAGGTTTTTTGGTCTAGTCGCCTTATCCAAGCGATTTTATCAAAATCCTTATCGCTGAGATGATTTCCTCGATGCCTGCCCTCCTCTTAAAATTTTGGTGCACAGGTCGCCGTATTCCTTGTCTAAAATTTTCGCGTAGAAAAAGATGTTGCTGTCGATGAAGCAGGTTTTTGGCATGATGGTCAAGAATGTAGGATGGAATACGAGTATATAAGCGTACCATATACCTCCTTTTTGCAAAAGGTTTATATGACTGTGTGTTTTTCTTTTATCAAATTTGATATCGATGGTGATATAAATGTTCGATGAGCATGACAATTATCCGCCGCCTCCGCCCCTTCCGCCTTTCAGGCATTGGTTGAGGCATATGGCCGCTGTGCCGAAGGGTTTTCTACGCTACCAAGTTTTGGAGCTTTTGAACGAGAAGCCCCTTTCTGGCTCGGAGATTATGAACGAGATTGAGAGGCGAACTAATGGCTGTTGGAAGCCTAGTCCAGGTTCTGTTTATCCCCTTTTGGCTTGGCTTCAGGATAATGGCTACATTCGTGAAGTGCCAGCTGAAGAGAGCGGTGTAAAGCGTTATACCTTGACGGATAAGGGCAAAAAGCTTCTTGAGGAACAGCGGAAGGTCCGAGCCCATTTCCGCATGGGCAGAAAGCTCTTTGTTCCGCCTTTGTTGGGTTCTCTTTGGCTTCGCATCCCGCCGGAAGAGGCTGAAGAGGTTAGAGAAACCTTTAGGCGTTTGTTTAAGGCTTTCTTCAGCCTTGGCATGAGCCTTGAAGAGCATTTTTCGGAGCAAGCTATAAAAGAGACTTTGAAGGTTTTGAAGGAAACCACTCAGAGGCTTGAGGATATTGAAAGAAAACTTCATGGTGGTGAAAAGGCATGACGGAAGAAGTTATTAGGGCTGAAAACCTAACAAAGGTTTTCAACAAGAGCCTAGTGGCTGTCGACCACATAAACTTCAGCGTCAAAGAAGGCGAAATCTTCGGCTTTTTGGGACCGAACGGTGCTGGAAAAACCACGACCATAAACATGTTGATAACCGTGCTTAGGCCAACTGAGGGCACTGCTTCAGTGTTGGGCTATGATATTGTTAAGCAAGCCAACGATGTTAGGAAGGTTATCGGTGTTGTGCCCCAAGAGTACACGGCTGACGAGGACCTGACGGGTTACGAGAACATAATTTTGTGCGCCGACTTGTATGGTATTCCCCGGGACATAGCCAAAAAACGTGCCTTGGAACTGTTGGAACTTGTGGAACTGACAGAGTTTAAGGACAAGCGAGTTGAAACCTATTCTGGAGGAATGCGAAGAAGGCTTGAGCTTGCATGCGGACTAATTAATAGGCCCAAAGTGCTCTTCCTGGACGAGCCCACTTTAGGCTTGGACGTGCAGACGCGGGCTGCCACATGGGAATATATTAGGCGTTTGAAGAAGGAGTATGGCATGACCCTTTTCATGACCACGCATTATTTGGAGGAAGCCGACGCCCTATGCGACCGCATAGCCATAATAGACCACGGAAAAATAATTGTGACAGGCTCGCCCAGCGAGCTTAAAGACAGCCTAGGCGGAGACATAATCACCATAGCCATAAAGGAGAACGCGGACGTAACCAGCATAATCAAAAGTGTTGAGAACGTCAAGGACGTGAGAAACGAGAATGGCGCTTATAGGATTAAGGCTGAAAACGACGAGGCAACAGCCCCACTAATAATTGAGGCTTTGAGGAAAAGGGGCTATACGGTGACGAGGCTTTCGCTTACTGAGCCAACCCTAAACGAGGTTTATTTGGAGTACACTGGCAGAGCCATCCGCGACACTGAGGAATCCAAGGAAGCATTTAGAATGCATAGGATAACCCTTAGGAGGGCTAGGGCAGGATGAGTACCGCAAGCCAGGCTAAAGCCACAAATGCTGCAAACGAGTGTCGCCCAAG
>Ga0315298_1002480_pt1 | contig 31194 bp, 24 predicted proteins | sample WHS_1_MG_FD_203077 | JGI IMG/M metagenome (GOLD analysis project Ga0315298, IMG submission 203077) | Extremophilic microbial mat communities from Washburn Hot Springs, YNP, Wyoming, USA - WHS_1_MG | ecosystem: Environmental > Aquatic > Thermal springs > Hot (42-90C) | place: USA: Wyoming... | reverse complement strand
ACGGCGCAATACGGCAACGTAAACGTGGTCCGCACGGGACTAACCTACGTTTACAGCGTAACAAACCCGGTAGCCGTCTACGCCGACTGCATAGCAATATCAAACACGCCCATCGGACCAGAAACTTGAACAACAAAATACTCTGTGGATTTACCTTCACTTTTATGGGGGAATCGAAAAGACGAAAATTAATACTCATTGTAAAATTCTTTCACAAGGTTTTACAATTATCCTATTGATTGCGCTATCTGTGATCAGCAATGTCGCTATAGCCAAAACAAATTTGAACTTGCCTTCTAATCTCGTGTGCATTGAGGTTTTTGATGGTACAGAAAGCTACTTTGAAACAGTAGTAATGGCTGTTCCTTCAGGTTTTGATGTAAAAAACGGATCATACCCTGGCTGGTCGGTAGACACAAGGGCAGAGATGGAACGAAGCCCAGCAACCCATTGGGTATATTTGTTTTCAAGTCTTAATCCACCAACCGGTGAATTGGAAGACAAGGAATGGGACATTGTGAATTATATTTTGAATCATAAGCAGGGAGCGGTAACGGATATCCAAGAAGCCTTATGGTACTTCATCAACATGGGCAGTAATTATACTCCAACAAGACAAGGAGCTTGGAATATTATAGAAGATGCCGAAGCGAATGGTCATGACTTCGTCCCTGAGGCTGGTCAAATAGTAGCGATTATCTGCTATCCAACATTATCGTTTCCAAGCGAACATGAAGCCCAAGTCAGTATAATAGAAGTTGTGGCGCCTTCGCCCTCACCTTCGCCTTCGCCCTCACCTTCGCCTTCGCCCTCACCTTCGCCTTCGCCCACTCCAACGTCTTCCAGGGCTGAAAACATACTAATATGGTTGCTAATAGCGTTGGTAGCGATAATATCAACCGGCTCGGTATTTACGATACTTTATAAACGGAAAAAGATTGCCAATCGATAACATATTTATTTGCAAAACCGCCGTTTGAGTGGCCCGCGCTTTTTGAGAAAGCTTTGCAATTTTCTGAATAAACAATTAATAGGGCAACTTGGTTTTGCTTATTAATTTAAAATAACTGTAGATATCCTTTTAAGTGTTAGCTTAGGCTTGATAATTATATTTTAAGATGCTTGCTAAAATAAGGTAATTATGTGTATGCATTTCCAATTTTATACTCACCAATTTACTTTATCAAAAGATAATTAGACATGCTACCCCTTTTTAATCGCTAAGGTAACCTGAAATCGGAAACTTTTTCATGCACGCTATAACTAAGGCAGTTCATATTAAATTTCTATTATCTTTTTATTTTAAAGATGCGAATCAATATATGAGGTATTTTGCTAATGCTGGGTATGGCAAAAAATACGGCAGAACTAAAACAACATTTACGTGCATCCAAAAACAGGATAACAATAGGGGGACTCACCTCCAAATTGACCCTGTTGATTATTTCCATGTCTTTAGTTTCTGTATTGCTGAATACTGCGCTTTTACCGCAAGCAAAATGTGGAATCTGGGATCCATTTCACACAAAAGCGGAGAAAATTGCTTTGTGGAAAGAACTGTGGGATGCTTACCCCCACACAGAATATAAGACTATCGGTAAAACTTACAACGGTAATGACATCTGGCTATTCGTTGTAGGTAACACAAGTGGTCCAGCAATCTTATGGGACGGTGAACTTCATGGTAGCGAAGATAAAGGTAGTGAAATATTATTTTTAATAGCAAAATGGCTATTAGGGAGTAACGATACTCAAGCGAAAAGAATCTTGGAAAAGAACTTTGTGATGTTTATTCCGGTCATTAACGAACGAAATGTGAGAGGAAACAGTAACACCGAGCTATCTCCCTATGGCGTAGACCTCAACCGAAATTTTGAAACAGGTTGGACAAAATCAAATCCAAATACAGAAATATATTCTGGCGAATATCCTGTCAGTGAACCTGAAACCAAAGTCTTGAGAAGTGTCTTCTTAACTTACAAACCTATTTTCTACGTTAACATGCATGTTGGCGCGGGACCATATGCAGCATATTACCGTGGAAGTGATATTGAATTGACGGACCAAGTCATTTCCAGAACACAAGTTATCGCTCAAAATATGGACATTACTCCTTACCGGACACTGCCTTTCGGATCAAACGGCTTCGCTATAGGTGACGCAGTAATGCTGGGGGTCAAATCTGCTTGGCTCATTGAAGCTGTTGGACAAAATACTGCATGGAAACATCTTCCTGAGCATTATGATGAATTAGTAAATGTTTTCTTCCCCAAATGTTTAGCACTTTTTATCGCAATGTGTGAAATAAGTGTTTTGAAAGCTAACTCGCAAATGTTATCAGACCAAACTACTGAAACAACCTCTACTCCCTTTAGTGTTTCTTCAGTTGAATCGGCTAATACGAACATCGCCAATCGAACCACAAATCTTGCAGATTGCGATCTATGCATAATAAGCATGACTGCAAAGTTGCTCCCAACTATTAAAAAAGGCGAAACAATACCCGTAAACATAACCATATTCAATAACAGCACACAAACAGAAATCTCCAACCTAAAACTGCACGCAAACAACATGCTAATAGCAACACAACAAATTACACTTCAACCGAACAACATCACAAACATAACCCTGCTGTGGAATACAGCAAACATCACCGAAGGCAACTATACACTAACAGCGCATATCCAACCAATAACAAACGAAACCAACATAGCAAACAACACATTCAAAATTACAGACATTCAAATAATCGGAGCATACGAAAATAACCAAGAAAAGCCACCTCTCATTATAATCACCGCATCAACCCTTCTAATAGCCACTTTGCTCCTCCCCCTGCTCGCCCAAAGATTAAAGCGGCACCTCAAAAAACCAAGCAACAACAAAACTTGAAGAGTAATCTGCATTTTTGTCCTGAAATATACTTTAAAAAGCCCAATTTCAACAATTAGACCGCTGGAAAGATAACAACATGCAAAAAACTAACATAGACATTCCGCAAAAATCAGCATTTGCTCATAACAATTTATGGTTAGCTCTGAAAGTAGCAGCCATACCAGCCGCAGCATTAATTTTATTCCATCAAGATTTAGCCATAATCCTTTCCGACGCACTTAAAAGCGAAACAACAAGCTACATGCTTACCATTCCATTCCTCCTTTCTTATCTATTATACAGAAAACGTAAAATCCTATACTCAACAGTCTCTCTCAACAATAAGAATCAAACAAAAATTCAACGCTATTCACAACCCACAGCAAGCATATTACTAATTGTAATTGCCATTCTCCTATATTGGCACGGCTCCTACACTTTTACACCACTCGAATATCACACGCTTGCACTACCCATCTTTACTGCCGGCGCAGTACTACTCCTTTTCAACTCCCAAACTCTACGCCAGCTAACGTTCCCTATCGCTTTTCTCTTCTTCATAGTGCCACCGCCATCAGAGGTTCTCTACACCTTAGGCGCCACTTTATCAGCCCTAAGCGCCCAAGCCTCAGCCGCAATCGCAAGCTTAACCGGAATACCCACATCACTAATCGTTGAATACGGCAACCCACTAATTCAAATCACCCTGCCCAACGGAATCGTACTCAACTTCACCGTGGACATTGCTTGCTCAGGCATATACAGCCTCATAAGCTTCCTCATATTCGCCCTATTAGTGGCCTACATAATCAGAGATAAACTCTGGAAAAAAATCGCCTTAATCCTAACAGGCATCCCACTTATATATTTACTCAACATCATCCGCATAACCACCCTACTCCTAATAGGCTACCATTACGGCGAAAACCTAGCCCTCCAAGTGTTCCACCTGTTCGGAGGCTGGATCCTAATCTTCATAGGCACGCTTCTGTTACTAGCAATCTCCGAGAAAATATTCAAAACAAAAATCTTTGCGAAAACTGAAAAATGCTTGGACTGCAACTCAAAACCGCCAGAAAACCAAAAATTCTGCCTTAAATGCGGAAAAATACTGAAACCCGATTTCGTCATAAAACATCGGAGCGACACAATCAAAATAGCCGCCATAATCCTCGTGGCCATCGCTTTCGCCTCAATACAAGCGCCAACCTTCGCCCTAGCAGAACGCCCAACAATTCTCTTAACAAGCACCACAAACGAAGAGCCAGCATCAACAGAAATACTTCCAGACATCCCCAACTATACACTGCAATTTGCATACCGAGACACAGACTTCGAAAAAACAGCTAAAAGCGACATGGCCCTCGCTTACATATACGTTCCCCACAATAAATCGCAAAAACTCATATGGGTATCTCTTGAAATCGCCTCTGCACGCTCTTCGCTTCATAGATGGGAAGTCTGCTTAGTGACCTATCCGCTATCTCAAGGCTGGAAACCCAAAGTAACCGAAATCGAACTCCGCGAAATCCAACTAGCCGAAAACCCGCCGATAATAAGCCGCTACTTCGTCTTCCAATACACAAAAACCGGCCTAATCCAAGCTGTATTATACTGGTACGAATCAGCCACGTTTAACGTAAACGGCACATTACAGCAAAAGCACATAAAAATCAGCCTCATAGCATACCCAGACGGCATAGACGAACTCACGCAAATCGAAAACCAACTAACCGCACTTGCCACACCAATCGTCAACTACTGGCGGCCAATCGTAACCTGGTCGCCCATAGCGCTGGTCCTATCGCAAAACGGTGGACAATTAACCGCCGCAACAAGCTTCATGCTCATAGCCGTAGTTGCGGTAGCATTTGCTGAATCCAAAAAGCAACAAAAAGCAAGAACCATCGTCTATAATAAACTGTCCAACGCAAACAAACAAATAATAGACATAATCAAAAAAACCGAAAAAACAACCACGCCAACGCTATCCAACATAGCAAAAACCTACCAGGAAACAACAGGTAACTCCATAGACAAAACACAACTACTGCAAAAGCTCACCGAACTAGAAAGCACAGGCACAATCAGTAGCCAAATAACAAACCAACAAGACGAACCAATTCAAACATGGAAAACCTAAATCCTACACAAGGCAACATTTAAAAATTGAAACAAATAGAGGAAAAAATGTGTCCCCTTCATCATTCAAACTAAAACTTGCTACACTTCTGATAGTAATAGCCCTAATCACACAATTGCTTTCAATGTATATCTCTACACTCATAGACCATATAGTTCACAGCGATCTATACCAATACGGCCTAGAATTTGATTACAGCTGGGCTAACCTCTACTGGAATAACTCTCACTTACTCTTAGCCTCTCTCGCAGTTGCAGCATCGTTGATCGCTATATCAACCATCTCAATTATTATCCACGTAAAAACCAACAAAAAATCCTTTAAAATTGCAACATACGTGTTCTCCCTAGTCACCAGCGGCCTAACCCTCTTTTCTGCCTATATCTTCACACGCATAGACTACATTATACATAATACTCTCTACAATTACGGACTAAAATTCAATCTCGACTGGGCAACCCCCTACTGGACATATACATCTTCGTTATTCACGCTAATTGGAATTACTAGCACGCTAGTCCTCATAAGCCCCCTGCTAATATACATAACCACAAAGCTTACCTTAGAAAAACCAAAAATACCAGAAACCGAACAAACCCCAATCGAGATTAAAACTGAAAAACCTAAACCCGCAAAAACCAGAAAGAAGCACAGCAAAAACCGTCGCCTACACTTAACCTCCTATTTACTCATTGCACTAGGCGCGATAGCCCTCTTCGAATCGATACACCTCACTTCATCCATCTTCGCATTCTTGGGTTTAGGCTTACTCTTCTGGGGCATACTTTTCCTATATATCCGCACAGAAGAATACACCAAAAAAGCTCTATTGGACGCATTGGCATATTCGCAAACAGCAATACTCAATCAAATAATAGAAGACATGGGCTACAAAGGCAACGCCGTGTACTTGCCACCTAAATATTTCATAAACCCTGAAAACATCAAAGTATACATACCAAAACAAAACGAAACCTTACTCCCAACACCTGAACAAATCCAAAAACAAGAAAAACAAGCATTCATAACAAACCCAACAGGACTGCTGATAACCCCGATAGGCGCTGAACTCACAAAACTCTTCGAAAAAACCCTTGGCATCAACTTCGCCATGGTAGACGTTCAATATCTTCAGCAGAATTTTCCCTCGCTTTTGATAGAAGAATTGGAAGTTCTCCAAAACTTTGAAATGGAAACTGAAACCCAAAAAATTACAATAAAAATCGAGGAATCAACAAACAACAGACAAAACCAAAACCCACTAACCGGCATACTCGCCAGCGCCTTTGCCTGCGCACTAGCAAAAGCAACAGGTAACCCAATAACAATAGAAAAACAAGAAACCAGCCCAGACGGCAAAGAAACAACCATCGAATACCGTATAATGATGGAAGAGGCGCGGGTTACCTCATGAACTTTCCATTAGGTTTCTGGGACATAAGCCTCCTACTCGCCATCACAGCCATAATATTGCTCGTAACATCAGAAATGCTGTCACCATACTATGGCAAAGCAAACATACTAATCAACAAGAAAAAATTGAAAAACACCGCAACCGCAATTTCGATACTATTTCTAATAACAGTAACCATAAGAATAATCAACATAATCATTATATCGTAGGCAACTCTGAAAGCAAACTGGCTTAGGGCTTACTCAACGATGAGGTATGCGTTCTTTCAAGACGTTTGCAGGTATGAATAATCTCTGTGTTTCCTCGTTCTGGATGACGTGTTTTTACTCGTTTTCTCTTGTAGCTTACTTTCTCAGAGTCGGGATTAATGGTAATTCTTAAGAATTTTATGGTAGAACAATTAAGTAGGTTCTAGAACAGTCAAAAGAAAGTTCTATAGAACTCTTCCAGCAATCCTTAAATACTTTGCTTGGGCTGAGCTAACTGGTGAAAGGATGAGAAAGGAGATTATAGTTTTTGCAGTATTGGCACTATTGGTAATTGCGATTCAACCCGTGTTTGCTACGATTAGGTTAGATCCTCATGGAAGCTATTATGGTGAACCGACGATGTCGTCAAGTCCTGCCACATTTCAGGTTTATGTTAAGCCAGCCGGAAATCCCACAAAGGATCCTCACATCTTTTTGGTAATGACTGAAACAAGCTACAACTCGTTAACAGGCGATGTTACAGTTGAATGGGACGATGGCTCAATTACGATTACAACATGGACTAAGGCTGAAACTTTAAGTGACAAAGTTCCCCTTGGAGCCGACTCTGGCACAGGTTATACTGTTGCCTTACTGAAAGACCATTTGAAAACTACAGAACCCATTTACTGGGCTTTTGAAAGTTTCCTAGGTGGTCAAGATTTGACTACAACTCCAGTTGAGTTTACTGTCACGCTACCATCAGACGACCCGCGGCTGATGATCTATGTGCTGGGGAAAACTGGTGATTCCCAAGTCTTTAACAACCGTGTTCCACCAACACAGCCAGGATTTGTAGTCCCAGAAATAGCAACAATATTCATAACAGCTTCATCAATGATAGCCCTCGGAGCTTACGCATACAAACGCAAAAAACAGTAAATACTCACCTTTAAACAAAACCTCTTTTTCAATTTTTATTTTCGAAACTATTCTTATATAGGATAAACTTCACTTCAGTGCTGAGGCTAAACTCAATTGACCACCAACGCCAATAATGATCTAACCGAAGCCATAATTCAAATAATCAAAGAGAAAAAACCACAAAGTGCACACCAATTAACCTCGCTGGTGCAGGAAAAGTTTCCCTTACCTGAAAAAGAAATAATCAAAATAATCATTGCTCTTCAAGAACAAGGAAAAATAAACCTTATAACAGTCAGTAATCCGCCTCCGCATGCGCTGTCAGCATACCTGAAAACAAAACAGGCCTTGTGGTACTGGGCAACAGTGATCACCGCCCTAATGACAGCAATAATTGTTTTCACTGTTCCAGAGAACGCTTACCCAATATGCTACATAAGAAACATCTTCGGCACAATATTCGTGTTATGGCTTCCAGGATACACCTTTATCAAAGCGCTTTTCCCTGTTGCAGTGCCCATGAAAACCAGCAGCGAAAATCTCAATAAAATAGAGCGGGTAGCCCTGAGCTTAGGCATGAGCCTTGCGCTTGTTCCAATTGTGGGCTTAATCTTAAACTACACGCCATGGGGCATACGCCTAACCCCTATCACTCTTAGCCTCTTTGCATTGACCCTAGTTTTTGCCACTGCAGCAGTAATAAGGGAACACCAAACCAGAATACGCACAGCATCGCCAGCGTGAACCCACTATGAACAGTGAAATAGCTGAAGTAACCAAAGATTCCGCGAGAGGCGGCTTTTTCCTACTTTCAGGAACCGCCGCCTCCACCGTGATCATGGCAATAGGCTCCATCATAATCGCCCGAGTACTATCCTCAGACGCTTACGGACAATACTCGCTAGCGCTCGTAGTGCCGCAGATACTCCTACTCTTCACAGAGCTAGGAATAAACCAGGGCATAACAAAACTCACAGCAGAACTCCACGCAAAGGGAGAAACAGACAAAATCAAAAAAATAATCAAGCACGGCCTATTACTTCGCTCAATCGCCGGCGTTGCCATATTCGCCGTCAACTATGCCTTCGCAGACCTGTTCGCTTCGGTTCTACTCCAGCGGCCTGAACTTGCCTTTTTCGTTCGCATAGCATCAACCTCAATACTATTCCAAGTAATTCTCACAACAGCCACGTCCGCCTTCGTAGGCATAGAAAAAACCGAATACACAGCCCTTTCCTCCACCATTCAAGCAACAACAAAAACAATAATCTCAATCGCGCTTGTACTCTTAGGCTTCGCCATAACAGGCGCCATAATCGGCCACGTTATAAGCTACGTAATCTCCTCAATAGTAAGCATTGCGCTGCTCATTCTAATTCTGCGGAAGAGTAGCGCCACACAGGGACCAAGCCATTTCACAGAAACCACCAAAATCCTCCTCAAATATGGCGCACCACTTTACCTATCCATTCTCTTAACAGGTTTCATACCGCTTTTCAACAATGTTATACTCGCATTCTTCGTAAGCGACGTAGCAATAGGCAACTACAAAGCAGCAATAAACTTCGCCTCACTCTTAACCGTACTAGCCACACCAATCACAACAGCCCTTTTACCAGCCTTCTCAAAACTTAGTTCAAAAAACCATGCGATAAAAGACTTCTTCAAAGTCGCTAACAAATACACAGCAATAGCCATTACGCCTGCAGCAATCCTTGTTATAACTCTCTCAAACCAAATAGTTGAGATAGTTTACGGATCAACATACACATCCGCAGCCTCATATTTAGCAATGTATTGCATGCTCTACTTGCTAGTCGGCATCGGCTATCTCACGCTTGGCAGCCTCTACAACGGATTAGGCGAAACCAAAGTAAACATGAAAACAAGCGCAATAACCTTCACAGTCCTCGTTATTACCTCACCCTTCACAACAAGCATCTATGGCGTACAAGGCTTAATCGCCGCCTTCCTCATGGCCAGCGCCGCAGGTCAAATCTACGCATCATGGTATGCAAGGAAGAATTTTCAAATAAAATTTGACACGCCCGCGCTGATAAAAATTTACACCATTGCCGCATTATCCGCCGTGATTCCACTGCTAATTATAAGCTTCACCCGCCTCCCATTGCTCGTAACAGTGACAATCAGCAGCGCCATATATGCGCTCACTTACATAACCTTAATGCCATTAACACGAGTAATGACAGCCAATGAATTGCAACAAACCGCACAGATACTGTGCAGCGTACCCTTAATCTCATGGGCAATTAAACCTATACTAAGATACCAACAAAAACTACTGACCATAACCTAACTTTATCCAAAAATTCCCGTACCTTCAAACTCGTAATATATCAGAATTCAGAAATCAATATTAATAGTTAACACTTACTTACTAAAATAAAGAAGCCATCAGAAAGGAGAAGGCAAATAATGAATCTTAAAAAGACATTACCACTTCTGGTGATAACGGTAATTGCAACAGCAATCACATTTAACTATACAACCGCTGCCTACGACCCCTTACTTCTCCCCAAGGGTTACCCTATAATACTAGAAGCCAGCAACGGAACCCAATCATACTTCCTAACAAAGTTAAGCTATGTCCCAAACTACTATGATGTAACAAATGGCAACTACCTCGGCTGGTGCATCGACACAAGAACCGAACTGGCAAGGTCACCCGCAAAACACACAGTACTCCTATATTCAAGCCTAAATCCTGCCGAATTACCCGCCGAACTTGCAACGCAAAAATGGAACATGGTCAATTACATCCTGAACCATAAACCCGCAGGAGCACAAGCACAAGACATCCAAGAAGCAATATGGTACTTCATCAACTTAAACGGCGGTTACACGCCAAAAAGCAGCGTGGCCAAGGCGCTTGTGGCTGAGACAGAAGCCAACGGAGCAAACTTCGTGCCTACACTGGGGCAAATCGCCGCAGTCATCGCCGTTCCAGTGTATCCATCAGTAGATGTTCAAGTTAGCATAATTGAGGTAACAATACCCCTCAGAGCCTACCCAACCCCGCCGGAAGCGACACCAACGCCGACGCCTAACCCTGAGCCGTCGCCATCGCCCACGCCAACAACCAGCCCAGAAACATCGCCCACGCCAACACCTGAAAGTCAAGGCTCCTCATCGGGAAGCATGAGCACCCCAACTCCTCAAGCAACTCCCACGTCCTCGCCCACGCCTCCACCCACCGCTACACCAACCACTTCGCCAACACCTGAAGATCAAAATTCAAGTTCACCTACTCCTGAAAGCCCAAGCGAACCTCAAGGAATCAGCCTTTACATACTCGCCATAATCGTATTGCTGATTGCCCTCTTGACATCAACATTGATTATCAGGCAACGGCGGAAACGCCAGAAATAGCCTCTTTTTTCTACATGAAGCCTCTATCTAACAGAGGCATGAATAATTAGGCATAAATTTTTCCGGTTCAAGCGCCTTAAAAAAGGAAAGGCGATTAGTGGCTTTAGCTTGTTCCTGTTATGACTATATTACAGCTGAAGCTTGTTATGCCGCTAATGCTGCTTGAGACACGTAGAGTGATAACAGCGGCTGTAGATTGCCCTGACGCCAAAGTTGAGCCTTCTTTATCCCAAAAGATGGTGATGGGACCGTTTGCGTTCGTTGGGTTCCAATTGTTCGTCGTCATACTAAGAGTTATTTGTGCGTTGCCCGTGTTCTTTATGTAAACTGTTTTGGTTACTGTAGCTCCTGGTGAAAGTGTTCCCCAATTTATTGATGATAACGGTTGGCTGCATGCGCTGTCGGAGTAAACTTCCACGTTTATTGTTGATATGGTGCCCGTTGAAGGTATCGCCTTATTCACTGTAAGCACACCGGCAGTTGTGGCAGTTAGGATTACTCCTGTGGCTATTATAAGCAAGAGTGTTTTGGTGGAGAGGTGTGCCAAGCTCATATTGCTTCCCTTTATGTTGAGTACGTTATATTAAGTCTTAATAAATCTTATTGTTGAAACGAACTACACAAATACACAACAAAAATCCCGCAAAACATTCAACAACCGTGTCGTCAGCCATTCTGCCAGCCACGCAACGCTGCAACTGACGAACACATAGTCTGCCCCATAAGCAAAAGCCTTCCTAAAGAGGCACGCGCTCAACAGCAGAACTTAATTACCACCAAAAACCAATACTACCGCAAGACTATGAAGGAAGCTCAAACCATGAAACAATTCATAATCACACCCGCAGCCGGAAAACGCCTAATAGCCAAAGCGCTAATAAAACACCCAGCAGTAAAAAGCGCTCTAAAGAATGGAACACTCGTCATCGTCGCTGGCACCACAAACGGCTACGTAGCCGAAGAAATCCTAATGTCAATAGGACAAGCCGCAGGCTTTTCACGGAAACGCTTTTTCCGCGGCATCACCCTACCGCCAGGCACACCAGTAACCACAGAAGGCCGATTACCCGACGAAACCCAATTCCCCGGCGATGTAATAATAACCCGAGGCGAATGGCGCAAAGGCAAAACCATCGCCGACGTAATCGACGAACTCAAAGAAGGCGACGTCATACTGAAAGGCGCCAATGCAGTGGATCTACAACGCAAGCAAGCAGCCCTCCTCATAGGGCACCCGAAAGCAGGCACCATCGCCGTGGCACTTCAAGCAGTGCTCGGCCGCCGCGTAAAGCTCATCGTGCCCGTTGGCTTGGAAAAACGCGTAAACGGCGACTTACATTGCTTAGCTGAAAAGGTTAACGCGCCCGGCGCAAGCGGCTTCCGCCTATTCCCCATGCCCGGGCAAGTATTCACCGAAATCGAAGCTATAAAACTTCTAACAGGCGCGGATGCTGAACTAATAGCTGCCGGCGGCGTCTGCGGCGCAGAAGGCTGCTGCTGGCTTGCCATCAGCGGCACAGCAGAACAGGAAGCGGCTGCCGATCGGCTTCTGGCTTCGATTGCTTCTGAGCCTGCCTTTAGCCTTTAATACGTGGTTTGTTTGGTTTTACTTTGTTAGTTTGCAAAAACTTGAAGTCACACGTGCCATGCGTACTGCCGTCGATAGTGCCTGTTGACCTGAGCAGACCATGAGTTTGTGCTCATTAACGCATAATATCATTTGTGTCCTCTTATATAGGGAGGGCGAAGAATTTTTGGCGGTGCCTATTTTATGGTTCGCTCTTTAATAATTTTGTGTTTCCGCTTCTGCTTGCCAACGCATAGAGTTTTTGGTCTGCAGTGTATAATGTGCCGTTGATTTTCTGTGCTGCTGCGATATAAAGTGCGTCATAAGCGCTTATGTTTTGGGCTAACACAACGTGCATAGCTTCCGCCGCAATTTCACGCCCAACAATAACCTTTAAGCCATCATATAGTTTTGTAAGGTCTTCTACTGCACCGTTTGCCTCTTCTGCTTTCAAATCTTTAATTATGCTTATGTGCTTCCATATGACGTTCAAGCATTCAGCTAAAGCAAGATCTACTGTGTGGAGGGCGTATCCTTTCTTTAGCGCGTTGGCGACTGTTACTGCGGCTTCTTCTGAGCCTGCTTCGTTTAGAATAAGCTTCACGATTATGCTAGAGTCAAGAATTAGGCTTGGCGTTCTCGGTCCTCCCTGATGAGTTTTGTAGAGTCTGTTTTTGTTTTCCTTTTTTCTGCTCGCTTTCCTATTTCTTGAAGTGTCTTCATCAATTCGATTTGTTTCACTCTTTCCTCAAGGAAAGCTCTGACTTCTTGACTCCATTCTGCAGGATTCTGCTCCATTTTCTCTTTAAGTTCTCGAGGTATGCGTATCGTAAACGTTGTAGACATAAATGTTTTCACTACTGTTGTAATAATTTCATGGAAAGCTAAAAACATTACTGTATTACAAAATTGTGCACATAAACCCTGTTGATTGCTTTAATGCTGAAAGCCGATCTGAACTTACCCGCTCATAGACGAAGTTCTGAGGTGCAGCGGGCAGGATTTGAACCTGCGAACCCCTACGGGAAAGGATATCCCATCTGGGCGCCTTCGATCAAAGCGTCGATCTTGAGTCCTTCACCTTTGACCTGGCTTGGTTACCGCTGCACACAAACTAAGAAAATTCAATGACTTTCTTATTAATTATTTCCCACAACTTGACCTTTAGGCTATTCTCTGTACTTCTTTATATAAACTACTGCGCCTGCTGCGGCTAGGCTTCCGCCGACGCCGCCGCCAATGTATAGTCCATACAGGGAGAGGAATGAGGGTTCCTCCACCGTTACCATCACAATCGCGCTCTCGCACTCATAGACGGTTTCATTTCCAGCGAATGCAGCTTGAACCAGCCACGTTCCAGTGGTCAACGGCTGATAGCTCACGGTGAAAGTGCCGTTTTCAAGCGCTTTGCACTGCAGTTTTTCTGTGGCGTTTACAGACGTAAACGTGACTGTTACAGGTGCACCCGCGGCTTCGGCAGAAATTGTTCCTATTGCTGTTATATTTTCGCCTATAGTCACCTTTGTGCGGGTGACATTAAAGTCCGTTACAGCTGAGGGATATTTGACTGTAAAGTTTCCCACAGCGGTGAGTTGATTTTTCATCATGTCTGTTGCTTGAACTTTATACTCTACGAAGCTGCCAACCTTCTGTTGCGGGATTGTAGCGTTGCACGTCATGTTACTAACAGTCATCTCTATCACATTTACATTCTTCCAATTGTCAACTGTATACCTAAGTGTGGCGTTCTCTAACTCTGTGTTATTTGCCTTGTATGCAATCTCTGTCGAGTCAATAGGTGTGACTTTACGGGGAATCGCCAAGGGTATTAAGGCGGCGTCGAACTTTGTTTTAACCAGAAATTCTATTGTTCCCTCGCCAAGTTCGCCAATTAAAACCAAATGATACAAATTGTTGCCTGGAAACGGCTGAGTATAGTTCAGATACATGTCTTGACCATTAAACTCGCAGCTTGCGTATGCTACGCCACGGTATCCTTCACTTTCAAGGTTGTAGCCGCCTACGTCGCTTAAGTTGCCGTAGAGCCCAGGCTCCCAAGGTAGTGAAACATTATTTACCCTTAATGACTTCGCGTTGCTCATTAGATAAAGGCGTGCTTCATACATGTCTAGCGTGTCGGGAACGCGCACCCAAACTTCTATGCGTTCACTGTCAGTTATAAACTCGTAAGCCCAACTAGTTCTGAACGTCGGCACGTTAGCTATTTTTCCCGTCACATTGTGCTCATACCACTTGTTACATTCAATATTCTCTATTATCATAAACGTAGCTTGTTCAGCACCATAGCTCTCTCGCGCATCATTCATAAGCACAAAGGTGTAGTTACCCGAGCTGGCAGGTACAAAGAACGCGTCATCCGCAGTTGTGCCCAAATGCTCCGGCAATCCAGCGGCTTCGGTATGTATGCTCTCTAATGCGCCTTCTGGGTTATAGACGCAGATGTCATAGTCTGTCTTAGGCTTTGGGCCTGTGTTTATCCATGCACCATAGCAGTACACATGGTAACTGCGGCCGGCTTCCAGTGGGCAAACAGTAGTCCAGTTCTGTCCTATAGGTACTTGTGACTTGTTAAGGTAAAGGGGGAAAATGGGCTTCTCAATGTAAGTCCAGTTACCACGGTTAAGGGTATTATAATATGTGTGGACGTATCTCTGGTACTCTGTTGCCGCTTGCACCGTAACGTTAAGTTGCTGCATAAAAAGTAGTAGTGTAGCTAGAGCTAAGATGGCTAGTAGTTTTTGTTCTTTTCCTGCAGATATCTTGTTCAAGTTTTAACCCTAGCTGTTCCCTTTTGTTTTTGCTTAAGAATATTTGTTGTGAAATCTCCCTCTGAATTCAGAATCAGAATCCAAGTTAAATCCTATCCCAATACCACCACAAAAAAAGGAATAGCACAATAATACGTAACACAACGCCGTCCAAAAACAACCAACTCTCCAGCCGCACCGTCATATTTGGCGCATATTAGCGATTCATTGCAGAAACCTATAGAGGGGCTATTCTGTTGCTTTTCCAATGGAATCAAGCACGCATCATTAATATGTTTAAAGTAAAAATGACGCTGAACTTGACTTCCTTCTAAAGTCCAGAGATATAAAAGCGAAAATCCCGAAGCCACGAGACAGGCGAAATGGCGCTGCTAATTAAAATCGCAAAACTCTTGTATTCTTCAAAATCAGGCTTGTTTATCAGTTATCTCCGTTTTCATAGTGAATATTCTCTTTCTTCAGGATTCGCGGGCGCAATACACTAATGAAAAAGCTATTATTGTACAATACTCTAAAAAGTTTAAAAAAGCCATGGTTTACTACCAAGTGCATAAAAAAGTTTATTAGTAAGCGGTGTAGCATGTGTTTGTGCTCTCTAAAGATAGGAGACCCTTTTTCAAATTGGTCACTCCGACACGGAGGAAATCATAAGTTTGAAAAACCCGCTTAAAAAAAGCATGTTTACGTATTTAAAAAAATGTGGGAGATAGGTAAAGTTGGCTGAACTTTCAAAAGAAGATGCACGCATTTTGTTGAAATCCTTTTTCAACGAGAAAGGCCTAGTAAGGCAGCACCTTGATTCATACAACGAGTTCATAGACCATGGCTTACAGGAAGTGGTGGACGAGGTCGGCGAAATCGACATTGAAGTTCCCGAAAGTCCATATAAAGTAAAGCTCGGACAAGTTTGGATTATTGATCCTCAATCGCGTATAACTGGGCCATATGTCACAGAGGTAGACGGCACTAAACATGAAATTTACCCGATGGAAGCAAGGCTTCGGAATCTCACGTATGCAGCACCCATAGCCCTTGAAATGACACCTGTAATCGATGGAAGGGAACAAGACACTGAACTGGTTTACATCGGAAGCATCCCTGTTATGCTAAAGTCAAAATTATGCTTCCTTTCGCAGCTTTCAAGGGAAGAACTGATCGCCGCAGGCGAAGATCCAGATGACCCCGGCGGCTACTTCATAGTTAATGGCTCTGAACGAGTCATAGTCGCCATGGAAGATTTAGCGCCTAACCGCGTAATCGTTGACATAGATGATAAGGGAACCTCACCAGTTTATCAGGCAAAAATATTCTCAACCACTGTGGGCTTCAGGGCGCGAATAGAATTAAAGCTGAAACCAGACGACGCCATATACGTCACAATGCCCGGCGTGCCAACCGAAATGCCCTTTGTGGTGATAATGCGCGCTCTCGGTTTGGAAAAGGATAAAGAAATTGCTGAGGCAGTTTCTCTCGATAAGACTATTCAAATGGAGTTAAGCGCATCATTCGAAAAAGCAATAGGTGTAGATACACAGAAAGACGCAATGCTATTTATTGGAAACCGTGTAGCCCACGGGCAAGTCGAAGAGTACCGTCTGCAAAAAGCTGAAACAGCCCTAGACAAGAACTTTTTGCCACATTTGGGCAGAAGCGAAAGTAACCGCAAAGACAAAGCGCTATTCCTCGGTGAAATGGCTTACCGTGTTATTCAACTTAAGCTCGGCAGAAGGCAACTTGATGATAAAGACCACTTCAAGAACAAGCGTCTCAGACTTGCCGGGCCGCTTCTCGCCGACTTGTTCCGTGTATCTTTCAAAAACTTGATTCGTGATATAAAATATCAACTTGAACGTATAGGTCTAAAAGGACCAGTAATAACAGTGTCTACCGCTGTCCGGCCAGGAATAATTTCTGAAAGATTCCAGCATGCCCTCGCCACTGGAAACTGGGGAAGAGGCCGGGTCGGTATAACTCAGCTCTTAGATAGAACAAACTATGTCTCAACGCTCAGCCACCTGCGACGTCTTCAGTCACCACTGAGCCGAAGTCAGCCTAACTTTGAGGCTCGAGATTTGCACCCAACACATTGGGGTCGTTTATGTCCTAACGAGACGCCTGAAGGATCTAACTGTGGTCTAGTGAAGAATTTAGCATTGTCCGCATCAATCTCTGTAGGCGTGAACCCCGAGAAAATCAAACAGTTACTTTTTGAGATGGGAGTGGTTCCCGCTTATGAAGCTCCTGAAGCATTGCGTCTTTCCGGAGCCAAAGTTTTCGTTGATGGCAACATCGTTGGATATTGCTCCTCAGCACCAGAGATGGTCAAAATTTTCAGAGAAAAACGGAGAAAAGGGGAAATCTCAACCGAAGTTAACATAACCTATTTCTCTAAAAAGCAAAGCGAGACAGAAGAAGTGCATGTAAACTGTGATGAAGGACGAGTGAGGCGTCCCTTAATAATTATTGAAAACGGTGTTTCCAAGCTTCAGCCGGAGCATCTTGAAAAACTAAGTCTCGGCGAATGGACCTGGGAGGATCTTGTGAAAAACGGTTTGATTGAATATTTGGACGCTGATGAAGAAGAAAACGCGTATATTGCTTTATCATTAGGCGGGATCACTCCTCAACATACGCATGCTGAAATTGCAACATACACTATTTTGGGAATTTGTGCATCAACTATACCCTATCCCGAGCACAACCAGTCACCACGCAACTCATACCAAGCTGCTATGGCCAAGCAAGCATTAGGCGTATATGGCACAAACTTCCATTATAGAGTGGATTCAAGGTCGCATATACTCCATTATCCGCAAGCGCCTCTGGTTGAAACTGAACTAATGGATGTTATCGGCTACAAACAGCGGCCTACAGGACAAAACTGCGTCGTCGCAGTTCTCAGCTTCGAAGGCTACAACATGGAAGACGCCTTAATCTTCAACAAAGCTTCAATAGAAAGAGGCCTAGCGCGCTCCACCTTCTATAGGATATACGAAGCCGAATGCCGCCAATACCTAGGCGGTTTGAAAGACAAATTTACGATTCCTGAACCAGGAACTCGCGGCTATCGTGGTGAACAGTATTACAGGCTACTCGAGTCTGATGGAATCGTAAGTCTAGAATCAGCAGTCGTAGGCGGAGACGTTCTAATTGGAAGAATAAGCCCGCCCAGATTCCTCGAGGAATATAAGGAATTTGAGGTTAAAGGGCCCTCCATGAGAGATACCTCTGTGGATATGCGTCCTTCAGAAACAGGAGTCGTTGATGGAATATTCGTAACGCAATCTGGAGAAGGCAGCAAACTCGTGAAGGTCAGGGTTCGCGATCAGCGTGTTCCAGAGTTAGGCGACAAGTTTGCCTCCCGCCATGGACAAAAAGGTGTTATAGGCTTAATAGTTCCACAGGAAGACATGCCTTTTACAGAGGACGGCATAGTTCCAGACATAATAATAAATCCTCACGCTATACCCTCAAGAATGACGATTGGCCAATTCATCGAGTCTCTAGCTGGAAAAATGGCTGCTGCCCGAGGAAAACCCGCAGATGGTACCCCATTCTCCAATGAAGGACCTGAGGTAATCAGGAAAAACCTTGTAAAGCTTGGATTCAGCCACACAGGCACTGAAGTATTCTACAACGGAATGACGGGCGAAAAATTTGTTGCCGACATATTTGTTGGCATCGTTTACTACCAGAAGCTCCATCACATGGTGGCCGACAAAATCCATGCCCGAGCACGCGGGCAAGTGCAAATGTTAACAAGGCAACCCACTGAAGGCCGCGCCAGAGGCGGTGGTTTAAGATTCGGCGAAATGGAACGCGACTGCCTTATAGGCCACGGTGCTGCAATGCTGCTCAGAGATAGGTTGCTAGAGGAATCTGACAAGTACACTTTGTATGTGTGCGAAAACTGCGGGCAAATTGCCTATTTTGACATGAAGCAGCGAAAATACATATGCAAAATCTGCGATGAAAAAGCCAAGATTTCACCTGTGATCATTTCTTACGCTTTCAAGCTATTGCTTCAAGAACTCCAAAGTTTGTGTATTACACCAAAATTAAAACTAAAGGAGAAGGCATGATGTCTTCAGAAGAACCAATTCATAAAGTTGTTGATGAAATCTCTTTCGGCTTAATTTCCCCCCAAGACCTAAGAAAGCAATCAGTTGTAGAAATTCAAACACCCGACACTTACGATGAAGACGGAGCACCTATCACAGCAGGCCTGATGGATGGGCGATTAGGAACCCTCGAGCCCCGTCAGCGATGTAAAACATGCGGTAATACAGCGGTTCGCTGTCCCGGCCACTTCGGACACATTGAACTGGCGGTGCCCATAGTCCACATAGAATTTACAAAGATAATCCATGAACTTTTGAAAGCAACATGCCGCAATTGCGGTCGCATACTTTTATCAGAAGAATCGGCGAAAAAAATTCGCGGTCGCATCGAGAAATACAAGTCACTCTTAGGCACAATACCTGACGAAGTGCACAAGAGCATTATGCAAGAGATTAAGGCTAAACAATGCCCCCATTGTGCAGCTCCGCAGTACAAAATAACTTTTGAGAAGCCCACAAAGTTCACAGAGCAAACAGAAACAGGCTCTGAACCGTTAACGCCAAGCATGATTAGAGAAAGACTTGAGCGTATTTCAGACGAAGATTTGGAAATTTTAGGATTCAACCCCAAAGTAGCAAGACCTGAATGGATGGTTCTCCAAGTTTTGCCTGTACCTCCAGTCTACGTTCGACCATCTATCACGCTGGAGTCAGGAATCCGCTCGGAAGATGACTTAACTCACAAGCTTGTTGACATTATCCGCATTAACCAGCGGCTTAAAGAGAACATGGAAGCAGGAGCACCAACCCTTATAATTCAAGACTTGTCTGAACTTCTCCAATATCACGTTACAACTTACTTCAACAACGAAGCCTCAGGTATACCTCCCGCGCGGCATCGATCTGGGCGGGCTTTAAAAACTCTCTCGCAGAGGTTGAAGGGAAAAGAAGGGCGCTTTAGAAGCAACCTCTCAGGTAAAAGAGTTGACTTCTCTGCAAGAACTGTTATCTCTCCAGATCCAAACCTTGACATAAACGAGGTAGGCGTTCCACAGGATGTGGCCATGCGCCTATCAGTGCCTGAAAAAGTAACCACTTGGAATATTGAGGAACTGAAGAAACTCGTCATAAACGGTCCTGACAAGTATCCAGGCGCCCTCTACATTATTAGACCCGATGGAAAGCGCATACGGCTTGAGTTCGTAGTGGACAGAACAAAAATCGCCGAAGCCATAGAACCAGGCTTCGTTGTAGAGCGTCATCTTAAGAACGGCGATATAGCAATATTCAATCGTCAGCCCTCGCTGCACAGGATGTCTATCATGGCGCATTATGTGCGTGTTTTGCCTTACAAAACTTTCCGCTTGCACTTGTGCGTTTGTCCACCTTACAACGCTGACTTTGATGGTGACGAAATGAACCTCCATGTACCACAGAGCGAGGAAGCCCAAACAGAGGCTCTTTTGCTCATGCAAGTCCAAGATCAGATACTTTCGCCAAGATTTGGAGGTCCAATAATTGGCGCCATCCGAGACTTCATCACAGGCGCGTACTTTTTTACTCGAAGGGAAAACTATCTGACTAAAGATGAAGTTGGTAGGCTTCTTACGGCAACGGGATACACTGGGCCATTGCCGGAACCTAAGGTTAAGGAACCACAGCCTTTGTGGTCTGGCAAACAAATCTTTAGCCTCTTTTTGCCGAAGACCTTAAACTATGTTTTGAAGGCAAACATTTGCCAAGGCTGCGTTAAATGTGAAGAAGAAAACTGCAAGTACGATGCTTACGTGGTTGTTAAAAACGGCGAGCTTGTTTCAGGAATTATTGACAGACGCGCTATTGGCGCCGAGCAGTCTGAGAGCTTGCTGCATAGAATAATCAAAGATTACGGGACTCAAGCTGGACGCGAATTCTTGAATAAAATAACGCGAATGCTGAAGCTTTTCATAACCATGCGCGGTTTTACCTACTCATATGATCAGCTTGTTCTCTCGCCTAGGGCTGTAAGCAAAATCAATAAGACAATGGAAAAAATCCAAAAGAAAATTGATGAGCACATTAGAAACTACCGCGACGGCACCTTACCCAGATTGCCGGGTCAAACACTTGAAGAGTCCTTTGAAATCTATGTTATGCATGAGCTAGCCCGAGCCAGAGACGAGGCAGGCAAAATTGCAGATGAAGACTTTACAATTGAAAATGCAGGAATAGTGATGACTCGAACAGGAGCACGTGGCTCAAGCCTTAACATTGGCCAAATGACTGCCTGTGTCGGGCAGCAGTCAGTACGCGGCAAAAGAATACTCAGAGGATATGTTGGAAGAGCTTTACCACACTTTGTAGAAGGTGATCCTAGCCCAAGAGCAAGAGGCTTCGTGTACTCCTCTTATCAAAATGGGTTGGATGCTATTGAATTCTTCTTCCACGCGATGGGAGGCCGAGAAGGCTTGGTAGACACTGCAGTCAGAACACAGCAGAGTGGTTACATGCAGCGTAGACTTATCAACGCGTTGGAGCACATTCGCCTAGAATACGACGGCACCGTGCGAAACTCTGCAGGCGACATAATCCAATTCAGATATGGGGAGGACGGCGTAGATCCCGCTAAAAGCGACCATGGCAAGGCAGTGAACGTTAGCCGCCTTATTGATCAGATAAAAATTGCAGAAGAAGAAGGTTCACCCGCGTCAGAGGAGTACATTGAAAAACAGCTGGAAGAAGTTAAAGAGCAGCTTACACCGATGCTTGTAGAACAGCTTAGGCAGAATTTGGCTAAAGCTAAGCTCAGCGAGAAGGGCGTAGAAAAAGCCGTCAAGTTGACAGCTGAACAATACAAGCGGGCTTTGATGGAGCCAGGTGAAGCAGTGGGCATAGTTGCTGCTCAGTCAATAGGTGAACCTGGCACGCAGATGACTCTTAGAACATTCCACTATGCAGGTGTCAAGGAGCAAAACGTAACCTTAGGCTTGCCGAGGCTGATCGAGATAGTTGATGCTAGACGCATTCCTTCAACACCGATTATGACGATATACTTGACACCAGAGTACCGCAAGAGTAGAGAAGGCGCAGTTGAAATTGCACGTAAGATTATCTATACAAGTTTAGAAAACATTGCTTCTGCTATTTACGAGGATGCGGTTAACGAGGAGATAGTGGTTGAGTTAAACAAGACTATGATGGAAGACAGAGGGATAACTATGGCAGAACTTGAAGAAAAACTGCAACTGCAGAATGCCACCGTGAAGGTGGAGGAAGACGCTATCCACATTAAACCCAAGAAGGTTGACGTCCTTAAAAAGATGCTAAGCAAGATTCCCGCCTTGCACATCAAGGGTGTGCCCGAAATAAAGCGTGTTTTGGTAACTGAAGAACACGGCGAATGGGTCATACGCACAGACGGCTCAAACTTGGCGAAAGTCTTAGAAATCAGTGGTGTGGATACTTCTCGGACAACAACCAACAACATCCATGAGATAGCTAAAACTCTCGGAATCGAAGCTGCAAGAAACGCCTTAATCAAAGAAGCTGCAAACGTGCTGGAAGAACAAGGTTTAGACGTAGATGTGCGGCACGTCATGCTTGTTGCAGACATGATGACTGCGACGGGTGAGGTGCAGCAGATCGGCAGGCACGGCATCAGCGGCAAGAAAGCCAGCGTTCTGGCTAGGGCTGCTTTTGAAATTACTGTTCCGAACATCGTGGAGGCAGCCATAAAAGGAGAATCTGATCCGCTGGAGGGGGTAACTGAAAACGTGATTGTTGGTCAATCAATCCCGATTGGCACTGGTTTGGTCGAGCTTTATATGACTACGTTTGAAAAGCAAGAAAAGGAAGGAGGTAAGACAGAAGCATGATAGATGTAGATAAAGCGATATCGCTAGCAGCGAAAACTGGGAAGGTATCTTTCGGCGCCAATATGGCTTTGCAGAACGCTAAGACTGGGAAGGCTAAGATGATAATTTTGGCTTCTAATTGTCCAAAAAACATAAAAGAGCAAGTTGAATACTATGCTAAAATCTCCAAGGTTCCAGTCATGGCATATCGAGGTACTGCAATGGATCTGGCGAAAGTCTGTAATAAACCGTTTATCATCTCGGCGCTAAGTATAAGAGAAGCAGGCGACTCAGAGATTCTTAAAGTTATTGAAAGCAATGAAATGCAAGAGTACAGTGGAGGAAGTTAATGACGAGCGGCATTAAATTCACCGGAGACGAGATGCGCTATATCGCGTTGTTTGAAAGCGTAAGTGGCGCTGCCGTCAAGGACTGCATAATTGATGAAGAGCAGGGTCGCGCCATATTCATCGTGAATCCAGGTCAAGTTGGCGTTGCCATAGGCAAAGGTGGAAGGAACATTCACACGCTGGAACGGATGACTGGGAAAAAGCATGAGATAATCGAGTATTCTGATGATGCTGTGCAGTTCATTAAGAACGCTTTGAAGCCGGCAGCAGTCAAGGAAGTGCGCATAACCGAGAGGATGGACGGCAAAAAAATGGCTGTTGTAACCGTTAACCCGAAAGACAAGGGCGTGGCTATCGGCAAAAACGGCAAGAACGCAGAACGGTTGCGCTTTTTAGTAAAGCGGTACTTCGACATACAAAACGTCAGCATCACATAGCCTTCAGCAAGTTGTGGGCGACTAATAATGAGTGTCGTTCGTGGTCAGAGTAGTTATTAATTGCTTCGTGCTTTTTTTCAGATTCTGCTACCTAAACTGCTTCTTGAATAGTTTGCTCAACAGAAACACACCGACCAATTGAATGGTTTAATTCAGTCCCCATTTTTGCAGCGTCGCAAGCGTTTTTTATGCTTTTAGAGACTGCGTGGTCCTCCGAGTACCGATAATCCACAAAGCTCAAACAAAACGAGTGATCGTTCTTTTGAAGGAACACTTTGTTCTTCAGGGAGAGTGATACGCCACTTTGTGCACCATGTTCTGGGGTCTAGCGTGAATCCTAGCGCAGTATTTCCAGAAATCATCATTGTGGTATTGTTTGGTCTCAGCACTGCCTAAGTCTTGTCCAGTTGGATTCGCTGATTTTGTTCCTAAATTTTCTTTCGAGAGTATCACTGCATCAATCCATATTAAATCGCCAGTTCATGATGGATTTTATGCGTGGTCCTTTGTTTCATTGAATATCAGTATGGCATTCTATACTCATGCACCAGCCCTTGACTCGGGTGAAATACCATATCAAGAAGTAAGTTGCATCTACAGCTTGGACGATTGTGAATGTAAGGATGTTCCGCTTACCTCAGTCCGTCATCAAGAGTTTGCGGATCTTCCGAATGGAGGATACTGGGTCAAAGCATTTTGCATATACGGTGGGGATGTGTCAGGATTATCTGGGGGGCAGCACTTCATAAGCCTCAGTGTTAAACCTGATGAAATCTTGGCCTATGATACCCTTCAATTTTTTATCCTTTTTCACCGCCGCCCTCGCGCAACGCTTTAGTTTGCTTTACGGTACGCAACACTGCAGGTCTTTCGGTTCTATCGCCTCAAAATAAAACGTATGAATCAAGAGATGTCCCTCTCCTTTTTCTGACTGACGAATCAGCAGTTGGTGTTGCTTACAGTTTAGATAATCAAACAAACACAGCCATTTCTGGTAACGCAACCTATCCGGTCTAGCTAATGGTCGTCATTGCCTAATTGTCTATGCTAATGACACTGCTGGAAACTATGCTGACTCTGGTATTATCAGATTTAGCGTAGCTGCGCCCTACACGCGTGCTCCGAATTCTTCTCAAAGCGGCGCAACCCCGACGCAATCGCCTCGGAGCAACTGACCTTATCGTCCCAGTCAGCACCCTCGTCATTAGAAACTGCTTGCGCTACAATAGGCGCGGCAGCCATCATCCTATCAGCGATCGCACTACTTGTGAAGAAGAAATGTCTATCTACTCCACCAACTCACCGTGGTTAATAACAAGCGACGCTCAAGTTGAAGATGTTTCATCGCCGACATTCGAAATGAAGAATGTTAAAAAGCAGAAACGGAGGTGAAAACGGTAATGAAAAAGAAAAATCATGTTTATCGCATCATTCGCCACAATTTTTATCTTGGCTAGCAGCTTAAAGGCTGTTTACGCAAATACCGAAATTGATAATAAGCAATATTTGAGCGATGCGGACCTGCCTGATTTTTGCTTTTCCTCTCGCCTTTTGTAGTTGTTTTTAGCTTAATTTTCAAGTTAGCAGAGTTGGCTAAAATAGCGTGCTTGTGAGCCCTAACGCGGTTCTGTTTTAGTTGGCGCTTCGTTTAAACGAAATGTTTTCGGAAAGCCTCGCGAATTTGTTGTGGCCCTTCAAGTACGTATACATCTTCCATTCTTTTCAGCTTCTCAACATGCTCGACTTCTTCTCGACGTACCCTCAGCTTCATTTCTCTGCCGTCAGGAAGCTTCGTGGATACTGTGCCTACTTTGTAGTCTGTTGGAGCAATGTAAACGGGCACGAATGCCTTCAGGCTCATTATTGCCGCGTTTGTAAGTAAGGTGTCACCTATACCGTTCGCAATTTTGGCCACAGTATTAGACGTGGCAGGCGCAATTAGAAGGAACTCATATTTACGCATCTGCATCCACGCAGCGAGAAAAGGCGCGTTAGAGTTGATTTCCACGTAGACTTTCTGAAAGCTTTGTCTTAGATCCGCTTCCAGCTTATAGTATTTTAGCACGAGCTCCGCCGCTTTGGAGAGGAAAGCGTGGATCTCCACGGTTTCCGCGTATTCTTTTTGAATTTCTTTCATTTCTTCTATGAACTCGGCGATTTTGTCGCCAGCGCCAGTTATTCCCCAAGCAACCTTCCGCTTTTTAGCTTTATCTTGTTCAACCATATTTTTCAGCGGCTCCCTTCAGCTTTTCTAGCTTCGTATTCTTTAAGGAACTCGGCGAACTTTTTCACCGTTTTCCTTAGGCTTCTGAGGCCTTCCTCATCACTTTTTACGCCTTCTAGCGTGTCTTTTGACCAGACTGTCGCGCCTAGGTTCGCGCCGAAATACCCACCGCTAACCGGTATGATGCTATTGAGAATAAAGAAGGTGTGAATCTGAATTAACGCAAGCTCCTGACCGCCTGCCCTGTCACCGCCGACTGCAATGCCCATGCCAATTTTGCCTTTAAAGATATTTGCATCTGAAGCAACTGCAGCGCGGGTTCTATCCATAACTGCTTTGATCTGAGCGCTTACGCCGCCATTATACACGGGCGTGGCCATGATTATACCTTTTGCCTCGGTAAGCAACACGTAAAGCTCCTGCATGTCGTCCTGTATTACGCACTGCTTTTCCACCAAGCAGTAATCGCAGTGTGTGCAGAAGCCGATTTCTTTTCCCCTAACAGTCCACAGTTCGGTCTCGAAGCCTTTTTCTTCCAAAATGCGAAGGGCTTCAGAGAGGACATACTCGGTGGCTTGCTGGCGTGGGCTGCCGCAGATACCAAGAACCTTCATAACCATCAAGAATACCCATTACGCAGTTGTACACATTAAACTTTGCTATACTTCGGGCACTTGCGCTTGCCTGAGTTGGCGATTTCGCTATCTACGTTGCCTTTACTGCTTTTACACCGATTTGTTCAGAAAAAGATGCACCAAGTGAAACGAAAGGTTCTTAAGCCATTAGGCATTTTTCTACACGGCAAGAAAACGTTAACGGTACTGCCTATCTTTAAGTGTTAGCGCGTACCCCTTAGGTGGAAAGGCGGTATTAACCAGAAAAAGTTAAAATAGTTGAATGAAGAGGTGAAAAAGTATGGAATACATTTACGCTGCTATGTTACTTCACAAAGCAGGAAAAGAAATAAACGAAGCAAACGTCTCCAACGTTTTGACAGCCGCGGGAATAAACGTTGACGCTGTAAGAGTAAAGGCGCTTGTAGCCTCTTTAAGCGAAGTCAACATTGACGAAGCAATAAAGTCCGCGCCTACCATGATGGCTGCCGTACCAGCCGCACCTACAGCTGCAGCACCTGCCGCAGAGCAAAAACCGAAAGAAGATGAAAAGAAGAAAGCTGAAGAAGAAAAAGCCAAAGAAGAAGCAGCGCTCGAAGGTTTAGGTGCTCTCTTCGGCTAAAATCTGCTTTTTATTTCTTCAAGTTGCCATCTGTTTTTTAGGTTTTTCTTTTTGTAGTCATTTTCCATATTATAACAGGTAGCCAACCGCAGATAATACTTAATGTAGCGGGGAAAAATTCTATTTCATAGTATACTTGGATTACGTATGTTACTCCCAGAGAAAACGCCATAATCAGCGCTGAGGTCACTGCAGTTTTTTGGTCGAATTTCTTGTAGGTTTGAGTGGCCAGTAGCCCTGCGAAGAAGAAGTCGCCTAACCCTAAAGCGCTGAAGCGGAGTGCATCTTGTATCGGAATGCGAGGTAGTACTACTGCAATTGGAAGGCGCAAGTCAAGGAGGGTTACCGCGGCTTGTCCCATCGTTCTTGTTCCAAACACTAGAATTATATCCATCACAGTTAGTAGTCCGGCGAAAATGAGTACGATTTTCCACGTGAACAAAGAAGCCAAGTAAAGCGTTATCAGAACGGCGAATGTTATTGCAAAAACGTTAAAGAAATACGGAACCCAGATGGGGGTGCCTCTGTAAAATAGGTAAAGCAGCAGGAAGAAGGCTGGCGGCAAGACCGCTGTGTACCATCTTTCTCCAGCACCTTTTCTCCGTTGCTCATATAAGATGGCAAGAAAAGCGAAAGTTGCCAAGCCATAGGCTGCTAAGCCTCCAGTGAACAGCCAGTTGTCCGTGAACGGGTCTAACAGAGCAGTGGTTCCAACAGCCAAGGCGGTTAACCCGAAAAGCAGGCAGAACAGCTGTGCTCTCTTTTTTTGCATGCCCGAAAAGGTGTACGAAAAAATGAAGAGTAATGCTGAGTAGGCAGAGAGGAAAACTATTGTTATGGTTTCTTGTGGGACAAAAATTATCAATGAAATTGCTATGCTTATCATGGCTACAAGCAAGATTGCGTCTCGAATGCGAAATTCTCTCTCTTCGAAAGTTGTTTTCAGTTTGCTTTCAATTCGTTTATTCAGCAATATGGCGATAAGAGTTACACTGAACAGTGTTGCGGGCATGACGATGTCGAATGAAAGCATGAAGAGTCATAATCAAAACAAGCATTTAAAGCTTAAACATCAAATTGCACATTCAAAACCGCAAGCGTAGCAAGCAGCGCCTCTTCCGTCCGCACAGTCTCCGTTCCCTGCTCAGGAATAGTGTTCAACACAAAATCCGCTTGGGCGTCAAGATTTATTTCCAACTCGCTGGCTAACTCGTATAATCCCTTTTTAGGCGAGCCGAACAAGAGGAGGATGCTGCTTGCCTTTTCCCATTTCTGCGCTAGTTTTTCGGCAACATCCCTGAAATTAACGCCTTTTTTCGAAGTGGCAACCTTCAAATCAAAATTTCTGCTCAGTAAAAGTCTTGATAACGCATCGTTTTCCATGACTTGCGCCACTTCATATCCCCAGTATTCTGGGATTTCCTCTCGATTTGCAGTTTGAACCTCAACCCGCCCGTCAATTTTGGCAACTTTTACTGTCAAGCGTTTGCCAACCGCAATGTGTCTTCCACGCATTAGCGCTGGCGCTTCAACGCCTATATCCACGAGCATGCCATCCGGCGTTGCGGCTGTTACTACAGCCTCACGATACTCGCCGAGCTTCAAGTTCGCAATTTTCTTATTTAATGGATGATGAGGTGTTCGCAGCGGTGGCACTATTCCCACGTACTTCAGTCGCGGGTCAAGTTTGAATAGTCGCTTTCTGAGATACTGCGGCGTCTCCATGTATCTCAGTAGTGTGACGATTAAATCTGCTTGCGGTTGCTGGTTTGCTTGTGATTCATCACGATAAACTATGATTTCGTTCACTCTGAAGATCGCCGCGGCTCTGCCGATTAAGCCTATTTTTGAGGTTTTTTCACGTAGATGCGGCGTATCCGAAATAACCGATGCGGGAATGGCGACTGCCAACTTATTCTTACCCATTTTCAGCTTAGCTCCTTCCAGAAAGCCTATCGTTCAGCTTAAAAGTAAAAGTCTGGATATAAAACTGTGGGTAATCTGATGAGCAAAGCGGCCGCGTCAATTTTGGATAATCCCGAAAAAATACGCTTAATTGATAAGAGCAATATGCTGGCTTTCTGCATGAATGCCGCGGGGCATTATCGTGAAGCCGCAAAAATTGCTGAACAACTCTCGGTGTCCTACAAAATTGCTAAACACCTTTCGGTGTCCTACAATCATGTGGATAATGTTGTTGTGGCTGGCATGGGTGGTTCCGCAATAGGCGGCGAGCTGCTCAAGGACTGGGCAAGCAGCAAAGTGCAAGTGCCTATAGACGTTTGCAGAGCATATGAACTGCCCGCCTACGCTCACGAGCATACTCTTGTGGTGCTGGTGAGCTATTCAGGGGAAACAGAGGAAACTCTCAGCGCTTTTTTGGATGCAGTTAAACGCGGCTGCATGGTTTTCTGTGTAAGTTCCGGCGGTAGTCTTCTCCGTTTTGCTGAAAAGCTGGATTTGCCGCATATTCGTGTGCCTTCTGGTTTTCCGCCGCGTGCAGCACTGCCTTACCTATTTGTGCCTCTGCTTATGTTGCTGGAAAATACGCGTCTTGTCGCTGGCGTGCATGAGGAGCTCGCGGAGGCTTTGCCGCTGTTGGAGCGAATTTGCAGAGAAAACGCGGCCGATGTGCCCGTGAAGGATAATTTTGCGAAGAAGTTGGCTTTAGGAATTGCTGGGACAGTGCCTGTGGTTTACGGGTTTGGCTTTTACCGTGGTGTGGCGCAACGTTTTAAGCAGCAGTTCAATGAGAACAGTAAGGTTCCTTCGAAATGGGAGTTTCTGCCTGAACTCAATCACAACGAGATTGTGGGATGGGAAAAGGCCGATAAGCTGGCAAAGTGCTTTTCTGCAATATTCCTGAGAGATAGGGATGAGCCTAGCGAGGTACGTAGTAGAATCGAAATAACCCAAGAGCTTATGCCCGCTGCCTCGAAGCATTTCGAAGTGTGGGCTCAAGGCAGAAGTGTGCTTGCCCGAATGTTGTCTGCTGTCTGCATAGGCGATTTCACAAGCGTCTACTTGGCTGTTCTTCGCAATGTGGATCCTACGCCAGTGGCCAATATAACGTTGTTGAAAGAGAAAATGAGGCAGAGCGGAACAAAAGAGAAAATAATCTGTGCGCTGGAGCGGCTTGCTGCTTCACGGTGAACTGTTTTCTTTAACGAACATCTTGAACATTTCTTCTGCGGCTTCAAGCGGCAGCATCTGTGGTGGTCGTTTAAATGCGTAGGCGCAGACAGGCAATATTGCGCCCTTAAGCTTCTTGTTCAACGCTATCTTCATGGCTCTTACCGTGTCAAAGAGGACAGAGCCAGCGTTTGGCGCGTCAACCGTGCTGAATTTTAGGTCTATCCTCATCGGCGCGTTGCAGAAGTAGACGCCACTGATCCAGAAGTAGCTGTCACGGTTGTTCTGGAGAAAATCCACGTAATCCGTTGAGCCCGCCACGACTTCTGCCTTGTAGGGTAGCGTGCTGGCTACTGCCTGTGTTTTAATGGCGCGTTTTGTTTCGCGTGTGCGATCCATGGTGTCTAGCGATTCTGTCCCTCCGCCGACATCAAGCTGATACGTTTCCGTGATTTTCACGCCATGATCTGAGAGCAGCTTAAGCAACGTTTTATGCAGCGTTGTTGAGCCTACTTGATCAATTAGGTCGTCACCGACTACTGGTAGCCCTGTGTTTTCAAATTTCTTTGCCCACGCTTCATCGCTGGCAATGAAGTTCGGTGTAGCGTTTACAAAAGCACAGTTCGCCG
>Ga0315298_1002479_pt1 | contig 31216 bp, 26 predicted proteins | sample WHS_1_MG_FD_203077 | JGI IMG/M metagenome (GOLD analysis project Ga0315298, IMG submission 203077) | Extremophilic microbial mat communities from Washburn Hot Springs, YNP, Wyoming, USA - WHS_1_MG | ecosystem: Environmental > Aquatic > Thermal springs > Hot (42-90C) | place: USA: Wyoming... | reverse complement strand
GGAGCATTGAACTCTTTAAACCATTGAGTTTCCTGAGTACGGTGATTTTCGTGTGGAATTTCCTTGATATCACAAACAGGTTGTCTCCTTTCTGAACCTGGTAGGTTGCAGTTGCACAATGGGCATACGAAGTAGCCGCCATCAACAGAAAAATTACTCGTGCTATTCTATTCATTTTGTTGTCCCTGTTTCCATATTTCCGTTATCTTTGTCTGTATCCTGCTCATGCTTTTCCCGCGCTTCCAAGAACCTTCTCGCATTTTTCCTTGTACATATTTTTGAGGGCTTCGCGCGCAGGACCAAGGTATTTGCGCGGGTCAAACTCCGACGGGTGCTCTGCAAGGTACTTGCGAACGATTGCTGTTAGAACGAGGCGCCCATCAGAATCAATGTTGATTTTGCAGACGGCTGATGCTGCGGCTCTGCGCAATTGTTCTTCGGGAACTCCAACAGCATTCTCCAGTTTTCCGCCATACCTGTTGATTATATCCACATATTCGGGCAGGACTGATGATGCGCCGTGCAGAACAATCGGGAACCCTGGAAGACGTTTTTCGCACTCTTCAAGAATGTCAAAGCGAAGGGGTGGAACACTTTCACCGGGCTTGACCTTGAATTTATATGCGCCGTGAGAGGTCCCAATTGATATTGCAAGGGAATCAACTCCTGTCTTGCTGACAAAATCCTGGACTTCTTCTGGCCGGGTGTAATGCGTCTTTTCAGAGGAGACATGCTCTTCAATTCCTGCAAGAACGCCCAGTTCACCTTCCACGGTAACATCGCGTGGGTGCGCGTATTCAACCACCTTTCTCGTGAGCGCAACATTCTCCTGGTATTGAAGATGCGAACCATCAATCATTACTGATGAGAAGCCATAATCAATGCAACTTGCTGCAAGTTCAAAAGAATCGCCGTGGTCAAGATGAAGTGCAATTGGGATATTACTGCCCATTTCTCTTGCCATGGCAACTGCCCCCTGTGCCATGTAACGCAAAAGCGTCTGGTTTGCATATTGCCGTGCTCCCTTGGAGATTTGCAGAATTACAGGCGAACTGCATTCAACGCATGCAGTAATGATCGCCTGCAATTGTTCCATGTTGTTAAAATTAAACGCAGGAACCGCATATCTGCCAGCCATCGCCTTCTTGAACATTTCCCTCGTATTTACAAGACCAAGTTCCTTATAACTGATTGCCATCATCTTCTCCCTGTAGGTTAAGTGAACATCAGAAAGGACAGAGATTCACTCGTCGTGGTGACTGAAAAAGAGCCGGCCTTCTTTTATTGCCTGTTCATATTCAGCAGGAAAATGCTTCTTCACCTGTTCAGCCATTTCCCTGTCAGAAATCGCCGTGGTTCTACCTTCAACCTCATACTGGTCTGCAACCCAGCGGATGATTTTGACCATCTTTGTCTTTTTAATCATCTTTTCACCGTGAAGTCCAAGGAAATTGTTCACCCATAAGTGCACGCCATCCGTCCCAGATTTATCAGTGATTACTACCTCTGGAGGCCTGTTCAGCAATTTCCCCGTATCAAAGATGTTGTATATACGTTCGTCGCGTGCCAGTCCGCCCGCATGAATCCCTGCTGATGTCTTGTGAAAATTATCCCCGACAAATGGATACCTCACTGAAATTCTTGTTCCAATGGAGCGGTAGTACCTGGCTACCTCAGTTATCACTGTTGTATCAATTCCGCACAAATCGCCTTTCAACCCGATATATTCAAATATTGCTGCCTCAAGCGGCGGATTTCCGGTCCTCTCACCGATGGAAAGAAAGGTTGCGTTGAGCGCGTTACAACCGTAAATCCAGGCGGTTGTAGCATTGATGAAAACCTTGTGAAAATCATTATGTCCATGCCATTCAAGTTGCTCTGACGGAACGCCTGCTTCGTGTATCATGGCAAGTACAAGTTTTGGCACGCTTCTCGGCAATGAAGCACCTGGATATGGAACGCCAAAACCCAGTGTATCACAAAGTCGTATTTTTACCCTTAGTTCCTGAGGCGCCTGTTCGGATATTTTCATCAATTCCTGAACATAGGGCAGGACAAAACCCATCATATCAGCCCTCGTGACATCTTCAAGATGGCATCGCGGCCTGATGCCATTGCTGATGGCTTCCTTGACGATTGATGTATAACACTCAAATGCTTTTTTCCTGTCAAGCCCGAGTTTTTTGAAGATGTGGTAATCAGAGCATGAGGTAAGCATTCCTGTTTCCTTAAGTCCCATATTCTTTACAAGGTTCAAATCGCCAAGGTCTGCCCGTATCCAGCCGGTGATTTCAGGATATGGATAACCTCGCTGGAGACACTTTTCCACTGCTTCCCGGTCCTTTGCGCTATAAAGGAAAAATTCCGACTGCCTGATAATTCCCTTCGGGCCGCTCAACCTGGCAAGGAAATCAAAAAGTTCAACAATCTGGTTAACAGTGTATGGCTGGCGCGCCTGCTGGCCATCCCGGAATGTGGTATCTGTTATATGAATATCGCGTTTCTTGACATCGGCAGGATGAATTATGTATTTTTTCCCGTTAAACTCCTCGTAAATCGGGCTGTCAAATACGATATGCGGTGGCATTGTGTGCGGAAACATATCTGAGAAAAGCACTGGCTCAGAGATTTCCTTCAATACATATTTCTTCATTTTTCCGCCTTATTCGTTAGTATTCAGTTTCCATAACAAAGATAAGCCGCAACAATTCAATTTCACCAGAAATTACACAACATACTACCCGTCTTCGTCCTTTTCCCTTAGAGAGTGGAAATATGGGAAAATCTTCAGGGAAACTTACCTGTTACGGGTAGTTTTCAGATATCCTGTGCCTTTCCGACTCTATACCGATGTATTGTAAATCCCGGGATTACAGCGAACGAAGTTTTGCAGCAAAATTAACTGCCAGCCGCAAAAATTAGTGTTCTATGTTAACATATTTTTGTTTAGACCTCAAATGTTTTCCGTTTTCGTTTGCTGGGCATCAGTTTGACCGTTCCATCCGAAGGCGGATAAAATATAACCTATGGCTATCAATCAAGGGAATGAAAATGAGTAAAATCCTGTACCGCAGCACCAATGGAAAATCACCCATGGTTGGTTTCAAAGAGGTTCTCCTCAAAGGGCAAGCGCCTGATTATGGTTTGTATATGCCTGCTGTCATTCCGCGGCTTTCAGAGAATGAGATTGCAGAGTTTGGCAATCTTGAATACCACGAGGTTGCATTCAGGGTTATGTATAAATTCCTTGCCGATGAAATTGAAAATGGAATACTTAGAAACCTATGCAGGGACGCATATAATTTTGAAGTTCCAATTAAACGCATCAGTTCAGACCTTGCCATTTTGTATCTTGACCGCGGCCCGACTGCGTCATTCAAGGATTTTGCAGCAAGAATTATGGCGCGGCTGATGTTCCATTTTTCTCAAAATGAAGGTAGGGCACTTGTTGTGCTTGTTGCTACAAGCGGGGATACAGGTGGCGCTATTGCAGATGCATTTCTTGGCATGGACAGCATCAGGGTTATTATCCTTTTCCCTGAAGAAGAGATTAGCGACCTTCAGCGTCGGCAGATGACCTGTCTTGGAAGAAATGTTACCGCGCTTGCTGTAAAGGGTAAGTTTGACGACTGCCAGGCAATTGTCAAGCAGGCATTTAATGACCCTGCGATGGCGGGCTTGAATCTCACCTCTGCAAACTCCATTAATTTTGGCCGTCTCTTGCCCCAGTGCGCATACTATTTTTACTGCTATTCAAGATTGGAAAGGAAACCGGTCAATTTTTCGGTTCCATCAGGTAATTTCGGGAACTTAATGGGTGGTGTGCTGGCGCGTGAGATGGGGCTCCCTGTTGAAAAATTTATAGTTGCTGTGAATAAAAATGATGAATTTCCCAGGTTCCTGCAAACAGGAGAGTATCGTCCTGTTATTCCATCCCGCCAGTGCTCGTCAAATGCAATGAATGTTGGCCATCCGAGCAATCTTGCGCGGCTGGTAGACCTTTACGGCGGATGGCTTTATGATGAACGGGATTCTTCTGGAAGGATTGTACGTAAAGGAATTCTTGCCAGGAAGCCGGATATGGAAAGAATGAGAAAAGATTTTGTCTCTTTTTCAGTAACTGATGCCCAGGCAGATAGAACCATCATTGATTTCTACAGTAAGTACGGCGTTATCCTTGAACCTCACGGAGCGGTTGGCCTGAATGCTGCATTGAGGGCAAAACTACCAGGAATCACAGTTTGCCTTGAAACTGCAGATCCAGCCAAATTCCCGGAAAAAATACGGGAAGTTCTTGGAATCAACCCGCCAATTCCTGCTTCACTCATCGGGCTTGAGCAAAGGAAAGAGTATTACGAGACAATCAGAAATGAGTATGATGATTTCGCGCATCTTGTGAAAAAACTTGTATGAAATACATTATTTTTGTCCCTGACGGCGCTGCTGATTACCCGGTTAAGCAACTTAACGGAAGAACGCCCCTTCAAGCAGCGCACAAACCGCATATTGATAAACTTGCCTGCATCAGCAGGTGCGGGCTTTTCAAAACAATACCTGACGGTTTTCAAACCGGTTCAGCAGTTGCGAACCTCTCAATTCTTGGATATGACCCGCTTAAGTATTTTCAGGGCAGGGGAGTTCTTGAAGCAGCGTCAATGGGTGTCTCCCTTGATACAGACGATGTGGCATTGAGATGCAATACTGTCTGTGTGGAGGACGGAATTATGAGAAGCCATTCTGCAGGACACATTACAACCAAAGAGTCAGGGGAATTGATTTGTGCCCTTAACACTGCACTTGGCAGCAGCAGGATTAAATTCTATCCAGGAGTAAGTTATCGCCATCTCCTGGTGCTCAAAGGCGGATATTCTCCTGATGTTGAGTGTTTTCCGCCACATGACCATGTGGGCAAGCCGATTTCATCCATTATGGTTCGGGCAAGGAATGCCTGCGGTGAAAAAACAGCAAAACTTTTGAACAGGATAATTGAAGATTCCTACGGGATTTTGAGTAGCCACCCGGTAAATAGCAGGCGGGTTTGTGAGGGAAAACAGCCGGCTAATACTGCCTGGCCATGGTCTCCCGGGCGAATGCCAAAAATGAAGCCGTTTACAGAGAGATTTGGAATTAAGGCAGCAGTGATTTCGGCTGTTGATTTGGTTCAGGGCCTCGGAATATATGCAGGTTTTGATGTTATACGGGTGAAAGGCGCAACAGGACTGTGGGATACCAACTACGAAGGTAAGGCAGACGCATGTATTGAGGCACTCCGTGAGCATGACCTGGTATATGTTCATGTTGAAGCAAGCGACGAAGCAGGCCATGAAGGAAATCCTGACTTGAAAATTCGGTGTATTGAGTTTTTTGACCAGCGCCTTGTAGGCAGGGTGCTTTCAAAAATTGACCTAGGAAACATTACGATTGCACTGCTTCCTGACCATCCAACGCCTGTCAGCGTCAGGGGGCATACCTCAGAACCTGTTCCTTTCCTCATCTATAAACCGTCTGTTTCGCCTGATTCTGTTTCCTGCTTTGATGAGCAATCATGTGCGGCAGGCAGTTACGGCCTGCTTGAAAACGAAGATTTTATTCATGAGGTCTTTTCCTGAATGGAAAGTATCGTATGTTTATATCAAGCATTCAAAGGATAACGAACTGACGATTCTCAGCACACAGGGTTGTGTGGCATGCACCTAATTATGTTGGCTATCCGCTTCGTCTGCATATCTTTTTCCCTTTTGTGTCCATGTTTTGGGAAGTTGTCCGGTGGCGCAGAAGTTACCGTATCCCATGAATTGATGCTCCTTGAACCGTCCTGGTTTTACCCTTATGCTGTCGGCGCATTCGTTGTTATTGCTCTTGTTTTTTTTACTCTGGCGGCAAACAGGTGGAGACGCGCAGGAAAAATAAGTAGTGGTGTTTTTATTGAATACGCTTTAGTTGTACCAATCCTGTCTGCGGCGATCCTGTTCATTTTCTTTCCATATGTTTTCAAGGTTTTCTACAGGGTTTATCTTGATATGGAAGCTGATGACATGGATTTCCCAGTCCATGTGCTGATTCCTCTGCGATGTGCCAGCAAAGTCGGATGGGCAATGTTGCTTGCTGCTTTGTGGCTTGTTGTTCAACCAGTATCCTTGAAGATAATTAGAAGGAAAGAATTTCTTTCAAAACCGATGCTGTGGCCAGCAATTGCCTTCCTTGTAATTTACAGTTTATGGTTTGTATTCTCACTTTTCAAGCCCCTGGTAAAAATATCGGTGTAATGATATTTGAAATTTCCCCTGAACCATCTTTGCGTCTGGATGCCAGAATGAATGGAAACTCAGATTTTGATTCGCTCCTGACGCAGAAGGGTGTGACGGTACTGGCAGATTTTCAGGTTACGGCTGAGGACAAGAAGTAAGTTTCCTTGAACTCAGGGGAAACTACCTGGTTTTTAATGAGGCGGGGAAAGAATATTTCCTTTAAAAAGAGCATCTTCCCAGGTTTTCTTTGAAGGTAGAACCCGCGATTCCTGATGCGGAAAGAAAGAAATACTTGTGAAACTCAAAGCAGATGTTGGGATAATCACAGAAAGGGTGAACCTGTCAGCAAGTGGAGAGATGGGAGAGGAAGCGTTTGGTTACCCCGTTATTTCCACGCGGCAGTTCACCTGTACTATTAAAATGACAGATGGCAAACCGTATGTGTTTGGTGGAATGTCCACAAAGTTCAGTGAAAGTTCTCGGCCACACAAAGTGAATCAACCCAGTTTGTGGTCTTCATAGCGCATCTGGAGAAATGAAAAGCTCAGTCGTATAATTCTTCAACCGGAATCCTTCTTATCCTCAGGGTATCAAGAGGCATCCTGCTGCTTGCTCCTCCTGCGTTGTATGATAGGAGCACTGCTTCATCCGTAAAATGTATTGCAGGGTAGCAGAAACCGTGGTCAGGTGCGTCTTCAAGTAATCGGTAGTGTTTCCAGGTTTTACCATCATCCTCGCTGATTGCTGAAACAAGCGGCGTTCTTCCCCAGGAGATTTCAAGTGGTCTTGGCGTCTTAAACCTTCCAGAGTGGTCGTTCCAGACAGCAAGCAGGTGGCCGGATTTCGGGAATCTTTTTACCTGCATTGGGCTGGATGGGGAGATGAATTGTGAGGGCCGGGGTTCTGTCCATGTCTGGCCAAGGTCATCGCTATAGGATTCCCATTGCCTTCCTCCCCAGCCACCAACGCCCGGTCCTGATCGCGTCCACGACCAGAGCCGGCCGTCAAGCAGTTCAATAATTCCTGGTTCCTGAAGTCCATGCCCGGATGGGAAGCAGCGATAGTAACTGGTAAGGGATTCCATCCATCGTTCGCCGCCATCGTCGCTGAACCAGTATAAAATGATGGTTGGCGCCGCAAAAAAACTTACTGGTTTTTCTCCGGGTGCAAGAACGGATGGCCCGCGGTAACGGCATAATGACGCAGGTATAATGATACGGCCACACTTTAACTGGATAACACGGTCATTATTGACAGTGTAATAACCGGGTTCATGCGTTATCAAAATTGGATCCGAGAGCGTTTTCAGTTCATCGCTGCTTGAACGAAAATAAGCAAGGCAGCTTTTCAATCCATCCTTGCGCAGATAAACAAGGGCAATACGACCGTCATGGAGGCGAAGCAGAGACGGGCTCATTACATTGGTTGTGCCTTCCTGTTCCACAAGCACCCTGTCCTCGGTTGACCATGTTATTCCATCATCATCTGAATATCTTGCTGCTATAATTCCCGCACCAAAATCTGAATTATCTGGACCTGTGAACTTTGACCATGCAAGTATTATTCTTCCTGATTTCAGGGTTACAAATGTTGCTTCGCTGTTTCTTGCATTTGTTGGTGAAGGATTCAACTGGAGCACAATTTTGCCGGGTTTTTCTGCACCCATTTTTCTTCTGGTCATATATCCCCCTTGTTAACGATCTACCTCGCTGTCCATCCACCGTCCATCAGAATCGGGCTACCTGTCATGTAGGGACAGGCGTCGCTTGCAAGGAAAACAGCAAGCGCTCCAACTTCTTCCGGGATGCCAAATCTTCCAACTGGTATGTTATCAAGGAAGAATTTTCTTATAGCAGGATTTGAAAATATCTGCGCATTTATCTCGGTATCAAAAGGGCCAGGGCAGATACAGTTGACTGTAATGTTGTATTTAGCCCACTCAAGCGCAAGCGTCCGTGCAATCTGAAGGACTCCTGCCTTGCTTGCAGAATAAGCGGCCCTTTCAGGCAAGGAGATAATGCTCATCATTGACCCAAGCGTAATGATTCGTCCATACCTGCGCCCAATCATATAATTTCCCACAATTTTACAGCAAAGCCATGTCCCGAAAAGATTTGTTTCCAGAACCTCGTGGAATTCTTTGTCTGGAAAATCGGCCGAGGGCCGACGTATGTTGATGCCCGCGCTTGTGACAAGAATGTCTATCTTCCCGAATCTTGAGATGATTTTCTTGACTGCGTTCTTGATATCCTTTTCATTTCTTACATCTCCTGCGACAGCAAGCGCATTTTTCTTTGTGGAACTTTTAATTTTTTTTGCTGCTGCCCTGACCGCGTTGAGCCGCCGGCTCATTATTGCGACATCAGCCCCAGAAGCAGCAAACGCCTCTGCAATTGCATATCCAAGCCCGCTGCTGCCGCCTGTAACAAAAGCGCATTTTCCATCAAGGCGGAAATTCCTTGTAAAATCAAACGATTGAGATTTCATGGCTCTATCTTTTTGAAGGTCGGCAGATGGTTTTTGTTCTTTTGAAACATTTCCCTGACCATTTTCCTGATTTCAGCAAGTGATAGGACGCTTGCAGTAAGCGGGTCGTACGCAATTGCCTGGAAAACCATATGCGCATCTCCGTCAAGACAGCCGCGCACGGCCATTTCTTCGCTTGCGATATTTGCGTTATTGAGCGCTGCGCACTGTGGCGGAAGCGATCCCACATGTATGGGATGGAAACCGCGCTTGTTTGCAAGTATCGGAACTTCCACGCACGCATTCTCCGGAAGGTTGGTGATGAGTTTGGTATTCAGTATATTGCCATTGAAAAGGAACGGTTCACCGGTTAACCGCGCATTGATGATATTCGTTGCGTATTCCTGGCTTCTACCAGCGCTAATCGGCTCTTCCTCGGCAAGCCATTTTTTCATTGTCTTCTTCCATGTTCTGGCTGTTTTCAGATAGTACTTGAGAATAAAGGCATATTCTCCTGGATTCCAGGAGGTTCCCCAGCAGTATTTCTTTATCAAATCAGGCCTCTTTCTGAACCACCAGTTATACTCTGAGTTATGTCCGCTTGACTCTGTCACATAGTAATCAAGATGCTTAAACATCTCATTGCGCACCACATCTTGCGCATATATATCTTTTCGCTCTATCGCCTTCCTGATGAGTGGATAAGCGTCCCTCCCATCCTTTTTGAACTCAAGGAACCACGCCTGGTGATTGATGCCCGCACAAAGATATGTTATGCGCTCCATAGGCGTGTTTATCCATTGGGCGAGCATGGATGCGGTTCCCTGCACACTGTGGCAAAGACCAACAACATTCACTGATGTTGTGCTCTGCATTGCCTTGCAGAGCATTGCCATTGGATTTGTATAATTCAGTAGGATTGCACCAGGGCAGAGTCGCTCAATGTCACGGCATATATCAAGCATAACCGGGATGGTGCGCAACGCCCGAAAAATGCCGGCCGGGCCGCGCGTGTCACCAACATTAATGTCAACGCCATATTTCTTCGGGATTTCAATGTCATGGCGCCAGATTTCCACGCCACCTGCAAGGATCGTGCACAGCACTGCATCCGCGCCTTTAAGCGCCTCCTTGCGGTCAAGGGTTGCTGTTACAGTGGCAGGGTGCCTGCCAGCTGCTATTATTTTCTCAACCGCCTGTTTTGCGAATGCGAGCCGCTCGGCATCAATGTCCATTAGCGCGATATGAGAATCCCTTAATGCTTCAAAAGTAAGAAGGTCTCTTACAAGACCACGAGTGAATCCCAAACTTCCTGCGCCTATAAAAGTGATTTTTGCCATTTTGTCTCCCTGTAGGTTATGCTTCATGATAGTTTTTCAAGAATTTTTCCGGCGCGGTTTATGAGGTCATTCCAGTATAGACCAAGCCCATATACATCTGCCCCAATATTTACAAAAGTATACCCCATTGTTGCAAGTTCAGGGATTGCTTCCGGCGAACCGGGCGTTGAGGCAAACCTTCCGTGTTTCCTGCTGGTTTCGCCAATCAACTTTTTAACCCGCAGGACTTCCGGATGGCTGAAATTCCCGGGCGCTCCCACTCCTTGAGAGAAATCCCCGGGCCCAAAAAAGATTATGTCAATTCCGGGCAATTTCACAATCTCTTCAAGTTCAGCAAGGGGCTCAGGATCTTCTATCTGCGCCATTACAAATTTTTCCCGGTTTGAAAGTTTTACGTATTCTGCGACATCCATCTGACAATACTTTGCATCAGCATTGCCTCCGTCAAGAGGGCGCCTTCCCAGGGGATGATATTTTGTGAAATAAACAAGTTTCTTTGCTTCTTCAAGATTCATCAGGTGCGGGTAGATAATCCCTGTTGCGTCTGCTTCAAATGGCCTTATTAGGTCAGAATATGACCCTTTTGCAACACGCACCATGGTATCCATATCGTATGCCTTTGCAGTTCTAATCATTGCAGTGATGGAATCCCAGTCGCAGGGGACATGCTCCATGTCAAGCCATATGGCATCAAAGCCGGCGATGCCGACAAGTTCAACGCCTGTTGGATCCAGCATGTTCAATTTTGCGCTAACGGCTATCTTGCCGGCGCGCATTTTCTCAAGGACCTTGCTCCTTCTCATCTCAAGGTTCATTATTCTTCTCCCTGTTATTTACTGATTGCATACCGTGGAATTCCAGTGCGTTATCGTGCAGGATTGCTTTGGCAACATCCATGGCGACCTCAACACTGAACGAACCTGATTTCACCTTTCTGACAAGTACCTGGTAAAGTTGCTTGCGAATCAGGTTCACTGTGCCAAAAAAACATTCAGCGGTTCCGCAATCAGTCCCTATAAGAATTTTGTTCATGGGTACCATGTCTATCGCTATCCCAAGGATGTGTTTGTTGAGGTCTTCGCTGAGGATTGGCGTCCAGCAGAAATCTATATAGCAATTGCGAAATGTTCGCGCCAGGATAAGCGCCTTGCCTTCGTTCGGCCATCCAGAATGAATAACTGCGATCTTCAGCCCTGGCAGGCGCGGGCTTCTGATGATATTAAGAAGCAGTTCAGGGTCTCCCCATGCAGTCGGGATTGCGTATCCCGTGTGAACAATAAGTGGCAACCTGCATGATAGCGACATCTCAAGGAGATGCCACATCAGGTTATCCTGCAGTTTTTTTAACTCCTGCCCGGAGATATTTTCAGGTCCTTTTGCAAAAAGTTCGGATGCATGGGCATCTGCCACCTCTTCAAAAAATAGCGGGCGTGAATATGCCGCAAGAAGTTTTACAGATGTCCCGCCGCGCTCCTTGAAAAGTTTAATCGCCCTTCCACAGAAATCCAGATATTCGTTATAGTTGGAGGGGTTTATATTAAGTATTTTCTTTGTTTCCTCGTAGGCGGTCTTATGCACCTGAAATCCAGCGAAGATGTAGGAATCAAGGACTAAACTTGGCGCAAGGAGTTGTTTCTGTGCTTTCCGCTCCTCTGGAGGGAGAGAATCAAAATGGGTTACCACATACGGCAGCGTTGCGATATGCACCTGACGCACAACCCCGGCCCGTTTGCATACCTTACGCTGCCACCCCCGTTCTCCATATTTCTTGTATTTTGCGCTGATGCTCCGGTCTATTGGTTTCCAGTTTTCCTTGTTTATATCTGCACCTTTGAAAGGATGCAGTTTACGAATCCCTTCACGGTAGGCAACATGGGTTGTCAATGCCCTGTATTTTTCTATCACAGGGAAGACCATTTCCATGTATTCTTGCTTGTCTATCTGCTTCCATTCGCCGAACTTCTGCGGATTTATCTGGATATCCGAGCAGGAGCCGGCAAGATACGCATAATAATCGTTCATCAATATCTGGGGCAAATACTTCTCGTGCCTGTCATCTGCCGGACCACCCAGGTCAAACCCAGCCATATGGCTATGCATGTCAAAAAACGGCTGATTTCTAATAAAATTCCATAACTTCTGTTCAATGCGGCCTGGCATATTCCACCATTGGATGTATCCTATTTACATACGGTTCATTCACAGGATAACTGGAATAATAACACTTTTCGCCCTGTAACCGAAGACAAATTATTATAAAATTTTTCCGCCAAATTACAAACATCACTTTTGTAGTTGCGCGATATGTACCTCAACAAGACCTCTCACGCTGTTGCCAAGAAATATTTTTTCTGCCGAAAGAAGGTCTTTCCGCGTGAGGATTTTTTCCTGCGTTTTTCCCTGCATCAACAGGTGCTGACGCAGGACGCCCGGCAGTAGCCCGCATGAAACCGGCGGTGTATAAAGCACGCCGTTTCTCATCACAAAGATATTCGTGATTGCGCCTTCAGTTACCTCCCCGCGGTTGTTTTCAAAGATCGCATCAAAATACCCGCATCTTAGTGCCCACTGATATGCCCGATTGTAGGTCTCACGTATTGTTGTTTTATGGTAAAGAAATATGTTGTCGGGATTGGTTTTCGTTCCATAAAATCCTGCAGTAGCCATGCGAGGGTTTTCTGCTGTGACTTTTTGGGGTTGAATTGAGATATTGCCATCCATCGCAAGGAGCAATCGCACGCGGTAAATTTTCTTCTTATCAAAAGATTTCGCAATTTCCTCCAAACGGCCAAGGATATATTTTTTCCTGAAGGTGAACCGGAAGAATTCAGCGGACCGCTGTAATCTTTTCAAATGCAAATCAAGCAGGAAATAACCATCAGGATAGACCCATCTTATTGTCTCAATCAGCATCAGTTTCTTAGAGGCAGATGCAAGAAAGACCGATTTTAGCAGACACTCCCGGTATTCCTTTTCTGGTTTTGAATCATAGACAATGCCGCTTCCAGTGCCCATTTCTCCTGTTTTCCCTTTTATTTGTATTGTGCGGATAGCGACATTGAATACTGCATCGCCCCCGGGAAGAACGGCACCGATTGCACCCGTGTAGATACCTCTTGGATTTTTTTCAAGTTCTGAAATAATCTGCATTGTCCTGATTTTTGGCGCCCCTGTAACAGAACCAGAGGGAAACAGCGCGCGAAAGATTGCGGGCAGTGCAACGCCGCGATTCAAAGTTCCTGAAACAGTAGATGTCATCTGAAAAAGGGTTCTATATTTTTCAACCTTGAAAAGAGGGTCGGCGATCACAGAGCCGAAACCGCAAATCCGTCCAAGGTCGTTCCGCATCATATCCACGATCATGATATTTTCGGCTCGGTCCTTGATACTTGCGCGCAGCGCTTCAGCATTACTGGTATCATGCCTCTCGTTTGCTCCCCGCGCAATAGTTCCTTTCATCGGCCGTACCTTTATCTGGCGCCCGGTGCGGCGGAAAAACAGTTCAGGGGAAAAAGAAAGAATAAAGGAACAGCCATCCTTGATGAAGGCAGAATAAGGAACCGGTTGCATCGCGCGCAAATCAAGATAAAGCCCATATATTGAGCCAGTATAGGTGAACCCGCATCTCATTGTGTAGTTGACCTGGTATGTTTCTCCGGACCTGATTAATTGCTTGATTTTCTGGACATTCCGTCTATACTCGTCATAGCCAACATCAAACCATAGTTCTTTCATCCGCCACAGGCGGCTAATCCTTCCTGGCAGAACTTCTGGAAGGAACTTTTTTGAGAAGCAGCCAGTACGATGGTCAAAAATAACGTTATGCTTGAAAATATAGAAAGTAGCAGGAAGAGGAAGTTTCTCTGTCACCAGATGTAACGATTGCTCCATTGCAACTCCTGCCTCATACGGGATCGCACAAATGACATAATGTCCCAAATCGCTCATTCTTCCAGCCCATGCAAAGAGCTTATCAAGTCGTTTCGGGCAATCAGTTTCTCTTTTCTCAAGAAGACCAAATGAAACAAAGGAACGAAAATTTTCATCGTCGCATAGCGTGGTCTCCAGTACCGCAAAGACGCTTTCATTCTTAAGAAAGCCGAGCACCTTTTCTGCCGGGAAAGGATAATAATCATTATCTGAGTGCATTTACATATTCTAAGGGCGAAAGGTATATTTTTCAATTCTGACGGGATATGATAAACTTAACTGACAGTACCTAACATAACACCGACGAAGGATGGGGAATGATTATAGACAAACTGAAGAATGCTGACAACTATGCGAAACTTGGAAGACGTTTTGCAAAGGCATTTGAATTTCTCAGGAATAATGGACTTGCAAACATGGAAGAAGGCAGGTATGAAATAGAAGGGAACAAATTGTATGCGCTTGTTCAACATTACTACACCCGTTCTTCTGAAAAGTGCATCTGGGAGGCGCACCGGAAGTACATTGATATCCAGTACATTGCAGAAGGCGCTGAACGGATGGGATACGCGTGCGTTGACGATCTTCAGGTAACCACTGAATATGTCAGGGATGAAGATTATCTCCTGTTAAAAGGCGATGGAGACACATTCCTTGCGCGGGCAGGGACATTTGTTATCTTTACGCCGGCTGATGCGCATATGCCTTGCATTGCGGTAACAGTTCCCCGCCCTGTGAAAAAAATTGTCGTCAAAGTCCAGGCATAACTAAACAATATTTCAGTACCGATAGCATTGCCACTAAACCGATTAAGGATAGAATGCGCAGAAAAAAGAAGAAAGTTACCATTGCAGACGTGGCAAGGTTGGCTGGGGTTTCAGAAGCTGCAGTTTCTTTTTGTCTCAACAACGTGCCGCATCAGGTGAGCGAGAGAACACGGGCGAGGATTTTTCAGATTATAGAGGAATTGGGATATTATCCTTCTTCCGCGGCGCGCAACCTTGCCAGAGGCAGCACGTCACTTCTGGGTGTGGTGACTGTAAACTTGCTCACGGAGCCCTATACTGAGGCGTTGAAAGGCGTGGAGGAGACCGCGCAGCGGTACAACATGAGCCTTCTCATTGGTGATGCTGCCGGTGATGCATCGCGTGAACGCGCCTATGCCATGTTACTTCTTGAACGGGGAAGTGAAGGGATGGTGCTTATTTCTGCTTCATCCGAGAAGAAAACTGAATTTCTCACCCGCATAGCCCGCAGGATTCCCCTCGTCGTTATTAACAGGCCGTGGGTTCGCGGCGAATTCTTCAGCGTCATCCTTGAGAATCGTAGACCGATGAAGGAACTCGTGTCGCGGCTCATTATGAACGGCGCAAGAAAAATCCTTTTTGTATCGTTGTACCCAAGGACATGGGCATTTGCCGAACGGATGAACGGGTATAGAGAGGCAATGGACGAGGCAGGACTTGAACCGCGAAAACTTTTCTTTTCTGCCAGCGAAATTGGCCGTAAGGAAATCGGAGAGACGGTGATAAGGCGCTTAATGCGCGAGAAATATCATGCAGTGGTATGCAGCGGTGACCTTCTTGCGTGCTCTGTATGGAATGCAGCATTGCGCAGCGGGATGAAAATTCCTGACGATTTTCTGCTTTCAGGGTATGATGACCGTTTGGAATCACGATATCTTGTTCCTTCGCTGACCACCATCCGACAGCCATTTCTTGAGGCAGGAGCCCTGGCTGCGAGTATTATTATGCGCGTCCGGCAGGGGGTAAAGGTGAAAAAAGAATATTACCTTGAGGGCCGAGTGCTTTTCAGGGAATCAACTGGATAGCCGGTGGGGAGAGAAAGTGGCGGATAAAGATCTTGGGTTGCACAAAAAAATGACGGTGCTTCTCGGCTATATAAATCCGGGAATGAAGTATCTTCCTGACGGCACAGTTGATCATTCCGTTTTTTTTGAGAGACATCCCTTTGAGCAAGGTTCATTCCCGAGGTTGAAAAAGGGTGGAGTGGATGCAGCGGTTGTGTCGTTTGGCGTGAATGGGAACGAATTTTTCTCAGGCAAGGCTGGTATTGTACGGCAATTTCAGGTTGTAATCAACTTCCTGAAGGAAACGGCCTGCCGGTCAGACCGGGCGGAACTTGCCTATTCAGTAAAGGATATCAAGAGAATCGTCCGCGAAGGAAAAATAGCTTTTCTTTTGCATCTGACCGGTGTAAATCTTGATGGCGATATCGCGATTCTTCACGCATTTTATGACCTTGGCGTTAGGGCGATTCATCCCTTTTTTGACAGCCGTTTTCCATTGGAGGATACGGTTCCTGCGGCTAAGGACGCAAAAGGTCTTACAGAATTCGGCAGGAAAGTCATCCGTGAGATGGAACGTCTCGGTATGGTAGTTGATGTGTCCCATTGCTCGGATACGAGTTTTTGGCAAATTCTTGAAATGACAGAGAAGCCAGTGGTTGCTTCTCATTCAAATTGTCGCGCACTCTGTTTCAATCAGAGAAACCTTGATGACCGGCAAATAGAGGCAATCGCGAGATCCGGCGGCGTAATAGGGGTTCACTTCGCATCAGGGCTCATAGATTTGGCATGCGCTGGCAGTTTTCAGGCGACGGGTTTTTATAAAAACTTGGAATTATGGGAAGAAGAACTTAGAAAAAAATATCCTGATCCGTATGTATATCTCGCACATAGATTCAGCGACTGGTGGTACACTTCGGAATTCTACAGGATGGAAAAAGCGGTTGCTCCGGCGCCGCTTGAGCGGCTCATAGACCATATTGACAGAATTGTGAAAATCGCAGGGATTGACCATGTGGGCATCGGTTCCGACTATGACCTCAGTTCTATTCCATCCGAGGTGGAGACGGCGGATAAACTACCCAATCTCACGAAGGCGCTCCGCAGGCGGGGTTACTCAGAGGGTGATATCCAGAAAATCTGGGGCGATAATTTTCTGCGTGTGTATAGGAAAGTAATCGGTTCATAACCAGGGTTAGGGTTATTTCCTTCAGCGCGGAATTTGCGCAATATTGAAAAGACTTGACAAGAAAATTTTATATGATATTTTATAACTAAAGCGGTTTAGTTACAGGAAATATGCCGTTATGAAAGGAGGTGAGAACCCATGAAAAAGAAAGGATTCACGCTCATTGAACTCCTTGTAGTGATCGCGATTATCGCGATACTCGCAGCGTTATTGTTGCCAGTGCTCACGAGGGCACGCGAGATGGCACGCCGGGCCTCCTGCATGAACAATCTGAAACAAATCGGCCTCGGGTTGATCATGTACTCGGAGGATTATGCTACTTGGTTTCCTTACAAGTCGTATGTAGCGAGCGGTCCGAACGTGTCCCAGATGTGCGCTTTGCTTGATAGATATCTGTCAAACCCGCGGGTGTTTACCTGTCCCTCCGATTACAAGGTAACCGTCGCGAGTTCTATATCGGCCTTGAATTATCCGAATATGTCATATTCTTATGCCCGCCTTCTGAGTACCAAGGATAAAGCCCCTTATAACACGTACGTCATCTTACTGGACCAGTCTTCCAACGGCGCATCATGGAAAGACGATAGTTATGTTTATACAGCTCCCAGAGGATTTGCGACGTATTATATCAATCATGGGAATGAAGGGGTAAATGTCTTGTTTGTGGATGGCCGGGTAGAATGGGTATCAGGTCCGAACATGTTTGACAAGATTCCGAACCTCGCAATTTCCATACCATGGAATGGTTCGGTGAAGGGTGGCATTGCCAATCCCGGATTATGGTGATATGGTGAAAGCAAAAATTGCAAGGGAGGTGAGTAGAATGAAAAGACAAGGTTTTACTCTGATAGAACTCCTGGTGGTAATCGCGATTATAGCGATTCTGGCCGCCTTGTTATTGCCTGTGCTGGCTTCGGCTCGCGAACGCGCCAGAAGAACCGTATGCATGAACAATTTAAAACAACTCGGGATCGGCTTCCAGATGTATATTTCTGACTATGACGGCAGGTTTCCTACCGGCTATGTGCCCGAATACGGCGCAACCGGAGAACTAAGATGCTTGGCAAAATACGCGCCCAACCCGAAATTGTTTATTTGTCCAAACAACAAAAGGGACAAGCCGGCCGTGAGCGTTGATGTACTTTCCATGAACAACCTATCTTATGCCTACGCGTATGGATTAACGGACAAGTGCGGGGTTGACAGCGTCGTGCTTCTGGACCAGTCCTCTAATGCGGTCAGTTGGAAGGATGACAACTATGTGTACACGCCTCCAGCGACACTTGCTTCCTACCACATCAACCACGGGGATGCAGGAGTCAATATCCTGTATCTCGGGGGTGGTGCAAGATGGGTGCCGTCAGTGGAACTATATAGCGCTGTTCCCCAATTACAATTTCCTTACATCGTGGAATATCCACCCAGGCAGGGTCGTATCAGAAATCCCGGAGGATTGTATTGAATGCATGGAATACGAATTCAGGCAGCGGCACTCAACCGCTGCCTGAACGCTTGTCCGACAGGAGGTTTCCGTTACGAAACGTTAACAGGGAGAAAAATGGTAAGCATGTACAACCGCAAAATCGCGTTTTGTCTCTTCGCGCTTCTTTTTTCGTTGATAACCTGTCGAAATACATTCTCCGCGCAAACTGTCAAGCCTGTCGCGGCGTGGTTTTCAGGATACCAGGTACTTACGTTCAATGACGAAATAATATGGCCTCTTGAGCTTTATGGATGTGCTACATACGCGGGACCTGTATACTGGAATACCGGAAATGCGGAATTTGATCGCTACTCGGCTGTGGTAATCGGGTCGGGCGGTTCTAACATGCTCACCAGGGAGCAGGTGAAAGATCTCATCCGCTGGGTTTATGGCGGCGGGATTCTTATTCTGTCTGCGGATGAGGGAAGCCGTCTTTTCGATGGGAATGTTCCGATGTGGGTTGCGAAGAATGCCTCATGGTGGTCGGGTGACCTCACAGGGAAAGTGACGATTCAATCCGCACATCCTTTGGTAGACGGCATCTCTCCTGAATCGGCGCTCACACTGGAATGCACCAGCGGAATAAGGACGGCCGAGGCGAAAACTTCCGTGCTGGGTGCTGGAGATGTCTCCATCCTTAACCTTCAGGAAGCAGGCAAGGGAAAAGTCATCTGCATGGGCGCCGGTCTGCTACCTACGCGGAATCCCACCTGGGTGGAAAAACAAATTCGTCATGACATGAAACCGGCCGCAGTGCTCGTCTGGAAGAACCTCATCAGGTATCTGGGACTTCCAACCAGGAGTGATGCGATCGCAGAGTGGACGGCTCGTACCGGAAAGACGCTCGCGATATGGCAGCGGTACGAGCTTGAGAAGCCCATCGGCGGTGCGCTCTATGTGCCGCCGTATCCGCGAGAAAATGAAGAACTGAAAGAAATCAGGTTTGAAATGGGAATGGGCGAACGTGCATGGAAGTATTTCTTTCTCACACTTGCAAATCCGGCATCCACCTTTGAAGTAAGGCCTTCGGACCTTGTTGCAGCAGACGGCAAGACCAGAATCTCTGCTTCTGATGTGTTTGTGTATATTCAGGAAAAACCGTATCCAGATTACGACAAGGCACCATACTGGCTCGTGGAACAAAAGTATGTTGCGCCGGTGGGAAAGCCGATCGTGTCACTCGCCGGACGAAGGACCTATACCTATTGGGTAAAGGTGCGTGTGCCGGAATCGCAGACGCCTGGGCTTTACCGCGGCACCCTTGCATTTAGAAACGGGAATCGACTTATCAACCAGTTGCCAATCACGGTAAATGTATGGCCGCTCCACGAGCCTGACCCTGATGTGCTCCACTACGAACTGGAGCACATGTTGTTTGCCATGCCTGGCGGTTACTGGATTTCCAAAGACCCGGTGTACAGCAACCCCCAACTGCTCCAGCAGTATATGAAACATCTTCATGAACTGGGCGTTGATTTTCTCCAGTCATGGGGAGATGTAGACAAAATGTATTGTGGAGTGTTTTTGAAGACCAGAAACGACGGGAAATTATTGCGGGATATCATGAGTGCCGACCCGGATTTCTCCAGGAAAGAGAATTTTCCGCGTCTTGATTTCTCTGGATACGATGACATTTATTTTGACAGCGCGATTGAAATAGGGTTTACGAATTTCGCCATGAACTTCGGCATGTCTGCAGAGGATTTGAATGCGACCGAGCGCCATGCGTTCCTGAAATGGTACTGGGGCGAGTATCTCAGATATCTAAAGGAACGCGGGTTTCCCCAGGCCTATACCAAAATTGATGACGAGATGGGGCCTGAAAGCGTGGACAACTGGATAAAACAGGCCGCGCTCATCCGCGCCGCAGGGTTCAAAACATACACGAGCACGCCGAATTTCATGTATGAGGCGGAATCGGTAAAGAAGATAGATCCATACCTTGACATGTGGCAGTGGTGGGCCATAACGGACTGGGACCGCATCAGAAAAGAACGGAACATCCCCTGGGATTCAAATAACGAACTATGGGCGTATACGGCGTCGAGTTTCTGGGGAAACTATATGGATTATGCGCAGGGCGCGGGATGGACAATTGCTTACGGAAGATTCAAAGGTCTTCATACACACGGGTACATGCGCTGGTTCTGGAACGACCATGAAGGATGCTTACCCGGGCCTGATGGTCCGTTTGACAGCGTGACCGTGATTAATAACTCGCAGAGCGTGTATCAAGCGCGGTATCTCGCGCTTCTCCTCGCGAGAATTGACGAGGCAAAATGGATGAAAGTCGCGCCGGAAAAGGTCGCCGCGGTTGAAAGCAAAATTGAGGGAATCATAGGGCCGTCGGAAAAGGCACTTATTCCTCTTGAATACACCAGGGACTACGTAACGGAGAAATACGGGCCGGATGCGGAATCCTTCTATCCAAGAAGTGGTCTGCCTCCTGAGCGTTACGAAGCGGCAAAAGTAGCGATATTCCATTTGCTTTTGGAGATGAAAGGAATTCTCTCCGACGCCAAACCCGGAGTTCGGTACGGAAATCTCAATCTCATAAAGGACGGCAGGGTAAGAGTTCACACCATTGTTCACGACGAAAACATTCTGCGGATTTTGTCCGACCGTGTGAAAGCCCTGTGTGGCATAACCCTTCCTTCGGATGCGTCCAATGGAACCGGGCGTCCGATACTGCTGGTTGCGGGTACTCTGTCGGATACACAAGAACTCAAACAACTTGCAGAAAAGGAGTTCCCCGGCGACATCACGCCTCTTTATCCGCGGCCCGGTCATTATGCAATCAAATGCAAGGTGCAGAGCGATGGAGGCATTATCCTGATAGTCGGCGGCGATGAAAGCGGTCTGGAAAAGGGAATGCGCGCATTCACGACATTTCTCATTCCTGAAAACAGATGGTAAACGGGGGAATCATGGAGAGAAAGAGATTGATGAACGGCGTGCAGTTCGGAGATTTATTATTTCTCGATGGGTGGTGCGTGAACAACGAAGGTATGACCATGGAAGAGGAAATCCGTACGTGTTTTGACCAGGTCGCCGCATATCTCGCGACCATCGGCGCGTCTCTGAAAGACGTTTTGAGAGCGACGGTTTATCTCAGGGACATCAACGACAGGGAGCGTTTTCTGAATGTGCTCTGGAAGAAATACTTTCCCGAGAACCCACCGGCGAGAACGTGCGTTGAGGTGGGACTCGGCAAATGCCGCATTGAAATTGATTTTATCGTGGGACTTTCCGGCAAGACGTGAATAATCTTTCCGAACATCTACAACAGGAGAGACATATGGCACGGATTGTACGATTGATTCTGGTTCTTTGTCTTACGACAGTCGTCGTCCTCGGCAATGGTGCTGCCGCATCGGTCTTTCTCAAAACCATGAAAGACGGTACATGGAATACCGTTGTCATGGAAAACGCGTATCTGAAGGTAATTGTTTATCCTGAACTTGGTGGTCGCATCGGCGCCTTCATATACAAACCCACAGGAAAGAATCTCGTGTTCTGGGATCTTTCTCCTGCGTCCGAAGGCGGTGGCCTGGGTGGCGCCCTTGACGACCGGTGGTCAACCTTTGCGGCGTACGACATGCAAGTTATTAACGACACTCCTGAGGCAGCGAGCATTGCGCTTAGATGGGATAACGGCACGATAGAATGCAGTAAGGTTCTTACTCTTCGGGGTGGTGGACCCCAACTGCAGGTTGATTACGAATTTGTCAACAACGGCCAGAAAAATCTTGATGAGTATGAGATTATGATACGAAATTTCTTCACTCCATCGGGAGCCGCGGTGAGTCCTCAGGATAAGTATGTTATTCCGACTGCTTTGGCGGTGCGCACGTTTTCATTCAAGACGCTCCAGCCAGCGTATCCAGAAATCTCATCCAAGAAGTTTGTGTCTTCGCTTGGCGCTCCATGGCAAAGTTTGCTCAGCACCAGTGATAAGACGGCACTTTCAATTGTCCATCAGGACGACAATCTCAAGTGGCTTTACTGGTGGACCGGCGATGGCGCCGACTATCCGACGTATGAGTGGGTGTATAAGGGCATTCCCGCAGGACAAAAAACCCGCGCGCGGTTCTGGATGACCGTGGCGCCCGGTGTGGATGGTGTCATTGACGCGACTAAGGACTATACCGCACAGTTAAGTATATCAGCCAGGGATAACGACATTACCTTGACCACCGGGATCGTTCCTGTCAGGGAATCTTTGAAGGACGTTGTTGTCAAATGGTCAATCATGGCGCCGGGCGGCCAAACTGCAGTTATCCTTCCCGAGCAGAAGATTGGTGACATACCTCTGGTGACAAGGAAAGACGCCAGGGCCGTGTGGCGGATGGAAACAGATGGTCCATTCATCGTGCATCAAGAGGTTTATTCCGAAGGGAAAAAACTCGGAGAATTTGAGGAACCGCTTGATCCGACGAAAACCACCGGCGTATGGAAAAGATCCCCGCAATTTCTCGCTTCAGCGAAGTTTGAATCGATACCTGGATGGAAGCGGGAACGACAACAAGAAATGGAAATATCGCCAGCGGCAAAAAATCGCGGATACCAGATTTCTCTGAAGGAATTTGCGCCTTGCCCGGAGGCGTGGGGAAAAGATGTGGATTCCATAGCACTGAATATGGGGATGGATGAATACGAATCCTTCAGCGTCGTGGTAACGCCGACCAATGATATCAAGAAGATCCGTGTATTCACAGCCGCGCCGTTTTCGTGCCTGATGCGGGTTGAGGAACTTGAAAATGTCGGTAACGCGGAATGGGGCAAACCCTATCTCTGGGCGCACAAACTTATTGAAAAGAGCGAATTTGTGCCTGAGAAGGGTAAAGACACTGTCGTGTGGTTCACGGTGAAATCGCACGGATTGAAACCCGGTCTGCATACCGGCACGATCACGATAAAACCCGGAGGCGCGCCTGAGAAGAAGATTCGTGTTCTGATGAAGGTTTGGTCCGTCAAATATCCTATCCGTCCTCTTTTCAAGGTAGAAACCGAGCACCTTTTTCAGACGTTGGAAGGGATAAGAAAGGGGAACTTTTGGGATGTAGAAATAGCGAAAAAATATGCGGACGATCTCGTACAGCACAGGACGACTGTATTTCAGATATACGGTCAGATTCCCGGGGTTGCGGCCGGTAAGAACGGCACCTACGATTTCACCACATGCGACACTATTTTCAGCGTTGCGGTCGCTGCAGGATTTTCTTCGTTCGCGACCAACGGTGGGCTCGGGTCGCCGCAGGAGGTACAGTACTTCAAGGATTTCTATAATTATGTCCGGTCATGGGGATTTCCTGCCTCGCAGACCTTCGTGAAGACGATGGACGAACAGCCGCCTTCCACTTTTCCACAGTTGGTTGCGCTTGCCAAGCGCATGAAGGAACTTGGCTGGGCAACCTACAGTTCATTCCACGGTCAGCTCTCTGTTCCGGAACACATGAAGGTGTTGAATCCCGCGTTTGACATGTATCAAGGGATTTTTTCAAATTTCCGCGATTACCGCGCGCGAATTGAAGAGGGTCTTGTTGACCCGTCCGACGAGATGTGGATGTACCGCGGGTGGGGCGCCGCCTGGTATTCTTATGAACAGTCCCTGCGTGATTTCTGGGAACAGGCGTTACTGAACACTGACGGATATCATATTCATGTATACTACCGGTGGGCGCTGGGAGATGCGCTCATCTGGCCGACCGCGAATGGTCCCATCGGTTCCGCGGCATGGGAAGGCGTACGGGACGGGGCAGAAGCGACAAATTATTACCGTCTTCTTCAATACAAGGTAGAGCGGTTGTCCCGGTACGGTGGCCTGAAGGCGAAACGCGAAGCGGAACGGGTGAAAAGCGAAATGGGCCGGCTTTTCGGAGAAAAGAAGACCGCGCTTCTCAGGCTCGTAGAACAACCCGAGGGTCTCCATCTCAAAATGCTCGCTATGGCACCAGGAGTTACCCTGGCGCGCATGACTGAAGCCAAAGTTAGGGTTCTGGAATTGCTTTCCCGCCTTCAGCGGTATGAAAAAGAAATTCCCCATGATTTGTTCTGGGGAAACGTAGCGCTCATTCACGCAGGAAAACAGAAGGCCCTGATTGCCAGTACTGGTCCGTCTGCAACGGCGCTGGCAAAAAGAATTAAGACCGAGTTCGGTTGCATGCTTCCTATTGTTTCTGAAACGACGATTCTGTCTGATGCCCTAAATGCACCGGGATTTCATCGCTCTCTCATCGTGGCCCTTGTACCCGGCGAAACATCCCGCATCGTGGAGCGTTGCGGTGGGCTGGTAGCATTCGGCACAGCGGGAAAATTTCCAGGTCCGGGAAGATACGCGGTGAAAGACATTCAGAATCCGTGGGACAAGGAATGTCGCGTTATCCTCATTCTCGGAGGGGATAATGCTGGTGTGGCTGAGGGGGTTCGGAATTTTGTGCGCCTGCTGACACCTTACCCCGTAAGGGAAATTTTGAATGAACTTTCAATTACGCAGGGATTACGCATACAATAATAGAGAATACAAGCTTCTGGATTTCCTTACCGGTTTAGAAAGCGGGTGGTGTTTTTGACGTGCCCTCTTTAAGAACGCGGGTGTTATACCTACGGACAATTGCAGGGACAGATACTTCATCGTGCATTTCTTCGCAATGGCAAAAAAAGAATATCTATTGTCTGCCGGTAGTCGGTACGACAGAGCTTCACGATGGTTGACCATTCAAAATGATGCGGGAGGAAGCATGGAAAAAAAGGTGAGAATAATAGGTGCGGCATTGTTCTTTGTGGCATCCGTGATGTACAGTTTCGCATCCGCCGGAGAATTTCTTATCACCGGCGCCGAAAAGGACCTGTTCGCGGTGAGGAACTTGCTTAAGGATGGCAATTTCGTGGTAGACGACATCTCATTCCACCCCGGTGGGCTTGACACCGGAAGGCCGGGCGACATGGATGCCATCGTTCTCGCTCGGGCCTCGGTTGGTTGGATCGCGAAAGCATTTCCTGATACCATCGGTATAGGCGTGGGTGCCGGGAAATCCGTTGCGCTGAAAGTGGAAATCGGTGCGTGGTGTTATCAGACATCGTGGGATTTTGGTGCCTTCTCCGTTTATTGGAACACTACCTGTCTTGGTTCGGTAAACACAAACCGCGGCGTTGAAAAGCACCTTGAGACATTCACTCTTTCTGTGCCGGCCGGTGACGTGAAGAAAGAAAATATTCTGTGGATTATTTCTACATCAACAAATCCTGTGTACATTGATGCTGTCAAACTTAGCGGCGAATCCTCATTCGCCGCGCTTCCAGCCGAAAGGACAAAGACGCTCCTCTATGCGGCTGCTCCTGGTTTTGAAGAAAAGCGGAGCGTGAAAGGGAAGGGCAAGGTTCTTGTGTACGACGGATTCCAGTACGGTGTTTTTTATTATGAGGTCGCGTTGCCGCTCAAAGCGGATGCCGCGTATGTGCGTACATAGGTTGATGCCGGCGCATGGAAAGATTATGTTCTTGTGTTCGTGGATGGCAACTACAGGGCGCAGGCCGGTGACGCCGAGAAAATTGGCGAGTTTCTCGTGGGCGGCGGCACCCTCATGATGACCGCAGCTTTCAGTCAGTTCTTCGCGATGGGTGAAGGTACTCCGTGGAAGGACATTAAGTGGACCGGGGGTTTTCGCGGTTCATGGAGCCGACAGGCAGCGGGCGACAGTTTTCTTGGTGTTGTAACGCAAGATTCCACTCTTTTGCCTGAGGGAATGAAAAAGGGAACCACCCTGCCGTGGTGGGGCATTGAGATGGATAGGTTCTGGTACGACAATGCCGACGAGAAGGACATACTTATCGGCGTGGAATCCACCAACAAACAGTACACGGTGAAGAATCAAGCGGCTTTCTTCATTCATCCTGTAGGGAAAGGCAAATTAATCGGGGTTTCAATGAGCACTGCCCCTGAAATGGTACCGTTGTTGAGGAATATCGTTGTTGACGCGATGCAGAAATGAGTCGGTTACGATGGAGGCTTTATGGTTTCTTCAAGAGCCGTGCAACTTCACAAGACGGCGAATGTCGTATTAGGTTATGTTGTGATGCCACAGGTGATGAGACACGGAAAGATGGAGTGTTCTTTCCTTTCGCGCAATGGATGGCCGCTTGTGGATATTCCAAAGATGAAAAAGGGTGGTGTGGACGTTGTCTTCTGGAGCCCGACTACTGAAACTAATTTCTATGTTTCAGCCGAGGGATTCATGGAATATTCGCCGCGCTGGGGTCATTCAATGCTCGCGGTTAAGCGATGGCTCTGGGCGGTTGACGCAGCGCTTGAGTTTATCGAATGCAACAGCGACAGCGTCGGTCTTGCCCTGAATGCGCGGGACATCGCCAGATTGCGTAAACAGGGTAAAATTGCTGTTGTTCTTCATCTTACTTCCGGTGGGGATATAATAGATGGGGATCTGAATATTTTGAGAATATACCACCGTCTCGGGGTGAGAGCCATACAACTGCCGCACATTGCCGTTCCATGGATCACCAGCGACATTGACCCGCCTGTCAAGGGAGGCATTACCGATTTTGGCGAGCAGGTCATCCGAGAGATGAACCGACTTGGCATGGTGATTGACATGGCGCATGGTTCAGACGAGGCCACAATAAACGTTTGCAGGATAAGCAAATACCCCATAGTAATTTCTCATTCATGCGCGCGGGCCCTTATTAACAGACGCAGGTTTGTCCCGGATGAAGTATTGAAAGAACTCGCGAAAAACCGAGGCGTAATAGGCGTTTTTTTTGCCTGCCATCCCGATTCTTCTGCAGGGAAGAATGAAATCGGTCACCGCGTGCGTGCAAACGAACAGATGATGAATTTTATCAAGGACGAGATGGAACCGTTAAGTCGCCAATACTCGGATCCGTTCAGCATGACAGAGGCCCAATATGCGATGTATATTGACGACCACGACGAACTGCGGCCTGAAAAAAATCCCCCTTGCCCGGTTTCATCCACGACTATCGGCGATGTTCTTGACCAGATTGATTACCTTGTGAAAGTCGCAGGGATTGACCATGTGGGCATCGGCTCCGACTATTGCGGATGTGGTCCTGTCGGCCCACAGGGACTTGAGGATGCGTCAAAGCTGCCAGCCCTTACACAGGGACTTCTCGATCGCGGGTATTCGGATAAGGCCGTTCTGAAAATAATGGGAGGCAATTTCCTGCGCGTTTTTGGTGAAGTGACGGCTTGAACCATAAGCAGTGCGATTTGCACATTCAACATGAATCCCGGCAATGTTTGGTATACAGGAGGAACGAATGAGGATTGCACTTCAATTATACACATTTCGCGAATACCTTAGGAGGCCGCCGGAAATTGCCAGGACACTGAAGCGGATAAAAAAAATCGGTTATGATGCTGTCCAGTTATCCGGACTCGGTCCGATTGATATTTCAGAACTTACGCGTATCCTTGACGGCGAAGGGCTGAAGGCCTGTTCAACACATATCGTTTTTGAACGGCTTTTCTCTGATTTGCCATCTGTAATTGAGGAATACCGGGTTCTTGAATGCACACATGCCGCCATCGGTGGACTTCCTGCTGATTATCGTAACGGCGAAGGTTACAGGCGATTTGCAGTTGAGGGAACCGAAATCGGAAGAAAATTCGCACAGGCCGGCCTCACATTCAGTTACCACAACCATGCCATGGAGTTTCAGAAATTTAACGGGCGCACCGGCATGGATATTCTGTTCGGCGAGAGCGACCCAGCAGTGTTTTTCGCTGAGATAGACACCTACTGGGTGCAGTACGGTGGCGGTGACCCTGCGTACTGGATTGCACGCATGGCAGGAAGAATACTTCTGGTTCATTTCAAGGACATGTCGTTTGAAGAAGGGCAGCCCATTATGGCAGAAGTCGGCGAGGGAAACCTGAACTGGCAGGCAATCGTTGCAGCATGCAAGAATTCCGGCGTGCAGTGGTGTATCGTTGAACAAGATAAATGCCGCAGGGACCCATTTGAAAGCGTCGCAATCAGTTTGCAGCACATGAAAGAGATGGACCTTGAGTGCTAGGCGCATTTCGTGCTTAGTGCCATGTTTCTCCTCCTGAAATTTTCTGATTGACAAAACGACTGCCTGTTCGTACAATGGTGCGGATATCCATGTAATCCCATTTTCTCTTAAGTTGTACTAAGGATTATTCAATGACATTGCGCGAACGTATTCTTGCTGTGTACCGCGGAGAAATCCCTGATAGAGTACCTTTCATGCTTGACCTTTCTCACTGGTTCTTCCATAAAAACCGCCTGCCATGGGATCTTACGATGCCCTATGGAGTGCCTGACTATCAATTGATTGAATTCCACAAGAAATCTGGGGCGGGTTTCTATGTGCCAATCCTCGCTATCGGCTGGAGCGTGGAATATCCTGATGATGTCTCCTGCGAGGTTCGTAAAGAAACGGATGGCAAAACTACCTTTATTGTCTGGCGCTATACCACTCCGCACGGAACAATCTGTCGTAGAAGGGTGTGGGAGGAAATTTCCTATTCCTGGCCAATATTAGAGTGGGGCGTTCACAATGAACAGGATTTAAAAATTCTCGGGTATGCGTTATCAAACAGGAAATTCAAACCGGTTTTTGATGATTACAGGAAGTGGGTTGAAGCAGTTGGCGATATCGGCGTGGTTTATATGCCATTTGGCTACAGCGCAATGGGGATGCTGATGAATGCCTGGATGGGTGTATCAGAGACCATTCTTGCAACTTATGACATGGAAACGGCAGTCAGAGAATTTGTTGACTCTGTTAATGAAAATAATCTGCGGCTCATAGATATTTTGTGCACAAGTCCGGCTGAAGTGGTCATGATGGGCGATAATTTTTCAAGCGATATACAACCTCCAGGGTTCTTTGACAGGTGGTCAAAACCTTTTTATAAAGAAGCGGTGCGGCGTCTGCATGCTGCCGGCAAGCTTGTGGCTGTGCATATAGACGGGCGGCTCAGGGGAGCACTTGCAATGATACGAGAGACCGGAGCTGACTGTGCAGATGCAGTAACCCCTGCACCTATGGGTGACCTCACTCCTGTTGAATGTCGGGAGGAAGCAGGTATGCATTTTATTCTTTCTGGCGGCATACCGCCGGATGTGTGGTCTCCTGATGTAAGTATTGAACGTTTTGAAAAATCTGTCAGGGATTGGCTGGACATCAGAAAATTTAGTCCGCGTCTCATTGCTGCGGCAGGAGATCAGGTGCCTCCTGGAGCAGAAGAAAGCAGGATATACTTGATGCAGGATATTGTTGAGAAATACGGTGCATATTGATTTGAAATTGACAAGGGGCAATATGATGGACAAAGAGAAACTGAAGGGAATATGGGCAGGTGTTCCTGTTGCATGGAAAGACGATGACACATTTGATGAGAAAACCTATCGCAATGATGTAGCGCGCTGCTGTGAGGTTGGTATTCCGGGTATCTATACAGGCGGCACGACCGGCGAATTTTATGCGCAGGAGATAGAAGAGTTTATGGCAATCACTGACGCGACAATTGCAGAATGCAGGAATGCACATGTGCCTGTAATGATTGGCTGCACGTCCACCTGTACGCGTCTTGTGATACGGAAGGCAAAATATGCTGCAGAGAAAGGCGCGGATGCGATTCAACTTGCGCTCCCGTTCTGGCTGGAGGTTCCGGACAGATGCGTGGCTGGATTTTTCAAGGAGGTGGCTGATGCAATCCCCGGGATTCCAATTTCAATATATAATGCTGGCGCGAGAATGAAGAAGACGCTCACTCCAGAACTTCTCCTTGAGATTCACGAGAAAGTTCCTTCGGTTATGCACATAAAGGGAGTTGGAGACACACCTGAGATGCGCAGAAATGTCTGTTCAGCGATAAATCCGTACTACAGGATTTTTGTCGGGGAGCATCTACTTGCTGAACTTGGAAAACTCGGAGCAATAGGTTCGTGCAGTTCGTTTGTTTACCAGAATCCACGCATTCTCCTTCATATGCAGGACCTTCTCTATAAAAAGAAGTGGGATGAACTGGATGTTTTGTGCAATAAGATTGGGTTTATCTGTAAGGAGGGATTAAAACCGATCATTGGAGCCGGTTGCGAAGATAGCGCAATAGACCGACTTCTGGGCAGAAGTGCAGGATTTCTGAAAACAAGCCTTCGTTGCCGCGGTCCATATCCATATTGTTCAGAGCAGGACCTCCAGCAATTTCGCAAGTGGCTACAAAGCAATGCTCCAGAATTTCTTGAGTTGTGAGGCAAGCGTGAAAATATTTAAGACAATACAGCCAGTTGAGGCAGGGGAAATCTACCGCAAGAAAGGCGGCCTGCAGGGATATTATCCGCGGGTGGTAATGCTTGGAGAGAGTGAATTTGTGGCTTCTTTTGTTGCGAGCAGTGAAATTGAGAGCCCGGACAGCCATCCGCAAATAGCCCGTTCCAGAGATGGCGGCAAAAACTGGGTATGCGAAGGGCCAATTGATCCTGCGTGGCACAAAAATTTTCCGTGGACAGAAACGGGTTTTATCAGTTTGGCGCCTGATAATTCTTTATACTGCCTTGGAGCAAGATGGGAAATTGACCCGGCCAGCCCGGATTTGCCTCTTGTGCATCCACAGACCCTGGGCATGCGCGATAATAAAATCATTTTGCGCCGCTCGTTTGACAGGGGCAGGACCTGGACAGCCCCTGAAATTATTCCAAAGCCATTTCAGGTTCCACTTGAACTGCCAACCGGAATTGCAGT